>Ga0187892_10011258_pt1 | contig 11035 bp, 5 predicted proteins | sample MA1701073metaG_FD_139345 | JGI IMG/M metagenome (GOLD analysis project Ga0187892, IMG submission 139345) | Bio-ooze microbial communities from a basaltic lava cave in the Kipuka Kanohina Cave System on the Island of Hawaii, USA - MA170107-3 metaG ... | reverse complement strand
GCCCGGGCGGCGCGGCTCGAGACCAACGTCGGCCTCGCCCTCCGCAACCGCGGCCGCGAGCCGGAGTCGGTGCCGCACTTCGACCGCGCGCTCGAGCGGCTCGGGGTGCGGGGGGCGACGAGCGCGTTCGGGACCCAGCTCCGCTTCGTGCGCGATCTCGCAGCGGTGCTGTGGCGTCTCTACGTGCCCTCGCGTCGCCGGCGCCGAGCGGCCACGGAGCGCGAGCGCGAGGTCATCCGGGTGATGTTCGAGCGCGCCCTCGCGCAGACCACGTCCGACCCCACCCGCTTCCTCTTCGACAGCGTGGCCACCCTGCGCCGCATCGTGCAGGTCGATGCCACGAGCATCCCGAGCGCCGGCCGCAACTACGCGGGGGCGGTCGGGATCTTCTCGTACGGCGGAATCTCGTTCGGGATCGGGGGTCGCTTCCTCGACCAGGCTGTGCTCCTGCTGGAGGGAAGCGACACACCGGACTATCTCTACTACCGCACCGTGGCGTTCCTGCACCACTTCCTGGCGGGAGACTGGTCGGAACGGCACGAGCTGCCCGAAGCCGATTTCGACGCTCACGTCCGCGCCGGGCGGCTCTGGGAAGCCGCCATCTACCTCTCGATGCTCGCCCACAAGCGTTCCTGCTGCGGGGACTTCGAGGGTGCGCGACGAGTGGTGCAGCGCCTGTTCGAGATCGGAGACGCCCTCGGCTATCAGGACGCGCGGCTGGGCGCGATGGCAGAGCAGGCCTTTCTCGATCTCCAGCGGGGTCGCTTCGAAGAGGCCGTGGCCGCGGCGGACGACTACTACGAGGAGAGCCCGCAGGACATGCTGCACGTGCTGGCGCTCGGCATCCGCGCGAAGGCGCAGCTGCGGGCCGGCGCGCTCGACGAAGCCGAGGCGACGCTGGCGCGCAGCGACGCGATCCTCGACCCGATGGGCTTCGGGCAGGCGATCCCGTTCCATACGAGCTTCCACCGCAGCGCGCGGCTCGCCTTCGAGCTCGCTGTGCTCGAAGCGACGGGTGGGGCGCCCGATGCGAAGCGGCTCCGCCGCCGCGTGCGGCTGGCGCTCGCCAACGCCAGGCAGGTCGCCGAGGCCCGGCCGGAGGTCTACCGCCTGGCCGGGCGAGAGGCCTGGCTGCGGGGCGCGCGCCGCAAGGCGCTCGGCTGGTGGGAGCGCTCCCTCGCGGAGGCGAAGCGCCTCGGCACCCGCCTGGAGCAGGCACGCACCCTCCAGGAGCTCGGCCACCGCCTCGGCGCGCGCGGCGAGGCGCCGGGCGGCCGCACGGGTGCGGATTGTCTCTGCGCGGCGCGCGATCTCTACGCCGAGCTGCACCTCGACGCGGAAGCCCGACAGTGGGGAGCCGGGTCACCGCCCTGAGGCGCGAGGCGCTCGAGCCACGCGGGAACGTTGGCGATTCGTGCGCTCCACCCCCCGAATTGGGGTTGAGTCGCCCCGGCGCATGGCTCAGACTGGCCCGAGTTGCCGCTCCTGGTGGGTGCCCCAGGGTATGGAGGTTCCACGCCTATGCGCTGTCACCCGCTGGGCATCGTGTTCCGTCTGCTCGGAACCTGGGTCCTGACACTCGGTCTGACCTCGGCCCCTGTGCAGACCGCCTGGGCCGGGCCCTGTGAGGTGATCGACTTCAGCGCCGTGAAGCAGCGCTCGAAGAGCAGCGGGATCTCCACGTTGATCGCTACGCCCGCGGCGGCGCCCGGCGACATCGTGGTGCTCGAAGACGACGTGGGCTGCAAGATCGGACCCGGCTTCCACACCACGGCGGCGAACAACGTGATCACCGTCGAGGTGCTCGGGTCGAAGACGACCCCGCCGGGGGAGTTCCTCAGCACGAGCCTCTCGACGTCGTGGGAGAGCTTCACCGTCACGAACGGCAGCCAGGTCGTGACGGGCTGCTTCGGCGGGAAGTGCACCGGCCTGACCTTCACGATGCCGGACGAGGGCCTCGCGGGGCCCGCCCGGATCACCGTCGAGGTGGGCGGCACGGTCGTCGCGCGCGTCTTCGAGCTCGGGGCGCGCACGGCGTCCTGCGAAGTGGACGCCCCCGACACGTTCGTGGGGGCCTTCACCCTGCTGCCCGCCTTCAATCAGCTGGTCATCACCGACACGGGAGCGCCCAACTTCCTGACCGGTGCCCTGGCGTTCAACGAGAGCGTGCTCCTGCCGACGGCGTTGAACCTCCTCGGGGAGCCGGCCGTCGACGCCCAGCTCGGGCGCTACACCGGCCCCGAGGTCGATGCGATCCCGAACCAGAACTTCCTGCGCGTGTTCTCCCGGCTCTTCCGCCCGCTCCCGTCGATCATCCGGCTCGTGCCCTTCAGCAGCGGGAAGGCCCTCTACGCGACGGCCGACGTGCCTCGCGCGACCCTGCAGATGCTCCCGGCCGATCCGCTGAACCCGAGCATCGAGTACCCGCTCAACTTCCACGAGCATCGGACCAGCGCGGCGGGCCCCGTCGCCCTCCCGAACGCCGTGGACATGAAGTTCGAGGGCGCCTCGCCGGTGGTCGCGCTGCGCTCGTCGCCGGAGACGGTCGCGTTCGGCCTCAGCGAGGCCCTGCTCGGCGACCTCAACGCCGACAACGATACCTCCGACCTGCTCTTCACGGCGACGGACATCCCCTCTGGCGTCACCACGAGCACCGAGCAGGCGATCGCGCTCATCGCCGCCTCCCCGGAGCTGCCGGTGAGCAACGTCCGAGGGACCGTCGCCGCCTTCCTCCACGACGAAGGGCGCGACAACAACACCGATCTGAACGGCGACGGCAGCATCGACGACCAGGTGGTCCGCGTGCTGAAGAGCGGCGTGCGGCTGAACCCCGGCGTGCCCACGGACACGACGGCCGACCCGCTGCGCTCGATCGACGGCCAGCAGTTCGGAGTCACGGGGGACTACGTCCTCTTCCGCACGCCCGAGATCGCGACGGCGCCGCAGACGACGGCGCGCGTGAGCGACGTCGCCGGAACCGGCGGCGACGATACCTCGGAGCGGCCGAGCGTCGACGATCTCGGCGAGCACGTGGCCTACGCGAGCCGCGCCGCGAACCTCGCGGCGGGGGCGAGCGGCGCCGACAGCCAGATCCTCGTCACGGACCTGATGACCGGCATGCACACGCTCGTGAGCGGGAGCGCCGGGGGCGAGGGCAACGGGGACTCCTTCGAGCCGGCGCTCAGCGCGGGTGGCTCCCACGTCTCCTTCACCTCGCAGGCCACGAACCTGGCCGCGCTCGGTGGCGGCGGCGGCACGACGCAGGTGGTCTGGGAGCGCGGGACGAACGTGCAGGGCGTGACGGCCGGCGGCCTGGCGCTCGCGCTCTTCGAGCTCGAGCCCGGTGACGCCGACGTTTCCGGCGTCGACTACGCGCCCTGCACGGCGGGCGGGCCGGGCCTCTCGATCTCCTTCGCCGACGACATGACCGTCGTGGGCGCCCTGATCGCTCCCGACGGCCCGGGCTGCACCTTCATCGCCGAATTCGAAGGCACCTGGGACGTCGCCCCGGCCGGACCGATCCAGGTCGGCAGCGTGATCACGGTGAGCGCCGTGATCACCTCGTCCACGCTGTTCCCGCCTCTCGCAGGCGTCTCCGACCTCGGCTTCAGCGCGTCGAACATCGTGACCGACCTGAATGGCCCCTTTTCCTTCGACTTCCAGGGCAGCTTCGAGCTCACGGGCTCGACGGGTGTCGCGAACACGGTGGCGCAGGTGTACGCGCGCGCCCTCGGAGGCGGAGCGCCCGCGCTCGCGAGCGTCGCGCTCGGGGGCGGCGGGGGATCGGCGGCCTCGGGCGAGTCGGTCATCAGCGGCGACGGTCAGCAGGTGGCCTTCACCTCCCTCGCCTCGGACCTGGTCGACAGCGACACGAACAACGCCTCGGACGTCTTCGTGCGCAACCTCGCGACGGACACGACCACGCGCGTGAGCGTCGCGAACAACGGCGGCCAGGCGGGCGGCGCATCGAGCCAGCCGGCCATGACACCGGACGGGAACTGGGTCGCCTTCGCCTCGCTGGCCAACAACCTGGTCGGCGGCGGCGCCGACACGAACGGGGCGAGCGACGTGTTCCTGCGCAATCGCAGCGCGGGCACCACGGAGCGGATCAGCGTGCCCGCGGGCGGCAGCGCCGCGGGGCCTTCCGCCTCGCCTGACCTGAGTCACGACGCGCGCTTCGTGGTCTTCGAGTCCGGCGCGCCCCTCGTTCCGGCGGACACGAACGGCGTCACCGACGTCTATCTGCGCGATCGGGTCGAGGGCGAGACCCGGCGCATGAGTGTCGCGAGCGGCGGCGAGCAGGTCTCGGGGGGTTCGTTCGACCCGAAGATCAGCGGGGACGGGACCTTCGTGATCTTCAGCTCGACCGGGAGCCTCCTCCCCGGCGCTCCGCAGGGGACGAACGTCTACCGCAAGAACCGCATCACGGGCACCGTGGAGCTGCTGAGCGTCGGTGCGAGCAACGGCGACGCGAGCACCTCGGGCGATCCGGATCGGGACGGCCGGACGGTGGCCTTCGACTCGGACGCGTCGCTCGTCTTGAACGACTCGCTCCCGGTGGACGTCTTCGTGCGCGACACCGGGATGGGCACCGATCTGAACGGGGATGCGGACGACTTCGACTCGGTGTTCCAGAGCTTCTTCGCCAGCACGTCGACGCCCGGTCTCCAGCCTGCGGCGCAGGTCGCGGCGAGCAGCGCGCGCACGGGCTTCGGGCGCGCGCTCGTGACGGTTCCCGAGGCGGACCAGGGCAACACGAACCTGAACGCGACGAGCCTCATCGTCGGCGCCGACGGCGACGGCGACACGACGGACGGCGTGCTCCATCTGTGGGACGGCCTGACGGCGCAGATGGTGAACCTCGGCATCGCCGGGACGCAGGGCGCGCTCTCCGGGACGACGCTCTGCGCGCTGGTCGACGAGACGCAGCAGAACGAGACGGACCTCGGCGGTTCGCCCGGCGCCAACGACCGGGTGCTGGTCGCCGGCGACGTCGGCACCCTGCTGGGCACGCCGGGCGTCGGCGACCTCGTGAACACGGGACGGGCGGCCACCCAGGTGCACGTCGCAGACACGGTCTGCATCTACACGGACCCCGCCGGGACGCTGCGCTTCTTCGACCTCTCGACCGGGTTCCACGTGAGCAGCGGGCTGCCGGCGACCGCCATCATGATCGGTCCCAATCAGGAGCTGATCGCGTTCCGTGTGCCGGAGAGCCTGGACCTCAACGGCGATGGCGACAGCCTCGACGAGGTGATGCACCTGGTCTCGAAGACCGCGATCCAGGCCGCCGCCGACGGCGCCACGATCAGCGGGGACGTCACGAACCTCGCGCTCGGGGCCCGGGACTGCACGCTCCCCGGCTGCCTGGCCTTCCCGTTCGGCGCCATCCTGAACAACGGGGCGGTGTCCTTCCTCGGCACCGAGCCGGGCGAGAATCGGGACCCCGCCGACTGTCTGCCCACGACCACCCAGTCCTGCGACTTCAACGGCGACGGGGACGGGGGCGACACCGTCGTCCACTACGTCAAGGCGCAGGCGACCGGCACCCAGCTGCAGGTCACCTCGGTGGGCTCGCTCGCGCTCTCCAGCGCGGGGGAGCAGGAGACCTCGCCCTTCCCGACGGAGGACGGGACGATCTCGATCTGGCTGACCGAGTGCGAGGCGGCGGAAGCCGCGTGCGGCATCGAGACGGGCCAGGCCGAAACGATTCCGCCTCCCCTCGATCCGTCGTGCGAGTCGAAATACGATGTCAACCTCGACGGCTCGCTGGACTGCACGATTCGGCGCAGGTTCCTGGGCATCGACAGCGACAAGGACGGCATCCCGGACCCCTTCGACAACTGCATCGACGATTTCAACCCCGAGCAGGAGGACGCCGACGGGGACGACCTCGGAGACTTCTGCGACGGCGACGATGCGACCCTGCCTCCCTGCCTGCGGCCCTGCGACCTGGACGAGAACGGCGTGATCAACCAGACCGACGTCGACGCGATCCTCTCGGCGGTCGCGTCGGGCGCACCGGCGCAGGGCGGGACGCTGTCGCCCGAGTGCGGCGACCGGCGCGATCGCAACGCGGATCGCAAGCTCACCTTCCTCGACGCGTCGCTCTGCAAGGCGGACTGCGTTCCCGCGGATTGCTCGGGGACGCCGCCCTCGGTGCCGGCGGTGCCGGCGGGCGGTGGGGGCGCGGCACCGGGCTGCGGCATCGGGCCGGAGCTGGCGCTGCTGGTCCCGCTGCTGATGGCGGTGCGCAGGCGCTGGCGGGGGGTGCACTTCGTGGAAGGGAGTTACTGACCAGGGGAAAGGTCTTTCCCACGTCGGCCGGGAGAAGGCACGAGCGGGCCCGAGAGTCCTGGCACACGAATTGCTGTGAGATCGAGCGGGGCCGTGTACGCCGCTGCGGCGGTCGGGACGGCGCGGGAAGGAAGGATTCGTGAGGCTGATCCGGTTCCAGCTGCTGCTGCTGTTCCTTGCACTTGCCCTCGGGGGGGCCGTCCAAGCCTTCCCGATCACGCTGAGCCTCGCTCCCTCCTCCGTGGCGCTGCTGCCGGGGGAGTCGCTGACGATCGAGGTCTACGTCGCGGGCCTCGAGGACGACGAGGAGAGTCAGGTCGCGCTCGAGAGCTTCGATCTCGACCTCGAGTTCGACAAGACCCGTCTCAGCTTCGACTCGCTGACCTTCGGCATCACGCTCGGCGATCCGGACGACAACAGCGAGACCTTCCTGACCGGGCCGGGCACGCCGAACACGACCGGCATCGTCGCGATCGGCGAGTTCTCGCTCCTCTTGGAGTCGGACCTGCTCATGCTCCAGGGCATCCCGCCCCTGCTGCTGGCCACGATCGAGTTCACGGCCCTGAACAACCCCGGACCGGCCGAGCTCGAGTTCATCAACCTCGGTAGCAGCTCGCTCGGCGGCATCGCCGGCGCCCCGCTCGGCAACGAGCTCGACCCGCCGCCGAGCGCGCTGAACGTGACGATCGTGCCCGAGCCCGGCGCCGCGGCCCTGCTCCTCACGGGCGGGGCGCTGCTGGCGCGGCGGCGAGGCGCGCGGGTCTGAGCCCGGCCCCGGCGGGGGGCGCAGCGTATTCTCGGCGCCTCCATGTCGCTCGCCGTCGGCAGCTTGATCGCGGCACTCTCCGCGCTGCTCTCGGCCGTCGCGTATCCGCCCCTCGAGTGGAGGCCGCTGGCCTTCGTCGCGCTCGCGCCGCTGCTGGTGGCCGTGCGCAGGCTCCGGCTGCGCGACGCCATGCTCTGCCTCTTCGTGTGGGGCGAGATCTTCTCCTTCCTGGTGGCCAACGCGCTCCCGGACGCGGTCGAGAGCTACTTCCAGCAGCCGCGTTGGCTGTCCTGGGTCTTCGCCATCGGGGTCTGGGCCGGCACGGGGGCGATCTACTTCCTCGGCTTCGGGGCCCTGCAGCGGGCGCTCGCGGGGCTGCGCTCCGGCCTCCAGCCGCTCGCCGTCTCAGCGGCCTGGGTGACCGTCGAGCTCGTGCGCGCGCGCCTGCTCACGGATCTCGATCTGTTCGTGAGCAATCCCTGGGCGCTCGTCGGCTACTCCCAGGTCGGCTTCGACCCGCTCATGCAGCTCAGCTCGGTGACGGGCGTCTACGGCGTGAGCTTCGCCGTGGTCGCGGTGAACGCGGCGCTCGCCGAGCTCTGGCTGCGACGCGGCGCCCCGGGTCCGCGCTGGCCCGTCGTGGCGGCGGGCGCGCTGCCCGTGGCCGGCGCGATCGCGTTCGGCGCCCTCGTGCTGCGAGGGGCCGACGACCGCGCCTCGCCGGGGATCCCGGTCGCCATCGTCCAAACGAACATCGACCTCGGAGCACGCTATCGCCCCGAGTTCTACGGCCAGAACCTCGACCGCTACCTGCGCCTCACGCTCCAGGCGATCGACGAGGTGCGGCCACCCCTCGTGGTCTGGCCGGAGGCCGCACTCACCTTCCACCTCCAGGAGGAGCCGGTCTACCGGAAGACCATCGCGCGCGTGCTCGCAGCAGGGGACGCCCAGCTCGTGGCGGGCGGGCCGTGGGGCGTGCCGGGAGACCCGCCCTTCTTCAGCAACAGTGTGTTCGTGCTCGACGCGGCCGGCCGGGTCGGCGGACGCTACGACAAGCAGATCCTCGTACCCTTCTCCGAGTACACACCCAGCGGGGGCCTCGCGCTGATGCGTCGCAACTTCGGCCGCTTCCAGGAGTACGCGCGCGGGCCGGAGAGCGGGCCGCTGCCGACCGTGGCCGGTCGCGCCGGCATCGCCGTGTGCAACGAGATCATGCTGCCCGAGGTGGTGCGACGACGCGTCCTGGACGGGGCCGAGATCCTGATGAACCCCTCGAACGACACCTGGGTCTCCGAGCGCAACTGGTCGCAGCTCGTGTTCCAGATGTCGCTGGTGCGCGCGATCGAGTACCGCCGCTACCTCGTGCGCGCCTCCACCTCGGGTCCGTCAGCAATCGTCGATCCCTGGGGACGCGTCCAGATACGGAGCCAGGCCCTGAGCGAGGCGTTGATCGCCGGCACCGTGCGGCCGCGCGGCGATCTCACGCTCTACGCCCGCCTCGGAGACAGCTTCGCGCTGCTCTGCATGGCGGGCGTCGGGGTCGGCGTGGGGGTGGCGCGGCAGACGGCGCGGGGTCGCCGCCGCCTCGGGCCCGCGCAGGTCCCAGACCAGCCCGAGCGCACGTAGCGCGCAGAGCCCGAGCCAGGTGAGGTCGAGCTCGCCGGGCGCGTGTCCGTGGCGCGCCCAGCCGGGATGCGCGTGGTGGTTGTTGTGCCAGCCGTCGCCGAGCGTGAGCCAGGCCAGCCAGGGCAGGTTGCCGCTGTCGTCGGCGAGCGCGTAGGGCCTCCTGCCGTAGCGGTGCCCGAGCGAGGCGACGGCGAGCGAAAGATGGAAGAGGAGCACAGTGCTCACGCCGAAGCCCCAAACGACGAGCTGCGGCCCGTCGGCGCCGAGCGCGGGCGCGTGGGCGGCGAGGGCTTCCCCGGCGGCGAACAGGAACAACGCGAGGCTCGCCGGCGCCAGCCAGTGGAAGCGCTCGAGCCAAACCAGCTCCGGGATGCGCAGGAGGTCCGGGATGGTCTCGACAGGCGTGCGCGCGCTCCGCCGGCGCAGCAGCCAGCCGATTTGCGCCCAGAACAGCCCGCGCACACGGGGCGAGTGCGGGTCGCCCGCGACGTCGGCGTGCCGATGGTGAAGGCGGTGCTGTGCCGCCCACCAGAGCGGGCCCAACTGGCCAGCCGATGCGCCGAGCCAGGCCAGCGCGAAACGCGTCGCGCGACCCGAGCGAAAGGCGCCGTGCGCGAGTCCGCGGTGGTAGCCCGCCGTGAGGCCGAAGAGACGCACGAACACGAGCGCCACGCACGCGGCCAGGGCCGTGGCGGTCACATCCGTCATGAAGGCGGCCGCGCAAAGCGCGTGCACCCCGAGCAGTGGAACGCAGGCGCGCGGGTCGAAGCGGTCCTGAGGCGACGTCACGGCGGCGCTCATGACGTCCGAGCGTAACGTCGCTGGGACGCGCGCGCCGACGCCGAGGGCTCGGCCTACGCGCTCGTCCCGTCGCGCCGCGAGCCCACCCGCGCCTTCGCCATCGGACCCTCGCTCGGCCACGTGTAACACCTGCCACTCCGCCGCGCTGTCCGATCCATCCTCATGTACGCTCGTGCGGTGTCGCACGCGGAACACCGTCGGCGCGCGTCCCGAGCGCGACCTTGCGGAGCTCGGGTTCGAGACGCCAGCTGCCTGGCTCCCGTCCCAGGCGTTCGTAGACGACGCGCTCGAGGCTACGCCAGAAGCCGCTGCGATCGAGGAGACCGTTCAGTTGCCCGGTCACGATCGTGTAAGCCTGCTCGAAGGGAGCGCGGTGGTGTCCGGTCACGTGCCCGGCGTGCGAGAGCAGCAGGCCGCGTTGCTGGAGCCAGCGCACGACGCCGGGAGGGCCGGTCACGCCGGGCGGCTGATGCGCCCACCGGTGCAGCACCTGAGAGAAACCGAGGCCCAGGAGGGCGGTCAGCGCGAATGCACTCAGCAGGAACGGCGGGTCGAGGATCACGAGCAACCCGAAGGCGACGACGGTCAGGCGGCCGGTCGGGTGGGCGACGTTGGCCAGCTCCTGGCTCAGCAGCTCCGTCATGTCGGCGTGATGGCGCTGGAATTCGACCGCCATGCGGCCGAAGAGGGGGGTCTCCGGCCGGGCATAGTTGTCTAGGTAGAAGTGGACGCAGCCGCTCGCGAAGTCGGCGAACGCGAGCCCGAGCGCCGCGGCTGCCAGGGCTCCGACGAGACCGAGGACGGGTGACGCGAGGTCCGCCAGCGCGAGGGCGATCTGCATGCCCAGCAGCGCTGCGAGAGCCAGGTTGGCGAGAGCGACGAGCGTTTGGAGGGGCGAGCTCTCGTAGCCGTCCGTCGCGGCCCAGCGGCGCAGCCCTGCCCGCAGGCCCGACCCGATCCGGCTCTGCCGCAAGCCCGAGCGCGCCACGCGCTCGAGCCTAGCAGCGCCGTGGTCCGGGTCATGCTGCGGCGTCCCGAGCGGCGCCGGCCTCGCGCACCTTTCGGCGGGGCAAAGGCACACGCAGGGGAGACTCAGCTTCGCGCCTTCGCCCGCGCCTTCGCCATCGGGCCCTCGCTCCGCCACATGTAACAGGAGTCGGGATAGCCCCCGACGCTGAGCTCACGCGGCAGCGCGCCGGCCGGCGCGCCCTGGGCGAAGCGCGCGACGAGGCGGTGGGAGAACGCCGCCATGCACTGGATCACGCCGGGAGCGAGGTTCAGGAGCGCATCCCGGAGCGCGGCGTCCGCCGGATCGTCGCCGAACGCGGCGAGCACGCGCGCGGCGAGGCCGCGGAGCGCGGGGCCGCCCTCCAGCGGCGCCATTCGCTCGCGCCGGCTCCGCCAGGGCGTGGCGGCGAGCGTCGCGGGATCCCGCTCGCGGTCCGCGGCGTCGAGGGCCTCGAGCGTCGTGAGCGTGCGGTCGATGCGCGCGAGCACGCGCACCTCGTGCTGGCGCGCCAGGCGCTCGAGCGGCAGCGTCTCCTC
>Ga0187892_10011256_pt1 | contig 11035 bp, 6 predicted proteins | sample MA1701073metaG_FD_139345 | JGI IMG/M metagenome (GOLD analysis project Ga0187892, IMG submission 139345) | Bio-ooze microbial communities from a basaltic lava cave in the Kipuka Kanohina Cave System on the Island of Hawaii, USA - MA170107-3 metaG ... | reverse complement strand
AAGACGCCGGGCACGTTTGCGGCGAACTGTCTGCTGGCGCGGCGGATGATGGAGCGCGGCGTGCGGTTCGTGCAGGTCTATCACCGCGGCTGGGACTCGCACACGGACCTGCCGAAGCAGCATCCGCTGCAGTGCAAGGACGTCGACCAGGCGTGCTACGGGCTGATCACGGACCTGCGGCAGCGCGGGATGCTGGAGGACACGCTCGTCGTGTGGGGCGGCGAGTTCGGGCGGACGGTCTACTCGCAGGGGCCGCTGACGAAGGCGACGTACGGGCGCGACCACCATCCGAAGTGCTTCACGTGGTGGCTGGCGGGCGCGGGCATCCGGCCGGGCGTCGTCTACGGCGAGACGGACGACTTCAGCTACAACGTCGTGAAGGATCCCGTGCACCTGCGCGACATGCACGCGACGATCCTCAACCTGTTCGGGCTGGACCACGACCGCTACACGTTCAAGCACCAGGGGCTGGACCACCGGCTCACGGGCGTGGAGCATCCGGCGCACGTCGTGAAGGGAATCCTTTGATCTTTCCGCAGGAGGACCCATGCGCCCGCTCCTCGTTGTCGCCGTGCTCGCGGCGGGCTGCACGCAGCCGCGGCACGCCCCGCCGCCACCGAAGCCGGCGGCGCCGGCGCTCGCGCCCGGGCTCGTCGTGGAGTTCTTCGACATCGGCGAGGAGCTGGAGGACTTCCCGGACGTCGCGGAGCGGCAGCCGACGGTCCGGCGCGTCGACGGGCAGATCGACTACGAGGCGACGGAGGAGGGGTTCGCGGGAACCGACCTCGCGGACTTCTTCTACGTCCGCTGGACCGGCGTGATCCGCGTCCCCAAGGACGGGAGGGTCCGCTTCACGACCGACTCGGACGACGGGTCGCGGCTCTTCGTGGACGGCCAGCTGGTCGTGGACAACGGCGGGCTTCACCCGATGGAGGAGCAGAGCGGGGAGATCGAGCTGAAGGCGGGCGACCACGAGTTCAAGGTGGACCTGTTCGAGAACGGCGGCGGGGTCGGGTGCAGGGTGTACTGGCAGGCGACGGGCGGCGCGCGGGAGATCATCCCGGAGGCGGTCCTCTTCCACAGGAAGCCGTAAAGATCGAAGATCAAAGATCAAAGGTTCCATCGCCTGCGTAAGCGGACCGCATGTGCGAGGCCGCGTTCGCATGATGGACGCCCGCTTGCGGAAGCGCGACCACACAGCGAGGCCTTGCACGCAAGGGTGCGTACTTTGATCTTTGATCTTCGATCTTTGATCTTTCCGCGCGTCAGCGCGGTTTGAACATCCCGTGTCCCCGGTCGCCGCCCGAGAGCAGATAGGCGACCAGGTCCTGGATCTCGTCCTCGCGCAGCAGCGCCAGCAGCTTCTCCGGCATCACCGACACCGCGGAGGCTTTCATCCCGGCCACGCGCCGCGCGTCCAGCGACCTGCGCGCGTCGGGGTCCGCCGCGTCGGTGTTGATGACCAGCCGGTCGCCCGCCAGGTCGACGATCCGGCCGTAGACCGTCTCGCCGTCGTCGAGCTTCAGGATCACCGCGGCATACTGGTCGCTGATCGCCTTGCTCGGTTCGATGATCGACTCCAGCAGGTCGCGCGCGTTGAACCGCGAGGCGACGCGCGTCAGGTCAGGCCCTGTCGTCCCGCCCTCGCCGGCGAACGAGTGGCACTTGAAGCAGCCGACCGCCCCGAAAAGCTCCCGGCCGCGCTCGAAGCTGCGCCCGCGAAGCCCCTTCTCGACGACCGGCGCCAGCTCGTCGACCGTCCACGCCCGCTCCCTGCGGTCGCCGGTCAGCGCGGCGAACGCGGGGGGCGCCGGCGGGCGCGCCTCGAGGATCGGCTTGAGCCGCTCCCGCTCCTCCTCCGGCAGCTTCGCCGCCGCGTCCGCCCTGATCTTGCGGACGAAGCCCGCATGGCTGTGCCCGCCCTTGTAGTGCGCGGCACGCTGGAACCACTTGAAATATGCGTCGCGCAGCTCGGGCGTCCAGCCCGCCGTGAGCGCGCGCAGCGCGTACGCGTACCTGATCTGCTCCTCCTGCGTCGCGGCCTTCGCGAGCAGTTCCATCGTCTTCGCCGCCGCCGACGGCGCCTCGAGATGCACCAGAAGCTGGCAGAGCTCCACGTTGAGCGGCCGGCTCGCGGCCGGATAGAGCGCGTCGAAGCGCGCGACGAGATCGTCCGGCCGACCCATGCGGACCAGGACCAGCGCGTACACCCGCAGCAGCTCCAGCCGGTGAGCCTCGTCGAGCTTCGCCCAGTCGAGCCGGCCGAGCGCCTCCAGCAGCGCGGACCGCAGCGACCGCTCGCCGACTCGCGCCAGCGCCAGCAGCGCCGCGAGCGCCGCACGCGGGTCCTTCTCCGCCAGCGCGCGCTCCTTCCAGTCGGCCGCCGGCTGGTGCTCGAGCGCGACGCGCGCCGCGAACCGCACGAACCGGTCGGCGTGCCCGAGATGCGGCCACGCCGCGTCCACCGCGTCGGCGTCGCGCTGCCCGTGGAATCGCTCGAGCTTGCGGCGCAGCGCGCGCGCGTCCGCGCCAGGCAGCGGCGCCTTCGACGGCGCCGTCGACTCGGAGCCGACGTACGTCACGCGATAGAGCGCCGACTTCACCTTGCGCCCGCCGATCGCGAAGTACATCGCGCCATCCGCCGGATTCACGACCATGTCCGCGATCGGCAGCGGGAGGCCCGTGATGAACTCCTCCGCCGTCCCGACGTACGAACTCCCCGTCGGCTGGAGGTGCACCGCATAGAGCTTCCCATAGCTCCAGTCGCCGATGAAGAGCGCGTCCTGCCAGCGAGCCGGGAACTTCGCTCCGGTTCCGAACGCCACGCCCGCCGGCGAGCCCGGCCCGATGTCGACGACCGGAGGCAGGCTGTCCGGATAATACGACGGCCACTTGCCCGAGCCGGATCGCCAGCCGAACTCGCCGCCGCTCACGACGTGGCACACGCGCGTCGGACGGTACCACGGCAGGTTCACGTCCCACTCCATGTCCGCGTCGAACGTGAAGAGGTCCCCCTCGCGGTTGTACGCCGCGTCGAACTCGTTGCGGAAGCCCGCGCACATCAGCTCCCACTTTTTCCCGTCGGGGTCGACGCGGCAGACGTACCCGCCGGGCGCGAGGATGCCGACGGCGTGCCCGTTCGGATCCCACAGGCGCGGCACGAGGTGGTCCTCCGACCACGCGCGCGGGACGAGCGAGCCGGCGATCGGCGGGAGCTTCGTGTGGTTGCCGCACACGACGGTGAGCGACTTGCCGTCGGTGTGCGGCAGAATCGCGTGCGGCCCGTGCTCGCCTCCGCCCTCGAGCCGGGTCAGCAGCTCGACGCTGTCGTAGCGGTCGTCGTCGTCCGTGTCGCGCACGCGGTAGAGCCCGTTTCCCTTGAAGCCTCCCTCGCCGACCATCACGTAGAGGCTCCCGAACGCGCAGAGCAGCCCGTGCGCCTGGCCTACCGGCAGGTCGATCGGCTCGACGCGCACGGGATTCTCACCCGTCGTCACGCGGTAGAGCTTGCCGTACTGGTCCGACGTGATGAGCCGCCCCTTCGGATCGACGGCGAGATTGACCCACGAGCCCTGCGTTTCCCGCGGGACCGAGTAGAGCAGCTCGACCTTGAAGTCCTTCGGGACCTTCATGCGCGCGACGGGCGTCGCCTCCGCCGGCGGCAGCGCGCGCGCGGCGGCGAGCGCCTTCGCATCGACCGCGTTCCACGGCGCGCCGCCGAGTTTGCCGACGACGGTCGCCTGCGCCCACGCCGCGTCGTCGAAGTCCGCGGACGTCCAGCCCTTCGTCGCCTTCTCCGACGCGCGCCACGTCGCATCGGTGACGACGGGCGGCCTGCCCTTTACCGTCAGGCGCAGGACGAGCCCGGCGGGTCCTCCCGTGTTGCGCGCCCTCACGGCGATGACGTTCGCGCCCGCCTTGAGGAGCCTGCCCGCGTTCGCGGCGATCGGCGTCTCCCAGGCGTCGCTCTGCGCGATGCTCTCCCCGTTGACGAACACCTCCATGGCGTTGTCGCACGTGCCCTGGACGACCGCCTCGGCGGCTTCGTCGAGCTTGAAGGTCTTGCGGAACCAGACGGCCTGGTTGTCGCGCGCCTTGTCGCCGAGCCAGATCCACTCCGGCGCGGATTCATCCTGCTTGTCCCGAGCGAGCGCGGAGCGCGAGTCGAGGGGAGGGACGACGATGAGGAGGGCGAGGACGAGCTGCCGCATTGGTGGAAGGATATCAACTTTGCTAGTCTCTCGGGATGATCACGACGCTTCTGCTCTTCGCCCTGCAGGACATCAGCGTGCTCGTCCTCGACGGCCAGAGCAACCACAACTGGAAGGCGATGACGCCCTTCATGAAGGCGCAGCTGGAGAAGGGCGGGCTCTGCAAAGTGGAGGTCTCGACGACGCCGCGCGCGGGACTCAAGGGCGAGGAGCGCGACGCCGCGTGGGCGAAGTGGCGCCCCGCGTTCAAGGACCACCAGGTCGTCGTGTCCAACTACAACGGCGAGCCGTGGCCGGAGGAGGTGCGCACGGCGTTCGTCGAATTCGTGCGCGGCGGCGGCGGCTTCCACGTGGTGCACGCGGCGAACAACGCGTTCTCCGACTGGAGGGAATACAACGACATGATCGGCCTGGGCTGGCGCGCGGCCGGATTCGGCGCGCGCGTCGCCTACGACGACAAGGGCGAGCTCGTGCGGATGAAACCGGGCGAGGGCCCCGGCGCGGGGCACGGCCCGCAGCACGAGTTCCAGGTCGCGATCCGCGACGAGGAGCACCCGATCACGAAGGGGCTCCCGAAGGTCTGGATGCACGCGACGGACGAGCTCTATCACGGCCAGCGCGGGCCGGCGGAGAACATGCAGGTGCTGGCGACCGCGCACTCCAGCCGCGAGAAGGGCGGAACGGGGCTGCACGAGCCGATGCTCTGGGTGATCCCGTTCGGCAAGGGCAGGGTCGTGACCAACGTCCTGGGGCACGAGAACGGAAAGTCGCTCCAGTGCGTCGGGTTCATCACGATCCTGCGCCGCTCGGTCGAGTGGCTGGCGACGGCGAAGGTCACGGTTCCGGCCCCCGACAATTTCCCGACCGGGGAGAAGACGAGCAGCGAACCGAAGTGAACCACGGAGCACACGTCGCGGCAAGCCGCAAGATCGTTGGCGTGCGACGTCCCCGGAGGATTCACCACGGAAGCACGGAACCACGGAATGACACGGAAAGGACCTGAGGAGTTGGCGGGCATGTTCGAGAACCAACCCCGTCTCCGCGATCTCAGCGGGCTCTGCGAGAGACGTCCGAAAGAGATGCTCAGAAAAACAAGTTTCTGCGGCGTTGTGGTACGGGGGACATGGAGAGGATGAACGGAGGCGTGCGATGCAGCTTACAAGACGCGAAGCGTTCGCGACCGGGGCTCTCGCGCTGGCGGCACCGCTGTCCGCGCAGGACGACAAGAAGGTCGTGAAGCGCGGGAAGATCAGGCAGTCCGTGGCTCGCTGGTGCTACGGGAAGATCAAGCTGCCCGACCTCTGCAAGGCGTGCGCGGAGATGGGGCTGCCGGCGATCGACCTTCTGGGGCCGGCCGAGTGGGCGGTCGCGCGCGACCACGGGCTGGCCGTCTCCACGGCGATGGTCGGCGGCGGGATCGACATCCCGAACGGCCTCAACCACAAGGACAACCACGACAAGATCGTGAAGACGCTGGAGGCGAACATCCCCAGGGTGAAGGAAGCCGGGATCCCGAACATCGTCTGCTTCTTCGGCAATCGCAGGGGGATGGCCGACCAGGAAGGGATCGACAACTCGATCGAATGCCTGAACAAGGTGAAGGCGCTGGCGGAGGAGAGCAAGGTCACGATCGTGGTGGAGAACCTCAACAGCAAGGTGGACCACAAGGACTACATCGGCGACCGCATGGGCTACTGCCTGGCGGTCATCAAGGGCGTGGACTCGCCGAACGTGAAGGTGCTCTACGACATCTACCACGCGCAGATCATGGAGGGGGACATCATCCGCACGATCCAGCAGAGCCACAAGTGGATCGGGCACTACCACACGGGCGGCGTGCCGGGGCGCGCGGAGATCGACGAGACGCAGGAGCTCCACTACCCGCCGATCGTGAAGGCGATCCTGAAGACGGGCTTCGCCGCCTACATGGCGCACGAGTTCATCCCGCGCAAGGCCGACCCGATCCAGTCGCTGCGGGACGCCGTAGCGCTCTGCGACGTGGAGTGAGCAGAGACACCGCCAATTGACACCTGAGAACCCAGGGCAACCGGCAGATTCTCAGGTTTCTCAGGGTCCTCTGGTGTTGGTTCGTGGATCCGGGGAATCTCTGTGGAGTGAGGGCTACTTCCGCGCCACCCGCGGCGGATGCGCGACCGCCTCGTAGACGTCCGCGACCTTCCCCCCGGCCGCGTCGCCCGCGTGCGCGTAGATCCGGTAGCGCAGCGTGATCGACTCGCCCTTGGCGAGCTTGTGCGGCTCCTTCGCGATGAGGTGGCTCGCCGCGAGCAGCCCGTAGCCGCGCACGTGCCAGTCGGCCGGCGCGCGCCAGCCGTCGGGATGGTTCAGGATCGCCACGCCGACCTTGCCGTCGGAGAAGTCGCACCACGCGGCGGGTTTCGACCGGCACTCCGCCTCGCCGCGCCGCCCGTCGGACGTCACCATCACGCCGCCCTTCTTCTCCGTCAGCCGCTCGGCGACGCGCACCGCGAAGCCCCCCTCCTTCGTCCTGCCGAGCGTGACGTCCGCCGCCGCCGTCAGCGTGATCGTCCAGTCCATGACGACGTCGTCCCCCGCGTCGTAGATCCTCACGTCGCGCGACTCCACGATGTCCTCGCCCCACGCGTTCTCGCTCGCGATGCGCGCGTAGACCGGCCCGGCGGCGCGCGCGATGAACCGCGAGTGGCGGATCGGCAGCTTCGACCAGTAGTCGCGGCCGTTCACGTCGCCGTGCGCGAACCAGACCGACGTGTGGTGCGGATGGTCGCCGCGCTCGTCGAGGCCGCGCGTGACGCCGACGCCGTGCGCGACGAGCGGGTCGAACGACGGGTGCAGCACCTTCTCGCCGAAGTGGTAGCGCGCGACCTTCCGGATGGCGATCACGCCGTCTTCCTCCTTCAGCGCCGGGGTGTCGGGCTCCGCCTCCGCGCGCGAGAGCGTGTACGTGCGTGCCTCGCTCGCCGGCAGGTCCGCGATGAGCCACCGCACGGTCGAGCCTTCCCGCTGGCAGGGCACGTCCTTGAGCCGCCAGGCGCCCTCCGGAGCCGTCCACTCCGCGACCGCCCAGCGGCGCGGCTTGTCGTGCGCCGCGACCGTCAGCTCGATCGACTGCGCCAGCAGAAGCGCGATCACGGCGTGAACGGCTTGCGATACTCGCGCGTCAGCAGCGCGTCGGCCCTCTCATCGCCGAACTTTTCCGTCTTCGCGTCGAACGCGAGCGTCGGCCCGACGACGACGGGTGTCTTCGCGGCGTCGACGCCGTTCTTCGTGAGGTGCTCGCGGAAACGCCGGAACGCCTCGTTCCCCTCCTCGTACTTGCCGAGCGGCTCGTCCTTCGACATCGGCTGCGGGGAGCCGAGCCGGTGCGAGATGTTCGCGAGGTGATGGAGCGACGCGGAGAGGTGCCCCTCGAGGGCGTCGGCCGTGAGCATCTCCGGCTTGCGCGCCCTGACCGCGTCGACGAAGTTGCGGAAGTGCTGCGTGTCGTCGCCGCCGCTGAAGCGCTGAATCTGCTCGCCGTCCGGCCCGTACGCGGCGTTCTCCAGGTTGCCGATGACGAGCGAGCCCTGCTCGGCGTGAAAGACGACGCCGATGTGCTGCTTGCGGTACGGCTCGGTGACGAGCCCGCGGACCTCGAAGACGATCTTGCAGTCGCCGTAGTCGAGCACGGCGATCTGCGTGTTGGGCGTCTGCCCGTCGTCCTCGTAGCCGAAGCGGCCGCCGAGCGACACGACCGACTTCGGGCCGTCGCTCTTGCCGAGCCCCCAGCGCGCGACGTCCATCTGGTGCGCGCCCTGGTTGCCGATGTCGCCGTTGCCGTAGTCCCAGTTCCAGTGCCACTCGTAGTGGAAGCGGTCCGGGTTGAACGCGCCGACCGGCGCGGGGCCGAGCCAGAGGTCGTAGTCCACGCCCTCCGGCACCGGCGCGTCGGCCTTTTTCCCGATGCTGCGGCGGTCCTTGTAGCAGAGCGCCGTCGCGAGCTTGACCTTGCCCAGCTTGCCCGCGTGCAGGTACGCGATCGCGTCGCGGATCGATTTCTTCGACCGGCTCTGCGTGCCGTTGGCGACGCAGCGGCCGTGCTTGCGCGCCGCCTCGACGAGCCGGCGCCCCTCCCACACGTTGTGGCTGATCGGCTTCTCGACGTACGCGTCCTTGCCCGCCTCGACCGCCCAGATCGCGGCGAGCGAGTGCCAGTGGTTGGGCGTCGCGATCGAGACGGCGTCGATCGACTTGTCCTCGAGCAGCTTGCGGACGTCCTTGTAGTACGCGGGCCTCTTGCCGGTCCTTTTCTCGACCTCGGCCATCGGCTCCTTGATGACCGACGGGTCGACGTCGCAGATCGCCGCGACCTCCACGTCCTTGAGCCGATGCCACATGCTCACGTGGTTGGCGCCGCGCCCGCGCACGCCGATGACCGCGACGCGGAGGCGCTCGTTGGGGCTGTCTTGAGCGTAGGCGAGGGACGGTACTGCGGCGGCGGTCGCAAGGAACTCGCGGCGGGTGAGGGTCATCCTTCTATCCTAACGCTTCCGGGGATGCTCTTTGAGCAGTTGCTCGCCCATCCACCGCTCCGCGCGCTCCCCCACCGCCGCCCGCACGCGGGCGACCCGCTCCGCAGCGACTGCCGGCCCGCGGTTATCCCAGCTGTTGCGCGCGTACGTCAGCACGGCCGCGACCTCCTCGTCGCTCAGGAGCGCGCCGAGCGGGTCCATGCCGCTCGAGTACTCGACGCCGTTCACCTTGATCGTGCCCATCAGGCCATGGAGCGTGATCTTGATCAGCCGGTCGTCGTCGTCGAGCCAGTCGCTGCCCGCGAGGGGCGGGTACGCGCCCGGCAACCCCCGGCCGTCGAGCTGGTGGCACTGCACGCAGCTCGTGAGATAGACGCGCCGCCCGGCGTCGGCGGCGGGCGAGGCGATTTCCTTCAGCGTCTCTCGCAGCTCCGGCAGCCGCTCCCCGAGCTTGAGCATATTGCGGTACGAGGGCGCGTCGCGCTGGTCCATCGGCGTGCGCGCGAGGAGCGCGACCACCGCCGCGCCGAGCGACCGCGTCTCGTCCGCGGGCCAGGGCCCCGGCACCGACAGGATCGACGCGACGGCGTCGTCGATGTCGCCGCCCGCGCGGACGGCGACGACGAGCGCGCGAAACCGGTCCTCGTCGCGGGCCGGCACGTGCGCGATGGCGCGGATCGCCGCGCGCCGCACCGGCGCCGCAGGATCGGGCCCGCCGAGCGCGGCCTCCGGCACCGGTTGCTTCGCCATCCCCGGCCGCTCCCAGTGCAGCGAGAGCCCCTGGCCGCCGCGCGCGTTGAAGTACGTCAGCACGAGCGCGTGCGCGCCCGCAGCGAGCTCGATCGAGCCGCTCTTCTCGGCCATCACGTGCAGGCCGTCGTTGTTCACGACGAGAGTGCCGTCGATGTAGAGCCGCGAGCCGTCGTCCGAAGCAAGATGAAACGTGGTGCGCGCGGGCGTGACGACATGGAGCGTGCCGGTGAAGCGCAGGCCGAAGTTGTCGTTCGCGGGGCGCTGCGGGAAGTCGAGCCCGATCGTCTTCACGTCCGCCGCCACGCCCGGCGCAAGCCGGTCGAACGTCTCCGCCGCCGCGTCGGCGGGCGCCTTCGCGAACACCTCGACGCGCAACCCCGTCGCGGGCGGCCCCAGCGTGTCCGGCAGCCGGCTCATGAGCGGACGTACGCGCGCGTAGAGCGACGCGCGCAGCGCCGCGTCCGGGACGAGCGGAACGGCACCGAGGAAGGCGACGAGCCCGTCGATCGACTTCGAAGCGGCCGCATACGCCCCGTCGCCGGACCCGTCGGCGACGACCCACGCCGCGTACGCCTCGCGGCTTCCCAGCCTGCGGATCCGATCGAGCGCGCCCGCCAGCTCCGCGCGGTCCCATCCGGGCAGCAGCTCGTGCGCGGCCGGCGTCGCGAGCAGCAGGTCGAGCGCCCGCACGTTCTCCGCGCGCGCGAGGTCCTCCAGCGCCTTGCGCCGCACGTCGCGCGCCACGCCCGGACTCTCGATGCGGATGCGGTTGACGATACGCTCATCGAGCCCCTTGAAGTCGCGCACGCCGAACTCGCGCATGAGGAAGCGCACCGCCTCGGCGCTCCCGACGCGCAGCCTGCCCGCCTGCAGCGCCGGCCGCCACTGCGGCTGGAGCGTGCGGAGCGTCTCCTTCAGCGCGTACGTCAGGTAGGTGTCCATCGGGCGGCCCGCCGCATCGAGCGCGATCTCCGCCGCCTCCGGCCGCGCGTGGAAGCTCATCGCGCGGACCGCCTCGAGTCGCGTTCGCGGGAACTCGTCGAGGGCGGCGGCGCGGAAGAGATCAAGCGGCCCCTCGATCGCCTGCAGCACGCGCACCGCGGCGGCGCGCGCGCGCGGCTCGCCCGACCGGAGCACGCGCTTCAGGAGCTCCCTGTCGACCGCGTCGTGGTGCTGCTGCACCCAGAGCGCCTCGAGCCCATCGTGCGGGTCCGACGCGGTCCAGCGCCGGATCGCGTCGAGCACCTCGCGCGTCGGCCGGTCGCGCAGCTCGCGCCGCGCGCGGTAGCGCAGCCGGTCCTCCGGCTCCTTCAGCGCGTCGAGCAGCTCGTCGATCGACTTGCGGTCGAGCCGCTCGTCGCGCAGCAGCGGGCGGCCTTTCGCGGTCACGCGCCAGATGCGGCCGTGCACGCGGTCGCGCCGCGGGTCGCGCAGCGAGTACTGCATGTGCCCGATGAGCGGGTTGTGCCAGTCGCACACGTAGAGCGCGCCGTCGGGCCCGAACTGGATGTCGACCGGCCGGAACGACGCGTCGGTCGACCGCAGGAGCGGCTCCACGGGTTT
>Ga0187892_10011255_pt1 | contig 11036 bp, 4 predicted proteins | sample MA1701073metaG_FD_139345 | JGI IMG/M metagenome (GOLD analysis project Ga0187892, IMG submission 139345) | Bio-ooze microbial communities from a basaltic lava cave in the Kipuka Kanohina Cave System on the Island of Hawaii, USA - MA170107-3 metaG ... | reverse complement strand
CCAGACGAACGGCCTCGCCCTTGAACTCAGGCTCGAACTTCCTTCGCTTCCCCATCGGGACTCCTTCCGTCGGAGCATCGTACTACGCTCCGAAAAGAGTCCACGAGAACAGGGCAACTCCAAGATGTCTTGGGTGCTGTTCCCGTGGCCGATGGTCTTCGGACGTCCGAATACGTCGTAGGTTGCGGACGACATGTAGGCCAGACCGCCCGAAACCGCCCCGACCTGACCATCCGGCCGGTACGTGTTCGTAACCAACTCGTTGTCTGGGTACGTAGTTTTCCAGAGTCGACCAGCCTCGTCGTACTGAAACTTCATCGCAGCCGTCTTCCCCAAGACCGTCTTGTCGCTCCGCGTGACACGCCCTCGCGTGTCGTATGTGAAGACCTCCCCGTCTCCTGGACTGCCACTCGAATCGGTGACTGAGCGGAGACGCCCCACGCAGTTTGTACCCTGGTCATACGCGTACGAAGACTCCGGGCTAGCTGTCGGGCTCGAGCAGCCCGCGTAGCCCTCGCCTGTGTAGCTGTATCGCGCGCTCGGCCGGCCGAGGATGTCGTAGCAGAGCTCGACGTGCTGATTCGGTTTGGGCGAACTGTAGTACGTGAGATTTCCTCCGGCGTCGTAGCCAAACTTCCAGGATCCAGAATCGGGGTCGCTCCGAGCGACCTCTCGGCCGAGAGTGTCGAAGACCGATGTCGCGGTGAAGCTCACCTCTGGGTTGGGCTCTGGATCAGTCGTTGTGGATGCGAGGATCCGCCCAAGGCCATCTAGCGTGAGAACAGTCCTCGTGACCGGTTCAGTCGTTGGTGTCGGCGTACTCTCGTAGACCTCATGCTCGACCTCCCGCCCGAACCCATCCCGCGTGGAGACCGTAGTGCTCCCGACGGGATCGATACTGTGGGTTTCGATGCCCTTGAAAAGGGCCTTCCGAGCCTTTCCGTCCGGTGGGATCACGCGATAGGGGCGTCCCAAGGGATCGCTGAGTCCAGCGATCCCATTCAGGTTGTAGTCGAGCTCCGTCGCGCCAGCGATTGAAGGGGGAGTCGCCAGGGCCGGCCCCACGTAGGGCGAGTAGGCCGCCTTGACGCGCCCGTTCGCGTCGTACTCGGTTTGCCCCTCTATCACCGTCTCAAGCGACGATCCGTTTTCGACGAGCCGTTGCACCGTGGAGAAGCGCTTTCTTCCGAGCGCGTCGAAATATGTTCTGCGGGCTAGAAAGGAGGTTGGCCCGGATCGCTCGCTGACTTCGACGTACGAAAGCTTCCCTTCGTATGGGAGACTAAGATTCGCGTTGGCGACGCGGTACTGGTAGTCATAGCGTCGCGAAGCGTACCCAGACGGACCGCACGTGTCGTCCGGAAGAGCTTCGCACGTGACACGTCCGAGGGAATCGTAGGTGTATGAGCTTGCGATGTTGTTCTCATCGATTGCATTTGTCGAAGCCCCGTACCGAATATCCGCAGTCTGTGTAGTGACATGATGGATCGGGTTCTGAGTCGTCCCCGTATCCGGCAGCGACAACTGGTGTGCGTAGAGCTTGAACGGATTGTCAGGAGCGGTGTAGTTCAGCGTGACCGTCATTCCACGGGCGTCGGTGACGCTCGTGATGTTCCCGTATTCGTCGTAGGTCGCAGATACTTCGGGATCCGGAGGGTCTTGGTTCGGATCGACCTGGGCGTACGAACGGTCGAGCTTTGCGATGACCTTCGTCACGTTCCCCGCTCCGACGAAACCCTCGCTCTTGCCGTCGTAACGGAACCTCTCTTCAGTGAGTGGCGTCCAGCCTCCCGGTCCCGCAGCGGTCTGGTAGGCCTTCGCTACCGAGCTCGGACGGCTCCGCACCGATGACGGCGCATCTGGCTGGGCCCACCCCCTGGTGGTACGAACGGCACCGATTGCGACGGTTGCGCAGCTCTCTGGCACTGACGTGAGGGCCTTGCAATCGTAGGAGCAACTCGTGCTGACGCGTCCGTAGAGATCTGGATCCTCGAGAAGGTCCATTCGGCAGAGTCGCAGGCCCGCTTCGTCGGGAACCGAGAACTCTTCGTACTTTCGCTGAGCCGCCCACAGCTGGATTCGCGCCCCGTCCGCTCGCGAGTCCCAGACGAGTGTCTCGCGCCGAAGGCGATTCGAGCTCGCGAAGACCTCACGGCTCAGCTCCCTTCCCATCGCGTCGGTCTGGTCGAACGTCGCGTCGACGTGGTTTCCAACCATGTCCGATTCGACCACCTTCTCGAACCCACGGAACTCGCGAGAAGGTCCATCGAAGAGCCCGCCCTCGTAGCTGTACGTCCTCACAATCTCGTGTCCGCTGTTGATGCAGGGATTCGACTGCGAGCTGAATGGATCGGAACTACTCGAGGCGTCGCATAGCCCATCGGTCCGCCGAACGCCGGTCGTTACCCACGTCACGAGCGGGAAAGTCTTGTTCACGAACGTCGTGCTCGCCTCGTAGCGAATCGACGTCTTGCCGCCGAGTCCGTTGTCGATCGCGGTGAGAAGAAATGGCCGATGCGCCTTGCCACCGCTCCGGGGGCCGCCTAGCCGCACCTGCCAAGTCGTAGAATTCGACGCGTCCACACGATCTAGGATCCCGTCACCGTTCCAGTCGAGCACGTCGGTTCCGGTATGGCCCAAGAACTGTTCGTTCTCACGGATCAGCCCGATCACATCGTTCGACCACGACGTCTCATCTGCAAGACCCTGCGCTGTAGTCGCGAGCTTCTCGCCTCGGTTGAATTGGACCTTCCACTTCTGGTCCGATCCGACCCGCACTCGATCCGGCAGGCCGTCTCCGTTGAGATCCAAGAAGTCGAAACCGCAAGATGATCCGTAGCAGTCGTTGATGTACGTCGGAGCGGTTGTCTCCATCTCCGGAGTAGGCGAGAAGATGGGCGGCTCAAACCCGTGGCCGTTGTTGAGAAGCACCTCGATTCCGTCTTGACTGGGACCTGACCGCACACTGTCCACAAGGCCATCAGCATTGAAATCGAAGAGCATCCCACTAGTGAATCCGCCAGCGCTGCTCCGAATGAAGACGCCGTTTGCCTCGAAGTCCGGAATCGGTTGGCTCGTGAAGCCTGCTCCCGTATTGAGATACACGTTCAAGCTGTAGATCTGGGTCTGTTGATTGAACAGCAGCTTGACCAGGTCCGGCCGACCATCTCCATTGACATCGACAAGAGCCTTCGTCGTTCCGCCAGAGCCGGAGGCCCCGAGTTCCGGCTCTGGAGCCGTCCAGTTTGTGACCGACTGCGAAAACCCCCATGTGCATGCTGGGTTACAGGACCTCTCGCCCAAGTGGACCTGCCAACCTCCTCCGACTAGCTGCTCCGACTCGACATAGTCGGGGATGCCGTCTCCTGAGAGATCGATCGTCTCTCGTCGCACCTTGGTCCCGACACCGCCACTACCATCTGTTTGCTGCTGGAGATGGGACCTACCTGGTCCGTCCCACTCAACGGGTTCCTCAGAAATTCCGTTGGGCGTCCCGAGGTACACCTCCCAGGTATTGTTGCTGCTAGCGCGAACCAAGTCGGTGAGGCCGTCCCCGTTCATATCCATGACGCTCTTGGTGACGTTCGTGCCAGAACCTTGACGAAGCTTGTCGTTCTCGTCGGGGGACGAGACGGGACCACTCGCACCAAGTACTAGGTCGCTGTTCGAATAGGAGAAAGTCTGGGTAGGTACGAGGGGCGCTGAGATCTGGCAGAGGAGTACAGCGTTCGGATCCCCGCAGCTGCTCTGCAGGTCGTTGTTGTCGTATGTGAGGCTGTAAGTTCGAACCTCCGAGAACACTCCCGAAGGAGAGTTCCGCCACTCGACAACCACCTGGCTGACCAACTTCTCCGGTCGTTCTCGAACGCCGCGACGAAATGAGGTCACAGGGTTCGGATGGTTTACATCGACGAACCTGATCTGAAACGGGTGGCTTCCTGATGTGGCCCCATAGCGGATGTACTGGGGAAAAAGTGCGGGGACGCCAGCGAGATAGTCGATATCGATCGTGTTGCCGTTGGTATCAATGATCTGAGTGAGACCCCAAACGGCCGTGAACTCACAGTCCTGTGCGTCTCGGAAGACAGGAGCGCCAGTCCAGAGCAGTGCAGCCGGCGCAGTTCCGAACTTGTATTGCATTCCCGATTGATCGACGACCTGCCACGTATTCGCGCTCTCATCCTTCTTCGCTTCAAGGAAGGAGGTATCCCGCTTGGGACGATAGGTCACCCCGCCTGTGCTGAGCGGAACCAGCTCCTGCGCTGAGCCACCGAGGACCAGCACGAAGTCATCCGTGAAGTTGAAGCCGGGCTCTCCGGTGCAACGGGGCACTCCGTTCTTCGTGCTCCGTTCGATGTGGCCAAGAGGCAAGCTCCACCCGCGACCGAAGGCACCGTCTCCAGTCTCGCCCGAAAAGACCAGTCGTAGCTCGGGCGTCGCGTCCTTCCGTCCGGGCGGAATCAGAAGCGGCACGCCGTGCGCCACCGCACCTGAGAAGAGATGGACACCTGCGGATTGGACTAGGCCGCTGAAGAGTCCTCTCGCCTCACCACCCGGCTCGCCCAGCGATGAAGTCGTGGATGCCGTTGCTATCGAAGGCAGAGCAAGCGCGGCGAAAAGGGGCGCAAGGCGGAAGCGCATGCGACGCGTTCTCCTAATCGGTGGAAGCCTTCTTCTGCCACGACCGACACCGCGAGTTCAAGCTCAATCAAGGTGAATCACCTCGGCTCTCCGTCAGTGGCATGGCTCCTTACGGCGACGAGACCGATTTAAACAACTAGCCGAGAAGCCCGGGCAGCAGCTTCGGCGTGATAGAGTGCCGGCCCGGCAACCAGCTCTAAGGAGCCATCGATGTCAGAAAAGACTTGCGTCCTTTCAGTAGTTATTTGGATTCTCCTAGGTGCTTTGCCTCACCCACTGCGTGCAGCGACGCCCGAGGCCGCGGTGATGGTGATGACTCTCGACTCGATTTCCCACGTTTCGTTCGACGACGAGCTCATCCTTCCGATCGGAGCCGGACGAACGATTCGGTTCCTGACCTATGCCCACGAAGGCAGGAACGCCGTTTCACTCCGGGTCGACCCCAGCGGCATCGGGAGTTCCAAGCTTTCCCTCGGTCGCGACAAGGGAGATCTCACCGCAGAGCTGGTGGAAGAGGGGAAGGGGTTCCTGCGCGCGGCAGGGGATGGTGGACTAGTGATGGAGCTCGACATCGTCATCCGTGTGACGTCATCGACTTCGTCCGAGGTCGCCGTCCGGGAGTTCCCGTTGCACCTCACCACAGAGCCGGTCGAGGGGTGGAACGCAGAAGGTACGAAGCGCTTCAACTTGGCAGGCACTCGCGTGGCCTCAGCGACGCGGATCGTCCAGCTCGTCGGCAAGAGCACAGCAGGCAAGGACGGCGGACCTGTTCCTGGCGCCGCGATCTACGTCGTCTTGAGCGGAGTCCTCGACACGATCCCCACGCTCGCGCCCGCGACCGACTAGGACTCTACTCGGACGACGTGCCCGGTTCGACTACAGCGGGTGCAACTCGGACCTCGAACACAATCGCTCCGTCCCGTTCCATTGGACGCAGAAAGGTCTCTACTCCGGCCTCACGAAGCTCGCGCAGGCGCTGAATCGCCTCTCCTTCGTTGGAGAAGGACGCGATGAGGACGCCCGGCGCACCCTGCGGATCCTGGCTGTGCTGCTCCAGCCCCTGCATGATCTCCACCGGATACCGCTCACGGTGCTCCTCGAGTCGAGCGCGCACGGGGTTCGGGTCGGGTCGAGTTTCGCGCATGCCAGCGGCCCGCCTCTTGGCGCGGAGCTGCTCCGCAGCTTCCTGTTCCGAATCCGTGAGCCGCGTCCCGGCCTCGGAGCTCACCGCGAACTCCTCGCGCTTTCGAACCGTCTCCCGCGCGTGCCTCGCCGGATCTCGGATGATGTGTGGCGTCAGGAACACGAGCAGATTGCGCTTTCGGATCGAATCGCCTGTGGTCTTGAAGAACCAGCCCAGAATCGGGATGTCGCCGAGCCACGGCACCTTCGACTCGTTGTCGGCCTGACTCTCGTCGATGAGTCCCCCGATCACGACCGTGTCCTCGTCCGCCACTGTCACCACGTTCTCGATCTTCCGGTTCGAGAGGGCGACACCGACCTGATCCACATTGCCCGTGACGCCGGTGAGACCCTCGTTGACCGCCGTCACCTCCTGGAAGATCTGAAGGCGAAGCCGATCCCCTTCGCTGATCTGCGGTGTCACCCGGAGCGTGATCCCGATGTCCTGGCGCTCGATGTTCTGGCTCGTCGCCAGGCTTCCGTTGCTGTTTCCGCCCGCCTCGATCCCGGCGGCCGACTGCACCCGACTCGTGATGATCGGGATGTTGTCTCCGACCTTGATCTCGGCTTCCTCGTTGTCGAGGGTCAGGATGTGGGGCGCCGACAGGATGTTCGTGCCGTTCACCGAAGCGCTGGCTCGAATGAGACCCTGAATGAGGGTCGAACCCGCATCGATCGCGACCCCGCCGATGAAGTTGCTCGGGTCGCTCGCGATTGCATCGAGGAGCGCGTCGAGCACGCCGCTCGGCTCGTCACCCTCACCGCTTCCGAGGACCGCGTCCGTGAGGCTCCCGACCACGAACCTCCCATCCTCGCCGTCTTCGATGCGAACGAGACCGCTGAAGCCCAGGTCGATCGCGTCGGTCACGTCGACCTCCATGATGAGCGCCTCGACCAGCACCTGAGGTCGGGGGATGTCGAGCCCTTCGATCACCTGCTTGAGCCGGGTGTAGCCCTCCGCGGTCGCCTGGATCACGATGGAGTTTGTCGGAGGATCGGCGGTCACCGTGACGCCCGCCGCGAACTCCGAGATCCCTGCGCGAAGCTCCGCTGCCTTCGCGGCGCCGCCCCCAGCGGAGGCGGGACTCGGCTGGCCGGAGAGAATGGCAGCGAGTGTGTTCGCAAGCTCCTCGGCATCGGCGTGTTTGATGTAGTAGATGTGGATTCGGCCCGAGCCGGTCACGGGCACATCGAGCCTGGCGACGACATCGCGGATCTCGTCCATGCGCTGGCGCGAGGCGAGAATGAAGAGGGCGTTCGTCCGCTCGTCCGTGATGATGCGGATGCCTCCCTTGGCCGCGAGCTCGGCGCCCTTGGGCGCCGTCCCGGGCTGACCCGCCCGGGCGGGTCGCGCCTCGTTACCGCCGACCGCCGAGACCTCCGCGCCGAAGATCTCCGACAGCTGAGCGGCGACCGTGCCAGGGTCCGCGTGCTCGAGCTGGATCCGCGTGAGTTCTGCTCGATAGGTTTCGACGTCGATGGCCTGGACCACCGAGAGGATTCGCCCGATGTTCGTCGCCGAGTCGGTGAGGATCACGGTGTTGGTCGGGGCGTAGGCGACGAGCAGGGCGTCCTTTGAGACGAAGGGCCGGAGGGTTTCCGCGATGGCCGCCGCGTCGATGTACCGGAGCGGGATCAGGCGCGTGACGAAGCGCTCACTCGGCAGTGGTGCCTTCTCGCCGCTCTCCAGCTCGACGTTGCTCTCCTTGGCCTCTGACAGCGGAATGACCTTGATCACGCCTCCCGGCGCCTCGACCGTCGTGAACCCCTTGACGCGCAAGACCGACTCGAAGACTGCGTAGGCCTCGTCGATCGTAATCGGTGTCGGCGAGACGACCGTGATCTTCCCGCGGACGCGGTCGTCGTAGATGAAGTTCTTCCCCGTCAGGCGTGCGATCGTGTCGATGACGACCTTGAGCTCGACGTCGTTGAAATCGAGCTGGACGCGGCCTTCGATCTCCTCGTTCGGGCTCGCGGGCGCCTCCTGGGCGAAGGCGGCTCGCTGCGAGACGAGCAGGAACAGGATGAGAAGAACCACGCGGCGGGAATACCTGCAAGAGATCGCTGCTCTCGTTGGCCCGTGCTCGAGGGTTCGAGAGCCCACACCCACCTGCCGCCCACCGCTGAAGAGAGGGCCACCCTATCACGCCTCCTCACTCGTCGGGCCGGCGGGATGAGAGTTCAGATCGAGGCGCAGGCGGGTGCCGTTCGCGCGCACCAGCGCGCGAGATGTTCCCGAACCGCGGCGGGAAGCTCCTTTGCTGCCGCTCGAACAACGGCATCGAACTCGACCACGCTCGAGGGGTGCGGCGTCTTCTCGAGGGAATCCCGGATGCGGTCATAGAGGAAAACACCCTCCTCCCGCACGATGGCCTTCGCCTCGTGAGAGAAGGCGGTAACGATGTTCTGCTGGAAGCGAGGCGAGATGCCCGAGAGCCTCCGGTAGTGGAAATGCTCCGCCACGGCGATCGGGTGCTCCGCTCGATAGGCCGAGTCGAGGATCGTATGTCGAGCGTCACCGCTCGCAGCTGACTGCATCAGGCCGAAGAGGTCCCCGAGGCTCACGACGTCCTCGACGATGCGGGCGCAAAGCCGCGGATGCCGAACCCAGAGAGGCACGGAGAGGTGGACGTCATAGACGGATCCATCGTGGAGGTAGAGATCGTGCTCTCCGAAGGCCTCGCCGTGGTCACTTGTCACGATCACGAGGGTGTCGTCGAGCAGCCCTCGTGAGTCGGCCTCGGCAAAGAACGCCGCCAGCTTCTGGTCGGTGAGCTCGATGGCGCGGTGGTAGCGTCGCAGCAGCGCCTCCCGCGCGCGGGCTGGCAGGGAGAAGCCGTCCTTCAGATAGGCATGGCTGCTGATCTTCGGCAGCACCTGGAAGGCGAAGATGTTCTCGAGCAGGTCTTCCACGGACCGCACGGGCCAGATGATGTTGTCTTCGGTTGGCGGATATGGAGCGTGCACGTCGTAGAGGTTCGCGAAGAGAAAGCCGGGCTTCGGCCCCTCGCGAAGCTGGGTGAGTCGATCGAGGAGCGCATCGAGCAGGAGATGGTCCGCGGGAAAGAGGGACCGGGCGTAGCTCCGCAGAAAAGCCAGGCTCTCCTGCTGCTCGTTGCTGAAGAATCCGAGCCGTCGGATGTGGCGCCGCAGGCGTGGTTTTCCGAGCGCGATGAACCAGGCCGCGGGGCTCCACGTCGGGAGGGAGACCTGGGTGAGCGTGCTGCGCTCGAAGCCCCGCGTGGTTCCGCGGAGGCGTCCGTCGAACACCGTGTTCCGGGTCAACACCTCGGTCGAGTAGCCCGCCCCGCGTAGCCACTCGGCGATCGTTGGCGCTTCGCCCTCGTAGCCCATCGTCCCGAAGTGCGCGCCGTGCTGCGACGGCAGAAGCCCTGTGAACATGCTCAGGTGCGAGGGAAGCGTCCAGCACTCGGTCGCGTAGGCGTTCGTGAAGCAGATGCTCTCGCGAGCGAGACGATCGAAGAAGGGCGTTCGAGGCCCACCCTGGGCCGCACCGGCGAGCGATCGCTTGCGGAGCGAGTCGATGACCAGGAGCAGAACGTTGAGAGGCTTCATGCGGCAGCCTGCGCTCGACCACGGCCCAGGATGGTGAGCCACACCGCAAAGGCGATCAGCGCCGGTAGGAGGCTGCTCGCCTGGAGCAGCAAGGATTGAGGCGCCCGCAAGAACTCGAGGAGGAACTTCGCCCCCTCGTGGAGCATCAGGAAGAGCAGAAACACCTCGCCATCGAATCGCCTTCTCGGGTCGTACCTCCAGAGCCAGGCGCCGATTCCGAGCGAGGCAGCCATGAAGGCGAGGTGGAGCGGGAATGTCGCTGCACTCCAAGCGGCGCCGCCGATGTGACCTGCCTCGAGCTGCGCTCTCCAGATCTCGGTCCCTGGCGCGTACGAGAGACAGAAGAACTGGTTGCACACCGGGCCCCCGCAACACCCGGCGAGGAGGCACTGGATCCGATAGACGCCGAGCGCTACGGCGATGGTCGGGCCGAGGACGTCGGCGTAGCGCGCCAGGGACACCTCGGGAAGGAGCCTCGCGCGAAAGAGCGGCAGCGCGAGCGCCATCGCGAGAATGCCCCCCGACGCCCGCCAGCCAGCCACGACCGGGGTTCGACCGGGGTCGAGCGGATTCCACAGCTCGTCGAAGACGAACGAGAAGCCCCGCGCGCCGAGAAGTGCCACGATGCTGAGCGCCAGCTGCAGCCGCAGGACGCGCTGCCAGGGGATTCCGGCCCGAGCCGTCCCGCGGAAGAAGACCACCGCGCTCAGCGCGAAGACGAGCGGAATTGCGAGCAGGAACGGTCCGATGCCGAGCAGCCCGTCGGGAAGCATCGCGAAGTGCCTCGTGTGCGGACACCGATCCTAACCGCGCGCGGCCGGCGAATGCGATGCGGAAAACCCGGGGGTCGGGCCTGGAGCGCCCCAGCGGATCGCCCCTCGCGTTGCTCCGGTCGGACGCTAGGTCGAACCGCCGCCGGCTAACCCGGGCACCTCGCTCGGATCGAGCAAGCCGTGCCTCCGCCAGCCGACCCTGAGGAGCCAGCTCCGCGCCCAGGCGACCTCGCGCGCCGTCGCGGTCGCCGAAGGGCGGTTGGCGGCCTCGGGCCGCCAACCGTCGAACCAGCGGGCGGAGCTCGCGCCGTCGAGATGGACGGGGGCGCGCGCCACGTTGCGTCGCTTCGCGAGGTGCCGCCGTGCGTTCAGCAGCACGTAGGCGAGCGCACGGCGAACCTCGCGAGGCGTGCGCAGGCTGCGGTGGTGGTAGCGGCCGTCGAGCACCGGCCCGCTGCGGCCGCTGACGCGGTTCACCGCCCGTGCGAGCCGTGCGCCGATGCTCTTCATCCCACAGGCGAGCGCTTCCCTGCCCTGCGCCTCGACGATCAGGTGCGCGTGATCTCCCTGGAGCGAGTAGTGCGCGACTCGGAAGCTCCCGCGCTCACTCGCCTCGCGGAGAGAGCGCCGCCACTCGCGGACGAGCCGGCCCTCGCGGAGCGAAGCCAGATTCGATTTCACCCGCAGCGTCACGTGGACGGGGCAGTCGCCGGGGACGGGTGCGCGCTCGCGATGGAGAACGCGCGGCCGCGGTCCACGCGGGCGACCGGCGCCGGGCCGCGGACCCCCGCGGCCGGTTCGCTTACGGTAGTCGGTGAAGGTGAGCTGCTTCGGTCGGCTCGACATGCAAGATAGATTAGGGCT
>Ga0187892_10011254_pt1 | contig 11036 bp, 6 predicted proteins | sample MA1701073metaG_FD_139345 | JGI IMG/M metagenome (GOLD analysis project Ga0187892, IMG submission 139345) | Bio-ooze microbial communities from a basaltic lava cave in the Kipuka Kanohina Cave System on the Island of Hawaii, USA - MA170107-3 metaG ... | reverse complement strand
GTCAGGACTGTTCCTCGATAGGTCCACTGCACCTGATCCGTCGAACGCCACTCCACGATATGGAACTTGTCCTCGACGGGTAGCGTGCGCCGATAGCCACCGACCAGCATCCGCCATTCGGCCGACGGCAGCCGATCGATCACCATCCCCTCCCCGACCGGCCAGGGGGCACCAGGATCTCCGTTGTCCAAGCGGATGCCCGGCTCTTTGGTCCAGACCTGGGCGTCGGCGGAGACCGCCGAGAACACCTGCCAGCCGTCGCACGTGAAACTCCCCGAGGAGTAGAACATCCGCCAGCCTGGGGCATCGGACCTGGGAACGATGGCGATGTTCTCGATCCCCGAGCCGTTGGGCGCACAGTCGACGGAGTCCCGTTGCAGCACGATGCCGTCATACTGGAATTGCACTCCATCACTCGACACGAGGCGGTGCAGGTGACCGCGGTACCCACTGAGACTCGTGTTATCGGGTTGGTAGCCTGTGAAATACAACTGCCACATCCCGGACGGATCGCGCCACAGGGTGGGTGCCCATGGCAACACCGTGGCCGGAAGGCTGTCCACCAGGAGAAAGTCGCCGAGTGGCGATGACACGGTGGGTCGAAGCGCGATAGCGACAGGCACGGTGGCGGTCACCGATCCTGCTCGGAGCACCAACGTGGCCAGCGCCGATTGTCGAGCTCGCAAACTCCCGCATGTCGTTCCGCTCAAGAACTCTGTGACGTCAACCGAGGGCTCGATTGGAATCGGGTAGCCATTGCGGTCTCGCACCTCGCAGCGAAGCGGAACCAGAGAGTCCAATTGGAGCGAGAGAATCGGGAGCGTGTCTGTCACCGACGCGACAATCGTGTCCGGCACCTGCGCGACGACGACGTGTTGGTCCACCGGCAGGCCACCGACGGAAAAGCGGATTACGGTATGGCCATTCTGTCTGGCGCGCACCGTGACCGAATCGACGATGTCGAGCACGGCCGAGTCGTCCACCGAGAGGTGCCCCACTGCTGCGTCGAGCACCGGATGCCCCAGGGAATCCATCGCGATACCGGCCGCGGTCGCCGTTTCGCCCAGTGCCACAAACCGCAGCGTGTCGGAAGCCGCCATTGCCTGTACCGGGCGCTGCTCAACGTGAATTACGACGGCCAAGGACTCCCCCGCCCCACGCACCTGAGCGAACGTCACGCCGTTGCGGCGCGCTGCGACGCGACCATCCGCGCTGATAGCGGCGATGGTCGTATCGTGCACTCCGTACTGGAGCGTGAGACCCCAGATCGGGGCCCCGAGTCGGTCGACGATCACGGCGCCCAGCGGCTGCTGGGCCCCCAGAGCGTGAAGTCGCACCGTGTCGGTGGACGCGACCACGGCCCTGGGCAGCTGGATGACGGAGACGGGAATGGAGTCTGATGCGCCGCTTGGCGTTCGTGCGATGATCCAGGTAACGCCGTTTCCGCGCGAGATGACGAGGCCGCTCGAGTCCACGGTGACGACGGAAGGAGCCGCTGAGGAGTATTCGACCGTCGCGGTCGTCAGCGGCGCTCCTCCTGGTCCGGTTTCTACGGCGCTGACCTGCGCGCTATCGCCGAGGGCCTCGAACGCCAGCGACTGCGGCGAGAGCACCAGCTGATTGCCGAACGGACCACTCGGTTCTCCGAGGCAACCGGTGGCGGTCGCGATCGCCACGGCGACCACCACCCCACGAGACACCCGGAGTCGGAGCGGAACGAGAACCGTTCGAGCGTGCACCCTTTAGCCGTCGCTTCGTTGGCGGACTGTGAAAGACCGAGAACCCGGGCGCGTGTGGAAATGCAAGGAACGCGCCCACACTCCCCTGTGATCAAGCCAACCCCGATCGCGCTATGTTATTGGAAGCGAGTGGCTTACAACGAGTCGTTGTGTGGAAAACTCCGGTTCGTTAGCCCCACAATATGAACAATCCAAGAAAAGTGCAAAAACCGCTAAAAACGCGATTCAGGCCCGCTTCGTCACCAACCGAGCCGGGTTCCCCACCACCGTAGCCCCGTCGGGGACGTCGTCGGTCACCACCGCTCCGGCACCGACGATGGCCTCGATCCCGATCGTCAATCCGGGCAGGATGATGGCCCCCGTGCCGATCGCGGCGCGCCGCTTCACCAGCGTGCGCTCCAGGGTCCAGTCCGCGTCCGATTTGCGCGTGCCGTCCGGGTTCGTCGCCCGTGGAAACCGGTCGTTGAGGAAATTCACGTTATGACCGACGAACACTTCGTCCTCGAGGGTGACGCCTTCGCAGATGAACGAATGACTTTGGATCTTGCAGCGGGCCCCGACCTTCGCGCCCTTCTGGATCTCGACGAAGGTGCCGATCGAGGTCTCATCACCGACCTCGCAGCCGTACAGATTGACGAACGGCTGGACGCGGACGTCGCGCCCGAGCTTCACATCGGGGGCGATGCGCCGCAACAGCGCGTCGCGCTCGCCTGCCTCCACCATCAGGCCAGGGGCGTCGAAGCGACCACGCTCACCGGCATGAGCGCGCCGCCGCTGGCGATCGAGCGCTGCGCCGCCTCGAGAATCCGCACCACGCGCCATCCCGCCCGGCCGTCGGCCACCGGGGGTTCCTTCCCCTGAATCGCCCGGATCACGTTGTCCACCTCGACCGCCAGCGCTTCCCGCGTGTCGAGCTGCGGGGCGTGCATGTCGCCGGATCGGTAGCTGATCATCAGCTCGTAGTCGCGTTCGGGGGACGACGATACCGAGAACCCCTTGTCGTACACTTTCAGTTTCTCGCTCGGCTCCATGTCGTCGTAGATCAGCATGCGTTTGGCGCCGCCGACGATGGTGCGGCGCACCTTGGCCGGCGCCAGCCAATTGACGTGCACATGCCCCAGCAAAGAGCCCGCGTAGCGCACCGTGAGGTACGCGATATTCTCCGTGGGGCTGCCGCCGTGCGCGGCCCCGACCGCCGTGACGGACACCGGCTCCTGACCGATCAGATAGTCCATGATCGACACGTCGTGCGGCGCCAGATCCCAGATGACGTTGATGTCGGTTTGGATGAGCCCGAGGTTGATGCGCACCGAATCGAAGTAATACAGGTCGCCGATCTCTTCGCGATCGATCAGCTCCCGCATCTTGCGCACGGCGCCCGTGAACACGAAGGTGTGGTCCACGGCCAGCACGACGCCGTGGCGCTGAGCCAAGTCCGTCAACTCCTCGGCCTGATCCGCCCGCGTCGCCAGCGGCTTCATCACGAGCACGTGTTTCCCGCGCTCGATCGCCTGGCGCGCCAGTTGGTAGTGGGTGAACGAGGGCGTCGCGATCACGATGAGATCGAGATCCGGCGCCTTGAGCAGCTCCTCCGCACGATCCGTGACGGTGGGGATGCGGTACTCTACACCCACCCGGGAGGCACGCTCATAGCGCGCATCGCAGACCGCCGAGATCTCGCTGTGGGGGTGACGGGCGAAGTTGCGGATGAGGTTCGGGCCCCAGTAGCCGCACCCGATTACGCCGACCCGGACCGCGCGGGCGCTCACGCCGCGCGACCCGAGTTGAACAGCACGACGGGGATGGTGCGGAGCAGAATCCGGAGGTCGAGCCACAACGACCAGCGCCGGACGTACTCGATGTCGAGCTCGCACATCCTGCGGTAGGTCAACAGGTTACGACCTGAGACCTGCCACAGGCCCGTGATGCCGGGGCGCACCTGCAGGCGGTCGAATTGCCAGTGCGCGTAGGCTTCCATTTCGTACGGGAGCGGCGGACGAGGTCCGACGAGACTCATCTGGCCGCGCAGCACGTTGATCAGTTGCGGCAGCTCATCGAGCGAGGTGCGGCGCAACAGCCGACCCACGCGCGTGACGCGGTCGTCGCGCAGCAGCTTGTACACGCGACGGCCGGCGGAGCCGGCCTGCGCCGTCGATTCCTCGTCGCCGGACAACATGCGCTGCACGAGCTCACGGTGCGCGGCGTCGGACGCCCCGTTGGCCATGGTGCGGAACTTGAGCACCCGGAAACGATGCCCGCCCGTCCCCACCCGCTCCTGCCGAAAGAACACGGGGCCCCCTGAATCCAGGCGGATCGCGGCCGCGACGAGCGCGAACAGCGGAGCCGTGACGACGAGCCCGACCACCGCCCCGACGACGTCCACCGCCCGCTTCAACACCAGCTCCCAGCCCTGGAGCGTGGGCGCCGTCAACGTCACCAGCGGCTGTCCACGGCGCCAGATGATGTCCGGTGCGATGCCATGGATGTCCACTCCCCGTGGCGGGGCCAGCAGCTGACACCCCGCGGCCAGCGCCGCTCGGGCGACGTCTTCGAGCTGCATATCGGTCAGCTGCCCGCAGACGACGACGGCCTCGGCGTGGGAGTCGTGCAGCACGCGCGCGATTTCCATCAGGTGGCCGCGCGATTCCAGCGCCGGCGGCAAGCGCACATCCACGAACCCCACCGAGACGAAATCGCGGCGGTCGCGAAACGCCGGGGTCGCCGCCACCTGCCCGCAATGCTCGGCCGTGCCGACGAACAGCGTCCGCGTCGCGCGGCTCTCCGGCGGTTGCACCCAGTCGACGAGGCGGTCGACCGTCAACCGCTCGCCGACGAGCCCCAGCCACACCAGGGTCGTCGTGAGCGCGAATTGCACCAGCACCACGTCGAGGCCGCGCGTCCAGATCGTCATCCACAGCGGCAAGGCGGTCGCGAGCGCGCACGCGGCGAACAGGCGGCGCACGTCGCGGCGACGATCGCCGGTGCCGTAACACCCCAGCGCCAGCAGCGCCACGAACAGGGCCGCCGCGTACTGCCACCCGTTGAGAATGCCGGGCGGCAACACCCGATGCAGCAGCGCGGCGATCCAATCGCCGAACACGGCGTCGTCGCGCACGGCACGCGTCAGGGCGCGCATCAGCCAGAACGACGCCAGGTCCGCCACCACGAGCACGACGAAGCGCGTCGCCGCCCGTCGCACGTAGCCCCGCAAGTTGTCGCGCGCCCGTTGCTGCAGATCGAGCTGCAGCCGGACCGGCGTGTCGGGAGCGGTGAGACCGCGCGGAGCGGTGACGCGAACGGGTGCGGGGACTTCGGTCCGGGAATCGGGGTCAGGAGGAGCGACTGCCGACGCTGCGTGAACGATCGGTTCCACGTCGGAACGACTCCTCGTGTGGAAAAGATGTGGCGGACCGGGGAGGCACAATTTACAAGCCGGACAACGGTTTGCCTAGGTTTTCCACGCCATGCGCAAACGCGGGAAAACCCCATACACACACCGCTTCGGGTGGAAATACCCGAAGCGGTCCTAAAGGGTCACAGCCTGATTTGGGATGTGGAAATGTGGAAAGGAGGCCGCTACCTCTTGAATACCTGGGTTAGCGCATAGATGGTGAGCGGAATACTCAGAATGATCGAGATCGTCCGCACCGTCTCAAACAGGCCGCCCCCGCGATTGGTGGGAACGACGAATTTGTCCCCGGGCCTGACGTTGGCGTCATCCAAGGTTAGCCCCTCCGACATCAGGCTCTGCAATCGCTGCCCCTCAACCAGCCGCCGGCCGCCGCGCTCGACCCACATGTCGTCGACCTTTGCCAACTGCGTCGGACCACCCGCCGCGGTGACGATGTCCGATACGACGGACGCCGGCGGGAGCAGATAGAACCCGGGCTTGTTCACCTCTCCCACGATCGACACGCGAATCAGCGGCGTCGCCCGCACGATCGGGTCGCGGAGAAATCGGCTCAACTCACGCGACATCGCCGCCTGCAGCTCGGCCCGCAGCACGCCGTGGAGCGAAATGATCCCTACCACCGGCAGCACCAGCTCCTGACTCGGCCCCACGGGGAAGGTGTCGGTCAGCGCGGGCTCGCTGTCCACCTGCAGCCGGATACGATCCCCGGCCTGGAAATCCCCGCGATCCAGACGCGCGCGAATCAGCTGCGCGGTGTTCCTGGCCCGCTGCGCGGCACCGCCGCCCGACGACCCCTCGGCCAGCGAATCGAGCTGGGCGAGCAGCGTCTGCAGGCTGTCCCGGCTGATGGTGAGTTTGTAGAGCGCGCTGTCGGCGGCTGCCTGTTGTCCGGTGGCCCGGTCCGGCGCCAGGAGCGCCAGCCACGCCGCTGCCAACACCGCTGCACGAAGTCGAATCATGGCACCTAGAATAAGGGGTCGCTGCGCGCTGCGCTACTCGACCGTTACGCTCTTGGCCAGATTGCGGGGACGATCGACATCGCACCCGCGCAGCACGGCGATGTGGTAGGCGAGGAGTTGGAGCGGTATGGCCGTCACCACCGGGGACAGGAGCGGCGCCACGGCCGGCACATGGAGTTGTCGGTCGACGAGCGCGTCGAGCCCGCCATTGCCTTCGCTCGTGACGGCGAGAATCCGCCCGCCCCGCGCTTTCACTTCCTGCATGTTCGCCAACACCTTCTGGTACACCTGATCGTGCGGCGCGACGAACACGACCGGCATGTTCTCGTCGATCAGCGCGATCGGCCCGTGCTTCATTTCCGCGGCCGGATACCCCTCGGCGTGGATGTAGCTGATCTCCTTCAGCTTCAGCGCGCCCTCGAGTGCCACCGGGAAATTCACCCCGCGGCCCAGGTACAAGGCGTTGCGCGCATCGGCGTAGGCCTTGGCCAGCTCGCTGATGCCGCTCGACAGCTCCAGCGTGCGTTTCACCAGCTCCGGCAGGTTCGCGAGCTCGGTGGCGAACTGCCGCCCGTCCGCGTCGGACAACGCGCCGCGCTGGCGGCCGAGCAACAGCCCGAGCAGCAGCAACGCGGTGATTTGCGAGGTGAACGCCTTCGTGGACGCGACGCCGATTTCCGGGCCGGCGTGCAGGTAGATCCCGCCGTCGGATTCCCGCGCGATGGTGCTGCCCACGACGTTCACGATCCCGACCACTCGGCAGCCGGCCGCGCGGGCGGCGCGCATGGCTTCGAGGGTGTCGGCCGTCTCTCCCGACTGCGACACCGCGATCGCCAGTGTCCCGGGCTGGTGCAGCCGGGGCCGATAGCGGTATTCCGACGCGTACTCGACATCCACCGGAATCCGCGCCAGCTCCTCGAGCGCGTACCGACCCACGAGGCCCGAATGCCAGGAGGTCCCGCAGGCGACGATCAGGATGCGCTGAATCGCGGCGCAGTCCTCCGCCGTCAGATTCAGGCCGTTCAGCCGGGCGGTGCCCTCGTCGAACAGCAACCGGCCGCGCAGAGTCGCCGTCACCGTCTCCGGCTGCTCGTAGATCTCCTTCAGCATGAAGTGCGGGAACCCGCCCAGCTCGATCGCGGCGAGGTCCCATTCGATGTCGCTCACCGCCCGGACCTGATCGCGCTGCTCGAGGTCGAGGATGCGATAGCCCTCGGTCGTCAGCACCGCGACGTCGCCATCGTCCAGGTAGACGACCGACCGGGTGTGCTCGAGGATCGCCGATGCGTCCGAGGCGACGAAGTATTCCCCATCCCCGATCCCCAGCAGCACCGGGGATCCCTTGCGCGCCACCACGATCTTGCCGGGCTCCGCCGACCAGATCACCGCGAGTCCGTAGGTGCCTTCGACGTGGGCGAGCGCCGCGATGACGCGATCTTCGAGGGTGGCCCCGGCGGCCTCCTCGATCAGATGCACGAGCGTTTCGGTATCGGTTTCGGTTCGGAAACCGTGCCCGGCCTGCTGCAACTTGGTCCGCAACGAATCGGCGTTCTCGATGATGCCGTTGTGGACGAGGGCGAGGCCGCCGCTGCAATCGGTGTGCGGGTGGGCGTTGATGCGGGTCGGCGCGCCGTGCGTCGCCCAGCGGGTGTGGGCGATGCCGCTCAGCCCGCGCACCGGCTCGGCGTCCAGCAGCTGATGCAGCCGGGTCACGCGCCCCGCCAGCTTCCGGAGCACGACCCCGTTGCCGTTCTGCACCGCCACCCCCGCGGAATCGTAACCGCGGTACTCCAGGCGATGCAGGCCTTCAATGAGAATCGGCGCCGCTTCTCGGGCGCCGGAATAGCCGACTATGCCGCACATGCCGTCAGGTAGCCTTCAAGATTGGGGCCACGGACCACCGGATTCGGGCCGGTCGCTCAGCCGGGCCGAACCAGCTTCTTGTCAGCGTCTTCCTCGGCGACTTCATACCCCGCCAGGTAATACGCATAGTAGCGATAGGCCCCGCCCGCCTCGACGTCGTTCAGGACGGCCCCCAGGACCCGGACAGGGAGGCGGTCCAGGAGATCGATCTTGGCCTGAGCGAGCTCGCGATCGGTGACTCCCGTGCGCATCACGAGCAACAGGTGGCCCGTCAGGGTTCCCAGGACGTAGGGATCGACGCCCGCCGCCATCGGCGCGCTGTCGACGAGAATCACGTCGAACCGCGAGCGCAGCGACGTGATCAGCTGTCCCATTGCGGGGGAGCTCAAGAGCTCGGGCCCATTGGGCGTGCGCTGGCCGCACCCGATGAAGCTCAACTGCGGGAAATCGGTCTTTTGGATGACGTCCTCACGACCGGCGTTGCCGCTCAAATGGTCGATGAGGCCGGGTTTCCGTTTGGCGTTGAGGACGCGATGCAGCAAGCCGCGCCGGATGTCGCCGTCGATCACGATGGTGCGCATGCCGGCGTCGGCGAACGCCAATCCCAGGTTCGAAGTGATGAATGACTTGCCGTCGCTCGATCCGGGACTCGAGATGGTTAACACCATGGGCCCGGCGCCGTAGGCGTTCTGGACCCCGAGCCGGATCGAGCGTAACGCCTCGATCACCTGCGGAGCGTTCCGGCCATTGCCGTTCTCCCGCGACACGCGCGGCACCACCCCCAGGATCGACAGCCCCATGTCGGTGGTGACCTGCTCGGGGTAGCGGAACCGCGTATCCGTCCGATCGAGCAGCACCGCACCGATCACCCCGGCCCCCAGGCTGCCGAAGAACGCCAGGGCGATGAGGACCGGGGCGAGCGTGCCGACCGGTCGCTGCGGCACGACCGCACGATCGAAGAGCTTCACATCGGGGAGAGCGCTGACCTCGGCGAGGCGCACTTCGTCGTAGCGGGATTGCACGCTTTGCAGCGTCTGCTCCGCCGTCGTCAGTTCCCGTTGCAGGCGCGCGTCGTCGATGGCGAGCGAGGGGATCGTCTGGAGACTCGCCGAGCTGCTGGACAGCTGCCTGGCGATATCGTTCTCCTGGGCCATCAACGTGGCGTCCAGCGCCTGCACGGCCTGCGGGATCGTCCGCCGGCGCAGATCCTCGATCCGCGACAGCAGACTCCGCACGGCCGGCTGCTCGTCCGTGTAGCGGTACCGCAGGGCGCGCAGCTCGGCTTCCTTCGCCGTCAGTTCGCGCAACGCGGCCGTGAGCGTGGAGGAGCGCTGCACCGAGGGCACGTTTTCCAGGTCCCCCGCGGCCACGCCGGTATCGCCGCCCTGCGCCATCACCCGCTGCAGCACCTGGCGATCCATCCGCAGCTGTTCGAGCGTGACCCGCGCATTGAAGAACGCGTTCGCCGAAGGATCGCGCGTGTCGATCTGGCCGTTGTTGCTCATGGCGAGCGAGGTCGCGGACCGGACCCGGAATTGGCGGAGTGCGGCCTCGGCGCTGGACACGGCGGCCTGGGCCCGCTGCCGCTGCTCGTTCAAGGCGACGGACAGCTCGCGCACCTTTTGCTTCTTCAACTCGGCGGCCAGCGCCACGAACCGCTCGGCGACTGCGTTGACCGTCATCGCCGCGAACTCGGGGTCGGCATCCTTGAGCTCGAGGCGCATGAAGTTGCCGTCGGCGTCGCTCCGGACCGCCATCGACGACGCCAGCGCCAATCCCGTTTCGTGCGGTGCCGCCACCGAAAACCTCATGACGTAGCCCTTGGGGAGCGCGTGCGCCGGCGGCAACCACCGCCACCCAAGACTGCGGCCGATCGAATCGCCGACGGCCCCCGTCTCCACCGTGGTCCCGTCTTCTCCGTTCAGCGTATAGTGCCCGCCGCTGCTGTCGACCTTGAGTGTGTAGGCGCCGATCCGGAAGCGCCCCTCGAGATCGAAGCGATCGAACGCCGCGGAGTCGTCCGCGTTTTCCCAGCCGAGGTAGAGCTTGTGTTGCCGGACGACGTAGTCCATGACGGCGTCGGAGGTGAGCAGATTGTCCCACCCCGTGGAGATCTGCAGCGACGGCCCGATCTGGAAGGCTTGTGGCGGGCGCGCTCGGGGATCCACGACGTCGACCCAGATCGTCGCGCGGGCGAGGTATCCTGGCTTGATGAGGAAACGACTCAGGGCATAGCCGGCCAGGGTGCCGAGCACAACGACACCCAGCACCAGCCACTTGAATCGAATGACGGACGCCACGATGCGCCGCCAGTCGGGACCGCCGCCCCCCGGCGGCTCGCCGTAGAGCGCCGGCGCTGGGTACCCTTGATTGGGTTGTAGCGCGACGGGCGCAGGCAGAGGCTGCGGGACCGGCGGCGGGACCGGCAGGTCATTCGGCATCAGGTCGAGACCTCAAGACTAGGCGGTCGGAGACCCTCAGGGCCACCAACCATGGAAGCCAAGGACTAGCTATTACGCTAAGGCAACCGCCGTTGGTTGCAAGGTCTAGACCGCTGTGACCTGCCGCACTTTTGTCTGGAGAACCCCTGGACCGCGAGACTTGCGAAAGGAGAGAAATCGTTGCAAATGTGCAACATTCTGATGCCTTGGCACCACGGAGTGTTGCGGTCGGGCAACCACAGGTGTCGACGCCACAACCGTCTACGACGGGAAAACCCAGCAGGCCCGATCCCTGCAATGGGTCTACGCGATCCGGCGGCGCCGCGGCGCCGCGACGATGGACTCCTGCGACGAGGACATGACCGCCGTGGCCGTGCACACCACAGACCCCGCCTTGGGGCGTGACGTCAGCAAGCTGCTCCCGATCGATCCCCGGACCCGGGCCAGCCTCAGCCTGCTCGTAGTCGATGATGAGCGAGTGATGCGGGAAAGCTGCGCATCCTATCTCGAAGCCGAGGGCTACAACCTTACCGTCTGTTCCCGCGGCGACAAGGCGCTCGAGACCATCAAGCGGCGCGCCTTCGACATCATTCTCGTCGATCTCTACATGAGCCAGGTGCCC
>Ga0187892_10011252_pt1 | contig 11038 bp, 8 predicted proteins | sample MA1701073metaG_FD_139345 | JGI IMG/M metagenome (GOLD analysis project Ga0187892, IMG submission 139345) | Bio-ooze microbial communities from a basaltic lava cave in the Kipuka Kanohina Cave System on the Island of Hawaii, USA - MA170107-3 metaG ... | reverse complement strand
CTTTTTACGTCAGAATTATTCGTGCATTCGTGGCTCAATCTTCTAACGCTTAATCCGGGTTTAATTAACCTGACCTTGACGACGTATTCGCTCCGCTTTTTAACACGAGAGATCGCAAAGACCGCAGAGGAATTTAATTTAATTTCTCTCTCGTGCTCGGCGATCTCTCGTGTTTAATTCTTGTGCGTAATCCGTGTTCAATCTTTTTGTAGGTTAGCAAATTTTTCTACAAGCTTCTTTTGCCCAAAACCCGGAAAGCTAACAGTCAACTTCGCGTTGTCGCCGCTTCCTTCGCGTCGCAGCACGAGACCGCGGCCATATTTTTCATGGCGAACGTAATTACCAGGTGAAAGCGATTGTGGATTTGAGATCGCGGATTGCGGATTTTTAGAGCCGGCGGATTTCAGATTTTCAAATGCCGTCGGTTTAGCAACTGACCCAGTTCTTTTCTCTGCGTCTTCGCGTCTCTGCGGTGAAATATCTTTCTTTTTAAAAAATTCCGCAACCGCGTCGCTGCTGTTATAAGTCTTTCCGGTGTAAACATTTCGCGGCTTAGGCGGCTCGCTCTCGCCGCGAAGAGTCGAGGCTGCGGCTTTCGCGGACATCGTGCTCGAGCTTCGTGCATAAGAGAGCCATGACGAGCCGGTCGAAAGATCTTCGATCAACTCGAGCGGCATCTCATTTAGAAACTGCGAAGGCTCGGACGCAAAGTCTTCGCCGAATGTGCGTCGCCGCATCGCGTGCGTAACATACAAAACTTTCTCTGCACGCGTGATCGCAACGTATGCAAGACGACGTTCCTCTTCGAGCTCTTTTTCGTCCGCGATCGAGCGCGAATGCGGAAAAACGCCGTCTTCTAATCCGACAAGAAACACCACCGGAAATTCGAGTCCCTTTGCCGAATGTGCCGTCATCAACGTGACGCCCGCGTTACCGTCATACTTGTCTGTGTCGGCGGTCAACGCAGCGTGATCGATAAAATCACGCAGGCCGTTCTCCTGCTGACGGTCGTAATCGACCGCGGCGTTGACAAGCTCTTCGAGATTTTCAAGCCGTGCAAGTGATTCGTCGGTATTCTCCGATCGCAACGTATTTGCATAACTACTGTCTTCGATCGCTGCAACAACAACATCGGAAACCGCTTTGCCGGTATCAGCAGTTTCGTGAATTTTCTTTATCAGATTTTCAATCGTTTTCTTAAATGTTCGCAACGCCTCTTTTGCACGCGGCGTTAGATTAGCTGTTTGCGACATTTCAGGATCGGTAACCGTTGTGATCGTCATCCACAGCGACGAGCCGCTCGACTTTGCAAGACGCTGCAATTCATCGAGCGTCGTCTTGCCGATTCCACGCGGCGGCGTGTTGATGACGCGAAGCAATGCTATGTCATCGAACGGATTCAACGCGAGCTTGAGATACGCGACGATGTCTTTGACCTCGGCTCGTTCGTAAAACGAGAAACCGCCGACGATGTTGTACTCGATGCGGAGCCGACGCAGCGACTCTTCAAAAACCCTCGACTGCGCGTTTGTGCGATAAAGCACTGCAATTCTGTCACTTAGGCTGCGGCGTTGGTGCTGCTCGATCTGCGACGCGACGAAACGCGCTTCGCCGTCGCCGTCGTAAGCCTGATAGTAAAAAATTCGCTCGCCGCTCGCGTTCGCCGTCCACAACTTCTTTTTCTTTTGGTGAATATTGTTCGAGATTATCGCGTCCGCCGTGTCGAGTATCGTCTGCGTCGAGCGGTAATTTTGTTCAAGCAATATCACTTTTGCAGTCGCAAAATGCTGTTCAAATTCGAGAATGTTTCGTATATCAGCCTGCCGAAACCCGTAAATACTCTGCGCGTCATCGCCGACAACACAGATGTTTTGCTGCCGCTCGGTCAGATAATTTATGAGCGCAAACTGCAGCGCGTTCGTGTCCTGATATTCGTCGACGAGAATGTATTTGAAACGCTCGTTGTATTTTTCGCGAGTCTCGGGTGATGTGCGCAAAAGCATAACAGTCTTTATCAAAAGATCGTCGAAGTCGAGCGCGTTCGCCATATTCAAACGCTCGTCGTGCATCTTGAATATTTTTGCGATCCGCGTCTTTTTCTCATCGCCGTATTCGACCTTTGCGGCATACATTTCGTGATCTTCGCCGCGATTTTTCGCTGCGCTTATTGCGTTGCGCACGCTACGCGGCGTGGTTTGTTTTTCGTCAAGACCGAGATCCTTGATGCACGTCTTTATCACTTTTGTCGAATCGTCAGTGTCGTAGATCGTGAATGACCTCTTGTAACCTTCGTCGAGCTTTTCGATGTCTTGTCTTAAGATTCGGACGCACAAACTGTGAAACGTCGAGATCAGCGGCGCTGATTGCAGCCGCTCGTCTTTGAGTAGTCGTTCGACACGTTCGCGCATTTCGCCTGCGGCTTTGTTTGTAAAAGTTACGGCGAGAATATTGTGCGGCGCGATGTTTTTTTCTGCGATCAGATACGCGATACGAACGGTGATCACACGCGTCTTGCCCGAACCGGCTCCGGCGAGAATGAGCAGCGGACCCTCAGTATGCTTAACGGCCTCGGCCTGCTGCGGATTTAGTGATGATAAAAGTTCCATTCCGAAATTGTGAAAGTGATAACTGATACGTGAAAAACTTATTTAGCGTCGCGTTTTTGCCTCTCGCGTTCTTCCTTCTCACGCATTTCTTTTCGATAGGTTTTGAAGAAAAAATACATCGCAACGACACAGACGATCAATATCAAGATCATCATCGCTGCGATGAAATAAATTTCCGCTCGTCCGGCTCCGGGCATAAACTTAGTCTAATGTCCAAAGTCCAAAGTCCAAAGTCAGTATTCGAGTTTGAACTTTGGACTTTGAACCTTGGACTTTGGACTGTTTTAACTCGGTGCTTGATTAGGTGGGAATGATCGGTGTGGATCTTCCATCAGACGGTTTTTGTAAACTTCGGGCAGCGAGCGCACTTTTTTGTCTTTGTCGGTGACGATGTGAAGGGTCTCGCCTTCGGCGATGAGCGTTTCGTCGGACACGCGAAAGACTTCGTAGATGAATCGTAAACTGCGGCTGCGAAGTTCACCGATCTGAGTGCGAATGGTCAAAACATCGTCGTAATGTGCAGGTGATTTGTAGCGGCAGTAGGCTTCGGCGACGACCATTAGAGCGTCGTCCTCTTCTTCCATCTCTTTGTAAGAAAAACCTTTAGAGCGACAAAACTCGCTCCGGCCGGCCTCGAACCAGACGAGATAATTCGCGTGATGCACGATTCCCATCTGATCGGTCTCGGCATAGCGGACACGGACTTCGGTTTCATGCCAACCATCCATAAACAGTGGTCGGTGGTCGGTTGTCAGTGGTCAGCGAAAGAACGAAGGAACTCTCCTTCTGATCACTGACCACTGGCAACTGACCACTGAAATTTGGCTGGGAGACAGGGATTCGAACCCCGATAGGCAGATCCAGAGACTGCAGTCCTACCATTAGACGATCTCCCAGCGTTAGTAATAAAGTAAAAAGTAAAAAGGCAAAAGTCAAAAATCCGATATGGCTTCTACCACGCTTTATTACCTTTACTTTTGACTTTACTTTTGACTTTTGACTTTTGACTTTTTACTTACGAATAGGCCGTAACGGATAATTTGACCGTGTCAGTAGCCCGCACGCAAGTAAGGGCTCAATATTGCCAAGATGAGCCCTTACTTACGTGCGGGCTACTGACACTAGTTTATGTCCGACAAAGAAATTCTCAATAACCGTCTCGCTTATCACGAGTATCATATCCTCGACAAATACGAAGCCGGGATCGCGCTTGTCGGGACCGAGGTCAAGAGCATCATGGCCGGACGAATACAGTTGAAAGAGTCGTTTGTGCAAATCAAAGGTGACGAAGTTTGGCTGGTCGGCGCGCATATTTCGCACTATTCGCACGGCAATATCAATAATCACGACGTTTTGCGTGAGCGCAAGCTGCTGCTCAACCGCCGCGAGATCGAAAAACTGCAAAAAGAGACGACGCAAAAGGGCATGACGCTCGTCGTGACCAGTATTTATTGGAAGAGCGGGCGAATAAAATTCGAGATCGGCGTCGCAAAGGGCAAGAAACTTTACGACAAACGCGAGACCGAAATGCGTAAAACGATCGAAAAAGAAACAAAGGCCGAGTTGAAACAGCGGCTGAGATAAGTTATAGATATTACAACGATTTATTGCGTTAAACCACAAATTAAAGAGGTGTAAATGAAGGTTCAGGGAATTTCCGGGAATTTTACTGAGGCAAGTGCGGATGCATTGGCCGTGGCTGTTTTTAAGGGCGAAAAGCCGACCGACGGCTTGCTACAAAAGCTGGACAAAATAACTGGCGGTCTCGTCGCACCGGTTTTTAAGGAGGGCGAATTTAAGGGCGATGTCGGCGAAACGGCGCTGATTCGATTTTCACCGCGAGGCAAAGTTAAAGCGAGCCGTCTGTTGCTCGTCGGTGTCGGCAAGCAAAACGATTACAAACCGCACGTTGTCGCTTCGGTTTCGGGAACTGCGACTCGATTCCTGCGAAAACGAAATCTGAAGAGCTTTGCATTGCTCGCGCGCAGCAGTGGCGACGCGGTTGAGACGGCGCAAAATGCGGTGCAGGGTTTTATCACGAGCCAGTTCGAGATTGATAAATACAGGACAAAAGATAAAGAGAAGAAGGCAGTACGAACCCTCGTTGTGTGCGTCGATGGAGCCGATCAAAACGATTTGAAAGTCGGCATCGCGCGCGGCCGGGCGATCGGCGAGTCGATGAATTTCACCCGTGATCTCTCGAACGAACCGCCAAACATCCTCACGCCGACCGAGATGGCCAATCGTGCAAAAGCGATAGCCGACGAAACAGGCCTTAAGTTCGAGGTTCTCAACGAAGCGAAGATGGCCGAGCTTGGAATGGGCTCGCTGCTGAGCGTGTCGATCGGCTCGGAACAACCTGCAAAACTGATCATTTTAAGATACACGCCGGAGAATTCCACCGGACAGAAAGGCGAGCTTCTCGCGCTCGTCGGCAAAGGCGTCACGTTCGACACCGGCGGCATTTCGCTCAAGCCCGGCGAGAATATGGACGCGATGAAATACGACATGACCGGCGGCGGAACGGTGATCGGCACGATGCGCGCGATCGCGTTGCTCAAGCCGACGGTTCCGGTGATCGGCATCGTCGCTGCGGTTGAGAATATGCCTGACGGTAAAGCTTCGCGGCCGAGCGACGTCGTTCACGCTATGAACGGCAAATCAATCGAGATCCTTAACACCGACGCCGAAGGCCGTCTCATCCTCGCCGACGCCGTCGCTTACGCCGAGACTCAAGGCGCGACTCGCATCGTCGATATGGCGACGCTCACCGGAGCCGTGATCATCGCGCTTGGCGATTTGAATACCGGCATTATGGGCAACGATCAGGGCCTTGTCGATGAGATCATCGAGTGCGGCAAAGAGGTCGGCGAAGGTTATTGGCAGTTGCCGCTCGGCACCGAATACAGCAAGATGATCAAATCCGACATCGCCGACATCAAGAACATCGGCCCACGCGGCAAGGCCGGCACGATCATGGGCGCCGTGTTTATTCAGGAGTTTGTCGATAAAGCAAAGTGGGCGCACCTCGACATTGCGGGCACTGCATGGTGCGATAGCGTTAAAGGTCATCAGGCAAAGGGGCCGACCGGCGTTGCGATACGGACGCTGATAAAACTCATAGAGCGATCACAATAACATGTCAATAGCCCGCACATAAGTAAAGGCTCAACTCGGCTAACATGAGCCCTTGTTTATGTGCGGGCTACTGACACAGGCAAAACAGGAGCTAAAATGAAAAAGATTATTCGCGAAATTCTATTCGGCAAAAACTCGATCCTCAGCGGTCTCATCGCGCTCGCAGTAATGGGTTCGATCGCACTAGGATGCAACTGCGGCAAAGATATTGATCTCGCAAATCTCGCTAAGAACGCTGACAGTTCATCGACTTCGCCCGAGCGTGCCAGCGACGACGGTTCGGTTCCATCGAATTCGGTCGTCGAAGGCTTGGTCAAGAGCACCATGCGCGAATTTGCCGACGCGGTCGATACGGGCGACTTTAATGCTATCTACAACAACGCCTCGGAAGACTTTCAGGGCACCTTCACCGTCAATGAGATGACCAAGGCATTCAAATCCTACACCGACAAAAAGAAGGTCGTCGTCCCAATATTAGAAAAGGTCGAAGGCCAGGACGCCGAGTTCGCCAGCCCGCCGTCGATCAGAACGGAAAAAGGTTTGAACATTCTCGTCGCCAAAGGAACATTCAATACGAAACCGTTTAAGACGCGTTTCGATTACGAATACGTCATGCGTGGCGGCGAGTGGAAGATGCTCAAACTGGTTATTAACATTCCGTAACAACAGCACCCCTACTTACGAAGGAGGGGTGGTCGCCGCTTCGGCGGACGGGGTGGTTCTTTTGTTCGCTTCGTCCATGCATTAAATATGAAAATTCACGAGTATCAAGGTAAAGCGATCCTCGCCGAATATGGCGTTCCCGTGCCGCGCGGAATTGTTGCGCGAACTGCGGACGAAGCCGAAGCCGCTGCGAAAGAACTTGGCACCGATGTCGTCGTCGTAAAGGCGCAGATACATGCGGGCGGTCGCGGCAAAGGCGGTGGTGTTAAGATCGCGAAATCTCCTGCCGAGGCAAAACAGCTTGCGGGTGAAATTCTCGGAATGCAGCTCGTCACGCATCAGACCGGCCCCGAGGGACGCGAGGTGAAAACCTTGCTTATCGAGGAAGGCTTGCCGATAGATCGCGAATTCTATCTCGGAATCACGCTTGATCGCGTGACCGGGCGAAATGTTTTTATGGCGTCGTCCGAGGGCGGAATGGATATCGAAAAGGTCGCCGAAGAAACGCCCGAGCTGATCCTAAAAGAGACGATCGATCCGTCGGTTGGCTTTCGCCCGTTTCAGGCACGCAAGCTGGCGTTCGGTCTCGGCATCCCGAATGAGCTTATCAATCAGGCCGCGTCGTTCATGATGAAACTCTACGACGCTTATGAGAAAACCGACGCCTCGCTCGTCGAGATCAACCCGTTTCTGCTGACAAAAGACAGCCGCCTGATCGCGCTCGACGCCAAACTAAACTTCGACGACAACGCAATGTTCCGACACAAGGATTACGCGGAGCTTCGCGACCTCAACGAAGAGGAGCCGCTCGAGATCGAAGCTTCGGAGCACGACCTCAATTACATCAAGCTCGACGGCAACATCGGCTGCATGGTTAACGGAGCCGGCCTCGCGATGGCGACAATGGACATCATCAAACTCGCAGGCGGCGAACCCGCGAACTTTCTCGATGTCGGCGGCGGTGCTTCGCAAGAGCGCGTCGAGCAAGCATTCAAAATTCTGCTCGCCGACACTAACGTCAAAGCCGTGCTCATAAATATCTTCGGCGGCATCGTCCGCTGCGACATGGTTGCCAACGGCGTCGTCGCTGCGGCAAAGAATCTCGGCGTCTCAATTCCTATCGTCGCCCGCCTCGAAGGCACCAACGTCGAAGAAGGCCGCCGCGTCCTCTCGGAATCAAACATCGGCATCATTCCCGCCACCACAATGAACGACGCCGCCGAAAAAGTCGTCGCCGCTGCTGCGTAAACTCGCCCTGCCTTATTGACAGTTCTTTATGAAGCTGCCCAGGCCTTCGCCGCCTCCTTTCAAAATGTTGACCTTGTCCTTAAGAAACCCTGCGGCCCATTTTTCGGCCTTGACGGGATCGAAGGTGTGTGTCGATGGGTCGGAGACTTGTTCCCAACCGCTGCCACCTTTCGTCAGTTTCTTCGAAGCCCGAAGAGCGCCGCGCTCTTCCGACTGTTCCGATTTCTTTTTCCTTACCCAACTCTTGTTAATACAAATATCATACGTAATGCACGCGGCAGTGATCTTTTTCGTGTCAATGTAAATTTCCACGTTAACTTCACCGACGGCCTTATTTTTTAGGCGAGATTTGGCGAGAGCGTCTAGAATATCGGCACCTGTTTCGAGATATTCAAATAACCATTCGGCCGCGCCGGCTCCTGCCCCGCTTCCTTCTGGCAAATAATCGAGCAGCCCGCCAGCCGTCGCGATCCTGCGCCAAAATTCCGCCATGTTCTTAGCCGCGTCGGCCGAGCCTTCCTTATCGGTGTAAAGCCTGACGATGACTTCGCCTTTGGGATCGAGGACCTCAAACATTTTCCTTTCGACGCCGATCGTGCTTGTATCACCATCATTGCAAGGCGGTTTCGCATCGGCGACAGGCTTGTCCGTAGACGGCGATTTTGGAGGATCAGATTTGGGGGGATCGGTTTTTGGCGGATCGGTTTTTGGTGGTTCCGGCGGCTTCGGCGGATCGACCTTTTCGACGCCGTCAACATACAGCGTGCCGTTCTCGCTCGTTACGTCACCGAGCTTTATCCAATCGCAAAATTTTATGTTCGGTTTATTAGCGCTGCGAATGTATATCGTTACAATTCTTCCGTCAGGCATTTTTACTTTGACCTGCCACACGCCGCCCCCGCCGTTCGGTGAGCTCTCGACGTGAAGAATTGAGCCGCTAAGATTTGAGATCGGGATGACTTGGACGGTTGCGTTGACATTAAATGCTCCTGCCTGAACGCCTGTCAAAGAACGATTGAAAATTGCGTTGCCGTTCGGCTGCACGTCCGATGGCGAGATCTGGATGTTTTGAACATTTCCGCCATCCATTTTGACGACGCCGCTGCAACTCAGATCGAGCGGCACGTCTTGCCGGATGCCTTCGAGGCCGCTAACCTGAATGGTCAACGTTGTGTTTTCGCCCTTCATCAGATTCGTTTTTGGCGCACTCAAATTTACTCCCAAGTTGCGAAAAGGCGCTTTCGTGGTTTGATTGTTTTCCGTGACTGTAATTTGTGTTTGTCCGGTAACATTTGTAGGACTTGAAACGACAAGTTGGCGAGGTGATTCGGCAAGTATTTCCGCCGATTCACCGCCCATTGTGCAGGTGGTGTTTGCGGCGTTGCCATCGAACGGGCCGGTGATGACGACCGGTCGGCCTTGCTGTCCGAGTGTGGGCAATACGAAACCATTCGATGTGGCAGGCGTCGGAGGCTGAACCGGAACAACCGAACGCCCCAATTGCTTTCCGGTGCTGTCCTTGAGCAGAATCGTCAGCGAATTGGCCGAAGGCGCGGTCAACTTCAAAACACGATCCACTACCGAAGTTTTCTTTTTGTCGATTTCGACCACGTAGCCGCTCAATTCCCCTTTTCCGCCCGGCTCCGCAACGACTGTTCCTGAGATCGCGTCTCCGGCGGCCATATCGTCTGGCAAGCTAACTTTTATTTTTCCGTTCGCAGTATCGAAATTAACCGTGCGTAGTCCTTGCTCGAATACCGTTTGCTGCGTTTGACGGAGGCGATTAGTAGTTGCATTGATCGGCAAATAAAAAGTCGAACAGAGTATTGGAACAAACAGGCCGCAACTGACCAGTTTTCGAAATATCTTTCGCATTGTCTTCTCTTAGTAAAATCGAACCATTGTCAAAATTTGGAGACTACCGTGCAAGGCAATTTCCAATAGAAAGGTGGTGAGGTTAGGAAGAATTTGCAAGCTAGTGTGTAGCAGTTAAGGACGAAAGTCAAGCATTGTTATGTTCTACAATTCGACAATTTCTTCTACTCTCGCATGGGCCGCCGAAAAGGTCGTCGCCGCTGCGGCGTAAGAATTTTAGCCACGAATTTACACAAATAAGCACGAATTAAGAGACTTTCAAATTCGTGTCCATTCGTGGCTAAGTCTTTTCCTAAACTTTGATGTAAATCCGTTTGCGATACAGCAGCCACATCAAAAACAGCCACAGCAGGATGAAGCTGATCGCGAAGGCGAGCGAGGCGTCGATCGGGTTGAAGATCGGCGAGTAGATGTTTTGCATTATCCAGCGCCCAATCGAGATGGTCGTGCCTTCGGGGCCGGTGACTCGATAAGCTGAGATCATGCGGGCCATGATTCCACTGAAAACGAAGAGCGCGAGGGCGTTGGCACCAAAGACTTCGAAGGGCCACGCCCAGCGGCGGTAGCCTTTGATGTCGATCAGCCAATAACAAAATCCGAGCACAAGTAATGCGAGGCCGCTCGTCGCGAGCACATACGAACTTGTCCAGAGAGCTTTGTTCATCGGGAAATAGCTGTGCCAGATGAGGCCGAGCGCGAGAAGGACGAGGCCGAAGCCGAAAAGGCCGGAGACTTTGTTAAGCTGCGTTAAATCATTCAACAAGCTCCCCTCCTTACTAAGGAGGGGTGGCCCGACGCTTTCTGTCGGGACGGGGTGGTTTTTAGTTGAATCTGAGACTTCGGTGATTTCTTTTGCGGACGAAAGAACCACCCCGTCAGCCGATGCGGCTGCCACCCCTCCTTCGTAAGGAGGGGAGCTTTTTGTTATCCATCTGCCGGCAAGAACACCCGAGATCGTCGTCACGATCGCGGGGATCGTCGACAAGATCCCTTCGGGGTCGTAAACTTTGCTGCCGCGCCAGATGTGGTTTTCGGTGAGGATGAGGCGGTCGAGATACGCCGCGAGGTTGCACGCTTTGTCGTTGATCGTCGTGACTTCGCAGCCCGGCACGGGAATCACGGTCATCAACAGCCAGTAACCAAAAAGCAGGACGAGCGAAATACCGACCTGCTGCTTCCAATTTGTGTGAAGAAAGATGATCGACGTGACGAGGTAGCAAACCGCGATCCGCTGAAGCACGCCCATGATGCGCAGCGTGCCGAAATTATACGGTACGACATTGTAACCGGCGAGATTCATCGCGACGATCCCGATGATCGCGACACCGACGAGCGCGATCGCGATCTTGTAGTTTCTTAACAGTAAAAATAAAAACGCGGCGGCGAACGCGAGCCACGTGAGCATCTTGAGCGAGTCGGGAGCGTCGCTCGCCTGAAATTGAAAGAACGGAATGATCGACATCGCCGCTCCGCAAAGATAGATGAGCAGCGAGCGGGAAATGATCTTG
>Ga0187892_10011251_pt1 | contig 11040 bp, 11 predicted proteins | sample MA1701073metaG_FD_139345 | JGI IMG/M metagenome (GOLD analysis project Ga0187892, IMG submission 139345) | Bio-ooze microbial communities from a basaltic lava cave in the Kipuka Kanohina Cave System on the Island of Hawaii, USA - MA170107-3 metaG ... | reverse complement strand
GCTCGCGGTGTCGAGGAGGTTGTCGAGTCCGAGCAGGCGGCTGTGGAGCGGGCGGGCGGAGGCGACCGGGGCCGCCAAGTGGTCGCGGACCTCACCGCGATCGTGCGTGACGAGCTGGAGACGATGCGGCTCGACCTCCAGGCCGCCATCGCCCAGACGACCGCCGATCTGGCCGACGAGCGCCAGGAGCTGCGGGCGCAGATCGCCAAGACCGTCGGCGCCGCCAACAAGTGGTTCGTCAAGGCGCGCGACCAGCTCGTGGAGCGGCTGGACGAGATCGCGGCGGTGGCGTCCAAGGCCGAGCAGGCGGCGTCGGCGGCGGCCGCGGGCGCAGGGACGGGGCGGGGCGCCGCTGGCGCGCCGCCGTCCGACGCCGGGCCCAAACCGGTCGAGCTGGGCAAGCGGGGACTGAGCGAGGACGGCGACGACGTCCTCGAGTGGGATGTGGATGACGACGCCCGGGCGGGCGCGGCCGGCCCAGGCGCAGGGGCGCCGACCCCGGCCACCGTCGACCTGGCCATCGAGAGCGAAGAGCTCGACGCCCTCATGGAGCCGGTGCGGGGCGACATTCAGGAGCTGCAGGGCGAGATCTCGGCCATGGGCCACGCCGTGGCCGAGCTACGGGCCGAGGTGGTGGCGCTGGTCAAGCGGGTGCCCCTCCGGCCCAAGCCGGTGCGCATCGACGAGCGGGACATCGACGTGATCATCGAGGCCGTGCTGGTCGCCATGGCGCCTCCGCCTGCGCCTCGCAAAGCGGCCACCAGGAAGGCTCCCCGCACCACCTCCCGGTGACTGCTGATTGCGCACTCGTTCGGTGACGCTCGTCGGCGGCCGCCTGTCACCTCGGTGCACGGCGCCGACAGAGAGAATCCGCAGTCACCGGGGTGGGGTCGCCCGTCTTTTAGGTGTTTCGAACACTGATTGGACGGCGGGAGAGCGGGCGCGATACTGCCGGGGAGGGGCCTGATCGGGTCCTCGTGACGGGTTTTCGGCCGGGGATCGGACGACGATGGCCTTCTACGAACGCGCTGCAGACTTCCTGACAGACCGGGTGGCACCCCGGCTGACGATCGGGCACGGGCCCCGGAACCAGCCGACACGCGCCGAGCTGGAAAGCCAGGCCGAGCGGGAGATGCAGGCCCGCATCGACGAGGGCCGCCCCGGTCCGGAGGCGGCGACCCGTCGTGGGCCGGTGCCGGCGTGGGCGGTGGCGCCCCGCCAGCCCGACCGACCCGTCCCCTCAACGCCGTCACGGTGCGGCTGGACGCGCTGGGCGCGGAGAGTGCGTCTGCACCCGCCCCGGCTCGACGCCCGCGGGTCCCGCGCTAACCCGAACCGGCGGCGCGCAGGGTGGCGAGGGCGTCCACGGTCAGGCAGCCCCGCCAATCCGCCTCGGCGGCCGGTGACCAGGCCGGCCAGTTGAACGTCCACCCGCCGTCCTCCTCCTGGCCGGCGGCCAGCCGGTCGAGGTGGGCGGCGATGGTGGCGTCGTCGAACAGGGCCCGGGCCGCGCTGGTGGGCAGCGGCGCGTAGTCGAGCGGCCCGTGGACCTCGCCGGCGGCGTCGGGGTCGACGGCGACGAGCTTGGCGTCGAACAGGACGGCGCCCACGTCGACGACCGCCTTCTCGGCCCGTTCCCGGTCGGGCACGTGGTCGAGGAAGGCGAACACCCCGCGCACGTCGTAGGGGCCGACGGCGCCCAGGCCGTCGATGCGCGACCACAGCCACGCCGTTGCCCGGTCGAGCCACGGATGGTCGACGCCGCGGGCGTGGAGGGTGCCGGTGATGGCGCCGGTGGTGATGAGCGACGGCGGCAGGTCGGCTTCGGGCTGCCACCACGGGGCGTGGGGCCAGCCGTCCACGTTGGGGAGGACGAACGGCGTGCCGCCCTCGGCCGGCGCGGTGCGTTCGAGCCAGTCGAGGGCGCCGGCGACCAGGTCCTCGTCCCAGGCGTCGGCCTGGTCGAGGACCCGCAGCGCCAACTGGACGGCGGCGGGCTGGCTCCCCGGCGTGCGGCCGTCGGGCTCGAGGCCGTGGCCGAAGCCCCCGTCCTCGTTGCGGTAGGCGGCTACGGCGGCGATGACGGGCCCGGCGGGCGCGCCGGCGAACAGCCGGTCGAACCGGCGGCGGTCGAGGACCCGTCCGGAGGCGGCGAGGAACCGGGCGGCGGCGGCGATGTCAGCGGTCATGCGAACAAGTCTGCCCAAACACGGTGCCGCCGGTCTTGAACGAAACGGCCAGACTGGTGGGGTGCAGCTGAGCCCGGGCTACCGGGAGTGGGCGCCACCCGCGCCGCTGCGGGACGCGGTGGCTTGCGTATGGTCGCAGGTCGTGGGCACCGAGCCGGCCGGTGGCCGCGACGTCTGGGTCCTGCCCGACGCCTGCTCCGACCTGATCTGGCACCAGGGACTCGGTGCGGTGGTGGCGGGGCCGGACACGTCCGCCTGGCACGCGCCGCTGGCGCCGGGCACGGTGCTGGTAGGCGTGCGGTTCCGCCCCGGCGCAGGGGGGCCGGCGTTGCGGGTGCCGCTGGTCGAGGTGCGTAACCAGCGGGTACTGGTGGCCGACCTGGTGCGGCCGTTGCGAGCCGCCCTGCCCGGTGACCTGCCCGTCGAGGCCGCCCTGGCCCGGCTGGTCGACGCCGCCGCCCGCCTGGTCGACGACGGGCCGCCCGACGGCGCCGTGCTGGCCGCGGCCCGGTTGCTGGCCGACCCCGCGCTGCGGCTGCCGGCGTTGACCGACCGGCTGGGCATCTCCGAACGGCACCTGCGCCGCCGGTTCCACGACACCGTCGGCTACGGGCCCAAGACGCTGCAGCGCGTGCTGCGGCTGCGGACGTTCGTCCGCCGGGCTGCGGAGGGTGACTCCGACCTGGCCGGGCTGGCGGCCGCCGCCGGCTACGCCGACCAGGCCCACCTCACACGCGAGTGCCGCGACCTGACGGGCGTCACCCCGTCGGTGCTGGCCGGGCGAGGTTCGACGAGCTGGCCGCCGGGTTAGCCGTCAGTCGCCCGGGAGGACGTCGACGACCCGCTCCTTGGCCTTGCCGGCGGCCCGGCGGGCCCGCCAGCCGAGGGAGGGGGCGCCTTCGGTGTCGACCAGTTCGAGGATGAGGCCGCCGAGGAGGCCGACGTTCTTGGCGAACTGGATCTTCTGGCGGCTCTGGGCCGACGGATCGGCCTCCTTCCAGAAGGCGTGGCCGGCCCAGGTGGTGGGGACCAAGGAGGCGGCCAGGGCGAGCGCGGTCAGGCGGCGGAGCCGGCCGAAGGCGAGGAGCAGCCCGCCCGCGATCTGCACGGCGGCGTTGATCTTCACCAGCTGCTCGGGGTCCTGGGTCAGGCCCAGCGGCTCAGCCACCTTAGGGCCGACCTCCCCGGCCTGCGCCGCCGGGGGACCGGGGTTGCGGAGGGCGTTGACGCCGCCGACGACGAACGGGGCGGCCAGAAGCGGGCGGGCGAGGCGGCGGGTGAGGGGCATGCCCGTGCTCTACCCGTGCCCGGGCTTCAACTACCGCTTGCCCGGTGGCCACGCACAGGGCCCGGAGACGGGCGGCGGCGGCGATGACCTTCGAGTGGCGAGGAGGCCGGCGACCTCGGGGCCGGCGGTCTTGCGGATTGCCTCCACCCGGGCCTATCCCGCGGGCGTGGCGTCGGTGCCGCGAGGCAGCGAGTCGGTCTTGGCGGCACGTCTCCGCCGTCGAGTCGACCCCACGGCCCCGCCCCCGCCCCCGCCAGCCACTGACCTCTCGTTGCGTTTTGTGTCGCCAGGCGGCACAAGACGCTACGAGAATCAGCGCAGCTTGGCGGGCGAGGGTAAGCGGCCGTCGTCGGCACGGCTGCGAGGTGGGTCATGAAGCCGGCCAACGTCCTCGACGCTACCGTCGGCGGTGCGCCAAGAAGGCGGCGACGGTCGCCGTGGACGTGATGGAGGCGTGGACGATGGCCGGGGCGAGGAGGCCGCCGGACGCCTGCTTGAGGGCGTGGAATCCGAGGCCGGCGAGGGTGGTGGCGGCGACGGCCGCGGCAGTCAGCCACAGGGAAAGGTTGTTGGTGGCGAGTGTCTGGGCTGCCGGGCGGACGTGCCACAGCCCGAACAGGACGGCGGCGGCCCAGGGTGCGATGAAGACAGGCAGCACGCCCCGGAACGCCACCTCTTCGAGCACCACCGTGCCGAGGGGGATGCGGATGAGGGCGAGCCGGGCCGTGGCGCCCCCGTCGACGCCCCGCATCCGCTCGTCTCGGAACAGGGGGCGGGTGACGGGCAGCACGGCGGCGAGGGCGACCACGCACCCGGCCGCCACGCCACAGGCCAAGCCGGTTGCCGCACCGTTCGCCGTCAGCCCGATCTCGTGTGGCGACGCGCCGGCAGAAAGGGCGAGGCCGGTCACGACACCCGCCGTCGCCAGGTTGACCGGCACGTACCAGCGTTCGTTCCCGGCCAGGTTGTGGGCGGCGAGGACGGCGAGGACGGCGACCAGGGTCAAGAGCCGGATCGCACCCGCAGCGCCAGCCACCCCGTGACCAGCAGGCCGCACCCAACGATCGCCGTGCCACCCACGAAGCCGCGCCTGGCCAGCACGGCCATGCCGGCAGCGACGATCACGGCAGTCGCGCCGGCCCGCACCGACGACACCACGCGTGGCGCCAGGCGGGCCGTCTCGAAGCGGGCGAACAGCGCCACCAGCGGGACGAGGCCGACCGTGAGCAGGGCCACCCAGACCGGCCGCCACGCCCACCACCCGGCCGAGCCGGCCGGCGGCTGCGGCAGCAGCCCGGTGGGCAGGGTGGCGGCGGCGACGAGCAGCAGGGCCGTCAGGTGCCAAAGGAAGACGGTCATGGCCATGCCGTTGGCGGCGATAACCGCGGTCCAGACCCGCTTGCGCTGCAGCCACCGGTCGGCGGCGTTGCGAGCCAGCAGGGCCAGCCCGAACTGCCACGTGCCCAGGGCGACCAGGGCCATGGACGGCGGGAACGTGTTCGACCGGGCCTCGCCCACGCCCCCGACCATCGACCGGGGGTAGCCGGCGGCGAAGGTGAGGGCGAGGAGTGCCGCCAGGCCGGCGACGGCCAGCCCGAACCCGTGGCGAGCCGTCAGCGCCCTCGACCGCCAGGCCACGCCCAGCTGGTGGGCGAAGAGCCAGACCAGGGCCAGGTTGGCCCAGCCGACGTAGGGCACGCCGAGCGGCCAGCGGGCCAGGTCCACGGCCGCGACCGCAGCGGCCAGCGCAACCGCCGTCCCCCACCCCCACCGTTGCTGGGCGGCGACGGCGACGGGCGCCAGGGCCACGACGACCACGTAGACGGCCAGGAACCAGAGCGGCTGGGCGATCGAGCCGGCCCGGATCGTCCGGCCGTCCACGCCCGCCAGCGACAGGACGAGGACGAGGCCGCCCCAGGCGGCCGCGAAGACGAGCACGGGCCGCAGGAGCCGGGCCAGGCGCCCGCTCAACCAGTCCCCGTAGGAACGGCCGTCGCGACGGGCAGCCGTCCAGGAAGCGGTGTTGGCGAACCCACCGACGAGGAAGAAGACGGGCATGATCTGGAACAGCCACGTCAGCCACTGGGCTGCGGGCGCCGCCTCCAGGATGTTGCCGGCCACGATGCGGCCGTCCCGCCAGGAGACCACCGCCATCAGCCAGTGACCCAGCATCACGATGGCCAGCGAGAGGACCCGCAGGAAATCCACGTACCGCTCCCGCTTGCCTGGGGTGGACGCCGCCAGGGCGTGGGCCGTGAACCGGGGGGCGGCCTGGCTGACTCGTTCGACCGTCGTTGTCGTCATGGGAGCCATGGTCGCCCTCGCTTGGGCGTTCGCACACCGGGGGCAGCCCTCATGGGCCCCTGGGGGAACCCCCCAAACCGCCTCCAAGGCCTTCCCAAGGGCCGGCCGGAGGCGCATGGTCGCACCATGACAACCAATGCCAACGTCGCTTCGCTCCTGGCCCGCTCCGCCGCCGCCCGTCCGAGCCACACGGCGGTCATTGCCGGTGAGCACTCGTTCGACTACGCCACCGTCGACCTGTTCGCCCGCATGTTCGCGGGCGCCCTGCGCAACCTGGGCGTCCAGCCCGGCGAGCACGTGGCGCTGGTCCTGCCCAACGCCCCCCAGTTCACCGTCGCCTACTTCGGCTGCCACTATGCCGGCAACCCGGTGGTGCCCCTCAACGTGCTCCTCACCGCCGACGAGCTGGCTTACCACCTGAAGGACTCCGCGGCCGCCGCCGTCATCACGTGGGACCTGTTCCTGCCCGCCGTGCAGGAGGCTGCCGCGCGGACGCCCGGCGTCCGCCACGTGGTCGTGGCCAAGGCCGACTTCGACGACCTGTCCGCCCCCGACGGTGTGCACAACCTCACCGCCCTCGTGGCGGCCGCCGCACCGGTCGCCGAGCCTCACCCCACCACGGTCGACGACACGGCCGTCGTGCTCTACACCTCGGGCACGACCGGACGGCCCAAGGGCGCCCAGCTGACCCACGCCAACCTGCTGGCCAACGCCGAGGTGGCCGCCGGCCTGGTCGACCTCGAGCCCGACACCGTCGCCCTCGTCGCCCTGCCCCTGTTCCACGCCTTCGGCATGTCGGTGATGCACAACGCTGTGCTGTCGGTGGGCGGCACGCTCGTGCTCCTGCCCCGCTTCACGGCCTCCGCCGCCCTCGACCTCATGGTCGCCCACGGCGTGACCTTCTTCGGGGGCGTCCCGACCATGTACATCGCCCTCCTCAACGAGGAGACGCCCGGGGACAGCCTGCCCGCCCTGAAGTGGTGCGTGTCGGGTGGCGCGCCCATGCCGGCCGACGTGCTCCACCGCGTCGAGGAACGGTTCGGCGTCACCCTGCTCGAGGGCTATGGCCTGTCGGAGACCTCGCCGGTGGCGAGCTTCACGGTGCCGGCAAGGCCCCGCACGCCGGGCTCCATCGGCTACCCCGTGCCAGGCGTGGAGATGGCCCTTCTCGGCGACGACGGCCAGTTTGTGACCGCGTCGGACTCGCCGGGCGAGATCGTCATCCGCGGCCACAACGTGATGAAGGGGTACTGGCGCAACCCCGAGGCCACGGCCGCCGCCATCGTGGGCGGCTGGTTGCGCACCGGCGACATCGGGATGACCGACGTGCACGGCGCCTTCCGCATCGTCGACCGCAAGAAGGACCTGATCATCCGGGGCGGCTACAACGTCTACCCGCGTGAGATCGAGGAGGTCCTGCACCGCCACCCCGACATCGCCCAGGCCGCCGTCGTCGGCGTGCGCCACGACCGCCTCGGCGAGGAGGTCAAGGCCGTCGTCGTGCTCAAGCCCGGCCACACGACGACCCCGTCCGACGTCACCCTGTGGTGCCGTTCCCGCCTGGCGGCCTACAAGTACCCCCGCATCGTCGAGATCCGCGACCGGCTGCCGCTCGGCCCCACCGGCAAGGTGCTGAAGAAGGAGCTACGGGCCGAGGCGGGCGAGCCGAGCCCGTGCCTCGTCGTCGCATAGGCGTTCAGTCGCAGCAGGAGTCGCGCCAGCCACAGGAACGGCACCGGTAGTGCGCGTGCTCGGGCGCCATGTCGCCGCCGCAGTGGGGGCACTCGGGGAAGGTCGCGTGGCGTGAGGGCTCGGGCGGCGGCGGCGGGCCTGCAGTCACGGCCTGAAGTTACGTTCCATGCATGCCGCCGGTGGGGGATTGGGTAGCTTCGATCCCATGACCGCCGACATGCCGACCCGCGACGAGGTGGCCGATGCCACTGCGACGACCGAGGCCGAGATGCGGCCCCAGGCCGTCCCCGTCAACGTGTACGAGACGAGCGGCGCCCTCATGATCGTGGCCCCCCTCCCGGCGGTCACGCCCGACGACGTCACCATCGAGCTGCGGGGCGACTGCCTGCGCTTCTGGGCCCACCTGCGCAGCGCCGCACCCCGCGAGTACCTCGTGCACGAATGGGAGTACGGCGGCTACGAGCGGGAGGTCGACCTGCCCCCCGGTTTCGGCAGCGCCGTCGAGGCGTCGCTCGCCAACGGCCAGCTCGCCATCCGGGTGCTGCGCGGCGACCCGCCCACCGAGACGGTCACCGCCAAGCCGAACTCCGGCTGAATTTGCGACGATGGGCAGCATGGCCACCATCGAATCCATCGTTCGGACCATCAACCGCGAGCTGGTCCCCCCCTTCGAGCTGGCTGCTCGACCAGGTCGTCCGCCTCACCCTCGACATGCCTGAAGCACTTCCTGGAGCGCCACGGCGCCTCGACGCGCCCGGGAAGGGCACCGCTCTCAATCACCACCGCCCACCGTTCCGAGTCGGGCGAGCACGTCCTGACCCTGGCCAAGGAGCTGCTCACGATGGCCCTGCCCCGCTTCAAGGCCGAGGCCCTCGACTTCACCCCGATAGCGTCTCCAACGACGAGCGCGCCGATCACGTGTGGCTCGAGGACGAGCTGGTGGGCAAGAGCATGATCAATGTCGAAGAGGCGACCCTGATCGCCTGATGGCCGTCGAACTGAACCACACCATCGTCTGGTGCCGGGACAACGAGGTCTCGTCCTCGTTCCTGGTCGAGCTGTTCGGCCTGCCCGCGCCGATGCCCTTCGGGCCGTTCCTGGTCGTCGACGTAGCCAATGGCGTGTCGCTCGACTACCACGCCACGACCGCCCCGATCGCCTCCCAGCACTACGCCTTCCTCGTCTCCGAGGACGACTTCGACGCCATCTTCAGCCGCATCACCGGCGGGGGGCTCGACCACTGGGCCGACCCCGGCCTGGGCCGCCCCGGCGAGGTCAACCACAACGACGGCGGCCGCGGCGTCTACTTCAAGGACCCCGACGGCCACCTGCTGGAGATCATCACCCGCCCCTACGGCAGCGGGTAGGGGGCGTTGCTCCATGGCGGGTGGGGCGTGGGCCCAGTTCTTCAGGTCGTCGTTCGAGTACTACGCGGGGCGGACGATGGAGCGCCTCGACGGGCTCACCGACGAGGAGTACATCTGGGAGCCCGTTCCCGGCTGCTGGACGATCAGTCGGGACGGCGACGGCATGGTGGCGGACTGGTCGGACCCGCCGCCGGACCCGCCGCCCGTGACGACCATCGCGTGGCGCCTCCACCACATCTGCGGGTTCCTGTCGGCTCACGGCCTGCGTACGGTGGCTTTCGAACGGGGCGAGGCGCGGTGGGGCCTGACCGTAACGGTGCCCGCGACCGCCGCCGATGCCTGCGAGGCGGTGGGCACTGCCATCTCGGCGTGGGAACGTGACCTGGAGGGGGTCGACGACGAACGCCTCTGGGAGCCTCTGGGACCGGCCGCCGGCCCCATCGCCGGGAGCACCGTCGGCGGCTTCGTCGAGCACATCCACGACGAGTTCATCCACCATTCCGCCGAGGTGGCGCTGCTCCGCGACCTCTACCGGGCCGGCTCGATCCGCAGCCGCTCGTAGAGCCGCTCGACCACTGCCGCGTCCCCGGTCGTGACCTCGACCCGGTGCGTGCCTGCCGCGCACCACCGCCCGATGTAGGCGATAAGAGCGGAGGCGTCGCGGCGCGGCGGGCCAATGGTGAAGCGGGCCAGGTCGCCGGATATCGGCCCTCCCGGCCCGCTCGGGCCACAGCCATCCTGGACGATGATCCGGATGCCGTCGGCGGGGTCGCCGGTGACGTTGGCGCTCAGCTGCACCGGCGCCAGCAAGACGTCGACCTCGGGATCGGCGCTGCGCAGCCGGAGGTACCCGTCCCGATCCACCGCCCAGACGAGGGCGGTGGCGATCCGTTCATTGCCGGCGGCGCTGCCGCCTTCGAGCACAAGCGTCCAGCTGCCCAGCTCGACGGTGATGAACGGTTCGCTGAGGGGCAGGGCCCAGTGCGTGAACACGGCGCCGTTGCCCAGGACGCGCTGGGCGAGGACGCCCGCCTCTCGGCACTGCCCGCTGGGGTCGTCCCGGCACCACCCGGCGGCAACCGCCGGCCCCGCCAACGACGTGACGTAAGACCGGGGCGAGACGGCGCCGCGCGCGGCGACGCCAGCCGTGGCGACGATTTGCAGGTCGGGCACAGCGGGCACGTCGTCGGGCAGCACCACCCAGAAAGCCGTGCCGTCGAGAGCGACGACCTTGATGGCAGTCTCCTCGCTGCCGTCCCGGCGCACACCGGCGATCCCCGCCGCCCGCGCCAAGGCGGAGAACGAGGGTGTCGGCGGCTGGAGTGGCACCACGGTCGTCGTGGGCACCGTCGCCGGTGGCGGCTCGACGGCCACCCGCACGGCCCGCCGCTCGTCGCGCGGCCAGGACACTACGGCCCCGATCACAGCGGCGACCGCCACCCCGGCGGCGACGGCCCGCACCGGGAACCGCCGCACCCCAGGCCCCGGCGTTCGCTCGGCGACCTCGTCGGCCCGCACGGGCTCGACGGCATCCACGGCGAACCGGGCGTAGTCGCGCAACTGGGCCCGCAGGTCAGGCATCGACGGAGACCTCCAGGATGGCCCGCAGCCGGCCCAAGCCGCGGCTCAGGTGGTTGCGCACCGACGACACGGAGATGCCGAGGAAGGCGGCCACCTCCGGGCAGGTCCAGTCGCACCCCTCGACCAGGAACACGGCCGCCCGTTGCCGTTCCGTGAGCTGGGCCAGGGCGCCTGCCAGCCCCGGTTCGATGTCGGGCATCCGTCCCGGCTCGGGCACGGGGAGCACAACCGGCGCCCGGCCAACCTCCCGTGGCACCCGGCTGCGGGCCACCCGGTACAGGTAGCCGGCCGGGTTCTCCATGGCCCCCACCCGCTCCCAGTGGGCCCACCCGTAGGCCAGCGCATCGGCCACGGCGTCACGGGCCGCCTCCACCCCCGCGACCGCCACCAGCGCCTGGCGAAGCCGCGGCTCGACCTCCACGACGAACGCCCTGAACCCGTCATCAACCGCCACTACCCGAGAAAGGGCGAAACGGCCCGGAAACGTCACGCGTTGGAGCCGCCGCTCCGTCAATCTGTCGCTCGGCCGGCCGCCGTCACCCGCTCAGCGTGTCAGGTCGGGCCCGTTCCCGTACGCCGCAGCACCGCGTCCAACACTCGCGGGCCTCGCTTCCCAGCT
>Ga0187892_10011250_pt1 | contig 11041 bp, 10 predicted proteins | sample MA1701073metaG_FD_139345 | JGI IMG/M metagenome (GOLD analysis project Ga0187892, IMG submission 139345) | Bio-ooze microbial communities from a basaltic lava cave in the Kipuka Kanohina Cave System on the Island of Hawaii, USA - MA170107-3 metaG ... | reverse complement strand
CTGCCAATACGTATCCAGCGGACGGTTATCCAGTAGCTAGGCGGAGGTACGGCACCAGTCGGGCTGTACGTAGCCGGGACGGAGATATTCAGGTAATATTTCTCGGTCGTGTCTCGGCAGGCGGGGTTGTAGCCAGGGTTCGGAGCGGCCGCCACTTTCGGGAAAGTGGTATCGGTATTAGGCATTGGCGCCCAGCTGTTAGTGGTATCGCTGGGACCGTTGGACTTGGGGTTAAGGCAGAAGTTTTTGGTGCTGAGGCCTTCAAAAGCCTTGAAGCTAGTGCTGTCAGACAATTGCTGGCGAAACTTTAGCGTCTCTATCTGGCTCTGCAGTAAATACATGGCTTCGGTGTGCTCGCGGGCTGATATACCCTGCTGAAGCGACCGTGAGGTTATAGCGTAAGAGCCAGCCAGTACTAAAGCCATAATGGCGATAGCCAGCAGAACTTCCACGATGGTATCACCGCTTTGGTCCGTGTCTCGTGGTTTTAATATTTTGGCAATCATATCTTCATCTTTAATTGGCTAGCAAGGATCAAATGCTAAGTTAACGGCCGCGCCTATACCACTGGCGCTAGTAACGGATAAAACCGCTGTGTCGCTGTTGCGGGTACTTACGAAGCATAGCCTCCACTTGCTGAGCGGGCTTAGAGGCGAGGCTGGTGCCGGCGGTACGAAGCAATCCGGTCCTGTCAGCTTGATGCAGTTTTCAATCGGCGGAGTTCGAGGGTCGACATCTTTGTAAAGGCTGTACTGGTAGAGGTTTAATGATTGCGAGCCAGTCTGGCTGGTATTTTGCTGAGTGTTAAGGCTTAAGAAAAACCCGGCCATCCGGCTGCCGTTCGGCTCGCAATCGGTGCCGTCAGCTTTCATGACACATTTAAAGCGAGCGCCGTTTTGGATGGGATAACTCTCTGCCAAGCCGCCCTTGTCAAAGCTGGCCGGTGCCGGCTGGGCATCCCGCAGATTACCGACCAATTCGCCGGACACGGCGACGGTTCGCCGGCCAAGCACCGTATAGACCGCTATGCTTTCGTTAAAAGGCGGACTAGTATTCACTTGTACCGCTTTGCCTATAAAAATGCACTCGGGATTAGCGCCTCTTTCAGTAGTCGTAGTGGTATTCAGCACGGGATAACCCAAGGGATCATATCCGCAGCTGTAAGTACTGGCTCCTGAAGCGGACTCACTGCCGCTAAAACCGGCGATTACCTGGTTAATCCAATCCTGCATCTTGGAATTCATATCACGCATGCTGGTCGAAAACTCAGTGTGAGCTTGCTGACCACCGACGGCTATAACGGCCGAAACGAACAAAAGAGAGGAAATTGCCAAGAATATCATCACCTCTATGATGGTATATCCACCGATGATACGCTCCATACGCCAAGTATAGCATAACTACTTTAAAATTGAGCTTGTTTCAATAGATAAAAAAGCCTCGATACCGCTCCAAAATTTGGTCGCCGAATAGCATTGTTAGCCAGGTGGCTACTATCAAGAAGGGACCGTATGGCAAGCGAGAAGTCATTGACTTGCGACCGGTGATAAGGGCCGGCAGCACTAAAATAGTACCCAGGACCGAGGCCATAAAAATCATCAGAAAGGCCTTAGGGGGCGTAGCCAGCACAGTTCCGGTGATCAGACCCAGACGCACGTCGCCAAAACCAATCCACTTCCCCTTGGAAATTTCGAATAACAGCCAGAATATACCACTTGCGACCCCCAAGGCCAGCAGCCACATCAATAGCGCCTGCCAGCGGTCAGTTTCAAAACCAACTATATAAGCTAGTCGGCCGGTGACTGCTACAGCCGCCGTGGGGTAAATTAGGCGACTGGGCAGCAACATCCAGCGGAAATCGTAGACTAACAAGGCTAATAGACCCACCGACACCACTAGCCAGTCAATAAATAACAGCCACTGGCCGGCGCTTTGCAGCTCGGCCGGCCAAAAGGCATAGCTGAGCGTAAAAACCGCCGCACCGGCCAGTTCAACCGCCGGATATTGCCAGGAAATCTTCTTATGACAGTGGCGGCACTTCCCCTTCAGCGCCAGCCAGCTAAGAACCGGAATTAAGTCTATAAGCGCCAGCGGATGGCGACAATTAGGACACATAGAGCGGCCTTTTAGTATAGACAGGCTGGGTTTTTTAGAGCGAGCGGATTTTTTTGACTGCTCGTGTAAACGCCACACCAACGCGTTGATGAAACTACCAAAAGCCAGTCCGAGCCACGCCAAAACAGCGTAGGTCACGATAGTCATGCCTCTAATGCTAGCACAGATATTGGAGCTTAAATTAAAACGAGCGGGTTCAACCCGCTCGTTTACCTTCGTGCTAAGGCTATTTTAGTTTCCGTTATCTACGCAGTAAATTGTAGTTGTTCTGTCAAGTTGCACTCGAAGGGCATATTGCCGAGAGCTGGCACTGCTAGTCGTTCCAACAGCATTTTCACCGCTACAGGAAGCATCTCGGTGTATCAATATCTGGTCCGCAGTAGGGTCAGAGGAATCGTTAGCAGCGAATACTAGCGTATACTGGACACCTGTTTTAGGGTTTTCCATCTTGACCTTATACGGAGCAGTAGTCCCAATATAGCGAGTATTGAAGTCGCTTATAGTCCCGGTGCCTGTTCCAACTGAATTAAATGGATATCTACCGCTGTTGTTACCCGCATAAGTATCCAGTTCGGCGTGCAACCTGTTGACAGCGTTTTGACGAGCGTTATCTCGCTGGTTACGCTGCAGTTGAGGTACGGCAATAAAGACGATGACCATGATCAGGCCAGCTATGGCCAGCACGATCATGACTTCGATGATAGTGAAGCCGTGATTTTGTTTCTTTAGTAAGTTTTTCATGAGATTAGCAAATGCCCCCTTTATTTATAATGCTAACGCTTAATATCACTATACTATTCGCCAAAATTCAAAAATGCAAGCATTTTTCATAGAGACTTTTGGCTTCTTAGGGTCTACCGCCTACGTTAAATTGGCCGACTAGGCCGTAAATAGGCAGAAGGATGGCGGCTACTATCATCAGAGCTACCAAACCCATGATAATCATTAAAACCGGCTCGATGATAGTCGAGATGGCCTTTATCTGGTCATCTACTTCTTTTTCGTAATAATCAGCGGCTTTGCTCAGCATGGTCTCCATAGCGCCGGACTGCTCGCCGATATGCAGCATGCTGGGCACCAGCGGCAAAAAGTTAGGGTCGCCCTCTAGCGTGCTGGAAAGAGCCTTGCCGCCCTTAACTTTTTCGGCCGCGGTGTTTATAGAGCGGGCTACGTGGACGTTAGCCACGGCGTCAGCCGTAATACTGAGCATTTTCAGCAAAGGAACGCCGCTGCCTACCAGCGTAGCGCCGGTGCGAGAGAAACGGGCCATGTAAAGCTTCATAAATAGCGGCCCGATAGGCCACATGTGCAATTTCAGACCATCTATCGCTTCTTTACCAGGGCCGGTCCGGGCCCAGCGGGTGGTAGAGAACACGATAATTCCGAAGGCAATAAGCACTATCCACCAGTAGTGTGTCAGAAAATTAGAAACAGCCAGCAGTATTCTGGTTAACAGGGGCAGCTGCGCGCCCGGCAGGCCGTCGTATAAGTTTTGGACCTGCGGCAGAACGGTGGTGAGCATAAAAATCACTACTCCGACCATGACTAGTAGCACAACAATCGGATAAATAAGCGCGCCGCGGACTTTGGAAAGGATGTCGGCGTCTTTTTCCTGCTGGATGGCCAGTCGCTCCAGGGCTTTATCCAGCGTACCGGATGTTTCACCGGCCGCCACCAGGCTAACGTAAACTTGGTTAAATATTCTAGGGTGAGCGGCCAGGGCATTAGCGAACGAAGAACCGGCTTCAACGCTAGTTATAACCTGGTTAATGACCAACTTTAGCGACTTGTTAGGGGTTTGCTCGCTAACACTGCGCAGACTTTGCACCAAAGGCAGGCCGGCATTAATAAGCGTGGACAGCTGACGCGAAAAAATAACCTTCTCTTTGGACGGAATACGATTAAGAATGGCGTTGATGCCTACCTGGTCTCCGGCTTTAAGCTTAATTTCCAGGGGCGTTAGCCCGCGTTCTTGCAATAGCTTAGCAGCGGCTTTTTCGCTGTCGGCTTCTACCTCGGCATTCACTTTTTTGCCAGTTACTGCTTCGCGGGCCGAGTATTTATAGATGAGCATTTTCTAATTTTACCCTCTCATAAGGCGATCGAGTTCTTCAATATCAACGGCGACGTTGCGGGCCTCTTCATAGCTGATAGCGCCCATGTGAATAAGCTCTACCAGAGTTTTATCCATGCTCTGCATGCCATACTCGGCACCGGTTTGAATAACTGCCTCGAGCTGGTGGCTTTTACCTTCTCGAATAATGTTGCGTACGGCCGGTGTGGCGATAAGTATTTCAGCTGCAGCGGTCCGGCCGCCGCCAAGAGCCGGTATCAAACGCTGCGAGCAGATGGCCATAAGCATGTTGCCCAGCTGAGCTCTTACCTGCCGCTGCTGGTGCGGCGGAAAGACATCAACCATTCGGTCAATACTCTGAGCAGCACTATTAGTGTGCAGAGTGGCGAATACCAGGTGCCCGGTTTCGGCGATGGTAATAGCCGCGGCTATAGTCTCCAGATCGCGCATCTCGCCTATTAGTACTGCGTCGGGGTCTTCGCGCAAGCTGGAGCGCAGAGCGGCCGAGAAACTAAAGGTGTCGTAATGGACTTCGCGCTGGACAACGACTGAGCGTTTGGATTTGTGGGTGTACTCGATAGGGTCTTCAATGGTGATGATGTGTACGGCTTTTTCGCTGTTAATTTTATTCACCAGCGCCGCCAGAGTGGTCGATTTACCCGAACCGGTCGGACCAGTAATTAATACCAAACCGCGCGGGTAGTCGGCGAATTTGTTTAAAACTGGGGGTAAACCGAGCTGTTCGATGCTTAAAATTTCACTGGGTATAAGACGCAGTGCAGCAGCCAGGTTGCCGCGTTCATGAAAGGCATTAACCCGGAAACGTCCCAGGTCTCCAAACGCGAAACTAAAATCAAACTCTTTATCACGAAGCAATACTTGCTTTTGGTCTTCGTCTAAAACGGTGAAAATTAGTGTTTCCACCATTTCCTCGCTCAATGAGGGCGTATTGGTCACCGGGGTTAGCAAGCCGTCTACTCGCAACATTGGTGGTATGCCTACCTGCAAGTGAAGGTCGGAAGCCTTATGCTTGACTACTTCTTCGAGCAGGAGTTCCATTTTTAGGTCCTGTTGTTGCATGTTTTCCACCCCTTAATCATAAATTTCTTAGGCTTCAGCCGCCGCCACTCGATTAACTTCCGCTAAGCTGGTCATCCCGGCCAAGGCTTTCAGATACCCGTCTTGACGCATGGTTACCATACTTTGCGACTGAGCTGTTTTTTGGATCTCAGCGCTGGTAGATCTTTTCAGAATTAGGTCCTGGATGGGTTCGGTCACTTCAAATACCTCATATAGGCCCATTCGGCCCATGTACCCGTTCGGGTTTTCAGGTGTTTCTTCACCCTTGAACAAAGTATAAGCGTTTTGTCCGGCTAGTGGCAAGCTTTCATAACCAAGATCCCTGGCTACTTTGGGCATTTCTTCCTTGTTTTTGGGCAGTAGACCCTTCAGGGTTTGGTTTATGCCATCGGTTTCGGCGTGGCTAGTCTGATAGGATTCACCGCCAGGCACTATTCGGCGCACTAAGCGCTGGCCAATGACGGTATGCACGGTGCTGGCAATTAGAAATGGTTCAACGCCCATGTCTAAAAGCCGCGGTAGTATTCCCGAAGCACTATTAGTATGGAGCGTACTGAAAACCAGGTGTCCGGTCAGCGCAGCTTGCACAGCCAGATTAGCGGTTTCTTTATCGCGAATTTCGCCAACCATTACGATATCTGGGTCTTGGCGCAGGATGGAGCGCAGACCAGTAGCGAAGGTTAGACCAACGTCCGGGTTGACCTGGATTTGATTAACACCTTCTATCTTGTATTCCACCGGGTCTTCAAGCGTCACAATGTTGACCATGTCGTTCTTGATTTCCTGAATTAGGGCGTACATAGAAGTAGATTTACCCGAGCCAGTCGGTCCTGATGTCAAAAGCATGCCGTTTGGTCGCTCCAAGCCCTGGCGAATAGCCCTAAGGGCGCGGCCGTGATAGCCCATATCTTCCAGCTTCAGGCTGGTACCGGTTTTATCCAGTAGACGGATAACGACTTGCTCACCCCAGACCACTGGGCTGATAGCGATACGCAGGTCAATCGGCCGGCCTTCGACGCTGATAGTAAATTGTCCGTCCTGAGGCACCCGATGCTCGTCAATTTTTAGGTTCGCCAAAATTTTGACACGACTGACCAGTGGAGGCTCGGTAGCCTTGGGCAGACGCATTATTTCGCGCAGGACGCCATCTACCCGGCAGCGGATTTTAAGTTCATTCTCTAGTGGTTCTATATGGATATCACTGGCCCGGTTCTTAGCGGCGTAGTCCATAATCGCGCTAAGGGCTTTGCTGATGGGCGAATCCTGAACGATGATCTTGACTTTTTTTTCATTGGTACTCCGGGGCAATAAACCGTTCTCTTCTTCCTCTTCTTGAGGAGTAGTAGCTTCTTCGGGACTGGCCAACATAGAAGCCACGCCTCGCTGAATACTGTGGGCGTACTGCTCAAGAACATTCCGGATGCCCGACTCACTAGCGGCATAAACTTTTAGTGGGCGGCCTATTTTGTTACTCAAAAAATCAACGGCTTGGACATTGTCGGCATCGAGCATGGCTACTACTAAGCGGTTTTGCATCTCACCCAGCGGTACAGCCATATAGTGTTCGGCCGTTTCCTGGGGCAGCAGCTCCAAGGTTTTTGGATCAATACGAACACTGCTCAAATTAACGTAGGGCACGTTACTGACTCTAGCCAGGGTTTTGGTTAAGTCTTCATCAGTTATGTGGCCTTCCTCAAGCAGCAGAGTCAAAATAGGCTGGCCGTCTTTTTGGGCCTTATCTTTAATCGATGCAAGCTTAGTCTGGCTTATCAAGCCCTGCTCGACCAGCTTTTCCTCCACGTGCTCTTGGATGGTGGGCGATAGAACATTCATTTTTTAAATGGCACTCCGGCTATTGCGGCTTAGTACCAAATGGAGTGGTGTTTTGATTATCGCCAATCTGAATAAGCTGTGTCGGATTAAGGGCGTTGGAGTTAAAGAAAGCCTGATAAGCAGAGTCGGTTTGGGTGTTAGGGAACGAGGGATCAATCGCTTCAATTACCGGCACTTTGGTACTGCGTTTTTGAGGTGAATTGAATATTGATTTAGATACGTACAGCGAGATTAGGCCGGCTATAAAAGCGATTGAGGCCAGTGTTAAAATTTCTTTCTTCTTCATCTATTTACTCTTTTCATCGGTAACCACCGTATCAGTTAATGTAAGAGATTTGGACGGCTGGTAGTAAGTGTTCACACTTAAGCCAACTTTCATTACCGACTCGCTGCCGGTCAGAGTAAGGCTGACGATATCAAAGGGGCGTATGGACTTTTCCAAATCCCCAACCAAGGTCTTCGCGCCGTTGTAATTGGTTTCGCCGCTGATAGTGAAGTTCATGGTTACTGGCGTGGGTTTGGTGGCTGTAGTGGCATTATCAACGGACTCATTGTCGGTCCCACTGATAATTGGACTGCTGATACGCTCGGTGCTAAATATCTTCTCGATGCTTGAAGTCAGGGCCGGAAAGTCATAAGTGCTGGGCAGGGCGTCCAGAACGATTTTGGAGTTATTGCCATCTAACGGTCCCTGACCGGCCTTGGCGCCGCCCAGGACATTGGGATCCTGGCCTTCAAAAACCCGGTACTGGGTGATTAAGGTTTTGGCGGCATCCAGGTTGGCTTTTAATTGTTTCACGGTTTGGCGCTTGGCGTTTATGACTTTACGCTGATAAGAGGCTTGACTCAAAAGAGAACGGCTGGATATAAGAGCGAAGATGGTCAATACCGTGGCCGCGGCGGTTATAATCGTGATGGACGAATTTGTCTGCTGAAGTTTGAGGCGTTTTGGCGAAATGCGCAAATTCATTATTGGTTTCCTTGCGTGGTATTAGTGTTATCAGCTGGCTGCGGGCTGCCCAAGCCGCCGTTAAATAGTATTAAGCTTGGGTCGTTAAGTACGGAGCGGGTAGTAGTTTGTTGGGGAACGACTAAAATTATCTTGGTGTCGTTACTAAACAAGGCCTCATCATAGCTGACACCTAGTTCGTAACTAGCTCCTTTAGCATCCAGGCTGAAGCTGGTCTCAACAACTGACGCAAAGGCTTTTTTAGCGTCGGTGTCCTTTTCGTCAGTCTTATATTTAGTGAATTTCAGCGTGTCAATGAATTTATTAACGTTGGCCAAGGTATCGGTCGTACCGCCGATCTGCATGGAGTTGGTGCTAAAATCGATAGATATTTTTCCGATATTGACGTTCGCCGGAGTGACTTGCGACAAATATGTGAATAGTCTTGAGGCAGCTTTTTTTTGCTGGTGCAGCTCCGCCAGAGATTTCAATTGGGTCTGGATTGTCAAAATCTTATCAAGATCTTTGGTATTTTTAAGCTGAGCGGCATATTTTTTGATGTCTTTATCGGCATCGGAGAGCTGCTTCTTTTGCAGACCGGTAACGGTTAGTAAGATGACTAGAAAAATAGCCAGCGACACACCCGTAACCAAAAAAGCTACCAATACTACTAGTCGCTTAGTGCGCTGAGCCTTAACGAAGGTCATTTTGATATCGGGCAGCAGATTGAACTGTACTTGACTCATGAGCTTCTCTCCGCTAGGCCGACGGCCACGGCAAAGTGATTAGACAAGGCCAGCAACTCATTTTGCTGGCTAGCTGGAAATGATACGTTACGCCAGGCGTTGCCAATTTCGACGCTGATGCCGAATTTATTGGCGATGTAGAGCGGGAATTCAGGCAGAGCCGAAGCACCGCCGGTCACAACAACGCGCTCTATTTTTACGCTCGGGTAGCGGCTTTGGAAAAATTTGATTGATTTTTCAATTTCGGCCATAAGGATGTCGATGGTGCCGATAATGGCATTATATATTTGCCCCTCCAGCTTGTCTTTGCCTAGCCCAAATTTAAAGACGAACTGTTCAGCTTGCTTTTCTTCGATATTCAAATTTTGGACAGCCGCCCGAATTATAGCATCCGAACCGGTCGGAATAGCTCGGGTTAGGTGAGGAGCACCCTGCATGGCCACCACCAGGTCAGTCGACTTATTACCAATGTCCAACACCATTTGAGGACTCGTCACGTCAATCGGAACTATAGCCCGTATCAGCGCCATACTGTCAGGCTCAAAGGCTACTACATTAAGGCCGATTGATTCCATTAAATCCAGTCGACCCTCTACGAATTCGTTACTAACACTTGAAAGTAGTACTTCTATTTTTTTAGGATCCTTGGGTGAGTCGCCGATTATAGCCCAGTCTATTTTAGACTGAGCTAGTGGGGTTGGGATAAAAGAATCGGCTTGGTAGCGGATGCTTTTAGCTAACTCGGCAGCCGATAGGCGGTCCATATCAATGACAGTCGTAAAGACACGGTGCGATGGCAGATTAACGGCTACGCTTTTTGTTGATATACCGGCCTGATCTATCAACTGCTTTATGGACTGAGCTAGCACTTTCTGATCGGCTTTAGCGTCACTGAGGGTAATTTTGCCATCGGTGGTGATATAGCCGTAATGGGCTAGTGACTTCACCGCTCCAGCGCCGCGCAGCTGAACTACACGGATAGCGTTGGTGCCGATGTCCAGTCCGAAGAAATCTGATACCCCACTCAGTATGCTCATTCCCCTAGACTCCAAAAACTCTGTGATGTTTACTTATACGTCGAAGCGAGCACACATATTCAGGCGTCTGGTGTGGTACGGATATTAAGTGGAGTCTAACGGGACTCATAAACGGGACTCATAATTGGTTTCGATTATAGCATAGGCAGTTTAGTTCGCACCACGCTAAATTAAAGATAGAAATGCCTTTTCTTCAAAATATTGGCGGCAGACTGAATATACTTTGGATTTTTTTGCCGCTGGTTTGGAAAGGCGGCAGACCAGTAATTAAGGATGGCGAGAATGTAAAGTTTTCTGCTGCCCCGGGAGAGATTGTTGGGCTGTCACAGTCGCCGACAGCCCGGCACAAAGAGCCGGCGGTTCTGGACATATACAGTCGCTGGGCGGACAGGGCGCCATTAATAGCTAGGAGGTTAGTCCGGCATTCCCCCTTCATCTGGTCGCTAGTCGCAAAAGCACCATCAAATGAGCAGGTTGAAAATGTGCCGGTAGTGGACTCCTGGCCGGCAATAGGCTGGGCCACGAAGAAACCATCCAAGCTCTGAACTTTTCGGTCGGTATGGATATTGCCGCGAGCGATAATGACCAGGTACGGGACATTGTTGTCGAGTGGACTCCAGCCTGGATTGTAGCTGATGTTCCCGGCTAGGATGACGTCTCCATCAACGTAAACAACTAGAGCCTTGCCGACCGGAATTTTCAGGTTAGGTGCTACGGTCAGCGCCCCGCTACGGGCGTATTGATTGGCGACTCCGGATGGCAGAGAGTCGATGAAGCTCTGGTCCAAGGTAGCAGTGTTTAAATCGGTGGGGGTACCTATTTTAGTGGCAGTGTAATAGTCTGTGGCGCAATGCTGGTCGTAATTTACCACGGTGCCGTCGTCCAGTTGTCCACCCAGTGGATCTGCAGTGTTAGCAAAGTTAAGATTAGCTCCGCTGGTGTTGGCATTGCCGCTGAAGAAGCCCAGGGGACCGTCACTGGTGCCCTGGATTAGCCCCAGAGCATAGGCGGCGAAGTCGACCGTCGAGCCTTTACGGACATCGGGCTTAGCGAAGGCTCGCAGTCCCCCGGCGTACTTATTGCCCTCGGAGCTGGGTGAAACAAAGGCCGGTGAACTGGTTGGGCAGCTGTCACCCTGGCGGAAAGCACCGCCGGTCGAAACATCGTTACTGTGGCCCTTGAAGTAGGGCCGGGTTTTGGGGGTGAT
>Ga0187892_10011249_pt1 | contig 11042 bp, 17 predicted proteins | sample MA1701073metaG_FD_139345 | JGI IMG/M metagenome (GOLD analysis project Ga0187892, IMG submission 139345) | Bio-ooze microbial communities from a basaltic lava cave in the Kipuka Kanohina Cave System on the Island of Hawaii, USA - MA170107-3 metaG ... | reverse complement strand
CCCATCCGGAACCCGTCCTCGTAGCCTTCATCGTACGTGTGGTCTGGATTAAGCTGTCCTTCCTTGTACCCTTCAGCGTAAGCGGCAGTTACGGTATCGGTGAACTTTCTTTCCATTGCTTCAAGAAGTTTTTTAGTGTCTCTTTGGGTTTCTAGTAGAAATTCTTGGCTGTTTAGCATACTCCTGATTTTCTCGTGGATCTCGGGGATTTCATAGAGAAGTTCCTCCCATTTCAACGGGCGGACAGTTCTTAGCTCACTTTCGCTCTTTGGACTTTCGGCTATTTTGTTCATAAATTCATAACCAATGCTATAATGAAAGACAGTACTATAGAGAACAGGAAAGTTTCTTGATTGTCACGGTAACAATCAAGGATGTCCCAGAAAATGATTAACAGTGCATAGACCATATTGCTTTGAGAGGACCTTGCCCTAGGGAAGATCGTCGAAAGAATGGCCTATGCGTAGGCTTCTCGGCATGGTTTAGGACGACGCCAGAACCCCTTTTCATCCAGGTGGAGACCAACGGTAGCCGGGTCTCGGCAGGTGAAGTTAATGCGGTGTCTGTCAAACCCGCTAATACCCCCGAACTTTTGGCCACATTCCCGGCACATGCATTGATTCCCTTTTAACCCGTATTTGCTCATCTAATTTTCCACAAAGAACCAAATCTTGGCTATTCCAGTCGGCTTGTTGATTTCTCCTTTGCAGTAGGAGCAATCAGATGTAGAGCCCTTCGGTCCAAAGGAAGCAACCGACAGCGTATGCCAACCATTTACCAGTAGCCTGGTGTCCACTTCTATAGGTACCCATTTCTGGAAGTTGCCCATGCCATCAAACAGGGTTCGCCCAGAAGGGTTTGGTTGCTGTTCGGGGTATGGACCTACTGCCGGGATGTGATGCGTCGTGTCCAGGCCCACACGGAGCCGCTCAGAGGCATTCTGAGCCCGTACCCTGAAGGTGTGGATTCCAGAGACTGGCTTCAGTGGGACACACTCGATGATTGCATTGGTGTAGCCGAATCCCGTATACCACCCACGACCAATCAGTGAGGTATTGTTGCAATATCGATTGTAGTTCCTGTCTGGTTGTCCATTATCGACGTAGATGGGTATGCCAGAGGAATTGAACAGGACCTTTTTATCCGGGGTGCTAGTGTACGCAGCCACTCGTAACTCTCTCCAACCGTCCCGCATTTTCGTGGTATCGACAGAGAATGGAATGTTGTAAGCACACGTTGAGTTGGTGACTCCATCGTAAGGACAGGAAAGGTTTAACTTTTTACTAAAGGATGGACTACTTTCCGCACTTATCCGCAATCGAAACAAATGGCCGGGGTTGTTGTGCAGGACTATACGCACATTCAGGTCCATGGTACCCGATACCTTCTGCCCCAATGGCAGGCGGAGTCCAGCATGGATGTGTCCAAAATTAGGCGCCCACCATGCATGCATTTCTACCGGTATCTGGCTTGAGTCGAAGGGTTCATCCTCTTTTACTAGAGCTAGTGCATTGGTGCTTATTAGGAAGCAACTTAAAAGTAACAGTTTAAAACCAATATTCACTTTTTAGATTCCTCGCGATTATTACAACTACACTCACAATCCCGTGGCAGTAGGTAAGTTTTAAAGCCCTCATTATCAAATAATATAATCAAGGGAGCGCAACACATTGCAATTATTACAACAATCCATAGTGCAACAAGAACTTCCACGGAGTTTCACCTCATTTGGTAAAATGGCCCTTAACGGGGGCCAGGCGTCCTCTCCCTACCGGGATTATTTAGGCCGATGAAATATTCCACCTTCGTACAGAGACTTGACCACGTCCTTCGTAATGCCAGGAAGGGACAACAGATCTGACAGAAGGAATGTGCCGGCCCGAGTTGTGTAAGCACTTCGATTCCCAAACAACGAATCAAGCCCTCGTTTGCTTGAGTAAAGCGCCTGCAAAATAGGTTTTGAAAGTTGATAAACCGGAATTGCTTTCCAACTAGCTACGAGCTTATCGAAATCCTCCTTTGAAAGATTAGTTGTCTTATCGACAACAAGTGTTTCAGCGGGAAGCCGCTTACGATTGAATACCCAAGCACCATCAACCTTGACGATTAACGACAACTTGTTACCATCGCTATCCCTGAAAAATACCCCTGCATTACCATCTTCATGAGCGACGATATTGAAGAAAGTATCGGCTAATTTGCCCTGCAACAATTGCATTTCTAACTACCTCAACTAAAAGAGTTTATTACTGAAATTACCTTTGACTTTCTTGGTTTTAATAACCAAGTAAATCAAGGCTATCAGAAAATATAAAACTATAATTTTCACTTGTCAACTATATCGAATTTTGGTCTGCCTCTTTTAAAAATATAATTCCTAGAAAACTGAGCAGGCTCTTCTTCCAATTCCTTTAAAGAAAATATCGAATCCCTGTCCCTATTCCTCAATTGCCCAGAGTAGCAATATAATCTGAAATCGGAGCAAAAAGTTTCAGATACTTTACAATAGTCAAAGTTGTGACAATCATCACAAGGACAAGGAGTCCAAAATTTGCCAATATCCAAGCTTCAAATTATCCAGCTATTATGCTTACCTAGATGAACTACCGGATTACCTTTTTTATAGGCGTATTCATGGGCGACAACAATTATTCCATCTCTTTTCTCAGTGCCATAAATATCGAGATGGTCCTTGTAGACATTACTGGGAATCAACACAAACAGAATGAAGTCCCACATGTTATTCCTCCTTCACCGCATAAAGCCAAACCAAGCCTACTGCTGTGGTATTGAGTGTGTGCCCATACTGTTCCATTTTGTACTCGATGTACAACGTGGTATTATGTACGGGTATAGGGAAAGATTCATACTGAGCACAAGGTTCGCTTGTGTCTCGAAACGCATGATGGGCCAATATCTGAGAATCGGGGTCTGGAGTAGCCATGACTCGTATAGCTACCCTGGAAGGCACCTCCGGCCTTATCTTTGCGCAGAATTTGAGCCCAGCCCAATAATCGTAACCAGGGGGAAGGTTGACTTCTTTGATTACTTTATGAGATGGTCTTTTAGAATATGGTTTAACTACATAAAGCTCGGGATGTGAGATAACACGAACCACTTCAAAAGAACCGGCCTGTGCCGCATAACTGAAAAATAGTAGTGAGATTAATAGTAGTCGCATGATTTGTCTCCTTTAAATAGTTTAAACTGACTGCATGTGGTGATAAAATCATCCTTATCAAACTTCGGTGAATCTTCTGAAAATAGCAAAACAAACTCATACCTAATCTGCTCCCACATGAGCATCTTTATGTGCCCATTAGGGTCGTCGGTAACTGAAGGTATGTTTCTAGAGAGAAGAGAAGCTATTGCCTTGTGATGCTGGGGGTTGAATACAGTTTTTACTTGACCCATCTAAGCATACAGTCCTGTAGTAAGTGTTTGCGGCCCTTAACGGGGGCCAGGCGAGGGTTATTGAGGGAACCTCTCTGAAACCTGTCACAAAGGTCCTTTATACCACAAAAGTGGATGGCTGTCAAGAGTTCCAAACAAGACTTATATTTGGAGAATTTCTATAGCCTATAGATTTACCGTGCAGATACCAGGAAGCATCCACATGGAAATACCCGAACCAGTTATCACAAAGAATCGGCAACGGATGGGTACTGTTAAGCCTATCGGTTTTCGATACCCACCTAAGTTTTCCAAGAACAATGCTCATGTCAAATATCCTCTGGTTTCCAATAACTTATTGAAGGTCTTCCATTATCTCTTCAATTCTTTCGGCAACTAGCGACGGTGAAATTTTTTCCGGATTATTAGATTCGTCGTAACCTTCCGGATTAGTAATCCAGTGAAAATCGTTTACAGATAAACCAAGCTTTTCCCATGCGTCTTCTTGAAAAGTCCAGCTGGAACCTTTGCGCTCAAGTTTGATTCCTGCTTCCTTCCAGGAAGGGAGCGTTGTCGCAACCCCATAAGCACAGCATACGGTGCCACAGCCAAGCTCGGGGGTTTCCGGCAGCTTCTCGTTACACCACAATACCATGTTGAATCCCCTTGATTCCCAATCAAGCTTATCAAGGGCACGTAGGGCATTTGCCCAGTCTCGTAGTAGATTTATTGCTTTAACTTCCACCTTGACCTCCTCAATTACTACTCATACCATTCATAAGAAATGTGCGCAATGCATCCCCTAGGGATACTGTCAGACTCACCTTGTTATCGAAGGCAGTTTTCAGTTTCATTTAAGTCTCCTGTGGTTTCCAATGACCCACCTTTCGGTGGGTTTCGCCCGGTAACCAACTAAGTCAAAGGCAGTACCGATATTCAACTCTCGATAATCGAGAGCGTGTTACCTCTGACTTACCAAGTCCAGATTGGACAAGGCAGGCTCATCAGATTGGTCAGTTAAAGCTACGTGCAGCGGCAAATATGAACAGAAGCAATATGAAAATCCTAGGTGTTACCCAAGATTTAACAGCTACACAAACTTCAGATACCCAAGGTATCAACCGAGTGTCGAGGTTCCGTACCTCAAACTTCAGCCATTTCACTAGAAGAGTGGATACCCAAACGATGGCCATCAGTATGAATAACCATCCCATGGAGGTAATTCCACAGTCACCAGTTATTTCACAATAGTTGTGTGGGGTAGTGAACATATCAAATCTCCAAAAAATTAGTTTCCAATGACAAAGTCAAAGGCAGTACCGATATTCAACTCTCGATAACCGAGAGCTTGTTTCCAGTACCACCTTTGACTTATTGTTTCGCCCATCCGGGCTCGTCAGATTGGTTAAATTACTCTTCTAAGTTTAGGCTTGGATACCTTCCTTGAAGAGGCCCTGGCTCTAATAGGCCACGACCCGGCACTCAGCACGTGAGCAATGTGGGTCGTGACAAACATGGCAGCCGGCACCGCAAAGCCCAAAACCATAGCTAGGTAGGGCCAAGAAGCTTTGGCAGTAAACGCGATGCAGTTGAATGCCGCACTCAAGAGTAGGCCAATGATTACTGAAGTCCGGGTGTAACCAGTCGGTCTATCTACTAGAGCAGCATACTCAGCTGCCACCATGCCTGCGTCGATTACAAAAGCCATTGCCCATGATTCCCACAAGGTAATCCCAGTGGTTAACTGTATGCCATACGCTAAGTGCGTAAAGCTAACAGCCATCGTAGCAACGAGAACAAGTAGTGAGAATAAAAGAGCCAGTCTTTTATTGCGATACTTTCGCATGTCATACTCCTGTGGTTTCCAATGACCCACCTTTCGGTGGGTTTCGCCCAACTGGGCTCATCAGATTGGATTATGGGAGCCGATGTAATGCCCTTCCTCGTAACCGTCCTGTTCACCTTCAGAATAAGCCTCTTTCAGCAATTCCATGAATTTGTCTAAATCAAGGGTGAGCATCAATTCTTCGGCCTGTAGTCGTGTAATCATGATTTCATCCTTTAATTGGATAGGTGCTTGATAACACCGAGAAGCTTGCTTTCGCTACTTTATCTAGTCCCTGTACCCTAGGGATACGCCACCCTGGGCCTCGGGTCGGTTGCCCCTTCGCGAACTTGGCGGGCACGTGGCGCGCGCATGGTTAGCGTCTCGCCGCGAGGGGAAGTAAGCCTTGCTGGGCAAGCTTCTCGGTATTATCGACAGTCTCCTTTGGTTTCCAATGACGGGCCCGTCTGGGCCCTGTCCGTTTCGCCCGGTAACCATCCGGGCTCATCAGATTGGATTTTGGAGCAATTCTATCCTCGGTTACCCGGCTGTCGCCTCGGCCCTGGTCTGCCGATTCCCAACCTTCCGGTCCCGTTCCATCCACACTTTTTTCTTCTTCTACTTATTATAGCGGCAGTTTCCGCTTTTTCTAAAGTATTAGATAGCATATTTGTGAATTAGTTCCCTAAATATTAAATAGCATACCGGAATCTGGACTAAGTAATGTTTATTGGTTACACTGCCGCTTTCTTTAATTAAAAGTGGTAATGAATTATGAATATTCGACACGCCAGGGATTTAATTATCCGCCCGGTTCTAAAGCACCTCGGAAGAAAGTATGGCTCCAAGGAAGCCGAAAATATGCTGCTCATAATCGGCGAGACGGAATCCGGATTCAGCCTTAGAAAGCGATTGCCCTATACCCAAGTTCAGATTGGACAAGGTGCTGCCGGACTATGGCAATTCGAACTTGATGGGGGCTGTGCTGAATTTGAATTTTCAGAAAAGCTTACCCATTTTAGGCGAATCGCTGCAGAACTGCGCTACCCGACCGTAAGGGAAGAAACGCATCAAGCCATTATGGCTGGAGCCGACATTTTGGCGTGCATCATGGCCAGGGCGATATTATGGCTCGAGCCGGAACCGCTCCCTGATTTTAAAGATGTTGACGAAATGTACCGGCAGTATCTTTCTATATGGCAGCCTGGGAAGCCAAACAGGGAAAGATTCAACCTCGCCTACCTAACGATTACAGACCTTTTTCCAAAGGGGAAAAAATTACGAACTCTTTATTCGCTTTAATACTTTCACTACCTATTAGAAACGGCTATTGAAAAGGTTGTAGATGGGGTGGTGGGGTCTAGGCATTGAATCAATTAATTGCATTATTTAAAACATGTAGGAACCGTAGTGGGGTAATAGATAGCGTATCAAAAGAATGAGGAAAGATTGTTAGATAGGAAGGTATCCGTACTATACCCATATTTTTAGTCTGGATTGGACAAGATAGAAAAATTTACTGAAGAAGCTCAGATATGGCTACGAGATTATAGCTTACTTTTGTTTTTATATTATAGAGAGCTTTAAAAAAAGCGCCTGTCTACTAAGGAGAAGTAGACAGGCCAATCTCACCACAGAGGAGTTACACGGGGGATATTGTAATGGAAGGGTTGTTGGAAGTCAAATTATTTTTGGCGAGGGGGTCAAGGTACTGAAATTTCTAGGGAATGTTTGAGTAATGATATGGGGAATTATGGCAAGTTATTGAGAGGCAAGGAAAAAGGAAGGAAAACGTTGGGAAGATTAGGTGATTTGATATGTTATACTGTTGCGTATTTTTGTAAGGGATTGAAAATACTGGGGAAGATTGGCTGATTAGATGAAAGGCCCAAACCCCAAACTTTTTCTAAAAGGGGGATTTTCAACTGGTTGTTTTCAACCACCCCCCTTTTTCACCCAAATAGTTTTGGGGTATTTAATCAATCATCTAATCAGGGGTAAGTATTAGTAATATTCCTCAGAAAATTATTCTTGATTGGATATTATCTCATCATCTAATATAAAACTGCTCCAGTGAGCAAAAACATAGTCATCTAGTTGGTTTTTGATATCAGTTGCGGCGCACCATTCTTTAATTATCAATAACTTACAAAAGTGCTTGAAAACATCTAAGGCGATTTATCAAATTTCTTCTGTAAGTTATCAGAAATGTAGTGCCACGTTTCATACTCCACAGATATACAGCATAGTAAAGTATACAGCATAGTACAAATTTATAGTGCTGTATAAAACTACCGGTATTAAATGTAAGACGATCGTTGTACTCTGGGACTGGATGCAATCTTTATTGTGCAGTACAGCAAGTGTATTACAGCTGCTGTATTGCAGCAAGGATATGGCATAGGGCCCATGGCTTTGTAATCCTATAGCATACAGCCCTGGAGTAGGTGCATATTTATACAGCTGTATATTTATAGAGTGATGTCCATTCTTTTTTATTATATATATCAAATACTTATGGTTGGTTGTCATAGGTAGGGGGGTAAAATTGGAAGGCCGGGGGGCCGAGGCCATGGGGCCACCCCCCCATACCCCCCCAGGTGCCTCTCCCCCCAACCCACTATTTTCAAATACTCGACCCAATGACCGAACCATCTTAACTGGTGACCGAACCATCCTAACCAACCTCCAATAGCGTACGCCAGCCAACAGGAATAATGTACCGAACAGGAATACTAAGAAATACCAAAGCAGTCGTCAACTCTCATGGTAATTCCCAATATTTTGGTGCCATCAGGAATTACAAATATTTTTTTAATTGTAATGCAACACAAGCGCCGGTCAATCTTTAACCAGAATAACCTGTATATATCCTGTGTATAAAAAATTTTTTATATGGATATATGGAAGTTCCATATAACCTTTTTACCCATTTTTAGCACTTCTATATACTAAAAAGTAATAAGGAACACTTTATGCATAAGGAATTTCTGGTCAGTCTGGTCGCTTTTTTACTGTATGCTCAATCAGCACGCCAGACTTGACAACCATAAAGGATTATGTATTCCCCAGTAATCAAAAAGGCAGTTTCAAGTTCTCTGCATTTCGAAGGAGTTCGATGCATTTCGAAGGAGTTCGGCACATTTAAGGCATGTTGAATTTCTGACACTTGTAAACCTGTATTGACAAGCAATATTCTAGCCAATCTAAGTATTGCTCAAGTATTACCTAGGTATTACCTCCCTATTTACAAGCAATATACAAGCCATATACGTAATCCCTTGATTAGTAAAAGGAATCACCTTGTATATTCAAAGGAATTATTTGAGCAGTAAAAAAGTTCCCTAAATGGCAGTGCTTGACATTCTTTTCCAGTTCTGGTAACGTTAGTCCCCAAATACCTTAAATTCTCTCGCCTATACCCAGGAGGTGACTTGAATGCTTAACATAGTCATCATATATCTTTTAGTTATATTGCTGGTGGTGCTTAAGGTATCTCTCCGTTGGTCGGCCAGGGACCTGTTGGCCGGGTTTGTCCTGGTCATCTGCATACCTATTGTCGTAAATATGCTCTCCATATGGGTTTCCAGAGAAGCAATCTCCATTCAAAAGGAGTCAAAGAATCTGTATACTCCCGTAGGTCCGCGGGTATCGGACACCTATGTCACTCGCTCCAGGGTGCGGGAGAGGGACGGGTGCCCTACCAACGGGGGTTTTAATGATTCATGTGTTGATAGTACGAGGTGATATGATGAAGATGAAATATGACTACAGTAAGCCCTCCAAGCCTACTATGGGGTCTTCTAGTGTGAAGAAGTCCACGGGTACGGCAGGTATACCGGGGGCGACATCGTCCAAGCATGGCCCTAGTAAGTCCAAGATGAAGTCGACTAAGGCATCTAAAGGGTAATAAAAGGTATCGGCTTGGGTCATTTTTATTTATACTAGTTTAAAGATGACTCCTTTTTTAATAGAATACGACTGTGGAGAATATGTTATTTGTACGGCAGGCAGTGTTATGGAAGCATCCCTTCCGGACAACATGGGCTGTCTGCCGGTTTCTGTTTCTCCAGCGTCCGAGCATAACATTACCGAAATGTGGGAAAAGGACGGGGTATTGAGGTGTCAGGTAAAGAATTGGAGGTAGGGAGCAATGGGAAGGGGGCCCTCTTTAGGGAAGAGGCTCTTAAAGAAGCCGAGTTGTTTCTTAAGACTTTCAGCGACCATTTCTCTTATCACAGAGATACCATATTCCAGTCTCTTCTAGATAAGCCTGATAAATATTTAACAGAGTATTGTAAATTAATTAACGTAATATTGTCTTCGTTTAAACAAGAGGAGAAGGCTAATATACAAGTTAATAACTATGTGAATTTCTTCGAGGAGGTGTCTTCGTTATCCAAAAAGATTGATTCCGGTGAGTATAGGCTGACTAAGAATATAGAGGGCGATTTTGAGTTGGTTAAATAAATGTTGAGTTACGATTCTTGTCCTCTCCTAATAATATTTGCTTTACTTTTAGTATTGTCCTGGTCTATCGCTTTACTTTTTTATATTGACAGACCATACGTAGCTCTTATTGAATTTTTGTTTTCTAGAAGGGATGATAGTCAATTCTAATGTGGGGATGTGGTTGTACTACAGGTATAACCCGATAGACTTTGTAAGGGACATATTTAAAATAGAGCCATATGATTGGCAAAAGGAAGCGCTCACTCAGTATTCTCAGTATGAATCCAAGTTAGCCATTCGTTCCGGGCACGGCATAGGTAAGACTGCTTTTCTCAGTTGGATATCTATTCATCATTTACTCACGCATTTTCCTTCCAAGGTTCCTTGCACCGCTCCGACATCTCATCAATTGTTTGATTTATTGTGGGCGGAGATTGCCAAGTGGACCAGGAAAATGCCTGAATCTTTGAGGGACAGGTTTGATATTCGTTCAGAGAAGGTGGAGTTGAAAGGGTTCGAGCGGGAGTGTTTTATTGTTGCCCGGACTGCCAGGAGGGAGCAGCCCGAGGCTTTCCAGGGGTTTCATGGTGACAACCTGCTATTCATAGTGGACGAATCTTCAGGTATTGATGACATCATCTTTGAAGTGGCGGAAGGTGCCTTGACTTCTCCAGGGGCCAAAATAGTCGAGACTGGGAATCCGACGAGGAATACGGGGCATTTTGCTGATATATTTAAGAAAGACTACGGGTATAAGTTATCAACAGTTTCTTCAGAAGATGTTCCTGGAGTTTCCCAGAAATGGCTCAATATGATGAGGACCAAGTACGGGGAAGATTCGAATGTCTATAGAATCCGTGTTAAAGGGTTGCCGCCGTTATCGGATGACGATTCATTCCTTGCCAGGGATAGGGTTGAAGAAGCTGTGGATAAGGTAATTGCTCCTTCAATATACTACCCTATTTGGGGATTGGACCCGGCTAGGTATGGAATATGTAAATCGGCATTGGCGAAACGTCAAGGGAACCTTCTGATTGAACCCATTAAGTTTTGGAACAACAAGGATTCCAAGCAATTGGCGGAGGTTGTCATGGAGGAGTATTGGAAGACCGACGAGGAATTGAGGCCGTTAGAGATATGTGTTGATATAACGGGGATTGGTTCGGGGGTATATGACAGGCTTTGTGAGTTTATCAGTGACAGTAAAACCAATTTAAATGCGGTTCCAGTGATATCGAGTTCCGCTTCTCTATATGATGCAGATACACACTTTAATTATCGAGTGGATTTATGGGCACGGGCCCGAGATTGGTTCAATAAGCGGAATGTTTCTATACCTGCTCAAGATGATTTTATCGATCAGCTATGTTGT
>Ga0187892_10011248_pt1 | contig 11042 bp, 17 predicted proteins | sample MA1701073metaG_FD_139345 | JGI IMG/M metagenome (GOLD analysis project Ga0187892, IMG submission 139345) | Bio-ooze microbial communities from a basaltic lava cave in the Kipuka Kanohina Cave System on the Island of Hawaii, USA - MA170107-3 metaG ... | reverse complement strand
TCCAAGCGCTCACCCTCGAACTCGTCGAAGGACCCGATCACACACCGGCTCCCGCCCCCAGCCGAACGACACGCAAGCCGAGAGAGCCTCACCGTCAAGGCAAGTAGCTCACGGCCTCAAAACTGCGAAAGTCGAGTGCGGATCTGCGAACCCAAAATCCGTCGTGTCGATGACCGTTGACCAGTTGACCTGTGGCTCGGCCACTACCTCCGCAGGTGCGCCTGCCACGCCGCATCGTCGTCAAGGTATCGCCACCGGAGGCGCGGACGATCCCGTTCCCAGACGATCGTTTTGCCGGGCTGGGGATGTATTGCCAGTCCTCGTCCCCCATGGTTGGGACAATGCGGACCGCGTGGACCTTGACCGGGCGACCGTCGCTGTCGAAGCTGTCGTATCAGCAGATGAAGTACCCGTCCACATCCATCACGCCGGTCCGCTTGGCAGCCTCGTACCACTTGGCGACGCCGGGCTCCCTGAGCGCTGGGCCAAGACGCCCTGTCGAAACCAGACTGCACTCCGTATATATCCAACTTGGTGACGAGGCGATATTCTTGACCGATGACCAAGCGCCTGGTCGACATCGACGAAGGCCTCCTGGAAGAGGCCACCACCATCCTCGGGGCATCGACCATGAAAGAAGCCGTCAACCGATCCCTCGAGTCCGTCGTCGCCGCGGCCCGCCGCCGCCGCCATGCCGATCGGCTCCAGGACATGCGAGGCCTCGACCTCGACGACCCGGAGGCGATGTCAGGGGCTTGGCGCTGATCGCACGCTCCCTGGGGGACGAGAGCGCTCTGGCCCGGTTCCGCGTGCCGGAGGTGTCCCGGCGCCTTCGCCCGCTCTTGGAGGAGGGCCTGATCGCCACGTGCGCGATGGTCGATCTCGAGGTGCTCTACAGCAGCCGGAGCCTGAGCGACTACGAAGAAGTGCTCGACGAGCGTCGGAGCCTGGACTCCGCGCACATCACCCCGGACATCATGGAAAGAGCCATCGAGCTGCAGCACGAGCTGGCCCGGCGTGGCCAGCACCGCGTGCCGATCCCAGATCTGGTGATCTCCGCGGCAGCGCAGGCGGCAGGTCTCGTCGTCCTCCATTACGACGCCGACTTCGAACGGATTGCCGCGGCCGGCGGCGCAGACCACGAGTGGGTCGTTCCGAAAGGATCGATCTGAGCGCGAACGGCTGAGGAAACCGCCCACGGCCCGGCGATAGGGGCACGGCCTCGCCAGTCTGGTCCCGTCCGTCAATTCGCGTCGACCACCCGCTCCGAGGACATCGGGGCAGCTGACCTGGTTGCTGTCTTCCGGCCGACGCCGTTCGAGGCCGTAGCGGCACCCGCATGCGCCGGTCGTCGATGCGGCCGCGCGCGATTGACGAGGTTCCGTTCATACGACTCGGTCAGCCTGGGCTCGATCGCCCCGGACGACAGGAATCGAACGGGCGTCACAGTTCAGGGGTGGACACGCGCGAATGCGCGCGAATACACAGGCATGGACTTGGCGGGGCGGTCATTGAACTGCTTGAACTGGAGGCGGAGAACGCGGCCCTGCGCCAGTCGATCGCCGAGCTGGAGGCCCGCATCGTCGAGCTGGAGCCCGGCAGGGCAAGCACTCCGGGAACCCGTCGCTGCCCCCTCGACCGGCGCGGTACCGATCGAAAGGTAGGTGTCGATCGCCGACGCCCCTATGCGACAGAACGGCAGCCTGGCTTGTCGTCAGCAGCCGAGCGCATAGGTCACGGCCGAGCAGACCTTGCGCATCGTGTCCCCGTCAACCTGGCCAATCGGGCCGCTGAGCGCGGATTGCGCCACCGTGTGGACGCCGTCGCAGTTGATGACCGACGGTCGATCAAGTCCGATGTCGCTGTGATCCACGCTGACCTCGCTGGCGAGGCCGCGTATCGACGTGGTGATCTCTGCAACCGTGACGAGCTCCCGGACATCGATGACCTGGGTCCGGGTCAACACCAGGACTGGTCGCGTCCTGCGACCGACGCGAGCAAGCCAGAGCTCTCCTCGTCTCACTCCTCGGTCCAGGCTTCGGCTTCGGTCCAGAGGGCGTCAACTCGTTCAGGTTGCCGCTGGTAGGCCACTCGGTCCGAGTGAGCCAGCGCGGAGCGCACCGCGTCTGCGACACCCTGACGAGCGGCGGCCGAGATGTTGATTCCGAGTCGCCGAGCGCGCTCGGCGAGTGCGTCATCGAGCGTGAAGGTGGTGCGGGTTGACGCCATACTGCGAGGATAGCAACAGGTGATAGCGCACGCTACTGCCCCCTGTCCCCGAACGCGCTCGGCGAAGATGGCGTACGTGTCAGGCGCGGACGCCTCGGACCAGTTCGAGCAGGTCGCTGGCGTGGCGCCTCTTCTGGAGCGATGGATGGCTCAGACGCGGGCGCCTCGACCCCCCGTGGCGCTGCTGGACCTCGTCGAGGAGGTCCGCCCCGATGCGGGAACCGTCGGCGCCGACCTGGGCGCCTACAGCGGCGCCTGGGCGTCACAGGTAGTCGACCGGTACGGCTGCCACATGATAGCTGTCGACATAGCGCCTGCACCTCTGGCCGCCGCCGAGCGCTCGAAGGTGAGGCCCGTGAACGCCGACCTCCAGCAGCTGCCCTTCCGCACGGGATCGCTCTCCCTCGTGTGGTGCCGGGACACCTTCTCCATGATCTCCGACGTCCGTACCGCCTGCGCCGAGATCGCCCGCGTGCTGCGCCGTGACGCCGGGGCCGTGATCTACACGGCCGACACCACGCCACGGCTCGAGCCTCTGGAGCGAGCCGAGCTGATCGAGGCCCTGACCATGCCCAGCTGGTGGACCGACGGCCGACGGCCGATCGACGACGCCGTGGATGGCGCGGGCCTTGATGTCATACGGGCCGAGCGACTGAGTCCCGAGCATCAGGAGTCGGCGCTACTTGATGCGGAACCGGAGCTCCTACATGATCTCGCCGTGCTCGGGCGCCTCGAGCGCGAGGCGTCGTCTCTAGAAGCCTTGACCTCCTCGGTGTGGGCCGCCCGGTTCCGAGCCTGGTCCGCCTGGCCTGCCTACCTCCTGCTAGGCAAGCTGGAGACCATCGCCTGGGTCGTACGGAAGCCCTGAACATCAGCCTCCGCCGTTCTGGAGGTGACGAAGCCGTCGAGGAAGCTACTCTCGCGCTGGAACACCGATCCGGGCGGGAGGAGTCGTCGCGATGGCTGTGCGGGAACCCCGGGGCGTCGTGTCTAGCCGGCTCGCTGATCCAGAGGCCTACGTTCTCGACCACTACATCGCCACGGGCGGCTATGAGGCACTGCGCCTTGCAGTGACTGAGATGTCGCCCGAGCAGGTGCGGCAGGAGGTGAAGGAGTCCGGCCTCACCGGGCGCAGCGGCGGCGCAGCCTTCGCTACTGCCGCCAAGTGGGACCTCCTGGCCGACGGCGACCCCCGATACCTCGTGGTGAACGGCGACGAGAGCGAGCCCGGTTTCTTCAAGGATCGGGCCCTCATGGAAGCTGACCCCCATCAGCTCCTCGAAGGCGCCCTGCTGTGCGCCTACGTCATCGGCGCGCCCATCGTCTTCGTCTATATCCGGGGCGAGATGGCCCTCGCTCAGGAGCGGGTGACCCGGGCGGTGAACGAAGCCTACGGGCGCGGGATCGTCGGGGCGAGCGTCTTCGGGTCGGGATTCAGCTGCGATGTCGTGGTGCATTACGGAGCCGGCGCCTACATCGTTGGCGAGGAGACGGCCCTCATCGAGAGCCTGGAGGGCAAGCGGGGGTTTCCGCGAATCAAGCCGCCGTACTTTCCGGCGGTGAAGGGCCTGTACTTCCAGCCGACCATCGTCAACAACGTCGAGACCCTGTCCACACTGCCGTGGATCGTTCGCTACGGCGGCGCTGCGTACGCCGCATTCGGAGGGGGCCGCTTCCTCGGCACGCGGCTGTTCTGTCTTTCAGGGCGGATCAACCGGCCGGGCATCTACGAGGTGGAGCTGCACCATCCGACGTTCCGGGACCTGCTCTATGACCCGACCCTCGGTGGCGGCATCCCGAACGACGCCGAACTGCGGGCATTCATCCCGGGGGCGTCGTTCCCCTGGTTCTTCGAGGAGCAGCTCGACCTCCATCTCGACGGCGACGAGGTGGGGGCCAACGGATCGTCGCTCGGCTCGGGAATCCTGGTGCTCGACAGCACGAGCTGCCCCGTCCGCACCGCGTGGCGCCTCGTGAGGTTCTTCCACCACGAATCGTGCGGACAATGCACGCCCTGTCGTGAGGGCACCGGCTGGATGGACAAGGTGATGCGTCGCATCGAGTCCGGCAGCGGTCGCCTTGAGGACCTTGACCTGCTTCTCGACGTGGGAGACAACATCTCGCCTGGTCCCTTTCCCCACCCTACGCGATGGGGGATGGAGCCCGTGGTCGTGCCCTTTCCCTACCGTCAGACGACGATCTGTCCGCTTGGCCCATCGGCAGTGTCGCCGGTGGAGTCGAGCATCTGGCGCTTCCGAGACGACTACCTGTTGCACATCAAGGAGGGCGGTTGCCCGTATAGGGAGCACCCGGCTCCCACGAGGTAGCTGCTCCCCATGACGCTGGGCGGTCACCCATCCGGCGGTCGAGGACGCCGATGGATCGGGGACCCGGCGTCGTTCATGGCAGCTCCAGCCCAACCCAACGAGGAGCCCTGGTTAATCGGCGGTCACGCCGGATGTGTCCGTATCCGCCAGGAGCCCAGCAGCGTCGAGTACCTTCATCGTCACCAGCACCGGGTTGTCCCGATAGGTCTTCGACCCGGCCACCTTTCGCACCACCTCGATCACATCCGGAAGGCCGTAGACCTCGATCGGCCCGCCGCCCACGATCTGCGTCGAAGCCCACGCGCGAATCGCCGGCTCGTGCGTGTGCTTCACGGGGGCTGCGAATCGGCCGACGTACAGTCGCACCCTGACCTGATCCTCGGCATAGCCGTACCGCTCGGCGGCGGAGCTGACGACGCCGGAGCGGATTACCGGGTCGTTCAGCAGGAGGTACAAGTTCCTGAACCGAGGGTCCCCGCCGGTTCCCATGACGTGTTCCGCAACGACACCGCGAGAACCGAGAAACGACTTGACTGTCGCCAACACCAAGCGGTCCGCCCGGGCGCCGACGAGATCGACTTCATAGCCGTGGGTCTGCACCTCGTCGTGCAGGGCTTTGCGGGTCTGTCGCCGCACGGGGAACTTCACGGCCTCTGAGACGATCAGTCCCTCGGCCTCCATGGCTACCGCCACGAACTGCTCGAAGCTCTCCATCGTCTTGCCCCCTTGGGGTCGGCCTCGCCAGCCTCCAGGTTCTCAGAGCCCGGTGTATTCACGAGACGCGTCACCAGGCCAGCGATCAGGGCTGCCTCGCCGGAGCCGATCGCCGAACATTCTTGGACACCCTTGGTGCTTCCCGGCGGCCAGCAGGATGATGCTCCTGTGTCTTGTCAAGGCGACCCGCGCCGACCGGGCGGAGGCGATAGTGGGGGCAGCGTTCGCCATCGTGGGTGGATCGCAGAAGGTGCAGGCGCCGTTGCGGCCGCCGTCGCTGACCCCGCACCAACCGGCCTCTCCGCACCGCTGGGTGAGGAACACGACGACGGCGGGGAGGCCGCCAGCGCGTTCCCGTCCGCCCAACTACGCGGTGTCGGTGACGACCCGCAGTCCGGGCGCCTCGGTGAAGATCCCGTCGTGCGAGACGAATGGATTTTCGATACGGATGGCGGTGGCGGCGATCCAACGGTCGCCGTCATGGAGCTTTTCGCCGAGGGCGTGGCCGGCCTGCCGGCACCGCATGCGCAGTTCGGCGCAGCTCGGGCGCAGGCTGTGATCGTCTCGTCGTCGGGCTGGACGCCGGCGAACTCTGCGATGCGGCGTTCGAGCCGTCGACGTCGCAGCTCGCCCCAGCACGACCGGTTCCATGCCGATGAGCTTTCGGTAGCGCTCCGCGATGGGGTTGGGGCGTTCGTCGAGGAACCAGCTGACGACCATGCTGTCCACGACGACGCCCCGTGTGCGGGCGTCGCTCACGACCCAGCCAGCGCCTCTTGGAAGGCCTTCCACTCGTCGTCGGTGACGTCCTCTACGATGAGGCGTTCGTGGGCAGGCAGCGGCCGGGACGCTGCAGCGCCTCTTGCGGCGCCGGCGAGGAACGCCGCCACGATGTAGGTGGCGTGCCGGTCGAGGGACACCCGAGCCCGGTCGTAGCGCATGGTCGTCCGGGGATCGCCGTGCGACGCGGGCTCCTGTAGGTCCCGCAACGGCACGCCGGCGTCGAGGGCGGCGGTGATGAGGCGTGCCGGAGCGTGTGCGGCCCGACCGGCTTGTTGATCTCGGCCTCCCGGGCGAGGCGCCGGACGATCGGCCACGCGGCGTGCAGCACGGGACGAGAACGCTGGTCGGTCAGCCGCTGGGTCCGGGGTGGATCGCTCACCCGTTCTCGGGATCGTCAGGAGACAGTCGGTGACGTCGACCTTCGGCGCAGGCGCATGGAGACGTTGACCTTGCCCAGGGGTGAAGCCTCATGATCGTCGTCGTGGACGACATGATCACGATCGGTGACTTCTCCAGTCGCTGTGGACTCTCGCCCAAGGTGCTGCGGACCTACGCAGCCGCGGGCGTACTCGTACCGGCGCTCGTCGATGCGACCTCGGGGTACCGGTACTACCAGCTTCCCCAGCTCGAGGAAGCCGACACCGTGCGCCTCCTGCGACGCGCCGGAGTCGGGCTGGCCGACATCGGCCAGTTCCTGGCCGAGCCATCAGCCGAGGCAGTGGACGGCTGGGAGCGTTCGCTGACCGCGGAGACCTTGAGCCGACGTGAGGCGCTGGCGGAGGTCCGCTGCCGCCTTGGCGATGGTCCGGAGACAACGAGGGGCGCCACGACGATGGAGGTGCGCACCGTGCGCGACCTCGTCGAGCTCAGCGCCGTGTTCGACCTGGCCGGCGCGCAGCTGCCCGAGCCGATCGACAGCGGCGACCACCGCATCGACGTCCTCGTGCGACGTTTCGCTGCCGACCAGCCACTCATGGTCCTCGCCACCGCCGAGGGGAGCGTGGTCGGCGGCGCGCTCGCGTTCCGCAACGGCGACGGCGCGGCGACGCTGCGCATCATCGGCGTGATCCCGGCGTTCCGCCACCGGGGCATCGGCCGTCGCCTCGTCGAGCGGGTCGAGGCGGAGGCTCGCCGCCTCGGCGCGCTGTCCGTGGCGCTCGGCGCCGACGAAGCCGTCGGGTTCTGGTACCACCTGGGCTATATGCCGAACCTGCTGTTCCAGTGGGTCTACGACGCCGATCTCTACGAGACGGAGACCGATGCGTTACTCACCGGCCCCCTCGCTGGCCTGCACTTCTGGCGCTCCTCGTTCAATGACATCCCCCAGCTGTTCGTCGAGCTCGACGAGCCCCGCCTCGACCTTCGCCACCAGGTCCGCGAGGCGGTCACCGGGTGCCACGTCGGCTTCATGATGTCGAAGAGGTTCACCGACCCGGGACGACGTAAAGCCGGCGTTCATTGATGCATGAGATCGTGCCGGGACGAATCGGCTTTCGTGCGGCGGGTTGGAGCCGGCGCGCCCGCTTGTGTGTAGGGCTTCAACTTGGTCGCCGCCGGTCGCCGCCGGTGTCGAGAGGCCCAAGGAAGACCGCTGTAGAGCGCGGCGCAGGCCCATACGATGGCCATCGGTGGCAACACCGCCTTGGGCCCCTCCCGGGACAGCGACCAACTGGTGGGAGGGGCCCCACTCGCGCGAGCAGGACCGCCCATCGTTGCCGCCAGAGCCACTTGTCTGCCCGTTGTGCCGTCACCAATGAGCGTGGCCGCAGCAGAGCCCTACGTCACCACGCAGTCAGGCCGTCAACAACAGGCCGCCGGTGTGGCCCGAAGAACCGGTTGAGTTGACGAAGATGCTCCACTTCGAGGTGCAGGTCGACGACCTCGAGGCGGCGGTCGCGCTCGCCATCGAGGTCGGCGGCGCCGAGGCGCCGTGGCAGCCCACCCGATCGGAATCGTGACCGCATGCGCGTCGTGCTCGACCCCGCCGGCCATCCGCTCTGCTTGTTTGTCAGCGGGGAGTAGTCCAGGCCGCGTGCGCGGCTCCGCCTTCTCATCCATGCCGACAAGGGAAGCCCCCTGCCTGTCGCCCGCTCTACGTCCCGGGCTCAGCCGGTGTTGAGCGGGCGGCAGCGCTCCCGCGCGGCCGACGGTGGTCACGTAGCCTGCGTTCCGGAACGCTGCCCGGACCAACAACGCCCCGTCGTTCCGGGACAGTCAATCGGACACGCGTACGTCCTCGGCGACGATGGCGGTCACGGTCTTGCGGTCAAGGCCAGAAACCTCGGCGAGCTGTCGGAGCGACGCGCCGCAGCGACGCGCAACGCGAATCATGTCGTCACGGATCCGCGCTTCCTTCGTCGCTCGGTCGGCGCTCAGGCCTACCACGGCGAGCGCCGCGCCAACCTCGCCCTGGTGGCCACCGCGGTACTTGTCCATCGCGGCGGCGGCGGCCGAGACCTGCGCGTCGGAGTAGCTCATGATTCCTCTCGAAGGGCGATCGCCAGCTTGTCCCGGATGACCATCAGGAGCGGGGCTCGCGGCGACACCTCGCCTCTCGACTCGGCGTCGTTGAGGTGCGCCAGCGTCATCGCGAGAGACTCGAGGGCTTCGATCCTCTCCAGCTCGACTCTGGCCATCGGTCCCAATGTAGCCGGTGCCGGTGCTCTCTGGACCGGAACGCTTGCTGTCCTGCCCCCACCAGAACTTGAAGCGGCCACGGAGCCGCCGACCGCGGGAGCACCGCCCCGCCTGCCCGGCGGTATGGGACTCGTCCCGGCTCGGGCGTGTGGCATTCTACATACCGTATACTAGCTCGTATCACGACCCCCGTGCCGACAAGGTTTAGCGACGAAGAGATAGCGCTGCTCGACGAGTTGGTCGCCGCCGGCGTCGGCGACACGCGCTCGGCCGTCGTCAGGCGGGCCGTTGTTCACCTCGCCGACGCACTCAGCCGAGCTCGCACCGGCGCCTCGATCGCCGCGTCGTACCGCGAGGTACCCCAATCGGCTGAGGACGACGCCTTGGCCACGGCGAACGCGATCGCCATGACCGAGGCCGAACCTTGGTAGCCCAAGGCGAGCTTTGGCTCCTGGAGACGCCGAACGAGAAGCGCCGGCCGGTGCTCGTCGTCTCACGTAACGAAGCGATTCCCGTTCTCAACAACATCGTCGTCGCCCCGGTTACGAGCACTGTTCGGGCCATCCCGACCTGCATCCCGATCGGGCCCGATCACGGAATCGATCACGAGAGCGTCGTGACGTTCGACAACATCGCTGCCGTGCCCAAGGCACTGCTCACGGTTCGCCTGGGCGATCTCGGGCCAACTGGCCGCCACGTCATCTGTGCAGCACTGCGCGCTCTCGCCGATTGCTGAACAGCTTGCCTCGTTTGCTCAGAGTCAGATGACCCACTCCGCCGAATCGGCACTCGTCGCCGATGACCCGTCCGGCGCCAGCAGGTACCCCGCGGATGGTCGTTCTGGAACAGCGACGGCATAAAACCGGCCGCGTCACCTACCGGCACTTGTCGTGACGAGGTTGCCGCGCGACGGCGCGAGTCCTCCATGACGCCGCCTGACGACCGCGTCCGGGTCGCTCACATGCGCGAGGCGGCGGAGAAGGCGGTGGCCTCGGGCTGCCGGCGCGAGCGGCGAGTGATCGGACGCCCTGCCGAAGTCAAGTCAACGTCCCTCCTTGCGGGCAGCCGATCGCCAGAATGTAGCTGTTTCTAAAAAGGGATAGCGCGATCGGCTATCTGTAGCTACAGACGGCTATCCTGACCAGCGTGGATCGTGTCGACAACCCCTACGCCCCAGGAGCGGGCCTGCGGCCGCCTGAGTTGGCGGGCCGTGACGCCGACATCCAGGAGTTCGAGACGATCCTGGCGCGCGCTGCCTTGGCCCGTGCCAGCCAGAGCATGGTCCTGACCGGGCTTCGCGGCGTCGGCAAGACAGTGCTGCTCAACGACCTTGCCGGTCGAGCACGACGCAGGGACTGGGTCGTCGCGCAGGTGGAGGCGCGAGGCGACGCCGACACCCGCGGCGGCTCATTTCGAAGCATGGTCGCGCGAAGCCTCAACCAGTCGCTGCGCCAGGTCACCGGCAGATCAACGTTGCGTGACAGGTTGCGGTCGGCGTTGGCGACCTTCAAGTCGTTCTCCCTGTCAACCGACCCCTCGGGCGCCCTCTCGCTTGGCATCGAGATCGATGCGCAGCGTGGTCGCGCCGACACGGGCTCCCTCGATCTCGACTTGTCGGAGCTCGCATTCGACCTTGCCGCCTCCGTGGCCGACATCGGGGTCGGGGTGGTCATCCTCGTTGACGAGATGCAGGACTTGGAGCCCGACGAACTCGCTGCCGTTTGCACGGCCGTGCACGAGACAGGTCAGCGGAGCTTGCCGTTCTACGCGATCGGCGCCGGCTTGCCGAGCCTGCCCGGACTCCTTGCCGAGGCTCGCTCGTACTCGGAGAGGCTCTTTGCGTTCCGGCCGATCGGCCCCTTGGACAGGGAAGCGGCCGCCATCGCCGTGAGTCGGCCAGCGGAGAGCCACGCCGCGGCCTGGGCATCGAGCGCGATCGACGTCGTGGTGGATGCCTCCGCTGGCTACCCGTACTTCCTCCAGGAGTTCGCAAAGGCCAGTTGGGACTACGCGCCTGGGCCGAGAATCGAGGAGGACGATGCCTACATCGGAGTCCGCGCCGGTCGGGAGAAGCTCGATGCCGGCTTCTTCCGGAGCCGCTGGAACCGCGCGACGCCTGCTGAGCGGGACTACCTGAGGGCCATGGCAGGTGATGGCGACGGTCCGTCCGCGAGCGGCGAGGTGGCACGCCGTCTAGGAAAGGCAAGCGTCCAGCAGGTGGGTCCGACGCGAGCCAATCTCATCCACAAGGGCCTCCTGTATGCGCCCGAGCACGGCCTGATCGCTTACACCGTGCCAGGTATGGCTGCCTTCATCGCACGTCAAATTGACTGAGAGCGTCCGGGACATTTG
>Ga0187892_10011247_pt1 | contig 11042 bp, 11 predicted proteins | sample MA1701073metaG_FD_139345 | JGI IMG/M metagenome (GOLD analysis project Ga0187892, IMG submission 139345) | Bio-ooze microbial communities from a basaltic lava cave in the Kipuka Kanohina Cave System on the Island of Hawaii, USA - MA170107-3 metaG ... | reverse complement strand
TCCACGAGGGTGAGACCGGCGGCGCGATTCATGTCGTCACCGGCAGAACGAGCCGTTGCATGCCGACGCCAGCCACCGGCCATTCGATCGAGATGCGGTAACTCACGGGAGTCGATTCGCCGACCTCGACGCGCGCCACGCTGCCGGCAGGCAGCGCGGATTCCACGGCGGCGGTCCAGGCAAGGATTGCGGGTGCATCCGCCGCGAGCGGAATGCCGTCACCCCGGCCGAGCGCGCGCAGCTCCTCGGCGAGCGATCCGGCGAAGCGGATCGCGGCACGGCGATTCGACGATTCGCGTTCGTACTGAACGCTTTGCAGCAGCACCAGGCTGGCGCCCGCAAGCCCCGCGAGCATGAGCGCCAGTCCGACCAGCGCCTCGATCAACGTGAAGCCTCGCGCGGACCGCACGCTCAGCATGCAAGGGCCCGGTCCGATGCGTCACGACTGCTGATGCGTGGTCGTCCGCTGCGGCTGATGATCACGGCGCGTGCACCACGAGTGCCGCGCCGATCGCAGACCGTGAGTGTGGCGGGGCTTGCGAATCCGGAACCGCCCTCGAAATACACCGTCGCGCGATTTGAACGAATCCGGGGAACACGCGCACCGCCGGCGAGCGGCAGACTGCGACTCAATCCCTCGCCGTCGGCCGTCAGGAGCAGGCCGCTGGACCAGTCGGCGCGCCCGGAACATTCGCGTTGGTCTTCGCTTCCACAGAGTTGTATCGATTCGCTCCGTACCGCTGAAAACTGGCGGGCGAGATTGACCGCGTGCACGGCGGTCGTGATCGACGCGTTCATCCGGCCATCGAGCAGCAGATTCGAGAACGCGGGCAGCGCTGCGCCTGCGACGATGGCGACGATGCTGAACATGACCAGCAATTCGGTGAGCGTATGGCCGCGCGCATCCTTAATTCTTTCAAGCATGCGGCGAGGCTAGCGTCGGCTCATTGAGGCTCCCCAGCGCAATTGAGGCGTGTTTGAGCGGATATCCGCCGGGGCGTATATTCGCGCCCCATGGCCCCCCCCGAGGCACCCGCGCGCGCCGATCGCAAGCGCATCCAAGCCATGCTGGCCGGGCAGGGCATCCAGCCCACGGCCCAGCGCATGCTCATCGCGGAACTGCTGTTTGCGTGTGAGCAGCACCTGACGGCGGACCAGGTCATCAAGGCGCTCGCCGACGGCGGCACTCACGTTTCCAAGGCGACCGTTTACAACACGCTCAACCTGTTCGCTGCCAAAGGTCTGCTGAAATCCTTGCAGGCCGATCCGCACCGCGGGCTCTTCGATTCGAATACGAAGCCGCACCATCACTTTCATGTGGAGGACACGGGCGAGCTGATCGACGTCCCACCCGGCGCGGTGGAATTCTCGCGGCTGCCGCCGCTGCCGCCCGGCACCGAGTCCGTGAGCGTCGAAGTCGTGATCCGGGTGCGCCGGCAGGGCTGAGAGCCGCGTTGCCCGCTGCCCGGGCCTTGCCTATACTTCGCGCCCCCGATGCCGGTGTAGCTCAGTGGTAGAGCAGTCGCTTCGTAAGCGAGAGGTCGGGGGTTCAAGTCCCTCCACCGGCACCAAATCTTTCTGCAAAGCTCGCTCTCGCCGTCGCCTCCGTCATCGTCTACTGGGTCGTGTCCCTTCTCGCAGAGAGACTGGATTCCTACGAGAGATTGCCCGCCGCGAATACGTGGTTTCACCACCTCGTCGGCGTCGTTTACGGCGCGCTCGTCATGGGCCCATACGCCGGCCTACGGCTGCGAATTTGGCGAATTCTCGCAATGTGCGTCGCGAGTGGTGTCATCTATCATCTCGCGGTCAATTTCGTCACCGACAGGCCTTTGGGTTACGACACGATCGCGCCGTTTGTCTTTAGTGGAAGTGGTGTCGCGTTACTCACGAGTCTCACAGTCGTCGCGCTGGCGCCGCAGCCATCCTCATGGACGCTGATTCTGCTGACGTTCGTGGCCGACGCGGCAGGCGGCGCCGTCTTTGAACTCAGGTTCGAGTTCGACGAAATGATGCTGGCGGGCCATGCCGCCTGGCACGTCCTGGTATGTCTTGCGCTGCACTTTGGCTTCCGGAGCGCAGAAACATAATCCGGCGCCGGCGCATCTCGTCGATCTTCTGCCGCGTTTCTTGCCAGAGCCAAAACGGGCGGATTAAATGCATGCGGGCAGCTCGGACCGCCGACAAGCAATGACGACGATTTGGCAGGGGGATGGGCGATGCGTGGAACGATCATCATGTGGAGTGGTGACAAGGGGGTTGTCGCCGCGAGCGGGCAGCGTTACGACTTCGACATCAACCATTGGCAAGGCACGACGGCGCCGGCCGCGAATATGACGGTCGAAGTCGCGACATCGGACGGGAAGCTGACCGCCCTCACGCCGGTCGACGAGGCGGATCTGGCGAAAGAGAAGCTGGCGGCAATCACGGGCGAGGGCAGCAAATACGCCAGGGCGATTTTCGAGAATGTCGGCAAGGACGTCGCGATTGCCTACGGCGTGTTCCTTATTCTGGCGCTCGTCGTCAGCCTCATTTCAGCCGGCGGTTTCGACGATGACTCGATTACGCTCGCGGATCTCCTGAGTGGCAAATTGGCGCGCGCCGCGCTCGGCGGTGGCAGCGGCAAGGGAACCTTGCTGGTCCTGGTCGCGACGGCAACGATGGCCGTGCCGTACCTCTGGAAGCACCGATTCGCGCCGTGCGCCTTCGCAGCGCCATTGCTGTTCACGATTATCGGTTTCTGGCCTCTATACAAGCAGCACCGCGCACAGCAGGAAGCGATCGAAGCCATGGGCGACTTCGGGCAGATGATGGGACAGATGGCGGAGCAGATGGTCGGCGCGAGTGGCCCGTTCGACAGCCTGGGCGTCGGCGCATACCTCCTCTTCGCGACCGTGACCTACTTGGCCTTCAAGGGAGTAATGCGCTTTCTGGCCCGATCGTAGAAAACGAAGTCCCGCAGCGCCCTGCGACGCTGCAGGCCTCATTGACTGAAACGCGTGCCCGGCTCAGCTGCGGCGCCGCCTCCGCGCAAGCAGCGCGCCGAGCCCGATCAGCAGCTCCGCGATGCCCGTGGCGCCCCCGCCGCCGCCGCCGCTTGGAGGCGCTGGCGCGGCTTCGGTCGTGGATCTGAACGAAGACGTAACGCCGCCGACGAACAGCACCGTTGCAGGGGACCTCGTGCTGAAGGTCGCCGCCGCCGTATGGCGCACGCAAACCGTCTGGTTGAAGGCGATCGTGCCAGCCACCGACGTGAACGTGGCGCCGCAGCCGATCGAATATTCACCGCGGTCCACGCTGATCGCGGCCGGCGTGTCGATACCCGTGATCGTCACCGCATTCGAGGTGACGATAGAGCCGGGCTCGACGTTCGTCGCATTCGTGAAGCTGAAGTCATCCGGCGTGTTGTCGCAGCGGTGGAAGAGCAGGCTTGCCGTCTCGCCCTGCACCGTCACATCAAGCGTGTGCTGGTCGCAGTCGGTGATTGCAGTCTGCGGTATCGTCAGGAGGTACTCGTTGTTGAGCAACTCGGAGATCGTGGCGTAGGCATCCGCAATGCCCAGATCGTCGGGCGCCTCGAAATAGTCGCCGCCCGTGTCGTCCGCAAGCGAATTGAGCATTTCCTCGCGAACCGAAAATGCGGCAATGTCGCCGACGCCGATCGTGAATACGGCGATGCTATTGGCGTGCGCGTTGTCGATGACGTCGCTTTGCGACAGGACAGAAGAGTTCTCGCCACCGTCGCTGATGAGGATGACGACCTTCGGCCCGCTCGGCAGCGTTATCCCTGGATTGACGATCGTGTCGACCGCAAGGTTCACTGCATCGAGCAGGTTCGTGCCGTCTCCGGGATAAGGCGCCATGACTGCGGCATTCAGAGCTGAATCGCCGGCGTCTCCATCGTCGATCGCCGTGAACGCCTGTACGACCGAGGCCTGGTCCGGATTCGTATCGTTGAACTTGATAATGGCGGCGTAATCACCTGTGACCATCCGATCGATGAAACTCGTGATCGCGTCCTGCATCGCGGCGAGTGCAACGTTCGTGACGCTGCTGCTGTAGTCCATTGCAAACACCACGGAGACCCGTTGCGCGGGATTTTGATCCGGCGGCAGCGTGAACGTGAAGTTATTCAGGGCGACGCCATCCAACGTGACGGCGAAGTCGGCGCTCGTGAGTCCGCTGACTGGGTTGCCATTGGCGTCAGTCACCCTGACGAAAGCTTGGATCGGATCCGTAATCGGCCGCGCGACGACGCGCAGATCGACGTCCGCAGCGGCTGGATTGGCAACGAGCGCTGCCGTCAACAGTGCGATTGGCTGAAGCCAACTCAACAGACGGTAGAGTCGATTCATTTCGTGTCCCCTAATGATGGATTTTCTGCGGACAGGGGATTTGACCGGAAATGGAGATAAGTCTCACTACTGGCGCGCAAATTATGTGAACTGGTTCCACTTTTGACATCACTATTCTGGTCCGAACCGCAACCCACTGAACTGCCGGCGCAGCTCCACCTTCGAGATCTTGCCGGTCGCCGTCAGCGGAATCTTTTCGACGAATGCGACATCGTCGGGAATCCACCATTTCGCGACGCGGCCGGCAAGCCACGCGAGCAGCTCCTCGCGCGTCGGTTGCTCTCCGGGCCGCGGGACGACGACGAGCAGAGGCCGCTCATCCCATTTCGGATGCGGCACGCCGATCACTGCCGCGTGCAGCACCTTGGGATGACCGGCGGCGGCGCACTCGAGATCGATCGAGCTGATCCACTCGCCGCCGGACTTGATCACATCCTTGAAGCGATCCGTGATCTGCAGAGTGCCATCAGGACGAATATTGGCAACGTCACCGGTCGCAAACCAGCCATCCTCCTCGTGCGCCGTGCTCTTCTCGCCGAGCTCGTAGTAGTCGCTGCAGACCCAGGGCCCGCGCACCTTCAGCATGCCGGCGGATTTGCCGTCCCAGGGCAATTCGCGCCCGGAATCGTCCACGATTTTCATCTCGACGCCGTAGACCGGCCGGCCCTGGCGCACGCAGAACGCATCTTTCTCATCGGCTGCGAACTTCTCGTAGCCCGGCGGTTTCGAATTCGTCGTTCCGAGCGGGCTCATCTCGGTCATACCCCAGGCATGGATTGTCCAGACGCCGTGGCGGTCGCGAAACTCGTTCATGATCGCAAGCGGGCAGGCTGAGCCGCCGACCAGCACCTGTTCCAGCGAATCGAGCGCAACGCCGTGCTCGCGCGTGTAATTGAGGAGGAGTTGCCACACGGTCGGCACGCCTGCGGCGAGCGTGACCCGCTCTTCGTTGATGAGCGCGGCGAGCGTGGCGCCGTCGCCCATCCCCGGGCCGGGAAACACGAATCGTGCGCCGACCATCGGCACGCTGTAAGGCAAACCCCAGGCATTCGCATGAAACATCGGCACGACCGCGAGCAGGCTGTCGCGCCGCCCGAAACCCATGGTGTCGGAGAGGGCGGAGCCGTAGCTGTGCAACACCGTCGAGCGGTGATCGTAGAGCACGCCTTTCGGATTGCCTGTCGTGCCCGAGGTGTAGCAGAGCGCGCTCGCCGTTCGTTCGTCGAGATCGGGCCAATCGAAGCGGTCGGGCTCGCCGGCGATGAACGGCTCGTACGACTCGTTACCGAGCACGATAACGCGCTCGATCGTCTTGAGTGCCGGGCGTAGTTTCTCGACGAGCGGCATGAGCGTCAGGTCGGCGAACAGCATCCGGTCGCCCGCGTGGTTTGCGATGTAGGCGATCTGTTCCGGGAACAGGCGCGGATTCAGCGTGTGCAGGACCGCGCCCATGCAGGAGACGGCATAGTACAGCTCGAGATGCCGATAGTCGTTCCAGGCGAGCGTTGCGATCCGGTCTCCGGCTTGCACGCCGGCTTTTGTCAGCGCATTGGCGAGCTGGCGCGCGCGGCGGAAAACATCGGCGAGCGTGCAGCGGTGCCGCGGATTCTCCGCGGTGACCGAGACGACTTCACGCGCGCCATTGACCCGGTCCGCATGCCGCATGATCGAGGTGATCGTGAGCGGCAGATGCATCATCAGGCCGTGCACGGCGGGCTACTTCATCGTCGGCATCGTGAATTCGGCGCCTTTCGAGCCTTCGGGCCAGCGCGCGGTCACCGTCTTCTGCCGCGTATAGAACCGCACGCCGTCGGGGCCATGCATGTGCAGCGGGCCGAAGAGCGAACGCTTCCAGCCGCCGAAGCTGTGGAACGCCATCGGCACCGGAATTGGCACGTTGACACCGACCATGCCGGCCGCCACGCGGCGGCAGAACTCGCGCGCCGCGCCGCCGTCCCGCGTGAATATCGCCGTGCCGTTGCCGTATTCGTGCCGCTCGATCAGTTCGAGCGCCGCATCGAGGCTCGGTACTCGCAGCACGACGAGCACCGGGCCGAATATCTCTTCGCGATAGATGCGCATTTCTTCGGTGACCTGGTCGAAGAGCACGGGCCCCATGAAAAATCCGCGCTCATGGCTTGCGACTTTGTGCTTGCGGCCATCGACGACGAGCTTCGCGCCTTCGTCCACGCCCGCTGCCACGTAACCCAGCACGCGCTCGAGGTGCTCGCGCGTCACCAGCGGGCCCATGTCCGCGTCTGCGGCGTTGCCCGGCAATACGCGGATCCCCGCAAGCTCCGGCTTCAGCGCTTCGATCAGGCGGTCGCCGGCCTCGCCGACCGCGACGGCGACCGAAATCGCCATGCAGCGCTCGCCCGCCGATCCATAGGCGGCGCCGGCGAGCGCATGTGCAGCGCCCGCGGAATCCGCATCGGGCATGACGACCATGTGATTCTTGGCGCCGCCAAGCGCCTGCACGCGCTTGCCGTGATTGGAGCCGGTGCGAAAGACGTGTTCGGCGATCGGCGTCGAGCCGACGAAACTCACGGCGTCGACGCCGGGATCCGTCAACAAGGTATCGACAGCCTCGCGATCGCCGTTGACGACGTTCAGGACGCCGGCGGGCGCTCCGGCCTCGGTCAGGAGTTCCGCGAGACGCATCGGACAGCCCGGATCCTTCTCGGAAGGCTTCAGGACGAACGTGTTGCCGCAGGCGATCGCGATCGGGAACATCCACATCGGCACCATTGCCGGGAAGTTGAACGGCGTGATACCCGCGCAGACGCCGACCGGCAAGCGCAATGACCAGCTGTCGATGCCGCGGCCCACCGCGTCGCTGTATTCGCCCTTCAGTAGTTGCGGGATGCCGCAGGCGAACTCGACGATCTCGAGCCCTCGCGTCACTTCGCCACGCGCATCCGCGAGCACCTTGCCGTGCTCGCGTGTCAGAATTGCCGCCAGCTCCTCCGAGTGACGCTCGATGAGGTCGCGAAGGCGGAACAGCACGCGCGCGCGGCGCAGCGCCGGCGTATCGGACCATTCCGGCCGGGCGGCCCGCGCCGCGGCGATGGCGGCGCGGGTTTCGTCGGCCGATGCGAGCGCGACTTCGGTCGTCGCGACGCCGAGGGCAGGGTTGTAGACAGGAGCGGTGCGGCCGGAGCGTCCCGCGACGCGGCGCCCGCCGATGTAGTGGCCCAGCTGCTCAAGACCTGCAGTCATTGTGATCGCCTGCGACCCGCCGGATTGTCGCGCGATTGCTGGCAACTGTCACTTGCAGTTCATCTGATTTCTGCAGGATTGCAGGTTTTATGAAGTCGCGCGAATCGGCGCGGCTGTCTGGTTCGATTGCCAGGAGCACCAAATGCCAGTCCGAGTTTGGCCGTGTTGGGTATTCATCGCCGTCGCCGGTTGTGCGGGCATGGACGGCCGACCAACGGAAGCGCCGTTGCCGCTACCCGACCTTCCCGTGGTCCGCCCGGTTGCCGAAACCGAACCGGTCGCGACTCCTCACGACGCGGCTGACGATGCGGCGATCTGGATCCATCCGCAGGACCCGTCGAAGAGCCTCGTCATCGGGACTGACAAGCAGCGCGGTCTACACGTCTATGATCTCGACGGTCGGACGTTGCAGACCTTACTGGATGGCCGCCTGAACAACGTGGACATTCGGGACGGATTTCTCGTCAACGGCCGCGCGATGGCACTGGTCGCGGCCAGCAATCGAAGCAACCAGTCGATTGCGCTCTATCTGCTCGATCCCGAGTCGGGACGCCTTGCCTCTGCGGGCGATCCGGTGCCGACAGGCTTTGCCGATCCTTACGGACTCTGCATGTATGCCAGCCCGGAAGGCGAATATTTTGTGATCGTCAGCAATTCGGACAATGGTCGATTCCGGCAGTGGCGCGTGCGCGCCAGCGGCGACGACATCATTGCCGATCGCGTGCGCGAATTCCGGGTCGGCTCGCAGGCCGAGGGTTGTGTCGCGGATGACGAAACCGGTGCTCTATACGTCGCCGAGGAGGACGGTGGATTCTGGAAGTACCGGGCGAGCACAGACGGCGGGAATGTCCGTCGCGAGATCGATCGGGTCGGCGGTCGCACGGGTCTCGTGGCCGACATCGAGGGAGTCGCAATCTGGCACGGACGCGAAGGCCGCGGGTTCATCGTCCTGTCAAACCAAGGTGCCAATTCCTATGCCGTCTATCGCCGCGAGGGCGACAACGCGTTTGTTGGCTTGTTTCGCATCGGAGACGATACCGAGCGCGACGTCGACGGCGTATCCGTAACCGATGGACTTGCCGTCGCCAGCCAGCCGCTCGGCCCGAGCTATCCGAACGGAGTGCTGGTCGTGCAGGACGGCAGCAATACGCCTGCAGGGCAGCACCAGAACTTCAAATACGTGTCCTGGCGAGACGTCGCCCGCGCTCTCGGCGTTGCGGGCGAGGATTGAAGCCGACCCGGAGCCGTGAGCCTGCGCATTGCCGCCGCATACCGCGACGAATACCTCGATGAGCTCGGTGGCGATCCGGACGAGAACCGATACGTGAAATCGCACCTGCAGTGGGACTTCACCGCCAAGTACCGCATCACGCCGCGGGTTCAGCTGCTGCTCGAGGTCGTGAACCTGCAGGACGAGCCGTATACGGCGATTCAGCGCGGCCCGCGCGGCGATCGGCTGCTGCAGTACAAAGAGTATTCGTGGACTGCAATGGCGGGCGCCAAGATCATCTTCTGACGAGTGAGCCGGCGGATCACATCGTAGCCCGAGCCGTTCGTGACGCACGGCCGTGCCGCCGCGGTTACCGTTCCGGTAAGCTGCTGCGGAATGCGATTGCCGGCCCAGATCTACAAAATCCGAAATCAGCGGATTCGGCGCCGAGCCGAGGAATTCGAGGAACGCCGGCCGTTCGAGCGGTTTCCCGCGTGGCTGCGCGCCCTGTCGTCGATTCCGCTGCCGGCCTGGTACGCATTCGCAAGCTTCCTTACTTGGCTGCTCGAACACGTGATTCGGCACCGTCACGAGACCATCGACATGCAGCTCGCAGCCTGTTTTCCGGACCGCGATGCCGAATGGGTGAAGGTGACCAGACGAGCGTTCTTCCGGAATTTCTGCGACGTGTCGGTCGAGGTCATCAAGGCGGTGACGGTGACACCGGCCGAGATCGACCGCCGCGTGGTGTTCGAGGGTGACGCGGCGGCGCGCGCCTGCCTTGATGAGGGGAAATCGATCATCGTCGTGACATCGCACAACTGCAACTGGGAATGGACGCTGCTCAAGCTGTCGATTGCCATGGGTCACCCCGTCCACGCGACCTACAAGCCATTGAAGGGCCGCTTCGGCGACCGGCTGATGCTGACCATCCGTTCGCGCTTCGGCGCCCAGATGATCAGGGCCAAGCGCTTCTTGATGCGCGTGTTGCGTCACCGCGGATCATCGCGAATCGTCGCAATGGTCGCCGACCAGGGGCCGACGTCATCGGTATTGCGCTACTTCACGCAGTTCATGGGCCTTGACACCGCATTTTTTCTCGGGCCGGAGGCGATCGCCCGCAGCACGCGCATGCCGGTTTGGTACCTGGCGATGCGCCGCATCGCCCGTGGCCGGTATCGGGTCACGTTCGTCCCGCTGTCCGCGGCGGGTGAGAAGCTCGCGCCAGGCGAGCTGATCGACCGATATGCGGCCGCTGTCGAATCGCTGACCCGCGAGTGCCCGGCCGATTGGCTCTGGAACTATCGCCGCTGGAAGGTTCAACGAGATGCGGACGGCAACCCAGTGATTGTGGGTTCGGGCGAGATCGCGCGGCCGGGATGATGGCGTGATTATAGCAAATACATACGCTTAGCTTGCATTCCTAAACGTTTCTGACAAAATGCGGCGCAACTATTGAACCGGCCGAAAGGCCGGATTCGTTAACTGGTTCCTTCGGCGGACGAAGCCACCGCGTACAGACTGCCTTGAAAACAGGGGGAGCCCACCGGGGTGCCGAAGGTGCAAGGCGAATCGCTTCCTGAGTTCACGGCTTCGGACGTCCTGTCCTCGAAGTTGTGGCAGCCGCGGGCGGAGCGTCCGCCGCTCGGCATTGACCTCGCCTGCACCAAGATCGCCGTCGATTTCCAGAACATCACTGCCGCCAACGCCGATGCGGTGATCCGCCAGAGCCTCGAGATCCTGCGCGAGGCGATTAATACCGACGCGGTTTTTCTCGCACTGCTGGACGGGCACGGCGAGCGCATCGACTCGATCGCGACCGCCAAGGGCCCATTCGCGCAATGCCGGCCGGAGGTGCTGAAAGGCGAAGCGCTCGACGCGCTGCCTTGGATCCGTTCGCGCCTCGAGCACGTCCGCATCCTCGAAATCCGCGACACCGTGAACGTGCGCGCGGAGCAGGGGAGCGACGCGGAACGGCTCGCGGGCCTCGACATCCGCTCGCTGCTCCTGATCGCATTTGCCGTCCAGGGAACCGTGCGCGGATTCCTCGCATTCGCCTCGTCCACGCCGCGCGACGGATGGGACGTCAACCTGCACCTGCTGCTCAAGCTGGTCGGCACGAGTCTCGCCTGCGGGCTCGAGAAGGTTTCCCTCGCGGACCGCCTGGCCGACATGCAGGAACGCCAGGAAATGGCCTTGCCCTGCGCAAATGACGGCCTCTGGGATTACGACGCGCAGACCAACCGCACCTGGTTCTC
>Ga0187892_10011246_pt1 | contig 11043 bp, 6 predicted proteins | sample MA1701073metaG_FD_139345 | JGI IMG/M metagenome (GOLD analysis project Ga0187892, IMG submission 139345) | Bio-ooze microbial communities from a basaltic lava cave in the Kipuka Kanohina Cave System on the Island of Hawaii, USA - MA170107-3 metaG ... | reverse complement strand
CGCGGTCGAAGGCGTTCAGGGTCGCCAACGCGGCGGCCGAGCGCCGATCCAGCGGGTCGCGCCGGCCGGCTTCCTCGAGGGCCTTCCGGGCCGCGTCCACGTCCCCGCGCCGCAGGCAGCTCAGGCCCCAGGCGGCGAGCCGCTCGGGAGCGGGCTGCTTCACCTCCACCGACTTCCGTAGGAGGGCATGGGCGTCCTCATACCGCCGGCTTCCCGACGCGAGAAGGACACGGGCGGCCTCTCCGGCGGCACGTCCCGACCCGGGATGAAGCGCGGACGCCTTCTTCAGATCTTCTTCTGCTCCGGCGTCGCCGGCCAGGTCCCGGAGCGCGGCTCGAAGGGCGAGCAGCCGGACCGACTGCGGCTTCGATTCGAGTCCTCGTTCCGCTCCGGCCAGGGCTTCCGCCCGGTTCCCTCCGTACAGGAGAAGCTCGGCCCGCAGGGCGTGCGCTTCCGCGTGGGTCGGGTGGACCTCGAGCGCGCGGTCGCAAAGCGTCCGGGCGTTACCCCGGCGGCCCGACGCCGCGAAGGCGCGCGCCAGGCCCAGAATCGCGGGGACGAAATTCGGATTCGTCTCGAGCGCCGTCTCGAACTCGCGGGCGGCCGCCGCGAGGTCTCCGGCGTCCAGGAAGCACTGGCCCTGGAACGCCCGCGCGGCGGCGTCTCCCGGATCGGCCTTGAGCAGGTCCGGGAGGATGAGCCCGATCGCCTTGCGCGCCGCCTCGGCCGACCCGGCCAAGCGGCCGTAGAGGTGGAGTCCCTGCGCCACGGCAAAGAGATCCTCTTTCATGAAGTCGTCGGCCCGGGAGGCGTAGGCTTCGACGAGCGGCTCCGCCATGCGGGCGGCGTCTTCCGTCCGGTCGAGCTCCGCCAGGGCGCGGGCGGCGAGGGCGCGAGCCCTGACGTCGGACGGCGCGGGGCCCAGGGATTCGAGGGCGCGCGCAAAATCCCCGCGCTCGAACGCGGCTTGGGCGAGGGCAGTTCGCGCGCCGGCATGGTCGGGAACGCGGCGGAGGAACTCTTCGGCCGTCCGGACGGCGGCGTCGAACCGTCCCCGTTCGAGGCAGGCGCGGATCAACCCCGCGCGCACGTCCCATGCGTCGGGGCGGGCTGAGGCCAGGCGCTCGTAGGCGCGCTCGGCGGCCGCGTAGTCGCCCTTCCGGAGCGCGGCGCGGGCGCGTTTGAGCTCGTCGCGGTCCTGGCCGGAGGCGGGGAAGGTCAGGGCGAGGACGGCGGCGCCGATCAAGGCAGGAACGCGGGGCCTCATGAAGCGGCATTCTAAACGAACGTTTCCCAGGAAGGAATACTCTTCAGGCCATGGCCAGAAACCGGGTATGGGTCAGGAGACGATCCCTTCTCAAGGCTTCCATCTCCGTATCTCCACGCATCTCCGGATCTCCTTCGGTTTCCGCTCGAAAGAACCGCGGATCTGGCGTTTCACCCCAAAAAATTTGACAACCGTTCGGCGTGGGGTATTATTTACCAGCCCTCTAAAGAAAACCGCGATCCCCACACGGAGGCCGCATGCGTCGTCAGCTCTTGTCGCTTGTCGCATCGGTCGGTCTGGTCGCCTTCGGCGTCGGCATGCAGGAGGCGGAGAAGAAGCAGGACCCCGCCGCGGAGAAAAAGCCCGACGCGCCGGCGGTGGGCGTCCAGCAGGACCGGCTCGACATCGCCGGGACGCTCGATTCGTGGTATCGCGTCGAGTTCCAGAACCAGCCCGTCGGCTTCGTGCATGAGGTGTTGTCGCGCGCGCAGGCGGGGAACCCCTGGCGGTTCAACTACGACGTGGACGCCGAGATCGAGCTGGTGGTACGCGATCCGAAGGAGCCCGGGAAGGACACCCCTAGCATCCAGGCGAGCCGGGTGCGGGCGAAGCTCGACGACACCTACGCGCCGGTGGACTGGCAGGAGTTCCTGCACGTCAACGGCGTCGAGGTGAGCGGCTACATCAGCGTGGACGAGACCGGCGCCCGGAAGATCGAGATCATGCTCTCGCCGACGGACCGGCGGCAATTCCAGGCCCCTTCGGAGGAAGAGGTCTACTACGACAAGACGCTCATGTTCATCTCGCTGCGTCAGAGCGGCAACCTGGCGCGTCCGGGGACCCGCAAGGTCTCCCTCTTCAGCCCGCAGCTCGAAGGGAAGAGCGCCGTCGCCGAGGTGACGTTCGAGGTGGAGGAGATGGTCCGCCGCGAGTACCTGGGCAAGAAGGACGTGGCGGTGACACGCGTCCGTTTCCTCAAGCCGCCTCCGGCGGCAAACCGAGACGCGGAGCTGGTCGAGGCGTTCGTGGACAAGTACGGGCGGATGGTGGAGTACGTCACCCGCGGACAGTTGCGGGTCCTCCTGGTGAAAGGCGAGGAGGAGGCGGTGGGCAAGGACCGCGTGCTCCGCCACGCCGGCCGCCGGGACCCCTTCCGCAAGGACCTGGCGTTGACCCGGGCCAAGGGGGGCGAAGGGGAGAAGAAGGAAGGGGAGACGATCGTCCCGCCGACGGACGTTCAGCAGTTCACGGCGGAGCTGGCCAAGGCCGTCAAGCTCGTCGAGGAGCTCCGAAAGGCGAAGGATGAGGGGCGGGAGACCGAAGGCGAAGAGATGTACCAGAAGCTCCTGGCCTACCACACGGCGTTCCGCAAGTCGCTGGCGGTGAAGCCCCAGGGGCAGGAGCTCCAAAACCAGGTGAACCAGCTCCGCCGCCAGGCCGAAGAGATCTGGGGCGGCGCCGAGCGGCTTCTGAAGAAGCTTCGGCTCGTCTACCTGCGGATCACGGAGCTGTTCGAACGGGACGAGTGCGAGGAGATGGCCAAGGGGATCGAGGAACTGAAAAAGTCGCAGGCCCGGCCCGAGCTGCAAGACACGCCGCAGGTGATCGAGGTGAACGGCTGGATCCTGAAAGTGGAGCCGCTCCTGGTCAAGTGCCGGACGCGGATGGAGCTCGCGCGCAAGAAGATCGAACTCTCGGGGACAATTGCCTACGAGGAGCGTGTCTTCTACCCCGTGGACGCCTCGGTGAACGTTTTCGGCCACAGCGTCGGGGCGGCGACGGAAGTGCGGTTCGTCAAGCCCAGCCGGCTGGCCGTCATCAACGAGAAAGTGTACCGCGTCGGGGACGTGGTGGAAGGCGAAGGGGTCCGGGTGGAGAAGATTTGGCCCCAGGGCGTCCAGGTGTCCCTCCGCGAGGAGACCCGGGACGTCGGCATTCGACAGTAGATAGAAGGGTAGGGAGCGGCATCCAGGGAGGGATTCTGGGAGTCCGGACCCCGGCTGTCCCGACGCCGGGGGGAATTCCCCGCTTCCGGATCGCAGGATTTTTTTTTCGTGGGGTTTCGACCATGAAGGGCGCCCGCGGCTTCCTGACGACTTCGTTGGCTCTCGCGCTCGCGTCGGTAGCGTTCGCGCAAGACCGGCCCCAGCAGCCTCCCCCGCCGCCCCCGCCGGGCGGGCAGGAGATGGACCCGCGGGCCAAAGCCATCCGCGAGGCCTACGACGAGCAGCTGCGGCGCGAGCGCCAGCAGGTCACCATCGAGGTGCGGAACGCCACGATCGCCCAGATCGTCGAGGACTTCCGTCGCCAGACGGGCTGGAATATCGTCGTGGACTACCGGAACATCCCGGACGATTACCGCGTGGACGAGTTCATCGTGAGGAACGAGCCGGCGCGGCAGGCGCTGACGGCGTTCGCGACCAAGGCCGAGCTCACGATCGAGGACGTGAGCGCCACGCTCATTCAGCTTTCCCGCCCGCCGCGCCTGACGTTCAATTTCCGCGACGCGGACGTCAAGGTGGTCGTGGACATGATCGCCCGCGTCTCCGGGGCCAACATCATCGTCTCCCCCGAGGTCAAGGGCTCGATCACCCTGTCGATCAACAACGTCCCTTGGCAGGAAGTCCTCCAGGCCGTCGTCAAGACGCTCGGATTCGTCACCGTGAAGGAGGCCTTCGGCATCATCCGCATCATCCCTCAGGACGAGCTGCTCAAGCAGATGGAAACGCGGGTGTTCCGGCTGAAGTACATTCAGCCGCCGCCCACCTACACGGCGAAGGTCGAGGAAGGCAAGCTCATCAGCGGCCGCCCGATCCAGCCCCCGCAGCAGATCGAGGAAATCCTGAGGCGCTTCGTCCTGAAGCAGACCCTGGAGACGGTCCTCTCCAAGAACATCTCCGGCACGGTGCTGGGGAAACTGGAGTTCGACCCCCTGACGAACTCCTTCATCGTCCGCGACACCAAGGTGGTCCTGGACCGGATCGGGGAGATCATCGCCCTGCTGGACGTCGAGCCCGACCAGGTGCTTCTCGACGTCAAGTTCATCTCGACGACGAACGACGACCTGCTCACGTTCGGGGTCAACTGGGACCTGGGCGGGCAGGGCGGAATCACGGTGAGCAGCACGATCCTGGACCCGTCGACGTTCACCACGCCGGCCGGCACGCCCGTCAGCGGCAAGATCACGAAGCTCCCGTTCGGCTTCGGGCGGGAAGCGGGCACCGGGAAAGACCAGTTCTTTCTCACCGAATTCGACATGAACATGACCTTCCGGGCCTTCAAGCAGGACCGTTTTTCGCGGCTCCTGCAGGAGCCCACGCTCGCGGTCATGGACAACACCGAGGCGACGATTTTCGTAGGCGAAACCATCAGCTACGCGGAAGTCCGGACCACCACCAACCAGTTCGGCGGACTGGAGTTCTCGCTGGGGGAGGCGGCCAAGTCGCCCGTCAAGGTGGGCTTCCAGCTTTTCGTGATCCCGAAAATCATCTCGGATACGAACAAAGTCATCCTGACGATCATTCCTCAGAACGATTTCCTGTCCGGCTCGTCGGGCCTGGCGGCGGTGCCGGGATTCGAGCGGTTCAGCCTGGTGTCCAACGGGGCGGCGCAGGTGATCGACCTTCCCCGCATCGCGACGACGACCCTGGTCACGAAGCTGATTCTCGAGAGCGGCCGGACGGCCATCCTGGGAGGGCTGGTGGTCGAACGGTCCACGTACGAGGACCGCGGGATCCCGATCCTGAAGGACATCCCTCTGGTGAACTACCTCTTCAAGCAGCGCAACGACACGATTCGCAAGGAGCACCTGCTCATCTTCATCACGCCCCGCATCATCAAGTCGGGCTCGGGCGTCTCGGAGTCGCTCAAGAAACAGCTCGAGATGCGCGTGGCGGACGAGCGGCGGGAGGCCGAGGAGAGGATGAAGAAGGAGCAGGGGGAAAAGAAGTAGGGACTCTGGTATAATCGCGGCGGCCCGCCTCCGCCGGGTCCGGGTGCCGGCTACGCCGGGGCGAGCCTGTCACGCCGGAGCAGGGCCCGGAGGGCCGTGCGAAGGCGGATGTCCCGACGAGCGGGGAGCGCAGAACGGGACCGGTCCCTCCCGGCGCGGTCCGGGAAGGGACGTAGAAAGATTGGCAGTTCGGCCGGGCCTTCGCCCCCGCCGGTGCGGCGGCGGCTTCGGCCGGCAAGGCCGCGGGTCCGGCCGCCGGAGCGTCGGCGGACGAGCCCCGGCCCGGGCCATACCGTTCGGCCTCTCCCTCCCCGTCGCGACATGAATATCTTCTCGTACCGGCTCCGGTTCTCGAAGACCGGCAGGATGAGGTTCCTCTCGCACCACGACCTCATGCGGCTCTTCGAGCGGGCGCTGCGGCGGTCCGGCCTGCCCTTGCGGATGACCGAGGGGTACAACCCCCACCCGATCGTCGCTTTCCCCACCGCCCTGGGGCTCGGACTCGAATCCCTGGACGAGGTCCTGGAATTCGAGCTGACCCGCTGGACCGCCCCGAGGCAGATCGAAAAACTCCTCGCCGAGCAGCTTCCCGAAGGGATCGGCGTCTCGTCCGCGGAGGCGTTCGACCGGAAGAACCGGTCCGCCATCCAGTTCGTAGAGTACGAGGCGGTGTGCCCGTCGCCGGCGGTCGAACTGCCGGACCGCATCCGTGCCCTCATGGAGCTCAAGGAGTTCAAGGTCGAGCGCGTGTCGGACAAAGGTTCCAAGACCGTCGACATCCGACCCTACGTCATGGCCGTGGAAGCCGAAGGGCCGCGGGTCTTCCTGCGCCTGCGGGTGACGGACCAGGGGACGGCTCGCCCGGAGGAGGTCCTTCGCGCCGTCGGGATCGACGCGGGCGACGACGTGCGCATGAAAAAGACCTATACGGAGGTCTCGATCCGCCCATGATGGACGGCCGGTGGATGCTCGTCAACGCGGGCGAAAAGGAAGAGACCCGAATCGCGGTGGTCAAGGACGACCGCCTCGAGGACCTCCACGTGGAGCGGACGAGCCACGAGACCCTCGTCGGCAACATCTACAAGGGCCGCGTCGAGAACGTGCACGCCAGCCTGCAGGCGGCGTTCGTCAACGTGGGCCTCGAGAAGAACGCCTTCCTTCACGTCTCCGAGGTGGTTGGCGAAGGCGAGGAGCCGTACCACCGCCCGCAGCGCGGCCAGCGCGCGCGGGGTCCCAAGCGCCTCATCCAGAACCTCCTCCGCGCGGGCCAGGAGGCGCTGGTCCAGGTGATCCGCGACCCGTTCGGCGAGAAGGGCCCTTCGGTCTCCATGGAGATCTCGCTCCCCGGGCGGTTCCTCGTCCTCACGCCGCTGACGAACAAGGTCGGCGTTTCCAAGAAGATCACCGCCCCCCAGCAGCGCGCGCAGCTGCGGGGCATCATGCGCCAGCTCACCGAGGAGACGCCCGCCAACGTGGGGTTCATCGTGCGGACCTCCTCGGCGGACACGACGGCGCAGGACCTTCGCTCGGACTTCGACTACCTCCTACGCGTCTGGCACGCCGTGGAGGCCCGCGCCAAGTCTTCCCCGGCGCCGGCGTCGCTGTACGAGGAGACGGACCTCGTCATCCGCACCGTGCGCGACTTCTTCTCCCCCGAGATCGCCCGCGTCGTCGTTGACGACCCGGGAGTGCACCAGAGGCTCCGCGACTTCTTCGACAGCGTGATGCCGCGGTTCCGCGACCGGCTGGAGCTCTACGACGGACCGACGCCGCTATACCACAAGTACGACGTCGAGTCCCAGATCGAGCAGCTCAACTCGAAGACCGTGAACCTCCCTTCGGGCGGGTCGATCGTGATCGAGCAGACCGAGGGGATGACGGCGATCGACGTCAACTCCGGGCGGCTCGTGCGGGAGGCGAACCCGGAGGACCTGGCGCTCAAGACGAACCTCGAGGCGGCGCTCGAGATCATGCGGCAGCTCCGGCTCCGGGACCTGGGGGGGATCATCGTCATCGACTTCATCGACATGAAGATGGAGCGGCACAAGCGGGAGCTCGAGAACTTCGTGCGGGAGGAGTCGCGCAAGGACCGTTCCCAGATGGTGATCCTGCCGCTCTCCCAGTTCTGCCTGCTCCAGATCGCGCGCCAGAAGATCCGGCCCAGCCTCCAGCTCGTGTCCACTGACGCGTGCCCGACGTGCGGCGGGACGGGGTTCGTCAAGAACATGGAATCGATGGCGCTCGAGGTCATGCGCGCCCTCAAGTCGACCCTCGACCGGGACGACATCGCCGTCGTGGAGGCGCGGGTGAGCCCCGACGTCGCGGGGTACCTCAAGGGGCGGATGGAAGACCTTCAGAAGCTCGAGGAACGCTACCGGAAGCGGATCCACCTGACGCCGACGCGGGAGCTGGCGTCCAACCGCGTGGAGTTCTCGTGCTACAACGGGTCGGGCGAGAAAGTCGTCGACTTTGTCAGATAGAGCGAATCCCTTGAAATCGTCTCGCCGTTTTGGGGGTCGGACGATTTCAAGAAGAAGAGACGAAGAGACGAGGATGACGATTCCCCTTGCGGCTGAAATCAGGCCGTGCTATAAGGTTTCCCCTCATGTACGCCATATTCAAGAGCGGCGGCCGGCAGTACAAGGCGGAGAAGGGCGCCACGATCGAGCTCGACCGGCAGGGCCCCAAGGAGGGGGATAAGGTCGAGTTTACGGAGGTCGTGCTCTTCCACGACGGCGACAAGCCCCGCGTCGGCGTCCCGCTGGTCAAGGGCGTCAAAGTCGTCGGCGAAGTCGTCAAGAACTTCAAGGGCGACAAGGTCCGCGTCTTCAAATTCCGCCGGCGCGAGGGCTACCACCGCACCCGCGGCCACCGGTCCCGGCTCAGCCTCGTCAAGATCACCGACATCATCGCTCCTTAAGTCTGCCGGGAACTCCGGTCGAAATCGTCTTATCTTGGGGACGATTTCGTGAGGTGGGCATGATCCAGTCGGCGGTCTCATGGGTGCTTCGGGCGGGGGCGCTCCTCGTTATCGTATCCGTCTTCCTTCCTCAGGTCGCGATCAACGACCGGCCGCATAGCCCGTTCGTCGCGGCCAGGGCGCTCTCGTCGATGATGGCGCCGCTCGATTTCGCGGTCCACGCGGCATGGCTGACCGCCCCCTGGGTGGCCGGCCTGGCGGTCTTGGGAGGTTCGGTCCGGACGGGCCGGCGCGGAGGGGTGGCCCGGGGCGCGGCCGTGGGCGTGTGCCTGGCGGCGGCCTTCGCCCTGGCGACCCAGGGGTCCATCCTGATGACGCGCGTCCAGGGAGGAGGCGGATCCGCCTTGGGCCTGGCGCTTTTCGTCACGCCTCTCGTGGCGGCGACAGTCATCGTGGCGCGTGTCCTGGGCGCCGCGGCTCCCGAACCCACCGCGGGCGTCGCTCGCCTGTCCCTGGGGGTCTTCCTGGTTCTCAACGGCCTCTTTCTCGCCGACTGGTGGTCCCTCCTGGCGGCATGGATGGGAGCCCCGGGCACCGACCGGCTCCTGCCGGGGGCCTGGGCGGCGCCCGCGGGGGGATTGCTCGTCGCGGCGGCCGAGGCCGTCCGCCTGTTCCGTCCGCAGTCGGGCCAGGCCATCTCTAGGGTGGATTTGAAATGACTCATGTCCGTCTGCTTTCCCCTTGGAATCGTCTCGTCCTTTTTGGCTCGGACGATTCCAAGAACTGAAGTAAAGAACTTCAAGAAATCGTCCGAACCCCGAACGACGAGACGATTTCTTGACCTCCCTGCGAGCCTGCTCATAAACCAAACGGTTTGTTTTATGGGATCCGAAGGGGTAATATTCCTTCCGGCCAGCGTCCGGGGGAGGCGGGCAGGGCCTCGGCACGCACGGCGCCGCCCCGGAGGAGCGAGTGCCCGAGATTTCGGACCAGCTGCTTTTACACGTCAACGGCGAGCTCCGCCTCATCCCCGAGGAGGCGGTGCTTCAGGCCCGCAAGCGTCAGGTCGAAGCCATGACCTCCGGCGGGCAGCGGCGCACGCTCATCGAAATCCTCCGCGCCGAAGGTCTCCTCGACTCTGAGACCGAGTCCCGGATCCGCGCCCATCCGTCGGTGAGGACCGTGCGGCTTCTCGGGAGGCAGCCCTCGCGGCCCGCGGACGACCCGGAGTCCCCGCCGCTGCTGGTAGTCGCGCCGGAGCTCGGCCTCTCGCCTCCCACGCCGCTGATCACGTTCACGCCGCCGGCCTTTCCCCCCGGCGAGAATCCGGTCCTCAAGCCTCCCACCCGGCCCAGGCCCGCCGACGTCGAGGAAGCCGAAAAGGAGGAGCGCAACCGCGTCGGCCCGTTCATCCTCGTGGAGGAGGTCGGCCGCGGGGGCACGGGGAGGGTGCACCGCGCGTGGGACAACCTGATCGGGCGCTTCGTGGCGCTCAAGGTGATCTCCTCGAACGACCCCGAAGTCCGCCAGCGCTGCGTTCGGGAAGCGCAGATCGCCGGCCGGCTGAGCCACCCGGCCATCGCCACCGTGTTCCAGGCCGGCGAAGACCGCGGCAGCTGCTACATCGCCATGCAGTTCATCGACGGCGCGCAGATCGGCGCCGGTCCGCTCCCCATGGAAACGACCGTGGCGCTCATCCGCGACTCCGCGCGGGCGCTGAGCTACGCGCACGAGCAGGGCATCGTCCACCGGGACGTGAAGCCCGGCAACCTGATGATCGACAAGAAGGGGCGCATCTTCCTGACCGACTTCGGGCTGGCGAAGGAGGTGATGGGAGGGTTCGGCACGCACGTGTCGATCAGCGGCACGGTCCTGGGAACGCCGTCCTACATGTCCCCCGAGCAGGCCGCCGGGCGGGTCAAGGAGATCGACTACCGCAGCGACATCTACTCGCTGGGGGCGACGCTGTACGCGCTGCTGGCGGGCCGTCCGCCGTTCGTGGGCGACGGGATCAGCGCGATCCTCATGGCCGTCGTCAACCGCAAGCCGCCGCCGCTGTCGCGCTTCAACGCGGCGGTCTCGCCGGAGCTCGAGATGGCGGTCGGCCGCGCGATGGCCAAAGACCCGGCGCGCCGGTACCCCAGCATGGGGGCGTTCGCGGACGAGCTGGACCGGCTGCTTCACGAGAAGCGCTTCACGGGCCGTTACGGGTGGGCGAAGCTGATGGCCCGCCGCTGGGCGCCGGTCGCGGCCGCCGCCATCGTTTTTGGGATCGCCGCCCGCGTGCTCGTGGACCGCCTGGCGAGGCCGTCGACGTCGTCCCCCAGTTTCGCGTCCGCCGACGCCAAGGACCCGCTCCCCGGGCTTCGGCAAGACGCCGCGCTCGCCCTCCAGGACATCGAGTTGAACTGCGCGACGCTGACTCCGGAGAGGCGCGGGGAGCGCGTTCGGCGCGAAGTCATGGATCGACTGGACAAAGTCCTGAAAGAGGAGCAAGGCGACGTCGAGGCGCTGGTCACGCGGTCGCGGGCCCTCTACGTCGACGGCCGGGGGAACGAGGCGGCGGCCGCGCTGGGGCGGCTTTCCCCGAAGGCTTCGGAAGATTATCGGGTCCCTCTCGTGCGCGCCTTCCTCGCGGCGGACGCCGGGCTGGCGACGCCCGTCCCGCTCCCCGCGCTGGAGGCCCCGTTCCCCGCGTGGGAGGCGGAGCCGCCGCCCTGGCCCGAGGCGGTCGCGCGCGACCTCCGGGGCCTGAAAATGCCGGAAGGGTCGGGCGAACACGACGCCGACCGGGCCGCCATCCGAGGGCTTCAGCGCCTGGCGGAAGGGCGCTGGGGGGAGGCGGCGGACGCGCTGGCGGAGGCGCGCCGGACGAGCTCCCTGCCGGTGCTCGTCCGGGCGTGG
>Ga0187892_10011245_pt1 | contig 11044 bp, 20 predicted proteins | sample MA1701073metaG_FD_139345 | JGI IMG/M metagenome (GOLD analysis project Ga0187892, IMG submission 139345) | Bio-ooze microbial communities from a basaltic lava cave in the Kipuka Kanohina Cave System on the Island of Hawaii, USA - MA170107-3 metaG ... | reverse complement strand
GGTACCTGTGCGCAAGATTTCACCCGAAGAGCTCGCGTTGGCGAAGCGTTACCTTGCACTGTTGAATCTTACGGTCGCGGCTTATGCGGTCGGCGATGAGCGTGAGGGTAGGCGCGTGGATCAGCAGCTTGCCGAGCTTCTCTTATCCGTATCTTCGGTCACGTGTTGCGCGGCGTTGATAGTGGCATCCGAGATGCTGATGATTGCGCTTATTGCGGAGCGGGAGGGTCTACTCCATGCCACGCAAAATCAGTGACGGGCTGCTGCAAACCATCGCTGTTCGGGTTGTTACTGGCATGATTGCTGAAGTGTCCGCGGACCTTGATCGGAATGCTGTGGCTAAGCAGGCGTCTCGCAATCTTTGGGAGCGCGAGCTGGCTGCGTTGCCTGCTTTCGAGCGCGAGAACGTGTTACGCGGGATTGTGTTGGCTGCTTACACGCGGCTTGTCCAGCTTCAGAGAGGGGAGGCTTCTCATGCTGAAAAAGCGTGAAGTCAAGCTCGAAGCTCCGCGTCCGGCGCATTGGGCGCGTTTGCGTAGGTACGCTCGGATCGGATTGGAGTACGCGCGCGTGCCGGAGCATCCGCGCCTCTACACGGAGCGGCATGGCTGGAACGATGCCGAGCTTGAGCGGTTCGATCGTGCGTGTGCGCCGATCACGGAACGGTCGGCGCGGGTCAACGCGTTGCTGCTGCGTCATCGCCTGTGGCGCGCGTTGCCGTGGTGGGAGCGGGTGTCGTTTGCGCTGTTTGGCATCGTGCCGCTGCGCTGGCTCTTTTTGGGAAAGGCTTGGGCATGTTCCCTTCCGCGGACCAGATAGAGCGTATGGTGCAAGCGTTGGAGAGGCAGTCCGAAGCCATGAAAACGCTCGCGGCTGCGTTCCTCGTCATCAGTGAGACGCTGACGGACGCGCGGGACAAGTTGGGCGCGATCCGGATCAATACCGACTGACGGCAAGGCGCCACGGATGGCACGCAGCAGACGATCTAGCGCGGGCACAGGGAAGCGCGGGAAGCGGAAGCGTGACGCGCTGGGTCGGTTTGTCGGTCCGGGACGCAAGCGGACGTTCCGTCCACAAGCCGCCGTTGCGGCACGACGTGGGGGCAGCGGATCGGAGCGCGGCGTCCCGGCACGTTTGCTGGGAAAGCGCGTGCGTGATGTGGAGCGTTCCATCCGCACGCTCGGGCGTGAGCGGGTGAAGGCCGGTCCGATCGTGATCGGGAAAACCCGGCGCCTGACTCCCACGCGGCAAGGCTTCCGTGCGCTGGATAAGCTGTTGCTTGAGATTCAACGCGCGCATGGAACTGAAGGGGCGAGCGCGTTCACGTTTGACCTACAGCTGCGTTATCGGGATAAGCGTGGCCGGTTCGTCAATCCGCCCAAGGTCAAGGGTGCGCTGCTGCCACGCATGGCGGATGTGCGGCGCAGACGCAAGAAAGGCGAAAGCATGGCGGGTGCTTTTCGGCGGCTCGTCGAGACGGAGATCAAAGCGGCCACGTTCCGGGCCGCGCAGGATGCTCCCGGCATCGTGGACGTAGGGGAACGCTATGAAAAGGCGATGCGTCTGCTGGAGATTGCGCGTGAGTCGGACTCGAAGCGTGCGTGGCAGCGGGTTCGCAAGGTGATGCGTGAGCTCAAGGCGGCACGCGCCTTGACGCTCCAACTTTCGATCACGAAGGTGATGACGTGAAGCCTTCGGAGCGCAAGCGGTATCTCGTGGGTTTCGATACGGAGGACGATGGGGCGGGGAATCCGTTTCTGTGGTGTTTTGTGCATCGGAACGGATCGAACGTGGCTCGCTCGCAGCATGAGGCGCTGGAAGTCTTGCTCGATTATCAGCGTGTTTGGAAGTCGCGTGGGTATCAGGTCGAAGTTTGGGCGACGAACCTAGAGTACGACATGTGCAATCTGTTCGACCGCTCCCGTATCAGTGAAGTCACGTTCTATTTTGGCCGGTCCTACCTATGCTCCGCGCGCTGGCGTGGCGTGGACTTCCGTGACACGACGCGTCATTTACCGGCAAGTGTTGCGGAGCTTGGGAAGCTGGTGGGTGCGCCCAAGGTCGAAGGTGAGCTATTCGATTCCCGGCACCGTCCCGATCCGGTACGCGACTTCGAACGCTACAAGGCGCGTTGTCTGCGTGATGCCGCGATCACCTATCGCACGGCGCGGATGCTGGGAGATGCGTATCGTTCCCTGAAAACGCGCACGCGCACCACGCTTGCGAGCACGGCGCTGGCAGTTTGGCGTGATCATTACTGGCGACGTGCGATCGTGCGTCCGCATCCGCGCGTATGGAGCGCCGCGCATGAGGCTTATCATGGTGGACGGTCGCAGGCGTTCGCGGTCGGCACGTTCGAGGATGTGTCGGTGGTGGACGTGGCTTCGATGTTCCCGTGGGCCATGACGTGCGGGAGCCTGCCGCTTCCGTGGGGGCTTGTCAGTCATGTCCGCTCGGGAGCGGAGCTGCTGCCGTTCGGACTTTACCGTGTGACGGTGGACTCGAAGCTCGGCCGGCCGTGCCTGCCGGTGCGCACGGCGCGCGGGACCATCTATCCGAACGGTCAATGGTCCGGCTGGTACGTTGGCGAGGAGTTACTGGCGTTTCTGGAACGTGGCGGACGCTTGCGGGTGCATGAGGGTTACGTTTTCCATGAAACGTGCGAACCGTTCGGAGGTTACGTTTCCGCCTTGTTCAAGCGCAAGCAGCGGGCGCGTGGTTTGAAGCGCACACTCTACAAGCTGCTTTTGAACGCACTCTATGGGAAGTTTGGGCAGCAAGGCCGACGCGTGCGTTGCGTTCCGCTGAAACGTTTCTTGAGCCTGAAGATCACTCCTCCATTCTCGCGTGAATGGAACGGACTGGTCATTTTCACGGAGGAAACCGCGCCGCCACCTTGGGGAAACGATGTGTGGCCAGCCTTCGTAACGGCGCGCGCTCGTGTGCGGCTAGCTCGGGAGATCGAGCAGCTTGAGCAGCGCGGCGCGCGCCCGCTTTACTGTGACACGGATAGCATCATGTTCACGGGCGGACGGCACCGTTACCCTGCGCGTGCGGCGCAGCTTGGCGGGTTCGAGCTTCGCGGCCGTTACCGGCGTCTCTTGCTCGTGGGGAAAAAGGAGTATGCGTTGGAGCTTCGCCCCGGACGCTGGGAATCGCGCGCAAAAGGTGTTCCCTTGCTGGAACGGTACCGTTATCTGACCACGGGAACGGCCGAGTTTGACCGACCTTTCCGTTTGCGGGAAGCTGCGGCCGGTAGTGGAACGGTGAACGTGTGGCGCCGGGTGAAGAAGTCCCGGCATGTGGACTTATTCAAGTCAGCGTTGCGTTCTGACGGCACGCTGCCGGTACCTTGGATCATCCAAGGCACCGAAACGGTCAGACGCGGGAGGTAGTAACATGGCGCGGAAACGGAAGGTCAGCGGTCCGGAACCCGGGGATGCGTTGGATCGGCTCGATGCGCATGGCTGGGTCACGATCACGGGCGGCTCCGGCGAACCGTGGACCGAAGGTGTCACGGTGGAAGGGACGCTCGGCGTCATCGAGGATTCCGGCTTCGAGCAAGACGATGGCGCGCAAGCGCAGATCGTTCACATCATCACGCTGGACGGGGAACGCGTGTTCCGCTGTCCCGCCGTACTCTTGAACCGGCTCCAGCGTTTGAGCACGGGCGATCGGGTGCGTATCGCCTGCTTGGGCAAGGTCAAGACGAGCGGCGGCCGAAAGGCGTGGAACTTCGATGTAAAGGCGCAGCCACAGCACGCGCTCAAGCCTGCGCTGCGTGTCGCGCCTGCGAAGCGCGGTCGGCCGCGTGGGAGCAAGTCGAAGAAGTAGCGGACCGTGGAGCGCGTCCGAACGTGGGCGCGCTCCACTCACCCAGGGGGTATGACCATGGGGAACGTGTGGGACGCTTTGACCCGCAGCGTGCGTGAGGCTCGGCGGGAGCTGGACCGGATGGCCGATCAGTCTGCCGCGCTGACCGAACGCTTGGATGACTTGGAAGCGAAGATCATGGAAGCGCAGTCCACTCCCGGAGGGGGAACCTGTGCCGCGAAAGCCAGCGGTCCGCTCTATACCGAAGGCGAGTAAGCCTGCTGTAGTCCCGCCGGCGCCCGCTACGGAACCTGCGCCCGATCCCGAGGGTGTGGCGCAAGCCATCCTCGGAGAAGGGGGCGGGAAGGAAGCTCCCGGAGCTTCGACGGAACGGGTGCGCCGGTATCGAGCGCGGAAGCGACAGGAAGAAGCGCCAGAACCGCCAGCAACGCCAGCTCCCCAGCTTGATGGTAGTGACACGGCCGGCATGGTGCGAGTGGTGTGGGAGCTCGCGGCCGTGCCGATTGCTGGGCGCTGGCCGGATGGGACTCCGAAGCTCCGTCTCCTGAACGATGAGCAAGCGGCGCGAATGGGGAACGCGTTCGCGCCGCTCGTGAATAAATGGCTGCTGCTTCTCGGACCGTGGCAGTTGGAGATTGCGGCGTTGTTTGTGACATTGGGTGTGATTCGCGAATGCGCCACGCCCCGACCGCTGGAACCGTTCGACTTGGAGGACACGTCCCATGCCCCTGTGGATTCTGCGTCTGATTCCCCCGCTTGACGCCGGCCCGTTCGATCACTCGGACACGGCACAAGGCTTCGTGGTGCGCGCGGCCGATGCGGCATCGGCACGGTTGCTCGTCATTGAGCGCCCCTACGGGGATACCGGCATCATGGGTGAAGCGTTCGGGCGTGAGGGTGCGAGCGCGTGGGCGGACCCTCGCATCACAAGCTGCGAGCGTCTGATGGAGTTTGGACACGACGCGATCATCTTGCGCGACTATCATCACGGTTGACCGTGCAGAATCTCATCCTTTTCGTGACCGGCAGAAAAGGGTCAGGAAAGACGACGCTTGCGCTCCGCATCGCGGGTGACGTGGAGCGCGTTATTGCGCTGGATACGCTCGGGCAGTTTGGCGCGGAACACGGTTACGAAGTCGCGTTCGGTTTGGAAGATTGCGTTGCGCTGCTGCTGGAAACCCGGGAACGCGATCGGTTCCGTGTCTCATGTCGCTGTGATGCCGTTGAGGACATGCTGAAACTCGCGCGTCTGTGTTACGAGCTGCCACGGCAGCTCGTCATCGTGGAAGAAGCGTCGTTCTACTGCTCGCCACATTTTCTTCCCGATGAGCTCGGGCGGCTCATCCGGTACGGCCGTCACCGCGAGATAGATCAGCTTTACATCGCGCGGCGCCCGTTCGAGATACATCGTGACGTGACGGCGCAGGCGGATGTCGGGATCAGCTTCGTGCAGCATGAACCGAACGACGTGCGCTATCTCCGCGCAGTCGCCGGTCCGGGTGCTGAACGTGTATCGAGCTTGAAACCGTTCCGCGCGCTGGTATGGGGTGAGATCGGACGCGCGCCGCTAGCCGCGATCGAAGCGGCTGACGTCGTGCTTGACAGGGAACGGCGTTACGATGTAGTTTCGGAATCGCCTGCGGAACCTTCACCCGCTGGCATCGTAACTCCCGCGCCGGATGGGGCGCCCTAACGGGACCGCTCCATCCGGCGTTTCCATGACGGGCGCCCATCCGAAACACTGGAAAGGAGCGCTCACATGCCGTCCGCCAAGCAGCTCGCCGTGATGTTCCTCGTGACCGCTGTTGCCGTCGCTGTCATCTTCCGCGTGGACGCGATCAAGCGCGTCGTGGTGGGGTGAGCGAATGTCGGTCATGGAATCACTCTCGCAGGCTCTTGGGAAAACCTTCCAGCGCGCGAAGATCGGCGCTGGGGTCATCCCGTTCTCGCAGGGAAACACGATCCCGCTGGAGCTCCCCAACGCTCTACTCCAGAAAGGGATCACGCTCCGTTTGACGGGGAATCTCGTCATCGGCGTGTCGAACGCGACGGTTTTCTCCGAGGCTCCGCTCGGACTCATCAAGGCATTGCGCGTGACCGGCGACGGGCGCCGGGTGCTCATCAACTCGCCCGGGCGCGACCTGTTCCGGCTCGCGCATTTTTCGTGGGGCAAGCAAGCGGAGATCAGTCCGCCGCTCGCCACGGTCGGGACCCGGCCGTTCGCGGCCACGATCCGCTTGGATCACGAATACCTGATGGCGCTTGATCCGGTAGAATCCCTGTTCGATCCTCGTCTTTACAAGAAGGTGACTGTCGAGATCGGATGGGGCGCCGCGACCGATATCGCCACGGCCGGGGGTGGCGGCACCATCGCGTTAACGAACGTCCAGTGCGATGTGCTCGTGGATCAGACTTCGGAAGGTGTCGAGCGCATCCTGTTCGATCACGAGCTAACGCCCGATGAGCAAGCCGTAGTGGCGTCATCCGCGCTGTTCACGTTCAAGGTTCCACAGAACGGACTACTGTGCGGCATCCTACTGCGTGCCGATCGTGATGCTGGTGCCGGCGCTGGACCCGTCCCCGTGGATGACCTGATTACACAGGTCGGACTCAAATCAGATACCACGGTCGCGCACGCGGAAGGGGTCACATGGGCAACGCTACAGCGCGAGAACGTGCTCAACTATCAACTGGACGGTGGGCCGAGCGCGGGCGCGCAGATTCCCGGCTATGCCTACTTCTCCCTGCTGGAATCAGGAATGCTGTCATCGGCGCTGAACACAAACGCGCTGAATGACCTTCGCCTGATCCTCAGCGTCACCCGCACCAGTGGAACGGAGATCGCCCACGTCACCTATGACTTTCTCGTGCCGCGCGCATCGCTGGCGCAGGCAATCGCGGCCGGGTAAGACGCGAGTGGAGGGGTCATGGGTTTTTTCAAGAAGCTCAAGAAGTCGATCTCCATCAAGAAGCTCAAGAAGATTCAGCCAGGCAAGCTCGTCAAGGGCGCGCTGAATGCTGCGGCGGCAGTCGGCATCCCCGGCGCCAAGACGGCGGCCAACCTGGCGAACCGTATCGGCGCCAAGGTGGATCAGGCTAACCGCGTCATCTCGAAAACGAAGGCCGAGATCGAACGGCTGGCGCGGGAACAGGGCATCTCCGTCGCGGAAGCTACGGAGCAAGTCGCCGACCGCGCCTTGAAGGCGGCAGATGTGGGATTGACCGCTTCACGCAGTATGCCGGTACTGCTCATCGGCGCTGTCGTCGTGGGCGCATTCCTCGTGTTCGGGCGGCGACGGTGAACCCGCGACTGCCGTTCGGGCGCCGGATCGGACTGGCGAATCCCTTCGTACCGTCCACCGATGCGCCGGATCGGAAGGTGATGGGTCCGGTCCAGGTGCAGCTCGCGCTCGCGTTAAAGACTCCCACGCGGGCGATCGTCGCCAGCAAGCCGTTGACGATCAAGCCGCCCGGCATGTTCGAGCGGGCGTTCGCTGGACAACCGATTCCGCAAACCGGGTTCACGTCGCAGCTCAAGCTCCGGCTCGCCACTGAACACGCTGACCGCATCGTGCGGGCGCGCGCTGCTCCGCGCGTCACGCTCGGGCGTGGCGGGCAGGGTTGGGATTGGGTCCGCTTCGGGCGCCGGATCAAGCCACGTCTGCCGGGCGGGTTCTCCGGCATGGTGGCGAAGGTCCGGCGCATCCGAGAACGCGGGACGATGGCGCAGCATCTCACCATCCCTCTCGCCACGCAGGCGAGGCTCGCGGACAAAGCAGTAGCTCCGATGCGCGCCGTACTCCCGGAAGGGGTGAACGGAACCCCGACCTTGACTCAACCTGTTCAACCGGCCACGAACGGGCACGCCAAGGTGGAACAGGAAACCCCGTTCCAGCTCGTCTATCTGCTCGCCGCCGTCGCTGTCGTGTACCTACTCACCCGAGGCAGGTCATGAGCTTCACAGGCATGAATGTTGGAGAGGCACAGCTTCCAGTCGCTCGCACGCCGGAAAAGCTGCTTGATCCGCTCAAGGTCGAACGCGCGCGAAACTATTCGATTTTCCGCATCGTGCTACCGGACTTCTCGACGGGCTTTTTGGAACGGATCACGAAGCCGATCAAAACGTCCGGCGATCACCTTACCGTACTTTCGATCGAAGGTCCGCACGAAGTCGGAATCGCCATCAATCGCGGGAACCAGTATCTACCGATCGAAGAAGGGACCGTCATCACCCGTGAGATCGTGGAGCTTTCGGTCAAGGCTTTCGTGGGCATTCAACCTAGCGGTGGATTGGGACTCCCGACAATCTTTGAAGTCGCGTTTGGGTCATTTGTCGAAGTCACCTTCGCGGTTTCGTGGGGTCCGCTGCTCACCTTTCCGCCCCGTCATGTCCCGGGGCTACGCGGTCAGTTTCCGATGGGGCGTGGCACCGCGACCGCGAACGGGGTCAGGATACTGGATATTTTCCGTGGGCCTTCGCACAACTGGCCGGTTCAGATTCTCAAGCGCGGCGGCACGCTGCTGATTCGCAATCTGGACTTGGCGGCTACACTGTATCTATATCACGGTGTAGGCGGCGACTTCAACCTTGCCAATCCAGGAGCGGGCGGACTCACTGGCGCATGGGAGATCGGGCCGCGTGAAGTATTGACGCTCGAAGCGCGCTCGCGCTTGTCGCAGCGATTCCGCTTTGACGGAACGCTCGGTTTGACTCTGTGCCTCGCCACGTCAGGCGGCGACGTGCTCTATAACGTCATCGCATCCAACTGGGGAGATTCCAGCGATCCAGATTCCCGCACCGATGTGACCGGCGATACCTTCATCACAAGCCGGGAATATGGCCGACCGTGAGACGTGGGAACCCGTGCCGTCCCAAGCGCCGCTCGGCCCGGGAACGTATCGCATCGTGGGCGCCTTCAAAGGCGCCTACAATCCCGCCACACGCGAAGGCTTGAAGCGTGGACTACAGCTCAAGCTCGAAGCGGCCGGGAACCGCTTCCTTTACTTTCTGCACGCTCCCCCCGTCATGTCCGCCCATGATGCCAAGCTCGGCCCGTGGCCGTTCACCATCGCATTCGAGCGCCCGCGCGATCAGGTAGCAATCGCAGGCTTTGACGGACGCGCGGTCCTCGGACTGCTCGCGCTCATCGCAGGCGCGGCACTGGCCTTGTCCATCGTCGCCGCGCGACTGGAGAAGCTCGTCACCGCGATCGGCCGCGAAGTCATTCAACCGACACTCAAGCCTCTACTCTCACCCGGCACGATCGTGCTTGCCGCGCTGGGTGTGTTCCTTTTCCTGCAAGCACGGAGGGTGTCATCGTGAAGCTCTACGTCTGTCCGCTGACCGGCCGCACGTTCGACATGGAAGCTGTGCAGGCGAACCCCTACCGGCTCGTGCCGGGCACCACGCACCCGGCCGATACGGAAGCGGTCGAAGGTACGTTGCCGAAGCTTTCTCCCACGCACCCGCAGCACGAGCAGCGCGAGATCGAACGCAAGCAAGCGTTCGCGGACCTTCCCGTGCCGTTCGCCCCGTAACGATGAGCCTCGGAGTAACAGTCAACTGGCACGCCGAGCGCCGTCGCCGTAACGGGAAAGTCCTCTCGCTAGAGGACTTCTACGCGGACCACACGGACACGTCATCAGCAGTAGATAAGGGTGAAACTACTGCGCCCGGGATTTTTGTCCCGGCCGGCCCGCGCTTCGTGCTTGCAGCGGGTCACAATATCGCCGGGAATAACAAGCTCGCGTCCGTGTGGGAATACTTTAATCAAGACCCGTGGGCGGACCCCACACGAAACAAGCTCGATCCGCTCGGCCGTGGTGACGCCTACTTCGGGTGCCCGCTCTACGTCTCGGCGAACATCTCGCTTTCATTCACGGTTGCTGCTGCCGCAGGAATGGTAATAGGTGTCGGGATAGGTGCCTCGTGGCCGGCCGTGTCGAACGTTGGCGGAACCGTGACCGCTGGCGCCGAAGCTGAAACCGCGCATCACATCTCGCTGCGTTACGAACCGTCCACCACGAAGCTGTATCTCGTGGTCATCAACCACACAGGGGCAGTCGGTCAGAAAAAGTTCACGAAAGACCTAGGTACCGCTGCGGCGCTCGGACTTCACCCGAACGCTTTCGCAACCGGAGTCGGGATGCACCTTGAAGTCTGGTACTACCCAAACCGCAAGGTCGAGGGATACGTTGACGGAACACTCGTGGGAACCTTCACCGATGCCGATTCGGGCGGCGGGAACCCTCTCGCTGGAATCTTCGCCAACCGGAACGCCATAGGCTCCACGATCAAGGGTTCGGGTTGTTTCGCGTTCACCGGACCTAACGGCGGCGTGAACGCGCAAACACGTTGGATCATTCAAGAGTTTCACCGTGAGGTGATCGGAGGTCAGTGGTGAACATGCTTTGGGAAGCACTCGTCGCCGTCGCGCCGTATGTCGGTAGCGCGCTCGGCTTGTTCCTGCTCGGAAGGCTCCGCAAACCACGCGACTTCGAGCGCGCTGCGCTGCTCGTCACCATCGCCAACGCGGTAGCCGCATCCGTGGTGATCCGGTTCCCGGGAGAACGCTGGACAACGCTGCTCAAGTTGATCATCGCCGAAGTCGAACGCATCATCGGACCCGGCTTCAATCCCGGCGCCATCTCACGCGAAGCCACACGCGCGCTGTCCGCGCTGGGCAAATCGCCCGAGTGATGCTCGCCATCGCAAGCCTTGCCGCCCTAGCCTATGCGGCTCGATCTTACGGCTCCACTCCGTTCGATGCCGTGTTCGAGCGCGTAGGTAAGGCACGCAACGTCCCACCCAACTTGCTCCGCGCCATCGCCCGACACGAATCGGGATTCCGCGCGAACGCGAAAGGTCCAACGAATGACCACGGACTCATGCAAGTCACGGCCGCGCGCTTCAAGCAGCTAGGGATCCCGGAAGCACGCTGGTACGATCCCGAAGTCAACGTGGACACAGCGGCCCGGTATCTCGTGCAGCTCCATGACGAGCTCGGAGCACGCTTCAACTCGTGGAACCTACTCCGCGCGTACAATGTCGGACCGGACCTTTCGCCCGAGGCGCCGGGAATCACCTACGCTTCGCGCGTGCTATGGCATTGGGTTCTCTATGACATTGGCCGACTTGGGCAAAGCTGATACCGCGCTGCGTGGCGCACTCGTCGCCATCGCAGCGGTCGCTTCACTCGTGGCAGCCGCT
>Ga0187892_10011244_pt1 | contig 11046 bp, 10 predicted proteins | sample MA1701073metaG_FD_139345 | JGI IMG/M metagenome (GOLD analysis project Ga0187892, IMG submission 139345) | Bio-ooze microbial communities from a basaltic lava cave in the Kipuka Kanohina Cave System on the Island of Hawaii, USA - MA170107-3 metaG ... | reverse complement strand
CGATGTCATTGTAGTGGATACGGCGCACGGGCACAGCGACAACGTGATCGAAACGGTCAAGCAGATTCGGCGCCGCCACGACATCGACATTATCGCGGGCAACATCGCGACGGAGGAGGGCGCCAAAGATCTGATCGAGGCCGGTGCAAGCGCGCTGAAGGTCGGGATCGGCCCCGGGAGCATCTGCACGACGCGAGTCGTTTCCGGCGTTGGCGTACCGCAATTGTCCGCTATTATCAATGTGTGCAGCGCGGCGTCCGCCGCAGGCGTCCCGGTCGTCGCCGACGGGGGCATCCGGCAGTCGGGGGACATCACCAAAGCCTTAGCGGCCGGCGCACATACCGTGATGATCGGCTCACTCTTTGCCGGCCTCGAAGAAGCGCCGGGCGAGACCGTGACGTGGAAGGGGCGGCGGTTCAAGGAGTACCGCGGCATGGGTTCGCTGGGGGCTATGGTGCAAGGTTCGGCGGAACGGTACGGTCAGGCGGCCTCCACATCCGGCAGCAAGCTCGTTCCGGAAGGCGTGGAAGGGCGCGTCCCGTTCCGCGGCTCTCTTGCCGACTTCGTGTACCAGCTTGTCGGCGGCCTGCGTGCGGGAATGGGCTACTGCGGTACTCGAACCATCGAGGAGTTGCGGACGCAGACGGCGTTTTGCCGAGTCACGGTTGCGGGAGTTGTGGAGTCCCACCCGCATGATGTTACGATTACCAAGGAATCACCCAACTATGCACAGGAGTATCGCCATGAATAGCCGTGTCACACCAGGACGGCACGTTCCAATGCACGGCGTAGCGGCGATGATCGCGCTAATCCCCGGCTGCCATTTGGCGGTGCATCCCTTCACCGACGAGTTCGCCGGTCGGCCGGCGGTTACAACGGCATCGGTTGAGGGCGTGCGCGCCGCCGCCAAGTCGGACCTGGTTTTGACTCGGACCTCCCCTTCGCGCGAGATCGCACCGGAGGACGGAACGGTCAGCCATGGTCCGCTCTATTTTGAGGATCCTTACGAGGAATCGGGCAGCGAGGATGGCCACTTTGCGTGGACCGCGGAAGATTACTGGCAGTGGGTCTATTGGCGGGGCCGATTCCTTCTGAATGCGGTGGCTTTTCCGGTCAGCGCCGTCGTGACGCCGCCGTGGACGGTGATGGTCAGTGACGGCAACCTGAACGATCGCGCCTGGGGTGAGAAACTCGACGCTGGGCGTCGGTAGGATCGACGGAGCCGGTGGAAACAGTCTTCACGTCTTCCGAGCCGGCCCGTTCGTCGATTCGTCGCTGTCCCGCGTGCGGGGAGCGCGTGAAATTCCCTCCTCCGCAGCGTTGCCTCCTGTGCGATTACAACTTTCGCGACAACCGCGTCACCGGCGCCGATGTGACGCCTTACGCCAAGGCCTATGCTGCGGATCGGCGAGCTTGGCGCTCCATGGCGGAGTGGGTTTGGTTTGCCGGCTCGGAGCGACTCAAGCACCTTGCGTTGATGCGGGCTTCGGCGGCGTCGCGCCGCTTTGCGCAACGGAACCTGGTCCTTTTGGCCGTCGTTCTCGGTTTGCTCCAGGCGACGCAAGTCGGTTGGAAATGGGTTTCCGGCGGTTCTGCGATGAACCTGGTACAGGCCGGCCGACCTTCGGGACTAGGCTGGCTGCTTGTGGCGGCCATCCCGCCTGAGTTGTTGGTCGAAGTTTCCAGTCCGACGCCTACCGCCCTTTGGTGGAACCCCATTCAAGCTGCGGCGGGAATTGGTACGGGAACGCTACTGGCCGTTGCGCTGCTCTGGCTCGTGCTGGTTTCGGTTCGCGGCGGTACGAGGCTTGCCCTTACGGCTCCGTACCGCGACGAACAACGAATGACCGCAGCCATCCATTATAGCACGGCCTGGAGCCTTCCGATCGTCGTGGCCGTTCTGGTCGCCGCCCTGACGCCAATTTCCCACATTGGTGAGATGGCTCGATGGCAATGGTATCCGCCCGAGAAGGGATTCATCTTGTCCGCAGCCGTTGTGGCAGGACTGGGCGTCGCGCTGTGGTGGTTTTGGTTGATTCGTCTCGGCGCCACGGCGCCGGCGCTGACTCGCGCGCGGGTGGTGGCGTTCCTTGGAGTGGGCGCATCGGGCATTGCGATCGCAGCCGTTCTAACTTGGCGGCTGGGGCTTGGCCCCATTGATGAGGGGCTGTTTCAACTGATGCGCCTGAGTTAAAGCATTCGTACGCGGTACAGGGTTTCCAAGGGAAGTTGGCAATGGCGAACGTAATGCAACCGAAGACGATCGTTATTGTTGATTTCGGCGCCCAGTACGTCCAGTTGATCGCTCGCCGCGTCCGCGAAAACCACGTGCATAGCGTGATCGTCGGGCCGGACGTCTCACCGGCCGATCTTCGAGCCGCCAACGCGGTGGGCTTGATCCTCTCCGGCGGACCGGCCAGCGTATACGCCGCGGACGCGCCGCGGTGCCGCGCTGAGGTTCTCCACATGGGATTGCCGGTGCTGGGCATTTGTTACGGGATGCAGCTCGCCTGCGAGATGATGGGGGGGGGCGTTGAAGGCGCGCGGTCCAAAGAATTCGGTCGCACATCTCTGGAGGTCCTGGGCGGTGGAGAAACGCTGCTGGCCCACGTTCCGGAGCGATCCTTTGTTTGGATGAGTCATGGCGATATCGTAACGAAGCTCTCGCCAGACTTCGTGACCCTGGCTCGGACCATGAGTTGTCCTTGTGCGGTGGTTCGGCATAAGACGAGACCGTTTTTCGGCGTTCAGTTTCACCCGGAAGTGACGCACACGCCGTGCGGCAACCAGATCATTCGCAATTTTCTATACGACGTCTGCGGATGCACAGGCGATTGGCAGGTGAGCCAAGTGATCCAGAGCAGCGTCGACTCCATCCGCCGGCAAGTTGGGGCCTCGGCGCGCGTGATCTGCGGCCTGTCCGGCGGGGTGGACAGCAGCGTCACCGCGGCTCTCATCCATCAGGCGATCGGCGATCGCTTGAGCTGCATCTTTGTCGACAATGGACTCATGCGCCACGGCGAGGCGGACCTGGTCGAGGCCACGTTCCGGCAGTATTTCAAGATCGACCTCCACGTCATCGACGCCGCGCAGCGGTTCTTGGACAAGTTGGAAGGCCTGAGCGATCCGCAGCAGAAGCGGCGGATCATAGGCCATGAGTTCGTGGAAGTATTCAGGGCCGGGGCGGCCCGCTTTGGCGACGCTCGGTTCCTCGCCCAGGGGACGCTTTACCCGGATGTGATCGAGTCGGGTCACAGCGTCGGCGGCCAGGCAGCCAGCATCAAGCTGCATCATAACGTCGGTGGCCTGCCGAAGGAGCTGGGCTTTGAGTTGGTCGAACCGCTCCGCGACCTGTTCAAGGATGAAGTCCGGCGGGTTGGAGAGCATCTTGGGCTGCCGGCGGAGATTGTATGGCGGCACCCTTTCCCGGGTCCCGGTCTGGCTGTGCGGATCGTCGGCCCGGTCACCGCAGACCGTTTGCGACTGCTTCGCCGGGCGGACCAGATCATCATCGAGGAGATTCACACTGCCGGATGGTACAACCGAATCGCTCAGGCGTTCGGCGTGCTCCTGCCCGTCAGTACCGTCGGCGTCATGGGCGACGGGCGCAGCTATGCCGGCCAGCACATCGTGGCCATTCGCTTCGTCGAAAGCGCCGACTTCATGACCGCCGACTGGGTCCACATCGACCACGAGTTGCTCGGCCGGATTTCCACGCGGATTATGAACGAAGTCGACGGCGTCAACCGCGTGGTCTACGACGTTTCCTCCAAACCGCCATCGACGATTGAGTGGGAGTAAGCGGAAGTCCGCAAGATGCTCGACTTAGATTATTCTGCGTGAGGCGAAAATGGCGCCGGCGGGGCGAACCGCCAAATCACAAGTCCGACCCCGGCTTGCCGAAGTCCTTCATGTCGGGCCTCGACAACGCGATGTTATGAGCGATGCCTGAGCCGGCTGGACCGTTGAAACCGGTGCTCATCTATGACGGCGACTGCGGCGTTTGTCGTCGCTGGATCGAGCGATGGCGGTGCGCCACCGGGGACAGTGTGGAATACGCACCGTTTCAGGAGGCGGCCGCCCGATATCCCGCCGTTCCGCTCACCGATTTCCGGCGTGCCGTCCACTTGATTGAACCCGACGGCCAGGCGTCATCAGGCGCCCGCGCCGTTTTCGGCCTGCTCTCACTTGGCGCGGATGCTCGGTGGCCGCTTCGGCTCTACCAATCCGTTTTCGGCGTCGCGTTAATCTGCGAGGCCGTGTACCGCTTCCTTGCACGCCGTCGAGGATTCCTGGCCCTCGGAACGTGGCTTCTGTGGGGCCGGCGCCTGGGGCCGCCGACGTACTTTCTGACGCGCCGTCTCTTTCTCGCGGCCATCGGCGTTATTTACTTCATTGCGTTTATTTCGCTTTGGGTGCAGATATCCGGCCTGGTCGGTCGCGACGGCATCCTCCCAGCGGCGGACTACCTTAGCGCGGTTCGAGCGCGATTCGGTTACAGCGCCTTCTGGTCGTTGCCGACGCTGGCTTGGTGGAACACCAGCGACGGTTTTCTCCACTTCCTTTGCGGCGCGGGCGCCTGCCTGTCTGTCCTGGTCGTTTTTCGCATTGCGCAGGGACCCATCTTGCTTGGATTGTGGATCTGCTACTTGTCGCTCGTCGGCGTCAGTGGGGTCTTTTTGCGCTTTCAATGGGACAACCTTCTCTTGGAAGCAGGTTTCTTATCGATCTTCCTAGCGCCGTGTGGCCTTCGACCGCGCTTGGTCCACCAGGCGCCGCCTTCGCGGATGATTCTGTGGCTGCTGCGCTGGCTCTTGTTCCGGTTGATGTTCTCCTCCGGGGTTACCAAGTTGCTCAGCGGCGACCAGTCCTGGCGCGACTTGACGGCGCTGAACTACCATTACTGGACGCAATGCCTGCCCACGTGGATCGCCTGGTACGCGCATCAACTCCCTGAATGGTTCCATCGTCTATCGACGGCGATCATGTTCTTTGTCGAGCTGCTCGTACCCTTCCTCATCTTTCTTCCGCGGCTTCCAAGGCTGCTGGCCTTCTGGTGGCTTGTCTTCCTACAGATTCTCATCATGGCGACGGGCAACTACACTTTCTTCAACTGGCTGACGATCGCATTGTGCCTGACGCTACTGGATGACACGGCCATAAGGCGACTGGTCACTAAACGAACGGCGGCGGCCGTGCCCAGCTACCGCGAGGCGAGGATACGCCGGTCGCGATTCTCCCTGGCCCTGGTGACGCCCCCGGCGGTGATTGTCCTGCTAGTGAGCGTCATGCTCATGGTGGGTATGTTCACCGGCTTTCAGCGGTTTCCGGTCGCGGCGCGCAAGCTTTTGACGTGGGCCGACCCCTTCCGATCGGTCAACAGCTACGGGCTTTTTCGCACAATGACCAAGAGCCGACGTGAGATCGTTCTGGAAGGCAGCAACGACGGCCGGGAATGGCTGGCCTATGAATTCCGATGGAAACCCGGCGACGTAACGCGGGCCCCCGCCTTCGTCGCTCCGCACCAGCCGCGACTGGACTGGCAGATGTGGTTCGCCGCGCTCGGAGCGCCGCAGCAAAGCCCGTGGCTCGGCCGCTTGATGGTCCGGATGCAGGCGGGCTCTCCGGACGTTCTGTCGTTGCTCGGCCACAACCCGTTTCCAGAGGCGCCACCCATGTACCTGCGGGCTGTGCTGTACGACTATCATTTTACGGACTGGGCGACCCGACGAGCGACGGGCGAATGGTGGCGACGAGATCGGCTTGGTCTCTACGTCTCCCCACTCCGACGCCCGACACGCGGCCCATCGTAACGAGCGGACGTCGCCGGCAGACAACGTTGGCGCTTCGCGTGGGACCGGATATAATACCTAGTCATGAACGCAGGTTCGTCGCAGCGCAACAACCCGACGCGCTGCGATCCGCTGGGTTGCGCCGTGGCAAGGCAATGACTGGAGTCCTCCGGTGAGTCAAGACTTCCTACCGATCAGGGGCTACGACCATGTCGAGTTCTACGTCGGCAATGCCAAGCAGGCGGCCCATTTCTACGACAAGACTTTCGGTTTCAAGCCGGTGGCGAAGATGGGTTTGGAGAGCGGCAGCCGCGACAAGGCCAGCTACGTCATGGAGCAGGGGAATGCCCGTTTCGTGTTCTCCAGCAGCTACAACCCGGACCACGAGATCGCCCGCCATTGCGCTCTGCATGGTGACGGCGTCAAGGCCATCGGATTGGAGGTGGGCGATGTGGACGACGCCATCCGGCAGGCCAAGGTTCGCGGTGCAACTGTTCTGAAGCCCCCGGCCTCGCGGGAAGACGAACATGGCAGGCTGGTCACCGGGGAAATCAAGTACGCCGGCGACACGATCTTCCGGTTCGTCGAGCGGAAGGGCTACCGCGGCCCATTCGCTCCGGGGTATTGTCCCATCGAGGCATATGGATCGCCGCCGGTGGGGATCGCGGCCATCGATCACATCGTCACCAACGTTTACCTGGGTGAGATGAACTTCTGGGTACGGTGGTTTGAGGAAGTTCTCGGTTTCCGCAACCTTCTGAGTTTCACCGACGACGACATCAGCACGGAATACAGCGCTCTGATGAGCAAAGTCATGGAAAATGGCACGGGCAAGTGCAAGTTCCCGATCAACGAGCCGGCCGAAGGCAAGAAAAAGAGCCAGATCGACGAGTACCTTGAGTACTACAAGGGTCCCGGCGTGCAGCACATCGCCATGAACTCGGGCGACATTTGCGAAACGGTGCGCCAGTTACGGGCCCGCGACATTGATTTCCTTCGCGTGCCGGACACGTATTACGACTACGTGGCCGAGCGAGTCGGCAAGATCGGCGAGAACTGGGACGAGTTGCGCGAATTGGGCATCCTGGTCGATCGCGACGAGGACGGCTACTTGTTGCAGATCTTCACCGCACCGGTTCAAGACCGGCCGACGCTGTTTTTCGAGATCATCGAGCGGCACGGAAGCAGGGGCTTCGGCCTGGGGAATTTCAAGGCCCTGTTCGTCAGCATCGAAAGGGAGCAAGCGCTGCGAGGAAATCTGTAATGCCGACGGGAAGCACAAGGGGCTTCAGGACCCAATCCAACACACGTCCCGGTCCACCGCGCCGATGAACGCCGAACCCTCGCGGCGTAGACGCCGAAGCTCGTCTGTCGTATAGACAAATAGTTCGATCGGAACGGGAAAGGTATCGGGCAAATAGCGGGCAGCGCGGTCCGCTCGGCGCGCGTGCGGCGTCGCCGTCACCTCAATCAAGATGTCCAAGTCGCTCCCTGGGGCGTAGGTGTCCCGTGCGTACGAGCCGAAGCAGCCGACCCGCATGATTTCCGGAAACTTCTCCCGCAACCCCGCCTCCCACGCGCGGGCGGCCTCAAGCACCTGCTCACGCGGGGCGGCATCGTGCCTGACAGTATTCAACAATTCGCGTTGCATGACCTATTGCCAGTTCAGATTCGGTTCGGGTGTACGCGTCGGCGGGCGCACCTGCGTCCAGGCCGTTCGGATGCCGCGTTGGAATATAGAACTTATCCAGTATCTTGGCCCCCTCGCGTAACGGGACCAAGCCCGGCTCTTCCGCGACCAGTGCTGCAACAAGGTGGTCAAGGAAATGTCCCCAGCCCTCTGCATGGTGGTGTTGGTACAACGCCTTGAGCGCCTTCTCGGCAGCTTGCTGGGACGCAAAGCAGGCCCAGTCGAATTGCCCGTTGTCCATAGTCGTATGGGCGACTTCCAAGTCATGCGCCGCCTGCCGCAGCCAATCCTGCACCCGCGTGGCCATTGGCGCAGTATAGCGACCGGTCCTTGACGCCTACAAGGCCGAAGCAGTTGCCGTTCGCTCGCTCGCTCGCTCGATGGATGACTGGGTGGATCAATCAGGCAATCAACGCTATGATGCAGGCAGGCGCGTTCGGAGTTCAATACATGATCCAGTACCACAGGCTTGGCAGCGTTCCGCCGAAACACCACGTTACGCACTACGAAGACGGCAAGCTTCTGATGGAGCAGTGCGCGACCCGCCTTGGGTTTGAAGGCACGTACAGCATTCTTTACTATCGGGTGCCGCCGACGGACGAAGCTGCCGTCGAAACGATGACGCTGCCGGGGTACGCCCCCATCGAGCCCGCCGGCGATCAGGCGCTTCACCGCCGCCATCTCCGCACGCAGGACCTAAGCACCGACGGTGACTTCCTCACCGGCCGGCGGGTTCTGCTCTTCAACGAGGACCTTCGTGTGGCCATCTGCAAGCCCAATCAGGCGGCGAGGAACTTCTTCAGCAACGGCGACGGCGACGAGTGCTGGTTCGCCTACGACGGCGGCGGCCTATTGGAAAGCGTCTATGGGGTCCTGCCGTTTCGCAAGAATGATTACATCCTCGTCCCCAAAGGCACGGCCTACCGCCTTCATCCCGATGGCAACAAGGGTACGTTTCTTCTCTTTGAATCCAGCGGTTCCATCGATCTGCCCAAGCAGTTCCGCAACGACTCCGGGCAGATCACTATGTACGCCCCGTATTGCCATCGCGATTTTCGAGTCCCGACGGAGCTGCTGCGCTTCGACAAGAGCAAGCATGGCGCCCCGCCGTACCCGCTGGTTGTCAAGCACGGCCAGCAGCTCAGTGTCCACCTCTTCAAACACTTTCCTTGGGAGCTTGCGGGGTGGGATGGGTTTACGTATCCCGTGGCATTCAACATCCACGATTACCAGCCGCGCACCGGCCTCGTGCATCTTCCGCCGACGACGCACATTACGTTCGCCGGCCGAGGGTTCATTATCTGCAGCTTCGTGCCGCGCAAGGTGGATTACTTCGACCGGGACGGTTGCAAGGCTATCCCTTGCCCCTATGGCCACGCCAGCGTCGACTGCGATGAAATCCTCTATTACGTCGAGGGAAACTTCACCAGCCGCAAGGGCATCGAGTCGCAGTCGATCAGCCTGCACCCGATGGGCATTCCCCACGGCCCGCATCCGGGAACGTACCAGGCCAGCATCGGCCACGAGGCCACCACCGAACTGGCGGTGATGTGCGACACCTTCAAGGCCCTTCGGCTTACGAAGGTCGGAGAATCGGTCGAGGCCAAGGATTACCACTACACGTGGGTCAAACGCGAAAACGAGGCGATGGAGACCAGCAAGTAGGATCGACACAGCCACAGACTGCCGATTGCCGATTATCGATTGCGGACCTATAGTGGGAGGCAAGCGAAGCGGTAGGCGTGACGGCCACAAAGTAGGCGATGGAGTTCTCCACTTGTGGCTCGTGGCAGGTATCGCTTCCAGCGCGGGGGCGAAGAAATCCGCATGGGGACCGTCGGCCAGGTACTCCAACCAACCCGAGGAATCGACCAAGTTCATTCGCGGTCACGTTCTCGCGGGACCATGGTATTGATGCCTCGTAGAAAGCCGCGCATACGCCTCAACTTCTTCTGGGATGAACTCAATCCGGTTTTCATAGTGAAAAACCTGGATGCGAGCGCCCGGAATCAATCCCAGGGCCTCCCGAATGGGCAAGGGGATCACGACTTGAAACTTGGGCGAAACCCGTACCGTTTGCTTGCCCATCGATCCTTTCATCGTTGTACTATACGATCGTCGATCGGTGTCGTCAAGTCGATCAAATCCGCGGCAGCTTCTGGGCGAGATAGTAGCGGTCGTAGCCGCGGCGCGGCTTCATCTTGGCCGGGCGGATGGTTTTCCCGTCCCATGCACGGATACTCCCGAAACCGGCACGGCGTAGCGCCGCACGGGTTTCCGCGTCGCTCCACCAGGTGTCCTCGATTCGCTCCCGATAGCGCCGCCAGCGACCGCGATCGGCAACAAACCAGTCCAAGTCCAGCCATGCCTTCTCGCGGCGAATGTCGACCCGGCCCCGGTACACCAGGCAGAAACCGTTGTGCTCCTCCCAACGGGTCGTCGGGATGAGCTTGACATAGGTCGGCCGCATATTCAGGTCGAAGTAGAACCAGCCCCCTGGTCGGAGCGCCCGCGCCACCGCTTGAAAGGCGACCTCAAGATCGCTCTTGCGCGCCAAGTGGTTTAGAGGGTTGAACTCGCAAAGCACCAGGTCAACCGGCTCGGGCAACCGGAAACGTCGCATATCCGAACAAATGACCTGAATACTATCGCCGGCCTGACGGCTCTTCTCTTTCGCCTGACGGCACTGCGCAGGCGAAAAGTCGACCGCGTAGACCTTGCGGCCGGTGCGGGCGAGTTCGACCGCGGTCGTGCCCGTCCCGCAGCCTAGATCGCACACCGTCCGCAGTTGCGGCAGGAGCCGGCCCAGAATCTTCTTCCGCGCGTGCCGATTCATGGCCGGGGCTCCGCGGGTCAACTGGTCGTAATAGCGCCCCAGGACGGAGTAGGGCGGACTCTCCTTGACCTTATTCATTCACTCTCTCCAGGCAGCCAGACCTGTATTGTAGACCATATTTGCCGGGTGTGGTAAACGGCGCGGGAAATGGGCCCAGATCGGCGCGCGGCATGTCGTTCAGGGGTGAAGCGTGGCCGCGCTTCTGCAAGTAGTTTCGGCCTCCTTATTGATCCTTTCCCGCCGCACTGGGAGGATGGCGCCCCTCCGGAGGGGGAGTTTCCAGCGTTTGACTTCGCACGGAATCGTCGTCGACGGAGGGTACAAGGGAAGACTATGTCGCCGTTCGCACGAGCATCCGCGGTCGTCTTTGATCTCGACGGGACTTTGACCGCTCCCTATTTGGATTTCGATCGGATCCGGTCCGAGATCGGGCTTGAGCCGGGACCGATTCTGGAGGGTATCGCCGGTCTTGACCGGCCAGCGCGAGCGGCTGCGGAGAGCATTCTTCTGCGTCACGAATGGGAGGCGGCCGAGAACGCGATTCTTCGTGACGGGGCGATGGACGTGATGACCGCTCTCCGCGCCCGAGGCCATCCCACGGCCATTGTTACCCGCAACGCGCGGCTCACGGTGCATCGCGTGCTTGACCGCTTTGGGCTTACCGTCGACGCCATCCGCACGCGAGACGACGGCCCGATCAAGCCTTCGGGCGAACCGATCCTATCCAT
>Ga0187892_10011243_pt1 | contig 11047 bp, 13 predicted proteins | sample MA1701073metaG_FD_139345 | JGI IMG/M metagenome (GOLD analysis project Ga0187892, IMG submission 139345) | Bio-ooze microbial communities from a basaltic lava cave in the Kipuka Kanohina Cave System on the Island of Hawaii, USA - MA170107-3 metaG ... | reverse complement strand
TCGTCTAGCGGCCTAGGACACCACCCTTTCAAGGTGGCGGCACGGGTTCGAATCCCGTTGGGGGTGCACCTAAAAGCCTAGTTCAGAGCACGTCTCGCCTGGGCTGCTCAGAACGACGGTTTACCGATCTCCCGCCAAATCCAAGGTCCGGCGAAAGGCTCGGGATGCAGGGGTTCATGGGGCAGCACGGAGACGCCTGGGAGCTGCGGGGGTACTTGGGAGGGACGCGGTGAGCGGGCGGAAGCGGTGGGTGTACAAGACCGTGCGGGGCCGGAAGCGAGAGACCCAGCGGGCGCCGACGGCGATGGTGGCAGAGGCGGACCGAGGCGGGTTGGCAAAGACGAGCGCCACGGTGAAGTTGCTCGAGGAGTGGCACACGCTGGCGGCGCCAGGGTTCTCGCCGAAGGGCGCTCACGAGACGCGACGCATCCTGGATCGGAATCTGCTGCTGTTCGTGGGATCGGTGCCGCGGCCTTGGATCGGTTCTACCGCCGGCCGCGAGAGAAGTGCGGCGGGGCGGGACGACCACTGGCACCGGGGACGATCCGGCGGACGCACGGCGTGCTGCACCGGGCGCTCGCCCAGGGCGGGCGATGGGGCTGGCTGGCGAGCAACCCCGCGTCGTCGGTGATCCCGCCGCGGGTGCCCATGCCCAGATCAACCCCCCGGCCCCGCACGAGCTCGCGCCCGTGTTCCCCTGGCGACGAGGTCGGCTGTCGACCTGGCCCAGTACATCATCGTGGCCGCAGCAACCGGCGCCCGCAGGAGCGTGCTGCTGGCCTTGCGCTGCCCCGACGTGGACCTGGGGCGCGGCGTGGTCACGATCAGCCGCAGGATCGCGAGCGGAGCCGACGGGTTGGTGGAGAACGGCGGGTGTCCTTGGACCCGACGACGGTCGAGATCCTGCGGGCCCACCGGGCTCGTGCCGAGGAACAGACGCAGCTTTGCGAGTTCGAGCCGTCAAAGCGGGCGTTCGTGTTCAGCTACGAGGTCGACGGCTCCAAGCCCTGGTTCGCCGACTCGGTGAGCCTGAGCTTTATAAGGTAGTGAAGCAGGCCGGCCTGAAGGGCGTCCGGCTGCACGACTTTGCCGACCTCCGCCAATTCGTCGCCACCCGCCTGCTGTTCGCCGGCGTTGACGGCCGCAAGGTGGCCGGCCGCCTCGGCCATCGCAACGCTGCCAGGACCCTGAACGTGTACTCGCACTTCTTCGCGGAAGCCGCCGGGATGCAACCAACGTCCGCGGCCGCATCTTCGACGACGCGGTTGCACCCGCCGGCGCGGAGGTCAAACCCGGTTCGGGATGACCTCCAGTGCCTCGTCGGCCGCGTCGATGGTGATCCGGAACCACCGCAGGAAACCGAGCTGCCCGAGAACCTGGAACTCGACAGGCCACGGGTCGCAGAACGACACGGGGGCCTCCCACCCGGCATCGCCGAGCTGAAGCTGGCATGAGACGGTCCGCGCCTCGGTCGTGATGCCGCCGACAGCGAGCCGGGTGACCGTCGCGCCGGTGAGGTCGATGCCGGCCTCATCCGCTACCCACCGGGCGAACCGGTTGTGGAGCGAGCCGGTGTCGACCAGGCAGAACACCGGAACGGTCCCGGTTCGGCCGACGATCTCGGCGATCAGTGCAGGTCGGGCTTCGTCCGAGCCGGAACTCGGCAGCGGAGTGAAGTCGAACTTCAATCCTGGCCGTGCATGCCCATGTCCGCCGTTGGGTCGACCGGCACTCGGAGGATCCCGGCCCCCTCGATGTTGTGCTCCCGCATCCAAGCCACAACCTCGTGCGGGTTCTCCGCGTCGAAGATGACCTCGTTGCCTCTCAGCAGGACGTAGCGCCCGATGTACGGCCTCAGGGCGTCGGCACCGGCCTTGCGGCGCGCCTCGACCTCCGGGCGGACTCTCGGTTCGGGCAGACGGATCACCTGGCGCACCGTTCCAGTATGCCCGGTGCGGCCGTTCTGGTCGTGAGCTCCGCTGCCTTCTCCTCCAGCTAACGGTGCAGTACGCCCCGGAAGAGCCGAGCACCGACGCCCACCGATTCGGACTCCTGGCCGTAGCCCATCCGGCTGTCCTTGGCGCTTGGTGGCATGCGAGCGTCCTGCGACGAGTCCGAGGCGCCGGTCGGGGCTCACGAGGAACGCCACGTGGCCCGTAAAGCGCCGACACCGGCGCAAACACGTCGGGACCTTTCGACGGCAGGCGCATTCCTCCGATCCGCAACGGCGACACGGTGCAGGCGCGAAAAGGCCGCCGGAACGCGGCGGCTCGGGTAACCGAATGCCTAGATGGTGCGCACGTTCTGCGCTTCTTCGCCCTTACGTCCCGGGGCGACATCGAACTCGACGCGCTGGCCCTCCTCGAGCGACCTGTAACCGTCACCCTTGATGTTGGAGTAATGCACGAACACGTCGTCGCCGTGCTCGCGAGAGATGAATCCGAAGCCCTTCTCGGCGTTGAAAAACTTGACCGTACCTGTTGCCAACGAACTCTCGATTCTGTGAACGGGCGCCTCACCGAGGAGCCAACCGCCTAGCGTAGTCAAGCATCGCGAGCGCTCTTGCACGCCGGACGTATCGCGCCTGGTCCGTTGTCGGCGCCAGCACGGTAGGATGTAGGAACCGCCACTTGGTGGAGACGACTCGATCGCACACGCGCACACGCTGCCTGCCCGTCGGTCGCCGCCTCTTCTGAGTCCCAACAGAGGAGCGCCGTGCTGGAGATTGAGACGAGTCGGGCGCAGACGGTCCGTCAGAGACCTAAGCCAGTCCGCGTCGCCGCCGCTGCCTTTCCTCGGCGGCGCTCCCACGAAGGGCACGTCCCATGAGCTACATGCGGATATCCGATCCTGACGACGGCGACCAGGTAGGGCGTCAACGGCGAAAGCGAGCTTTGGCCCTCCTCGACCGCCCCGTCGCCAACTTCGACGACCTCACGTTAAATGACGTCCTTCGGTCGGTGGTGGCTGCGACTGACGAATGTGCGGGACCGCTCGACATCGAGCAGTTCCTCACCGAGCGGGGTCACGCCTGGCAGACGGTCGAGATGGTGCTGTCGTGCATCACGCTCGTCGACGTCCACGTGGCGTCCCCGCTCCCGCCCACTGGCGACTGACGCCGAGCACCCGCAGGACAAGGAGGCCACGATGGCCATCGAATCCATCGATATCGACGACGAGGTCCTGACCCTTCGCTCGCAGTCGAAGGGGTTCGGGAAGATCGCCCAGACGCTCGGGCTTGGCCGGGCACGCGACGCGAACGAGGCTTTCAACCGGGCCCTGCGCCGCCGCACCCCCGAGGAGCAGACGGCGATTCGTTGCGACGAGAACCGCCGTCTCGACCGGCTGGCCGACGCCGTCAAAGCCGACGAGAGCCGCACGAAGCAGGACGTTGACAAGCGGCTGCGCGCCGTCGAGCGCCTCCGCGCCCGACTCATGAAGGATTGACTGCGTCGGGGGCCTCGCCTGGCCCGCGTCGTCGTCGGCGCCGGGGCGAGCCGGACCAGCAACCGGCGATCGCCGGCTACGGGCCCCGACTGGAGTACCATGCTGGCGCGACGGTGTCACCGTGAGGCCGTCGAAGGTCGAGTGCGAGGCGCTCTGGCGTCCGGTTCCGCGTTTTCGAAGCGTGCGGCCACTGCATCAACCGGCCACCAATACTCCGAAAAGGAACCTACCAACCTTGCCCAACACCTCCCGCGCCGGCGGCTCGCGCCGTCGTTCCCGACGCCCTGCCGAACACCGGGGCGCGCCCGCCACGCCCGCCGCCGGCGCCGGCCCCCCCTCCGACTACGACACCCTCGATGTCGTCTCCGGCGTCGAGACGTTCGAGTCGCTGGGCGTCTGCGCGCCGGTCGTGGCCGCCCTCGCTCGCGCCGGCTGCCTCATGCCCTTCCCCATCCAGGCCGCCACGATGGCAAGCGCGCTCGCCGGCCGCGATGTCCTGGGGCGGGCCCGGACCGGCAGCGGCAAGACCGTCGCCTTCGCCGTCCCCTTGGTCATGAAGTTGGCGGCGTCGTCAAAGCCGACTCGCCCCTGTGCGCCACGCGGCCTGGTGCTCGTGCCGACCCGTGAGCTTGCCCGGCAGGTCGCCGCCACCATCGACCCTCTGGCCCGAGCGTTGGGCCTACGAGTCGGCACGGTCTTCGGGGGCGTGAGCCAAGTTCCCCAGGTTTCGTCGTTGCGCCGCGGCATCGATGTGCTGGTCGCGTGCCCCGGCCGCCTCGACGACCTCATCGGTCAGGGTTGGTGCGACCTCGGCGCGGTCGAGGTCTGCGTGCTCGACGAAGCCGATCATCTGGCCGACCTGGGATTCCTGCCGGCCGTACGGCGGCTGCTCGATCAGACGCCGGCCCGCGGTCAGCGCCTGCTCTTCTCGGCCACCCTCGACCAAGCCGTTGACACCATCGTGCGTCGGTACCTCACCGATCCGGTCGTCCACTCGGTTGACGCGCTGGACACCACGCCCGCTGCACTCGACCACCACACCTTCACAGTGACGCCCGGTGACAAGGCGGCCGTCGTCCGGGAGTTGGCATCGGGTCAGGGACGGACCCTGTTGTTCACCCGGACGAAGTATGCCGCTCGCAAAGTGGCGTCCGACCTCAACCGTCACGGCATCGCCGCCGTCGAACTCCACGGCAACCTGTCGCAGGCACGGCGAGACCGCAACCTGGCCGCCTTCGCGGGCGGATCGGCGCGAGTCTTGGTTGCCACCGATATCGCGGCGCGCGGTATCCACGTGGACCGTGTCCAGCTTGTCGTGCATGTCGACCCGCCGGCTGAGCACAAGGCGTACCTGCACCGCTCGGGTCGCACGGCGCGCGCCGGCGCTCGCGGCGCGGTCGTCACCGTGATCCTGCCGGACCAGGCTCGCGACGTAGCGGCGATGATCCGCCAAGCCGGGATCCGTCCGACGGCCGCGAGAATCGCCCCGGGCGCACCCGAGACCCTCGCGTTGACCGGGCCCCGGGCGGACCTGGGGCGCCCGCCGTCCGCGCCAAGTCCATCCTTGGCCCGGTCCGGCTCCGCGGGTCGCGGCGAACGACGTCGACCGCCGGCCCGGATCCCAGCGAGCGGCCGGCGATAATGGCGGGCTCCCACTGCTGACCGGCTGGCGGCGCCTGCCCCCCCGGCCGCTACCCGTGGCGGCCGAATGGGTCTCTAACGTGGTCGTGATGGCCCGGCTTACCGACGAGGCGTACAAGCTGACGATGGGCGACCCCATGACGATCCTCACGCCCGCCGATCTCGACCGGCCCATCGCCTTGGGCGAGTACCTCGACGGACTCGACGCGGGCGAGTACGAGGGTCACGACTTCCGCGCCCGCGCCGTCGACAACGTGTACCGCGACCCCACCGGGCGGTTCATCCACGTGGCGTTCCGGGCGACGACGCCCGATGTCTTCCTGGTGGTGGTCGTGGACGACCTCAGCCGGTCCGTCTACGGCCACCACCTCCTCGACATGCGCGCGCGAGGCCGGCTCGGGCGCCTGATCAGGCGTCGAGGCGCTCTTCCAGACGGATAGTCACCGAATCGCCGGCCTCCTTGCCGATCGCCTTCCGGAGCGCGGCCTTGATCGGAAGCATCTGCTGCCCGTTCCCGAGGGGCATGAACGAGGTACGGAAGGGGTGGCCGTCGACCGTCGCGGCCACCTTCACCGGCCCGCCCGTCCCGAAGAACTCCGCCGATCCGGGGAGGACGACGTACGTCCATCCGCCCTTGGAAGGGCTCTTCTCCAGCGTGGCGGTGAACTCCTTGTCGAGAGGGCTCACGCCGCGTCGAACGCCCGTTGCAGCTCGGCGATGTCGAGCTTGGACATGCCGAGCATGGCCTTCATGGCTGCTTGCGCCTTGGCCGGGTTCGGATCGCGGATGAGCGCGTCCAGCACCGTGGGCACGATCTGCCACGAGACGCCGAACCGGTCCTTCAGCCAGCCGCACGGCCCGTGCTCGCCACCCTCGGCCAGCTTCGCCCAGTAGTAGTCGACCTCGTCCTGGGACTCGCAGTTGACCTGGAACGAGATCGCCTCGTCTATGGTGAACTCGGGGCCGCCGTTGAGGGCGACGAACTCAAGGCCGCCGATCTCGAAGTTGACGGTCATGACCATGCCCTCGGGCCGGGGTCCGGCCGAGCCGTAGCGGGTGACCCGCAGGATGCGGGAGTCGGGAAAGACGGCCGTGTAGAGGTCGGCGGCGGCCTCGGCCTCGCTGTCGAACCACAGGCACGGGCTGATCTTGCGCACTGTCGTTGTCATGCCCTCTCAGACGCACCGTGGGCCGGGAACTCATCGGTCATCCCAGCCGGCGCAGGGCGCTGGTGGCCCGGACCGAGGTGGTGGCGGGTCGCATCACCTGGGACAAGCGGCCCGCCGGTCGCGGCGCCTCCCGGACGTTGGCCGCCGTTGCCCACAGCGCGGTCTTGACCTGGAAGGGCCGCAGCTCGGGGTGCTTGGACCGGATCAGGGCGGCGATCCCGCTGATGTGGGGCGCGGCGTAGGAGTTGCCCGTGCCCCGCACCGTCGTCCCCTCCCGCCACAGCAGCTCGACGTCGATGCCCCGCGCCAGGAACTCGGTGGGCGGCGCGGGGTTGTAGTGGAACCGGAACGGGTCGGCGCTGAGGTTGCACGCCACGCTGGCCACCGACCCGTACAGCGACGGGTAGCTCGCCCGCATGACGTTGTTCGCCGCGGTGACGACCAGGCAGCCTTTGAAGTACGCCTCGTCGCAGATCTCGTAGAACGGAAGCGCCCACTCCCGCCGGTTGGTGCCCAGCGAGAGGTTGATGACGTCGAAACCCTGCTCGACCGTCCACGCCAGCCCGCGCAGGAACGCCGCGGCGCGCCCCCCCAGGCCGGCCCCCAGGACCTTGACGCTGGTGATCCGGGCCTCGGGCGCGATGGAGTGGATGATGCCGCTGACGGCGGTGGCGTGGCCGAAGGAGTCGTCGTGAGGACCGAACTCGTCGATCGTCTCGTCGCCGTCGCCCATGCGTACGGCGAGGCCGGCGTCGGCGTCCACGCAGCCCTCCAGCCCCGGATGGCCGGCCTCGACCCCGCTGTCGATGACCGCCACCCGCACGCCCTTGCCCGTGGCCCCGCCCCAGGCCCACGCCGGGGACAGGTCGTCGAGGGAGACGGCGCCGGGCAGGCGGAGGACCGTCGACTCCCGGGTGTACGCGGGGCGAGGAGGGCCTGGGTCAGTCACGGTCGAGCAGGCTGGCCACCACCGTCGCCGTCGTCGCGTAGCGGCGGGCGTCGACGGCGGCGAGGGCGCGCAGCCGATGGGCCAGTTGCTCCGGTGTCGGCACGGCCGTCCGGCCGTCCGAGCCGGAGGTCAGGGCCGCCGCGGCGATCCCCGCCAGCAGGGTCGCCAGCTCCACGTCGTCGAAGGAGAAGCTGCCGCCGCCGGCCTTGTCGATGAGCTCGAGGGCGCCGGCGACCACGCCGTCGTCCTCGCACGGGACGCACACCACGCTGGACGGTCGGCGACCAATGGAGGCAGCCGCGCCCTCGCTCAGCCGTGGGTCGTCGCGCCCGGCGGACAGGGCGAGCGGCTGTCCCGACCCCACGACGTAGCCGGCCACGCCCGCCGAGCCGGAGACCCGCGAGCCGACGATCCCCGGGTCGACGTCGCCGGCGACAGCCACCAACTCCAATTCGTCGCCGCGGGACGCCACCAGCCAGCCTCCGGTCGCCCCCGTCGCCGAGACGGCGGCCCGGACGACGGCTTCCAGCACGGGGTCGTTCATCGTCCCACCGCTCCGAACGTACCCGACGCACGCCGCACCTCATCCGGTCGCGGCCCGGCAACCACCGGGGCGACGGCGGAGAGGCGGGCGCCGGGCCCCATCGTCATCCGGGTGAGGCGGCGACCGCCGGCCGGCGCGGGGGCGGGCGCAGCAGTGCGGGCTCCTTCGAGGGCGGCGGCGACCGCCGGGTGGAGCGCGGCCAGCGCCGCCACGGCCTCGTCGTCGAGCAGCAGCAGGCCGGCGGCGCCGTCTGCCTCCAACACCGCGCCCGCCGGCTGCCCGAGCAGGGCGGCCACGCCGAAGGCGTCTCCCGGGCCGAGGGTGGCGACCGATTCGAGATCGGCCTCGCGATCGCCGCCGGGCAACCCGGGGATCAACACCCGCGCCCGACCCCGCCGCAGCAGCACCAACCGCCCCCCGCCCTCGGCCAGCCGCTCGCCGGCCGGGAGGTCGGCGGGCCGCAGCCGGGCCGCCGCCGCCGCCAGTTCGCCTCGCCCGAGCGACGCGAAGAGCGGGACTTTGGCCAGCGCGCTCACCGCGTCGAGGGGCGCCTCGGCCGGCGCCGCGCCACCCGTCTGCTCGGCCCACAGCTCGGCGTACACGCCGCCCTTGCCCACCAGCTCGGCGTGGGCGCCCTGCTCAGCCAGCTTGCCGGCGACGATGACGAAGATGTGGTCGTAGCCGGTGATGGAGTTCAGGCGGTGGGTGACGGCGATGGTCGTACGGCCTTTCCCGACCCGCTCCAGGGTCGATGCGATGAGCCGTTCCGTGCGAGGGTCGAGCGCGGACGTGGCCTCGTCGAGGATCAGGACCTGTGGGTCGCGCACGAGGGCGCGCGCGATGGCCAGCCGCTGCCGTTGGCCGCCCGAGAGACGCCCCCCTCGCTCGCCCACCAGCGTGTCGTAGCCGCGGGGCAGCTCGACGATGAAGTCGTGCAGCTCCGCCGCCTTCGCCGCGGCCTCGATCTCCGCCTGGGTGGCGCCCGGCTTGCCGACGGCGATGTTCTCCCGGATCGTGTCGTCGAAGAGGAACGACTCCTGGAAGACCACGCCCAGCTGGCGGCGCAGTGACGCGAGCGTCGCCGCCCGGAGATCCACACCGTCGAACTTGACCGCCCCCTCCTCCGGATCGGCGAAGCGCATCAATAGTTGAAGGACGGAGGACTTGCCCGCGCCGGTCGGCCCGACGAACGCCACCCGGGCGCCGGCGGGGATGGCGACGTCGAGGCCGTCGAGGATCCGCCGTTCGGGCGTGTAGGAGAAGCCGACTCCTTCGAGGCTGATCTCGCGCCGGAGGTCCGGGATCGCCTGGGCGTCGGGAGCGTCGGTCACCTCGGGCACCGCGTCGAGCACCTCGCTCACCCGTTCCAACGCCCCGGTGGCTGACTGGATCTGCTGGCCGATGCCGGTGAGGGTGGCCACCGGGTTGATGACCTCGCCCATCAGGCTGAGGAAGGCGACCAGCCCGCCGAGGCTGAGGTCCCCGTTCAGGACGAGCCACGAACCGAGGCCCAGGACGAAGAGCCGCAGTGCGGTCACGACGCCGTTCACCGACAGGCCGAACAGGCCGCCGAAGAGCTGCATGCGGATCTGCGAGTCGAAGAGCCGCCCGCACACCCGTCCGAATCGGGCCTTCTCCCGAGCCTCGAGGGCGAACGCCTTTACCACGCCCTGGGCGGCGAAGTTCTCGTTGGCGGTCGACACCAGCCCGCCCATGCGCTCCTGCACCGCCCGGCTGCGGGTGCGAGCCCCGCCCGACATCCCCTTGTACACGAGGGCGATGAGCGGCGCGCCGGCGGCGACCACCAGTCCCAGCACCAGGTTCAGCTTGAGCAGCACGATGAGGGCGACCACGAGCGAGAGGAGCTGGAAGACGCCCTCCCGCAGCGTCTCGGAGAGCCCCGACTCGACGATCGCGACGTCGTTCAGCATGCGGGACAGGACGTCCCCCTGCTGCTGGCGGGCGAACCAGCCGGTGGGTTGCGACTGGAGCTTGGCGAACATGCCCGTCCGGAGCTCACGCACCACCGCGCTCGACACGTACGCCGACAGGTACGACCGGCGCAGCCCGGCCAGCAGCGAGATGGCGAAGGCGACCCCGAGGAACGCCAGCACCCCCATCACCCGGGACAGCTCGCCGCTGGGGATGGCGGAGTCGAAGAGGCGCTTGAGGGCGAAGGGGAAGGCGATGGTGAACGCCAGGCTGAACAGCATGTAGACGAACATCTCCACCTCCCGCCGGGCGTGGGGGCGGAGGTACGTGACCGCGAGCCGGACGAACTCGCCTGGCTTGACGTCCGGCGCGCCAGCCAACAGCTTGTGGCGCCACTGCTCCTCGAGGGCGGCGAGGCCGGACCCGTAGAGGTCTGCGGCCGCCGCTTCGAGCCGGCCCGGCTGCGCCTGGCTGAGCAGGCGGCGGAACTGCTCCTCGGGCCCGAGACCCAGCAGGAACCGGACGAACGAGACCGCCATGACGGGGGCCAGTTCACCGTCCGCGGCCGCAAACGGCGGCAGGGGCAGCTGGCCGAGCTGCGCGTCCTGGTCGGCGGCGCCGCTGAGGTGGAGGCCGTAGCCCTCGAGGATCAACCCGATGTCGGCCGCGGCCGGGAGGGCGGCGCCGAAGAGGAGGGCGAGCGAGCGCTCCGGGGCCTCGGCCGGTGACTCGGCGGTTACCACCATCCAGATCTCGCCCCGGCCCGCGTCGACGACGGTGCCGGCGGCGATGACCTGGTTGGGGCGGTCGGGATCGGGGAAGGGGTCGACCAGGCAGATCTGCGGCTTGATGCCCCATGGCTCTGAGCCGAGCCCGGCCAGGCGCTTGCGGGCCTGCCGGACGGCGGCCGCCACCGCCGGCGCGGCCGCCTCGCCGGCCGATCCAGGCCGGTACCGGATGACGGCGGCGTCGGTCTCCCGCACCGCCAGCTCGTCGAGGGCGGGGCGGACGGCTGGCGCCGGCGGTCGATGGGGCTGTAGCGCGGGCTCGGCCGGCTCGGGCGGCGCGGGCGGCACCGGCGACGGCGCGAAGGTGGACTCGGGCCGCGGCCCCTCGGTGGTCGGTTCGGGCACCGGCGCGGACGGGGGTGGCGGCCCCTCGGTGGTCGGCCCGGGCGCCGGCGCGGACGGGGGTGGCGGCCCCTCGGTGGTCGGTTCGGGCGCCGGGGCGGACGGGGGTGGCGGCCCCTCGGTGGTCCCATCGGGCCCGGGCGCCGGGGCGGACGGGGGTGGCGGCCACTCGGTGGTCCCATCGGGCCCGGGCGCCGGTCGGGCCGGGGGTCGCGGCTTGTCGGTGGCCGGCCCG
>Ga0187892_10011240_pt1 | contig 11048 bp, 9 predicted proteins | sample MA1701073metaG_FD_139345 | JGI IMG/M metagenome (GOLD analysis project Ga0187892, IMG submission 139345) | Bio-ooze microbial communities from a basaltic lava cave in the Kipuka Kanohina Cave System on the Island of Hawaii, USA - MA170107-3 metaG ... | reverse complement strand
TCACGGCACGGACTGGCCGTCGCGTGTGCGCGCGCTCTACATCGGCGATGACACCACCGATCAGGACGCGTTCCGGCTGCTGCGCGGCATTGGTCGGTCCGTCTTCGTCGGCGCGCCGCCCGCGAACGGACACCACGCGGATCACGGGCTCCCCGATCCTGCAGCCGTGGTCCACCTGGTTCGGCGCCTGGCCGCGGGCGCGTTCACCGACGCGATCTGATGAAACCGTGAATCGTACACGATTGACCATCCAGGACTACGGCCTGATCGGCGACCTTCGCACCGCCGCCCTCGTGGGTCGCAATGGCTCGATCGACTGGTTCTGCGCACCCCACTTCGATTCCGCGAGCCTGTTTGCCGGACTGCTCGATGCGGAGCGCGGCGGCAGCTGGCGAATCGCGCCTGCCGGACCGGCGACAGCCGAGCAGCGCTACCGGCCCGGCACAAATGTGCTGGTTACCACGTTTCACGCGGAATCCGGTGGTGTGGTCGCCGTCACCGACTTCATGCCCGCGGGGCCCGCACGCTCGAGTCGACCCGAGATTTTCCGCCACGTCGCGTGCGAGCAGGGTGAAGTGCCGGTCGCCATCGAGTTTGCACCGCGCTTCGATTATGCGCGCATGCCGCCGCATCTGATCCGCAGGAACGCCGGAATCCTGGCGACGGATCGGGACGACGAGGTCGTGACGGTATCCGCATCTCCCGATCTCACATGGAACCTGCACGATGGCATGGCGCGCGCGATGATCATGCTGAAGTCGGGCCAGGACTTCTGGCTCGTACTGCGCTACGATGACGACGAGGTGCACCCGGTCGAGGCGCACCGGCCGAAGGCGGCGCTCGAGACTACTGCCGAATGGTGGGACGCCTGGGTCTCGCAGCTCGCGTATCACGGGCGATTTCGACAGGAGGTCGAGCGCAGCGCACTGGCGCTCAAGCTCTGCTGCTACGAGGAAACGGGCGCGATTCTCGCCGCTCCCACCACATCGCTTCCCGAGTGGCCGGGCGGCGACCGCAACTGGGACTACCGGTTCACGTGGTTGCGCGACTCGGCGTTCGTCCTCTACGCGCTCGATCGACTCGGCTTCGAAACCGAAGGCACGCGCTTCATGCATTTCCTGAATCGCGTGGCGCGGCGCAAGGACGGATCGCACCTGCAGATCATGTACGGTGTGGACGGGCGGCGCGAGCTTCCCGAACGCGTGCTCGACCACCTCGCCGGATACGACGGCTCACGGCCGGTCCGCGTCGGCAATGCGGCCGCGGGCCAGTTCCAGATGGACGTCTATGGCGAGCTGTTCGCCACAGCCAACGTCTGGCGAAGGCGCCACCCGCTCACGGAAGGAATCTGGGCCACGCTCCGCGACCTCGCAGACTGGACATCGCAACACTGGCGCCGGCCCGATCTCTCGATCTGGGAACCGCGCAATGAACCGCGGCACTACGTCTACAGCAAGGTGATGGCGTGGGTTGCGCTCGAGCGCGCGGCCGCCATGGCGCGCGACCACGGGCTGCCCGGTGACATCGAACACTGGGAGAAGGAAGCCGCCGCGATTCATGCCGACGTGCTTGCCCACGGTTGGGATGCGGCCCGCGGAACCTTCGTCCAGGCGTACGGTGAGCCCCAGCTCGATGCCGCGCTGCTTGCGATTCCCAAGGTCCGATTCCTGCCACGCCACGACCCGCGCGTCCGCAGTACACTGCACGCCGTTCGAAGCGAGCTCGCTACAACCTGCGAAGACCTGATCTATCGATACCGCGCACCCGATGGCATTGCCGGCGAAGAGGGCGCATTCGTCGTCTGCAGCTTCTGGGTGATCCAGAACCTCGCGCTCACCGGCAACGTTCAGGAAGCCGAGCGACTGTTCCGCCTGCTGCTGCGGCGCGCGAGCCCCGTGGGCCTGTTCGCGGAGGAAATCGATCCCCGCACCGGAGATCAGCTCGGGAATTACCCGCTCGCGCTGTCCCACGCGGCGCTGATCAACACAGCCCTGATCCTGGAGAAGCTGCGCGTGCCGCTGGACTAGCCGCGCGATGCCACGGTCGCGCCGGCCGCGCTCGTCCCGCCCTCGATGTGCAGCGTGCGCTGCGGGAATGGGATCTCGATGCCCTCGCGTGCGTAGCGCGCGTGCAACCGCTTGATGAACTCGTGTCTCAGGAGATGCTGGCTGGGATAATCCTTGCCGCGAAGGATCACATTGAAGTTGATGCTCGAGTCGGCAAACGCATTGTAGCGGACGAACGGCTCGAACTCGGCTACGCCGCCTTCGACTTCCCGCAGGACTTCCCGCGCGACCTCCATGGTGACGCGCTCCACATGCGCGAGATCGCTCGAGTACGACACCGACGCCTGTACCAGAACCGCACACTCCAGGTCGGGAAGCGAGCAGTTCGTCACGATCGCTGACGCCAGCTTCGCGTTCGGCACCATCGTGAGCAGATTCGGCAGCTGCCGCACGGTCGTCTGGTTCCAGCTCACGTCTTCCACGTAGCCACGCTCGCCCGTGTCCAGCTCGATGAAATCACCCGGCCGCAGCTTCCCGGCCGCCAGCACGCGCAGGCCTCCGAAGAAATTGGCCAGCGTGTCCTGCAGCGCGAGCGCCACGGCCAGACCCCCGACGCCGAGCGCGGTGATGATCGGCGTCACCGCGATCCCCATCGTCTGCAGGAGAACCAGTCCGCCCACGACGAACACGCCTGCGCGAACCGTGTTCTGGATGAGGGATGCGCTCGGCAGCAGGCCCGTCGTGCGCGTGAGCACGCGCTGCGCCCAGATCGCTCCGAGACGCGCCACGATCCACGTGATCGATACGATCACCAGCGCGAGGATCGTGCGCTGGATCAGTCGCGCTGTGCCAGGCGCCAGATCTGTGACTTGTGTTGCCGCGTGCAGGCCGACCAGCGTGAACCACAGAACGACGGGACCCCGCAGACCGGCCAGTACGAGGTCATCCAGGTTGGTCGAACTTCGCCGCGCCAGACCGATCAGCCGGCCCAGCACCACGGAACGGACCAGCAGCCCCACACCAAATCCCGCCAACACCACGGCCACCGGCGCAAGCACACCCAGCACTTCGTTCATTCGCTCCATGACCCGAGATAACTCCTTATGTCCCATGCGTCAAGCGCACGCGTGCAATCTTCAGCTCACGGTTTCCGCCGCGCCACACTCTTTCCATGGACGTCCCGCTGCGCGCATCGTCCCGCACCTGTCCTGGCGCACACCGGTCGCGTATCGTTCATAGCACGATTGTCATCGCCTCGCTGCGCACCGATCTCCGGGAAGGCCCTCATGCGCACCACTCTTCTTCCACTCGGACTTCTCGCACTGCTTCTCGCTTGCAGTGCCCGCGCCCGTCCTCAGGATGCGGACGCCCGCACCGTCCTCGAGGTGCAGAATCAGGCCACCTACGACATGACCATCTACGTCATTCGTACCGCAGGCTCGCGCGAACGACTCGGCAGCGTCGTCGGCAAGACCACCGCACGGTTCACCATCCCACAACGACTCCTCTTCGGACCCACGCCGCTCCGCTTCCAGGCCGATCCGCTGGGCGGCAGCGCCGACCCCGTCACCGAGCAGATCACCGTCGTGCCCGGCGACACCGTCGTTTTCATCATCCCGCCGCGCTGAGCGGGTTCGCGAATGCCGTCCGGCCACGCGGTTCTTGACGCAGTCCATGCCTGATGCTACGATTGCAGCAGGTTGCTACTTTCGTAGCATGGACGGGAACGCGAAGGGGGACGGCAGGGCCATGGCGAAGAGCCCGCACCAGGACCTGAGCCGGCGCGAGCGGCAGATCATGGACGTGCTGTACCGACTGGGCCGGGTGGGCGTGGCGGAGGTGCAGGACGAGCTGCCGGCGGCGCCGGGCTATTCGGCGGTACGCGCGATGCTGGGCAAGCTGGAAGCGAAAGGCTATGTGAAGCACCGGCAGGAGGGCGCGCGTTATGTGTACGAGCCGACGGTGCCGAGGCGTGCCGCGAGCGAAGGTGCGGTGAAGCGGATGGTACGCACGTTTTTCGACGGATCGACGGCGAAGGCGGTGGCGACGATGCTGGATCTGTCATCGCAGGAATTGACGGAGCCGGAACTTGCGGCGTTGGCGGAGCGGATCGAGGAAGCACGGAGAAGGGGGCGCTGACGATGGACACGGCGATCGGACTGTATCCGGTACTGGCAGAGGGCGCGGCGCGTGGAGCGCTGCTGGTTGCGGCGGCGGGCGTGCTGGCGTTGCTGCTGCGCCGAGCGTCGGCGGCCGCGCGGCATATGGTGTGGGCGTCGGCGCTGGCGGGCGTTCTGGCGCTTCCCCTGATTCAGCTTTGGGCGCCGCGACTGGAAGTACCGATTCCGGAATTGCTGGGCGGGGTCTGGGACTCGGCGGTTCCAGGCCCGGGCGACGAGTCGAATGTGCGTGTGCTTTCGGCCGCGACTGTCGCGGCGGACGCCCGGTCCGGATACGCATCGACATCCGCGAGCGCGGCGCCCTCGGACCCGGTGGCAGGAGCGACGTCCGTGCTGTCCGGTCCGTCCACGCTGGCGAGCCTGTCTGGCGAGTCCGTCAACGCGAATGCGGCGAGTCCACCGAGCGTCGACCGGTTGCGTATGAGCTCATCAGGTGCGCTGGTCGCGCTGTGGCTGGCAGGATCGCTCGTGCTCATCGTTCCGATGCTGGCCGGTCGTTTGGGTGTGCGGCGGCTGGAGCGGCATTCGCGCCGGTGCATGGATGAGCGGATCGGGGCGATGTCCGCGCGGCTGAGCGAGCGCGCGGGGCTGCGCAGGGAGCCGCGGCTCCGGATCGGGCCGGAGCGTACGATGCCGATGACATGGGGCATCGTTCGGCCGGTGGTTGTGCTGCCGGAGGAAGCGCTGTGTTGGCCGGCGGCGCGGCTCGAAGCCGTACTGCTGCACGAGTACGCGCACGTGGCGCGGCGCGACTGTCTGACGCAGATGATGGCCGAGCTGGCGCGTGTAATCCACTGGTTCAACCCGCTCGTATGGCTGGCCGCGCGGCGGCTGCGTATCGAGCGCGAGCTGGCGTGCGATGATGCGGCGTTGCGCAATGGCGCCCGCGCCTCGGAGTACGCGCGGGAGCTGCTGGCGCTGGCGCGGGCCTGCGCCAGCCCGGCGGCCAGCCACGCAGCCGTCGCCATGGCAAAGCCGAATCAGCTGAGGCATCGTCTCGCGGCCGTCCTGGATGAGCGGCGTCCGCGCGCGCGATCCGGTTCGCGCACGGCGGCACGCACGGTAGTGGCGGGCTTCGTTGTGGCTGTTCCTCTCGCGGCCGTGGTTCCGGCCCAGAAGCCGGCGCCCGTGCAGGCCCGTCCGCCGGTCGCACCGGCGCCGCGGACACCGCCCGGTGCCGCACGCATGCCCGCAGCCCCGGTGGCGTCCGTGCCGCCGGCCGCACCGGGGGCGCTGCCGGCGATGGGTGCGCAACTGTTTCTGCCGCCGCCCGCGGCGGAGGCGCCGCTCGCGCATGCCGTTCCCATGGGGCCACGCCCACCGATCGTCTGGGAGAATGCCGTGCCGCCATCGACAGCGCCGCAGGGACTACCGCCGCAGCAGGGACTGACGTGCGCGGAGGCGCGCTCGGGTTGGCGCTCGGTGAACCACAACACGAACGATGACGTGTCGACGATTCGCATGTCGCGAACCGGCTGCAATCTCGAGGTTCGCCTGGAGGGCGACATCGAGTTCGATGGTGAAGCCATCGGCATTGCACGCATGGGCCGCGGCGCGCGGCTGCGCATCGAAGAGGATGACGGCCGTCGCGACCGCCGGCTCGACATTGTGCCCGGCGCCGGTGGCGCGCCGTCGTTCGAGTACCTGGAGAACGGGCGCGAAGCCGAATTCGACACGGCGGCCCGCGACTGGTACCGCGCCGTGCTCCTGCAGCTGTTCCGGCGCGTCGGTTTCGCCGCGAGCGAGCGCGTCGCCGCGCTGCTGCGCCGAGGCAGTGTGCCGGCGGTGCTGGAGGAAGTGGAGTTGCTCGAGTCGGATTACGTACGGTCCCGCTACATCACGGAGCTGCTGGGGCAGGCCGAACTGAACGAGGCGCAGTACCGGACCGTCGTCAGCACGGCTGCGCGCCGTGTCGAATCCGATCATTACCTGGCCGAGATCCTTAAAGCGGTAGCAGCCGAGCAGCCGCTGACCGCTCGCCTGCTCGATGACTACGTCGCCGCATCACGGCAGCTGGAGTCGGACCACTACCGGACGGAGGTCCTGCGCGGCGTAATCGGCTCGGGCCGCCTGAACGCGCAGCAGACGGCGGCCGTCATTGAATCGGCCGGCGAAATGGAGTCCGATCATTACCGCGCCGAATTGCTCAAGGATGTGGCGCACCGCTATGCGCTCGAGCCCGCTTTTCGAGCGCCCTATCTGCGCGCCACGGAATCCATGGAGTCCGACCACTACCGTGTGGAAGCGCTGAAACCCTTGCTGCTCCGCAGCGATCTTTCCGCGGCTGAGATGGGAGAGGTCCTCCGCGCCGCGCGCATGGTCGAGTCCGATCACTACCTGACCGAGCTGCTCAAGTCGGCCGCATCACGCGCACTGGCCGAGCCCGCGCTGCAACGGGCGTTCCTCGACGCGGTGACCTCGCTCGAGTCCGATCACTACTTCGTCGAGGCGATCGGCGCACTCATCGACCATTCGCAGCTGCAACCACAGCCGCTGGCAAGCCTTCTCGAGTTTTCCGCGCGCGAACTGGAATCCGACCATTACCTGTCCGAAATGCTCATTCGCGTGCTGGACCGGCACACGATCACCGCCGAAGTGCGCCCGGCATTCATGACCGCACTCGATTCGATCGAGTCCGAGCACTACCGCGGCCGCGTAGCGAACCGCCTGCTAAGGGCCGAACGCCGCTGAGCCCTAGCGCCCAACCCGGCGCCCGCGTGCCTGCCTGAATCCCGTCCGGGGGAACCGTGTTACCCGCGGTTCCTCCGGTGCGCAGTTCTGCAGGACGCGACTTCGAGGTCCGAACCGCACGGCTTCACCCAATAGCCGAAAGAACTTTGCCCCGCAGGCCGGTCCCCGTCACGAGGCGAGCCGTTCGGCCGTTGCTAGGATACGGCGCGATCGCGCGCGGTGTGGCCGGCAAGCGGTGTGGTGCATTACGCCCCATGCGTGCGATCCGGACCGTGGCAAACCTCCCCTGTCGGCATAGCGACTATAGGGCATAGTCCGCAGGAAAGTACTGGCCCGCGGCTTGCCTTGGCTTCATTATCAGGATCCGCAGTACCCTATCGCGCGTGCCGAGGCGACGCGGCTTGGACGGATAGAAGCAGCGCGGCGACGGAGAGCCGGAGCCTCTCCGCGTCATGGAAGCCAGAAACTCCAAGTTCATGATGGCCGACCACCGGATGACCGGCATCCCGCGACCCGCATCGCGCGAGCGCGAACGCGTGCGTCGGAGCGCGTATGTCCGGGTTCCGGCCGGGGCTCACGGCGGCGACGGCGTCGCACGCGAGGTTGGATAGGCATGGCATCACGCCTTGTGGCAGAAGCAGTGGCGCCTTCTGGCTGGGACGCGTGGCTGAAGGCGGCCGGAGGCTCGCTGTTTCACTGCACGGTGTGGGCGGAGTACGTCGCGTCGGCCGTGCGAGGCTGTGTGCCCTTCTTCCTCCGACTGATGGGCGAAGGCGAAGCGCCGCGCGCGATGGCACTGGCGTTCCACGCGCGCTCGAGCCGTCGCTGGCTGGCGCCGTTCACCGGGCGATTGTGGCTGGACAGCCAGCCGGTGGCGGCCAGCGCCGGTGACACGGACAGTGTGCGCGCGCTGCTGCTCGAGATGGAGTCGTGGGCACGGGCGACCGGCGTGGTCGAGGTGTCCGTGGGTAGTTACGCGTCGCCGGATTCCACGGGGGTTCTGCAGACGCTGGGCTACCGTACGCAGAAGCGGTTGGAATTCGAGTTCGACCTGCGTCGCTCGGATGCGGAATTGCTGCAATCGATGGCGGAGTCACGCCGGCGCCGGCTGGGCCAGGCGCGTCGCGGCGGCGTGAACGTAATGGATCTCGATCCGGAGATCGGGCTGCGCGAGATGCGGCGACTCGAGGCCGTGACGAGCGAGCGCATCGCACAGCAGGGCGGGCCGCGCTTCGGCTACACCGGCGATCCTGACCGCGATCCAGCTCGGATCCTGCTGGAACACGGCTTCGGCCGGCTGGTGGGCGCGCTGGTCGATGGGCGGCTCGTCAGCGTTGGCATCTTCACGCATTTTGGCAGCCTGGTCCACAACACGCACGGCGGCCACGACCAGCGCGCGCTCGAGACGAATGCATCGACGCTGATGCTGTGGGAGATGCTGCGGCAGTACCGGGACCTGGGGGCGCAGCGCTTCAGCCTGGGCGGCTGTGCTTCAGGCGCGGCGGAGCCCGGCACGGCCGAACACGGCATCTACCTCTACAAGAAGGCGTTTGGCGCGACCTGCCTGAGCTGCACGAGCGGCACGCGCTTGCTGCGGCCGCTGACGTATCGCGCCATCACGCGGATGCGCCAGCTGGCGAATATGCGCAACTGATCAGGGTTGTACAGCCGGCGCGCCGGCTCTGGCGCCTCTCCTGAAGACCACTTCGAGATCCGCAAGCGCGTAACGGCGGAGCGGGAACAGCACGGCCGCGTAGGCGAGTGTGCCGACGAGTATGAGCACACCCACCTGCAGCGCGACGCCCGGAATGGGAACCGTGGTGCGCAGCAGCGCCACGGCTCCGCCCATGAGTGCGCCGGCGAACGCAGCCGGCAGGATTGCGCCGGCAAAGGACCGGGCCGGGACGCCGAGTGCGCGCAGTGCTCGCACCGACGAAATCAGAAAAACGAGGGGATAGGCGATGCCCCACGCGAGCGCCAGTCCGTTCACGCCGCGGCGCACGCCGAGCAGGAACGCGACGGACATGATGGCGAGCGCGATGATCACGTTGCCGAGATTGGTGCCGGGCCGGCCGACGGCGTAGAGCGCGGGAGGCAGAATCGCCGCGACGGTGCGGAGCGGAAAAGCGAGACAGAGGATCTGCAGCGGCGCCACGATGCCGGCCCATTTGTCGCCGAGGATCAGGGGAATGCACTCGGGCGCGATGACCGCGAGTCCGAAGTAGAAGGGGAATGCGAGCAGGCTCGAGAGACGTACGCCTCGCAGTACGTTACGGACAACGCGGTCCGGTTCCGTCTGAATCCGCGAGAATGCTGCGAATGAGACCTTGGTGATGGCCGGCATGAATTTGTCGAGTGGCACGGAGACGACGGTAAGCGTCACGACGTACAGGCCGAGCAGCTCCTTGCCGAGCACGCGGCCGCCGATGGCGACGTCCGCGGACGAGAACAGGTAATGCGCGATCTGTGCGAACATGACGATCGAGCCGTAGCGCACGAAGGGACGGACGGCCTCGGCGGACCAGCGTGGCATCAGTGGCATGCGTACCATGACGTTGAACAGCACGGCCTTGGTGAGGTGCAGCATGAGGATGCTGCCAACCAGGGCCCAGACGCCGCCGCCGGCCAGCGCAATGCCGAGCGCCGTGAGCATCGACGTGAGTGTAGCGGCCAGTTCGGCGGTGGTCTTTTCCTGGAACCGGAGATCGCGTTCGAGCAGCGATTCCGGCAGCACATAGACCGCCATCAGCAGGAACATCGCGCTGAGGCCGCGCATCACAGGCTCGACGCCCGGCTCATCGTACGCGAACGCCACGAGCGGCGCGAGCAGGAACGTCAGCAGGAATGCGGCGCCGTGCATCAGGTACACGACGCTGGCCATGTTGCGGAGCCGCTCGCGATCGAGCTTCTCGACCTGCACGGCCGATGCGCCGATCCCGAGTTCTGCGACCATGGCGAGCAGGCCGGTCACCAGTCCCGCAATCGCCGCCAGGCCGTAGTCCGTGGGTGAGAGAATGCGGACGACGAACAGGCTGACCACCCAGGACAGCGCCTGTCCCGCCAGGCGGCCGCCCGCCTGCCAGTACACGGAGCGAGTGACGACGTCGCGATAGCTGCGGCCGGCGGCCAGGTCCGTCATGATCCAGGAGGGTTGAGGAATCGTCGAACGGAGCGCGAAAACTGGCCGGCCGCGGGCCCGCGGGTCAACTCCGGAGCCGCGCGCGTCCGACAAAGCGGTTGCACAACGCGATGCAGGCTGCGATCTTGGACGCTCCTTCGCTTGGGCCCACCGTGTGCGGAGTCGGAAGCATGGCCGAGACCGAGACCCGGGAAGAAGACCTGCGGCGTCTCCTGACAGACGCCATCGAAGTGCAGCTGGCGGCCCTGAAGGCGGGGATCAGCTTCTGGACGGAGTGGATCGAAAAGACGTCGGAGTTCGTGCAGGAAGCCACACAGACGCTTTCGACCCTCAACGCAGAAGACCAGCAGGCCAAGGATGTTCTGCTCGGGCTGGTCGATGCCGGCCGTGCCAGCATCCGCTCCATGACGGAGATTCCCCGTCACACGGCGGAGCGGTTCATCGAGGAGCTGGACAAGCTGGAGGCGGCAAAGGAGGAGACGCCGCCGCAGAGCGCGCGACGCGCCGCGGGCAAGGGAAGCGGCAGGCGCCGGCGTCGCACCACACGGGTGAAAGCCTGATCCCTGATCGGTCATGGCCACGGTTGTCGCAGCGGACGCCGCGTCCGCCGGCCTCATCATGGCCGAAGGTTTCGACCGCGAACTCGAACAGCTGAAGTCGTTCCTCCAGGCATGGCTCAACCGCAGCAATCCCGAGCTGCGGCCGCTGCTGCAATGGCAGTTCCTCGGACGCTCGAAGTATTTCCGGCCGGTCACCCTGTTCGCCTGCCACTCTGCGATGACGGACGCGCCCATCGGTCCGGCAGCAATTCACGCCGCCGCGGCCATCGAGATGGTGCACAACGTCTCGCTCATTGTCGATGACATCCTCGATCGCTCCCGTTTTCGCCGCGGTGTGCTCACGCTGCATTGCCGGTTCGGCATGCTGCCCGCGCTGATGGCGGCGGGCTACATCTCGGCGGACGCGTATCAGCTGGTCGATGCGAATCCGTTTGCCGTGCAGCGCGTGGCGGAGCTGTTCCGTCGCCTTGCG
>Ga0187892_10011237_pt1 | contig 11050 bp, 8 predicted proteins | sample MA1701073metaG_FD_139345 | JGI IMG/M metagenome (GOLD analysis project Ga0187892, IMG submission 139345) | Bio-ooze microbial communities from a basaltic lava cave in the Kipuka Kanohina Cave System on the Island of Hawaii, USA - MA170107-3 metaG ... | reverse complement strand
GTCGCCGGACGCATGGCGCGCGCCTTCGAGGCCGGGCAGACGCGGCTCGAGGTCGTCGCCAAGCCGGCGCTTCCGCCGCTCGCCTGCGACGAGCACCGGCTCGAGGCGCTCCTCCAGCGTCTCCTCGAGGCGCGGCTCGCGCAGCAGCCGCCGCCGGCGCACGTGCTCCTCGGGGCGCGCCTGATCGGGACGGGCTCCGCGAGCGCGCTCGTGATCTCGCTCTGCGAGATGGGCCGCGCGGACTTCGGCGCGCGCTTCGCGGATGCGCCGGTGGCGCGCGAGGAGGCGGCGGCGCTCGCGGCCGAGCTTCGAGGCGTCGCGCACCCGCGCCTCGGCCGCGCCACGCTGTTGCGGCTCCGGTTGGCGGGGTAGGTCGGGCCGAGCGCGACGCACTGGCGGGACCGGGAACGGCTGGTGAGCGAAGGGTGACGCGGGGCCGAGGGTGTCGCGTCCTTCGCGCATGACGCCCCATGTTAGGCCGCTCGCCTTCCGCTCGCATTCTCACTTTGCTCTTGCTAGCAAACAAAACATGGCCTTAATCTACGGGTCATGCCGCGCCGACCGAAGCAGCTCAGCTTCACCGACTACCGGAGGCGCACCGGCCGCGGCGGTCCGCGCCCGGGTGCGGGGCGACCGCGAGGTCCGCAGCCGCGCGTGCTGCACCGTGAGCGCGGGGCGGTCCCCGGCTGGTGCCCCGTTCACGTGACGGTGCGGGTACGGCGCGACCTTCCCTCGCTTCGGACCGTGGCGCTGGTGCGCGAGTTCCGGCGTTCACTCGCAGAAGCGAGCGAACGCGGGAGCTTCCGCGTCGCGCACTACTCACTCCAAGGCGACCACGCGCATCTGATCGTCGAAGCGAACGGCAAGGAGGCGCTCGCGAACGGCATGAAGAGCATCGGGGCGCGTCTGGCTCGCGGGGTGAATCGAGTCGCGCGACGCAGCGGCCCCGTTCTAGACGGGCGGTATCACTCACGCCTGCTGCGTACGCCGAGAGAGGTGCGCCGAGCGCTCGCCTACGTGCTCCTCAACGCACGCCGCCACCTCGCGAAGGCTGGCCATGTAGCGCGCGTGGCGGCCTCCACTTTGGACCCGGCGAGCTCGGCGCGTTGGTTCGACGGCTGGCGACCGGAGGTCGCCAGCCGCTTGCCGGAGGGCAGCACGGACTGCGAAGTGGCGCGGGCTCGTACATGGCTTCTGAGGGTAGGGTGGCGCCGGCATGGGCTGGTGGATCCGGGGGAGGTGCCGGGCGTTCCCGTTCCGGCGTGAGGGTCCGGTCGGAGCAGGCCCATCGCCGAACGGCCCGCCCTTCATCCCTCCGAAGCCGAACCCGGGTCCGTTCTCGGCACCCGGGCTCGCGCCGCCGCTTGATTCGAGGGCCGCTCGAGCGCGATCATCGCGGCGCAGGCGACACCTCGGGTGCACTGGGGACTGTGCGATGCGGCGATCGCGGGCCGTGGACTGGTGGCTCCTCGGGACGTTGCTGCCGGCCTACGTGCTGCTCCAGGCTTCGCGATCCACGAGGTCCGAGCGAATCCCTGGTGGTATCCATTCTCGCTCTCGGGTGCGCAGGGCGCATCGGGCTACCCGATCGTGGAGTACCTGAACTTCTCGGGCTCTCCACTCCGTGTGGGCGATCGCGTGCTCTCGGTCGGTGGCAGTGACCTTCGAGGTCTCTCGAGTATGGAGGTGAGACGTGCAAGGGTGTCAGCGCTCAGGGAGGACCGGCCCGTTCGAATGGAGGCTGAACGGAATGGGAAGCGCTTCCAGGTCGCGGTCGACCCGTCGCGGATTTCGTGGTGGGCGTCGTTCGCCAGTTCCGCCAGCCTCGCAATCGCCGCGACGTTTCTGCTGCTCCGCGCGCCTTTCTGGCACCTCTCGCGACGCTTCTTCGCCGGCGCGCTGCTCTGGTGCCTCTTTTTCGCTTCCGACACGGCCTCCACACTCGAGGGGGCGGCCGTCATCTACACCGTCGTCGCGCCATCGGGTGCCGCGCTCATGTGCTCCCATGGCTCATCGCGCTCGTCTACGCGGCGAGCCTTGCCGCCTGGTTACTGCTGACCCTTCCGATCGGGCTCGGCGCTCTGCGGATGGTGAGGACCATGGAAGGCCTGATCGTCTTCCTATCGCTGGTCGGCCTCACGCACGCGTACCGGCGCTCGGGACCCCTCGAACGACGTCAGCTGCGCTGGGTCCTGTACGGCTTCTACGTCGCTCTGTTGCCGTGGTCGCTCCTTGTGGTCAGCCAGTCGATCGGGATCGCAGTCGAGTTCTTGGCGCTACGTCCCATCGCGGACGCGTTGACCATCGCCATCCCCCTCGGCATTGCCATCTCCATCATCGGCTACCACTGGCTCGACATCGACCGCCTGATCAGCGCGAGCGCGGCGGCGACGCTGGTGGGCATCGCGCTGCTCGGCGGCATGTTCGCGGTCGTGCCCCAAGTCGCACGCATGACGCCCGCGCTCGGCGTCGATGCCGAGACGGGCCGCCTCGTGCTCTCGATGGCGCTCGCGGCGGTACTGGTACCTGCCTACCGTTGGCTGCGTCCGTGGCTCGACGAGCGGATGTTCGCCGAGCGCCACGAGCTGACGCAGCGCTTCGAGCGGTTGCGCTCCGATTTGGGAACGTGTCGTGGAGTCGAGGAGCTCACCACGCGTGCGGGGCAGGGCATCGACACGCTCCTCCGCCCGGACTCGGTCGCCACCTACGCGCGGGCTGGGGATGCCTTCACGCCTCTCTTCGTGCGCGGCCGCGCCGCACCCCCCGCCTTCGAAGCGAAGAGCGCGCTCGTGCGGGTGCTGGAGGCCAAGGCGGCTCCGCTCTTCGCGCGCGCGAAGGAGATCGCTCCCTTCGAGCATGCAGCCCTCGAGACGCTCGGTGCCGAGGTCGTGCTCCCGGTGCTGCGCGACGGCCAGCTGCTCGCCTTTTCCTGCCTCGCCGGCAAGCGCTCGGGCGACATCTACACGACTTCGGACCTCACCCTCCTCGGCGCGCTCGCCGAGCGTTGCTCCGAGGTGATCGCCCGGCTCGACGCCGACGAGGTGACACGCCAGGTTCGTCGACATCCGGGACTACACGCGCGTCGCGGCGGGGCTCCAGCCGGAGGACGTGTTCGCGACGCTGAACGAACACACCGAGCGCGTGTCCCGCATCGTCCAGGAGGCGGGTGGCGCGATCGTCGAGTTCAACGGAGACGGTTTGATGGCGGTCTTCGGTGCGCCCGAGGCGCTCGCGAGGAAGGAGCAGCAGGCGGCCCTGGCCGCGCGGCGCATCGTGGACTCGATGCCGCCGCCCCTCGCGGTGGGCGTCGGGGTCGCCACCGGGAACGCATTCGTCGGAAGCATCCGCTCGACTGATCGCCTGATCTGGAGCGCGGTTGGCAGCACTACGAACCTCGCCTCGCGGCTCCAGTCGCTGACCCGTCAGCTCGGCGCCTCGATCGCGGTCGACGAGACGACGCGCGAGCGCGCGGGCTACATCTGCTCCGACTTCGTGCGCCACGAGGACGTGGCGATCCGCGGTCGGCTCGGGCGCTTCGAGGTCTTCGCGCTACCGCTCGCGAGGTGACCCGCCGCCTCGCTTCGTTACTGTGTTGCCTTCGTTCGGAGGACCCCGCATGCCCCGGAAGGGCAGCTTCCGCCGCGTCTGCCTCGCGTACAGTGGCGGGCTCGACACCTCGGTGATCCTGCGCTGGCTGCTGGAGGAGTACGGCTGCGAGGTGGTTGCCTTCTGCGCCGACGTGGGGCAGGAGGAGGAGCTCGCCGGGCTCCCCGACAAGGCGAAGGCGACGGGCGCGGTGGACTGCGTGGTGCGCGACGTGCGCGAGGAGTTCGTGCGCGACTTCGTGTTCCCCGCGCTCCGCGGCGGCGCGATGTACGAGGGCCACTACCTGCTCGGCACCTCGCTCGCGCGCCCCATCATCGCGAAGCACCAGGTCGAGGTGGCGCGCGCCACCGGCTGTGACGCGGTCGCGCACGGCGCCACCGGCAAGGGCAACGACCAGGTGCGCTTCGAGCTGACGTACCGCGCGCTCGCTCCGGAGCTAGGCGTGATCGCGCCCTGGCGCGAGTGGGAGCTCCGCTCGCGCACCGACTGCATGGCCTACGCGCAGAAGCACGGCATCCCCGTCACCGCGACGGTGAAGAAGCCCTACTCGATGGACCGCAACCTGCTCCACATCTCCTACGAGGGCGGCATCCTCGAGGATCCCTGGCGCGCGCCCGACGAGGCGATGTTCATCTCGACCGTCTCGCCCGAGGACGCGCCCGATACGGCCGCGGAGCTGATCGTCGGCTTCGAGCGCGGGACGCCCGTCTCCATCGACGGCGCGAAGCTCTCGCCCGCCGCGCTGCTGAAGCGCCTCAACCAGATCGCGGGAGCGCACGGCGTCGGCCGCCTCGACATGGTCGAGAACCGCTTCGTCGGGCTCAGGTCGCGCGGCGTCTACGAGACGCCGGGCGGGACGGTGCTCCACCTCGCGCACCGCGCGGTCGAGTCGATCACGCTCGACCGCGAGGTGATGCACGAGCGCGACCGGCTGATGCCGCGCTTCGCGGAGCTCATCTACTACGGCTTCTGGTACTCGCCCGAGCTGGACTTCCTGCGCGCGGCGATCGAGCAGTCGCAGCAGAACGTGACGGGCGAGGCGCGCGTCTCGCTCTTCAAGGGCCACGCGCGCGTGACGGGGCGGCGCTCGCCGGTCTCGCTCTATTCGGAAGCGCTCTCGAGCTTCGAGGACGCGGGCAAGGCCGACACCTACGTGCAGGCCGACGCGACGGGCTTCATCCGCCTGCAGGGTCTCAGGTTGCCGAAGCGCGAGCGCTCGTAGCGGCCGGCGCCGGGTCGCGCTGCGCGAGGAAGCGCAGCAGGTGAGGCACCGTGAGCCGCATCGGGTCGACCTCCGGCGCGAGCTCGCGCGCGAGCCCGAACAGGTAGGAGAGCGTCTTCGCGTAGAGCAGCAGGTCGGCGGGGAGCTCGAGGCCGGGCGTCTCGTAGAGGAGCCGCTTCGCCTCGTCCTTCAGCGCGAGGATGCGGTCGGCCCCGAGCCCGAGCGGGCCGGCCGTTTCGCCGCGGAGGCGCGCGAACATCGACGCCACCGCCTCGCGCACGCCGGGCTCGCTGCCGGGCGCGATGCAGCCGAGGCGCTGCATCCCGGCCACGAAGCCGTCGAGGTCGGCGGCGAGGAGCGCGAGCATGCCGCGACGGAGCTCGCGCGCGAGCTCCGGCGCGAGTCGCTTGCTGAGGCCGAAGTCGACGAACAGCACGCGCGGCGTCGCCACGGCCTCCGGCTCGTCGATCACGAACAGGTTGCCCGCGTGCGGGTCCGCGTGGAACAGGCCGTCCACGAAGATCTGCTTCGCGTACGCGCGCACGACCACCTCGAGCACCCGCGCGCGCGAGATGCCGCGCTTTTCCAGCGCGGCGGGGTCGCCGAGCGGGAGCGCCGGCCAGCGCTCCACGGTGAGGACGCGGCGCGCGCTGTGGCTCGCGATCACGCGCGGCACCACGACCTGCGCGTCGCCCGCGAGGTTCGCGGCGATCGCGCTCGCCATCCCCGCCTCGTGGCGGAAGTCGAGCTCCTCCGCGAGGCCCTCCGCGAACTCGCGGAGCCAGGGGCCTGCGGTCCGTTGCCCGAGCGCGGCGCGGACGCCGAGCCGGATCCACGCGAGGTCGGCCGCGCGCGAGTGGACGAGCCACGGGTACTGGACCTTGACCGCGACGGCGCGTCCGTCCGGGAGGCGCGCGCCGTGGACCTGCGCGATCGAGGCGGCCCCGAGGGGGCCAGGGTCCATCTCCGAGAACAGGGAGGCGAGGGGCGCGCCGAGCTCCGTCTCGACGACCTCCCGCACCCACGCGAACGGGACGGGCGGGACGCCGTCGCGGAGCGACACCAGCGCTTCGCGCAGCTCCGGGTCCACGAGGTCGACCCGCAGCGAGGCAAACTGGCCGAGCTTCGCGAAGGGGCCGCGGAGCCGGCCGAGCGTCCGCCCGAGTCGGACGGCGAGGCGCCGGCCGCGATTCGCCGGCGGTCCGGTGAAACGGATCGCGAGGCCGGCGAGCGCGAGACCCGCGAGCGCCAGCGCCTGTGTGACGCCGAGCGCACGGAGCCCGAAACGGAGCCGCGCGCCCAGACGTCTCCAGGGAGAGAGAGGCGGGATGGCGTCCTGGGCGAGCACGTCTCGGCATCCCGTTCTTGACATTCGAACCAGGCCTAGTTTACGGAAGAGTGGCGGCCCCTGGGGCTGCTGCCCGGAGGAGGGGACCGATGCTCCACCTGGCCCTCTGGCTCGTCGCCTCGCTCCTCGTCTCACCGGCTCTCGCGCAGGAGGACGTCGCACCCGGCGCTCCGACCTTCAAGGAAGGCGACACGATCAGCTTCGACCGGATCGACTCGCTGAAGCCCTACCTGCCGCCCGAGTTCTGGGACAACCGCGACTTCTTCTTCTACGAGGGCATGCAGCTCGAGATCGGGCCCTTCGACCGCGACTATGCCGAGCCCGCCGCCTTCGAGGCCGCGACCCAGAAGCACAAGGGCTCCGCGAAGATCGGACCCGAGGAGAGCCTCACCGGCTACGTCTCCGGCCGGCCGTTCCCGGGCACGATCGACTGCAAGGGCGACCCGCAGGCTGGCGCCAAGATCGCGTGGAACTTCGACTGGCGCTGGCAGGGCGACGGCAGCAACTCCCGCTACTACTACTCGTACTGGGACCGCGGCGAGGAGCTCCCGCTCTACTACGAGGGCACCTCGAAGATCATCAAGATGAGCGGGCGCGTCGAGCCCGAGTACGAGGCGAGCCAGGCCGACCTGTTCCGCGGCGACAAGCGCAAGCACATCTTCGGCATCGAGGTGGACGCGCCCTTCGACGCGCGCGGCATCCTCGTGATGACGTACCGCTACAACGACTCGCAGCTGCCGAGGGGGCAGACGAAGAACGACGACACCTGGGTGTACGTACCGACGCTGCGCCGTGTGCGGCGCATCTCCTCGGCGCAGCGCACCGACGCGGTGTCGGGCACCGACTTCACGCTCGACGACCTGCGAAGCTTCGACGGCATCGTCCCGCAGTACAAGTGGCAGTGCCTCGGCGCTGACATCCCGATGCTGGCGCCGATGAACTCGCGGGTCGAGGCGTATCCGTACTCGCGCGACCACAACTTCGGGCCGTACGGGCTGTCCTACGCCGACGACCGCTGGGAGCTGCGGAAGGCCTACAAGGTGCGCTTCACGCCCAACAACGCGGACCACCCGTACTCGAAGAAGGACATCTACATCGACATGCAGACCTACGAGCCGTTCTACTCCTTCGCGTACGACCGCAAGAACGAGCTCTGGAAGATCATCACGCACAACCACCGCTGGAGCGAAGACAACCTGCCCGGCGACGCCAAGAAGCCGAACGGGAGGTGGTACGAGGGCTGGCCCGAGGTGCCCGACCCGCGCGACAACCGCGCGAACAGCGACATCATCGTGAACGTCCAGACCGGCACCGGGAACCGCATCGAGTACTGGGACAACCACGGTACGCCGTTCGCCAGCAAGGGGAAGATCCGGCGGTACATCGACATCGGGCGGCTCACGAAGGGCCGCTAGCCGAGCGTGGGCGGGCGACATAGCATGCCCGCCAGTCAGCCCCCAGGAGGCCCCCCATGCCCCGCGCACGCCGCACGTTGCTCGCAGCCCTGTGCCTGCTGCTGCCGACCGCCTGCCACGACACGCACTTCAGCCCGCGCGGTGGCGGAGGGGAGATCATCGTCCCGGACGACCTCTTCGCCGTCTCGGTGGTGGACTCGAGCATCGCCCTGGCGGCCGGCTATTGGGGCTCGATCTATCGCACGGAGGACGCCGGGCAGACGTGGGCGAAGACGGACTCGGGCACGAAGCGCCTGATCTACGGGATCAGCATGGCCGACGCCCAGAACGGCTGGGCGGTGGGTCAGCTCTCGACCGTGCTCCACACGAGCGACGGCGGCCAGACCTGGGAGCGCCAGTCGACGCCCAAGGACGACCAGGGCGTCCACCTGTTCGCCGTGCAGGCAGTGAGCGCGCAGCAGGCGCTCGTCGTGGGCGAGTGGGGCACACGGCTCCTCACCGAGGACGGCGGCAAGACCTGGCAGGACAACTCGCTCACGATCAGCGAGGAGCATCCCCAGTTCGTCTGGCTCACGGTGCCCGACCAGGAGAAGGTGCGGGAGGGCGAGAAGGTCTTCGAGGACGTCACGCTGAACGACGTGAGCTGCCTGACCGCGAATCGCCAGTCCTGCTGGATCATCGGCGAGTTCGCGTACCTGTTCCGGAGTGAAGACGGGGGCCGGAACTGGGAGCGCGGCAAGATCGAGTCGGGCATCGAGATCCAGCCCATCGACATGGCGCACAACGAGATCGCGCTCGACGACGCCGCGCGAGAGGCCATCACGGCGTTCGCGAAGGCCATCGCGGGCCAGCAGCACCTCAACATCGCCATCGAGCCGCGGGTTTCCGACCGCGAGATCCAGCAGTTCGGCCAGGAGAGCGATCCGTTCCCGCTCTTCGAGATCATCGAGGCGCGCACCCAGGAGGTGCAGTCGGTGATCGAGGACGCCGGGATCCTGTCGGATCGCATCCGGCGCCGCGGCGCGCCGCCGTGGGACTTCGAGGAGTTCATCGACGACGACCCGGACTTCCTGAAGCGATACATGTCCTCGCGCAAGGCCGCCGCGCCCGGCGTCGAGGTGCAGATCTCGCAGAACCCGTACCTGTTCGCCGTGCGCTTCGCGGACCAGAACGAGGGCTGGATCTCGGGCCTGGGCGGCGTGATCCTGCGCAGCCGCGACAGCGGGCGCACCTGGGTCTACGAGCAGCTCGGGCGCGTGCAGGCCGTGTTCGGCATCCACCCCTTCTCGGGCGACACCGCGATCGTGGTGGGCGAGAAGGGCCTGATCTACGCGACCGAGGACGGGGGCAAGAGCTGGGCCCAATGGCCCGGCTTCCCGACCGTGTTCACGTTCATGCGCACCATCGCCTTCGCGCCGGGCAACCGCGTCGGGTACATCGTCGGGCAGCGCGCGAGGGTGCTGCGGACCGAGGACGCCGGCCGGACCTGGCGGACGGTGCTCCCGAAGGACGATCCGGCGATCGCCGCCGAGAGCGAGGCCACGAAGACCGCCCAGGTCGAGTAGCCGGCCGGCCGCGCCGCGCGACCTCGGAGGCGTCCCTCAAGTCCGCCCGTGCGGTGGTCGATGGCGCTTGCGGTCCCGTGTCCCAGGGGAAGACGATGACCGAGCTGGCCGGCCGCGCCCGCGTCCTGGTGGTGGACGACGACCGCTTCCAGCGCGAGCTCGTGAGCGACGTGCTCCGTGAGCGAGCGGACGTGGTCCCCTGCGCGAACGTGGAGGAGGCCCTCGGCGCGCTCCGCGAGGCACCGGCGGACCTCCTGCTCTCGGACCTGTCCATGCCCGGCCGCTCGGGCCTCGAGCTGCTCCAGCAGGTGATGCGGGACCACCCCGGCACCGACTTCGTCATCGTGACGGCGCACGCGTCCGTCCGGAGCGCGGTCGAGGCCCTCCGCCTGGGCGCCTCCGACTACCTGGAGAAGCCGGTCCGCCCCGAGGACCTGATCCTGGTGCTCGAGCGGACGCTGGGCCGGCGCCGCCTGCTGACCGAGAACCAGCGGCTCCGGGACGAGCTCTCGCTCCACCAGTCCTGCCGGCTCCTCTCGAGCTGCCTCGAGCCCGAGGACGTCTTCGCGATGGGGCTCGACCTGGCGCTCCGCGCCCTCCGCCTCACGCGCGGCTTCGCGCTCTATCACCGCACCGCGCTCCCGGGCGCGGACGGCTTCCACTGCCGCGGCTTCAGCGAGGCCGAGGAGCAGGCGCTGCGCGAGGCGTTCGCCTCGAAACCCGTCACGCTGGAGCCGTCCGGCGGTCTCGAGCGCCGGACCCGCGGCGAGGTGCACCAGCGGCTCGCGAGCCTCGGCATCGGGATCGGCGAGCTACTCGTGCTGCCCATCTCCGGTGACGATGCGGAAGGCGGCGCGCTGTTCCTGCTCGGCGAGGGCGAGCCCGCGAACGAGGTCGACCTCTCCCGCGCACAGGTGGTGGCGGAGCACGCCACGCTCGCGCTCCGCAATGCCGAGCGCTACCGCGCGGCGCGCGACCGCGCCTTCATCGACGACGTCACAGAGGTCTACAACGCCCGCTACCTGCGCGAGGCGCTCGACCGCGAGATCCGGCGCGCCGAACGCTACGGCACCGAGCTCTCGATCCTCTTCCTCGACCTCGACCGCTTCAAGCTCGTGAACGACACGCACGGCCACCTCGTCGGCTCGAACACGCTGCGCCAGCTGTCGCGCCTGATCGAGGGCTGCGTGCGGCAGGTGGACACCGTGGCGCGCTACGGCGGCGACGAGTTCACGATCCTTCTGGTGGACACGGGCGAGCGCGTCGGCCGCACGATCGCCGAGCGCATCCGCCAGTCCGTCGAGCGCCACGCCTTCGAGGCCGGGCCGGGGCGCACGCACCGGCTCTCCTGCAGCGTGGGCGTCGCCACCTATCCGGCGCACGGCCGCACGCGCGAGGCGCTCCTCGACGCGTCCGACAAGGCGATGTACCGGGCCAAGTCCCAGGGCCGGAACCGCGTGGTGAGCGCCACCGAGCTGGACTAGCCCACGAGCGCCTGCTAACAACCGCCCGATTTCGTTCGACTTTTCGACGCCCCTCGAGCTTCGGAGGCGCGGGTGAGCGAGACGGGTACACCGGCCGAGCCGGCCCTCGACGGGCTCGGGGAGCTCCGGCGCACGCACGCGTGCGGCGCGCTCGGGGTCGCCCACGTCGGCCAGGAGGTCGTCGTGGCGGGCTGGGTCCACAGCGCGCGCGACCACGGCGGCGTGATCTTCGTGGACCTCCGCGACCGGACGGGACGGCTCCAGGTCGTGTTCCGGCCGGACGCCTCGCGCGAGTCGCATCTGCGCGCGGGCGCGCTCCGCGCCGAGTACGTGATCGCGGCGCGTGGACGGCTGGCCCGCCGCGACCCCGAGACGGTGAACCCCGCGCTCCCGACCGGCGAGGTCGAGGT
>Ga0187892_10011236_pt1 | contig 11050 bp, 9 predicted proteins | sample MA1701073metaG_FD_139345 | JGI IMG/M metagenome (GOLD analysis project Ga0187892, IMG submission 139345) | Bio-ooze microbial communities from a basaltic lava cave in the Kipuka Kanohina Cave System on the Island of Hawaii, USA - MA170107-3 metaG ... | reverse complement strand
TCCCGGCACGCCGGGACATGGGGAAGGGAGATTCCAGCCAATGGAAGGAGAAGCATCCCCCTCCCCCTGTTTCGCGTCCGCAAGAAACAGGGGGAGGGGGTTTGGGGGTGAGGGTTCCGGGCCTGGCGTCGGTCACGGAACTCCAATCGGGCGTCAAGGCGAGCGTCCCGGAGGACCCCCATCCCCAGCCCTTCCCCCTACTCCTCGCGGGCTCGGAGCATGGGGAAGGGGGTTCCCCTAACCCCCGTCGGCCGAACATCCCTCTACTCCTTGCGGGCTCGGGTCATGGGGAAGGGGAAGTCCATGAAACGAGGACCAGGCCTAATCCTCGAAGTACGGACCGGCGATCGCAAGTCGCCCGCCTTCCTCGACCACTACGAAGGTCGCGAAAAAGCTCTCGTGCCCGCCCTTGGAGTCCTCGAAAGTAATCGTCGCCTCCGCCTTCATCGTGGAAGCGGCCACCGTCTCGGGGATTCCGTGCAGCCCGCGGGTGATGGGATCGTCCGACGGGGGGTCGATCATGACGCTGAAGCTGTCGACCTGCGCCGGCTTGCCGGCGTACCTGTCCCAAGCACCTTGAAGGTCCGCGAGCGCTATTCGGGGCTTTGTGAAGGATGCCAGGAGCCCGTGAGCCTCGCTCATCTGTCCTTGCAGCATGTGGTTTGCGAACTGGTCGCAAATGGGCTTGTAGGGGGCGAGCTCAGGCGCCAGTTTGTAAAGCTCCGGCCCGATGCCCTCGCTCGGCTTCGCGCACCCGGAGACGAGAAGCAACAAGACGATTGCGGTGGCACAAAGGCAGCGCATCGGCTCATTCTGTCCCAGAGCGGCGTTCGGACGCAGGCCGAAGCCCGCGGCTACTACGAAGTAGAGACCGAGGCGCGAATGCGACGCTCTTGCTGGAACTTCGTCAATTCGGCTTCGCGCCGTCGGCGATCCAGCGCTTGATCGTCTCGATCGTCTCGCGGGGTAGTGGCGCGCGGCCCTTGGGCATCCTGCCGGACTGCAGCTCGATGATGATGCGGCTGTTCTCGGGGTTTCCGGCGACCACCACCATCATCACCCTTTGATAGGTCGTGAAGTTCACGTTCGCCGATTCCATCTCCGCGTTGTGGCAGGGCATGCAGTTCTGGTTCAAAATCGCCTTTACCTGTTGGAACGTGACAGCGGGCTTGAGGCTCTCGACCTTCTTGGAGCCCTCTGGCGCTTTCCACTCGAAATCGGACTCGGGCAGTGGCTGCTCGAGTACCTCGATCTCGCTCGCCATCGCAAGCAGCTCTTTCTCGCCGTCGTGGAAAGTGAAACCTCGCGCTATGCCGAGCTTTGCGTCCACGTACAGCTTTTCAGCGCCCTGCCGATCGCCCCCGAGCACTACCTCGACCTCCGTCACTTGGCTGCCCTTGATCGTACGTTGCCCAAGCGTCTTCGCGCTTCGAATGGACTTCGCTGTGTCCTTGACGAAGAAAGCGGCCCAGGCCCAGACCTCTCCATTCTGCGCAACCCGTGCGAGTGCGGCCTGCGCAAAGGGCTCCTGAGTGTATGCATTGGTCTTCTTGCTATAGGCATACACGGATTCGCCGTCGGAAAGCGTGAAGCCGTCCGGCCCCTGTAACTTTAAGAAGTTCGGCTTGGAGTACTCGAGACGGTACGTTGCGGGTGCCTCTCCGGGGCTCTGAACCGTGAACACGGCCTTTAACGCGCCTGCACTTTCGAGCGCGGACAAGTGGTCTTGCACGACCCTCGGCAGAGCGGACTGCGCCAGAACGAGGGCCGCCGCGAAAACCGCGATGACGAAGAGGGTTAGCCAGCGCATACTCGATTCCTCATTACGCCGAGCGGGCGTACGATAGTTGCGACGTTCGATCTCACAGGTTGTTTCCTGCGGCACACCGCTCAGCCTACAGAGTCTGGCCTAGCGTACTTTGCGGGCTCCGCAAGAAACGTCCTTAGCAACATCATCCAAACCGCCAAGCGAGATTCAGAGCTCCCACCCCTTTCGGTACTCCGGACGGATCAGCCGTTCGAACTCGCGGCCTCCGCTTCCACGTACGCGCAGACGCCGGGAGTCCCATTCGACGCGCTCCCCGTTCGCCCACACGGCGAGGTTGCCGAGGAGCACCGTCTCCGTGAGCGGCCCTGCGTAATCCGGGATGTTGGATCGCGCTGGCTTGCCGCCCTGAATCGCTTGAACCCACTCTTCGAAATGGCCCGGAGACTGGTCGAACGGAACGTCCGGCATCGGAGCGCCCCCGACAATCTGTGTGCCGCCGCCGTACTCATTCGGGCTGTACAGCGTGGCCCTTTCGCACACGAATATGGTTCCGTTCCCGCCGTATTCCGATCCCGGAACCAGCTCTTGCGGCGGGCGCTTGCCTCCGTCGTACCAGGTCAAGGTCACGGCGGGCCTGCCCCTGCGGGCGGGAAACTCGTAACGGACGATCGACCATAGCGGAAAGCTGTCCCCGTTGTGGCCGGAAGTCTCGGCGGAGACGGCGACCGGATCGCGCAGATCGAGCGCCATGAACGGCAGGTTCATGCAGTGGCAACCTATGTCGCCGAGTGCGCCCGTGCCGAAGTCCCACCATCCGCGCCAGGCGAACGGATGGTAGCCGTCCGCGTAGGGGCGGTCCGGAGCCGGGCCGAGCCACGCGTCCCAGTCGACGAGAGAAGGCGTGCGCCTCGGCTGCGGGCGCGGAACGCCTTGCGGCCACCAATTGCCCGCGCGGTCCGTCCAGCAGTGCACCTCTTTGACGGCGCCGAATGCGCCGGAGCGGATCGCCGCAGCGGCCCTCCGCAGCTCCGGAAGCGCGGTCAGCTGATTGCCCATCTGGGTTGCGACGCGGTGCCTTCGCGCAAGCTGCGCGAGTGTGCGCGCTTCGTGCAGCGTCCTGGTCAGGGGCTTCTGACAAAACACGTGCTTACCAAGCCTCATTGCCGCTGCTGCCGCCGGCGCGTGCGTATGGTCCGGCGTGCTCACGACCACGGCGTCGATGCGGCTGTGCATCGCGTCGAACATGCGCCGAAAGTCCGAGAAGCTGGCGGCGCGGGGGTACTGGATAAGCGATTTTGCTCGCGTCTGGGCGTCGATCTCGGCGATCGCGACGATCTCGCCGAACCGCGCGGCGTCTTCGGCGTCGCTGGTTCCCTTTCCGCCGATTCCGACCACGGCGAAGCGGATGCCGGCGCTTTTCGCGAACGAGGCAGCGGCCGGCGACGCCGCCGAATTCAAAAGGGAACTTGCTTGCGCTCTGCCGACGATCGCTGCTCCGACTGCGGCTGCGGAGCCGATAAGCACGTCGCGTCTGGTGGGTCCGGTAGGCATGAGAATCTCCGGCGAAGAGTTTAGCCGCAAGACCAGCAATTCCTCTCTAAACTTGGTCGCCGCAAGGGATTCGCTAAGCGGACGGCTGCTGGATCTCGAGCTCCGCGACCGCTTCTTCTAGTCGCTCCAAGTCGGACCGGGCGTCGCGCAGCCCCGAAATGGCTTCGAGCTTCTCGTCGCCCGGCTGAAGCCTGCGATCGGCCTTATCATGCTTCTGAATGGCCTTAGCGAGGGCTTCCATTTCGGACAGCAGCGGCTGAGCCCAGCCTCTGGCAAGCGCAAACTCCTGAGCCTGGGCGCTTTCCGGCTCCGCAAGCTCGAGCATCCTTGCCATGGCCTCTTCCATCGCCCTCGTCGCTTTGATCCTCGCCTGGGACCAGACGCCATTGCCACTCGCGCGGGCGACCTCGGGCTCGGGCACGGCGATCAAGTAAAGGCGAGCGGCTTGGTCCAACACTTCGCCGACCTTCGGAGAAAGCGCAGGCTCGAGTCCAAGCAAGCTTCGGAACCGCAAGAGCCGGGCAAGAACCAGCTTTGCGCGCTTGCAAAGGTTAATTCTGCTGATCGGGATGCTCTTTGCGATTCGATGAAAGATCATGCCGAGCGTGCCGCCCAACGCGACCATTCCCACGGCGCCGAGGATGAACAGGGGATCGAAAATGAGCGCCAGCGGCAGGAACACGCTCACTCCTACCACGCTCAGCACCAAAGGCACGACCCATCGGGCGATGTGAAAGGCGTCGTCCTGCCTTCCGGCTTCCGCCTCCAGAAACGCTTCGAGGCTGGCGAGCTCGGGCTGGCCCTTCATGCCGGGCAGCCTTCGCATGATTCGTAGCCAAGAAACGGAGCTCACCACTCTAGAATACGCGAGATCGCGCCAAATCCAATGGGACGCGAACTGGGCGAATCTCGCGGGCTGCGGGCCCGTCAAGAGTTCAAGAGCGCGCAAAACGCGTTTGGGACGGAGGTTTCGAATGGTTAGGGTTTGTGTGTTGATCGGCGTGCTGTCGGCGTTAAGCCTTTCCGCGATGGGAAAACAGAGCGGCACACGGCCGGAGCCGCCCGCGCTGAAGGTCGCCGGTTGGTCGAACGCGCCTAAGGAGGGCTTCAAGCTCGAAAGCGCTCGGGGCAAGGTCGTGCTGCTTGCTTTCCTTTCCGGGTTTTGCTGAGGCTCCGCGGCGGCGGTGGCGAAGCTCGAAGAGCTGAACCGCCGCTACAAGGACCAAGGGTTGGTCCTCGTGGGGATCTATCGAGGGGTGGGAACCTCGGAGGGTTCCAAGCAGATCGCTGCGCAGAAGATCAATTGGGTAGTGGGCTTCGACTCGCAGAACGAAACTTTCAATTCCTACTTTCCTCCGGACGGCGGCTTCGTGACGGGCTCCGCTTATTACGCCTTCGTCGACCGTGCAGGCAAGCGAAGAGACACCGACGCGAACGGCGCAAGTTTGGAGGCGGACCTAAAGCGGCTTCTCGCAGAAGCGAACTAGGGAGCGCCGGCGCGCTTGACTCTCGGTGTCGCCCGTGCGAGCGCGACGAAACTCGAGAGCAAATGCGCTTCGTTCAAGACCCGTCCATGAACGGATACCGGTAGTCCGTCGGCGGCACGAGGGTCTCCTTGATCGTCCGAGGGCTGAGCCACCGGAACAGGTTCAGCCAAGATCCGGACTTGTCGTTCGTTCCGCTCGCTCGCGCGCCGCCAAAAGGCTGTTGCCCCACGACCGCGCCCGTAGGCTTGTCGTTGATGTAGAAGTTGCCGGCGGCATTGCGCAGGCGGTTCGTGGCGAGATCGATGGCGTCGCGGTCCCGAGCCACGATCGACCCCGTCAGCGCGTACGGCGAGGTCTGGTCCACGAGCCGCAAGGTCTCGTCGAACTTGTCCGCATCGTAAACGTACATCGTCAGGACCGGCCCGAAGATCTCTTCGCACATCGTGCGATACATGGGGTCCTTGGCTTCCACTATCGTCGGCTGCACGAAGTAGCCCTTGGAGCGGTCCCCTTCGCCACCGACCAGAATCGAGGCGTCCTTGTCCTTCTTCGCGCCTTCCAGGTAGCCCATGATGTTCTCGAAGCTCTTTTCGTCGATCACGGCGTTCACGAAGTTCTCGAAGTCCTCGACGCTCCCCATCTTGATGCTCTTCACTCCGTCGCTCATCCGCTGGCGCACCTCGTCGGCGAGGTTGCTCGGAATGTAGCACCGCGATGCTGCGGAACACTTCTGGCCCTGATACTCGAAGGCCCCTCGAAGCAGCGCCGTGACGAGAACGTCCACGTCCGCCGTGCGGTGCGCCAACACGAAGTCCTTTCCGCCCGTTTCGCCGACGATGCGGGGGTACGAGCGGTACGTTCCGATGTTCTCCGCGATCGACTTCCACATCGAGTTGAAGGTCGAAGTCCCGCCCGTGAAGTGCAGGCCGGCGAACTCGGGGTGCGCGAAGCACACCTCCCCGACCGTCGGACCGGGGGCGAATACGAGGTTGATCACGCCGTCCGGCAAGCCGGCCTCCAAAAGGATCCGCATGGTCATCTGGGCGCTGTAGACCTGCGTATTCGAAGGCTTCCAGACGATCGTGTTTCCACATAGCGCCGCGGAACAGGGAAGGTTCGCGGCGATCGCGGTGAAGTTGAACGGCGTGACCGCCAGAATGAAGCCCTCCAGCGGGCGATACTCCATGCGGTTGTGCATTCCCGGAGCGCTCGCCGGCTGCATTCGGTATATCTCGGACAGGTAGTGGACGTTGTAACGCAGGAAGTCCACGGTCTCGCACGCCGCATCGACCTCGGCTTGGAATACGCTCTTACTCTGTCCGAGCATCGTGGTGGCGTTGATGTACGGCCGGTACTTGGTCGCGATCAGCTCGGCAGCTCGCAGAAACACGGCCGCGCGGTTCTCCCAGCTCGTGTTTGCCCACGATGCCTTCGCCTTCAGTGCGGCTTCCACGGCCATCTCGACGTGGCAGCCGTCGCCCGCATGAAAAGTCCCGAGCACGTGCTGGTGCTCGTGCGGCGGGCGCATGGGGATCTGGTTGCCCGTTTTAACCTCCTTGCCGCCGATCGCCATGGGAGCTTCGACCTGCTTGGACTTGAGCTCGGCGAGGGTCTTCTTGAGCAGAGCGCGTTCGGGGGTCCCCGGAGCGTGCGACTGGATCGGCTCGTTTACGGGGGCAGGATAGTTGAAGTAACCGCGGTCCATAACGGCAAGCAGTTTACCGGGCCGAACACCCGGCGGAAATGCCGGACCGAACGCCAACCTGTGTGAATTTCCAGGTCGCCGCCGTAGATTCCATCCGAAAACAACCCATAAGCGGGCCCTGGCTTGGACGGAGGGCAAGAAGCGGATGGGCGAAGGACAATGGGGCTAGGCGGCCGGGAAGCGGTCTTGCATAGAGTGGCGCGAGACGCGCGAGGCGACTCGTCGCACTTCGCATTCGAACCCGCGCGTACGCGTGTTTCGCGCGCGCGGCCACGCGTGAGGCTATCCGGGCAGCGCGGCGCGGCATCGTTCGCCGCGATCGGCGTCGGTTGGACTGCACGCTCTTAAGCCGTTGGGGCAACGATTAGGCTGCGAAAGGGAACGAGGATGCAACGGGTGGGAATCGAGCGGCCGCGAAGGGCGAAAACCGGGCTAAGCGGCTCGGCGGTCTTCAACCTGCCTCCGGTCGCCGTGGGCATGGTCGTGGGCATCGCCGTGTTCCTTACGTCCGTGGCGAGCGTTTACGTACTCCACTCGGCATCCGCGAGCTCTCTGAGAAACGAGATTCGCGGAAACCTGATTCGGATCGCCGGAGCCGCCGCGAGCACCGTCGATCCCAATCTGCACGCGAGCTTGCGAGACCCTGGCCAAGAGTCCTCCCCCGAATACGAGCGAGCGATTGCGCCCCTAAGACGAATCCTCCAAAGCGACCCTCAAATATCCTTCGTATACACGTGCGTGCTGCGGGGCAGCAAGGTTCATTTCGTGCTCGATCCCACTGAGGCCGGGGACGCGGACGGCGACGGGCAGGACGACAAGTCGCACGTCATGCAGCCCTATGCCGAGGCGCCCGAGGCGATGCTTCAGGCTCTGCGAACCGGAATCAGGATGGCGGACGACGAGCCCACGCAAGACCGCTGGGGGGCGTTCATCAGCGGCTATGCTCCGATTCGAGATCGAGAGGGAAAGCCGATCGGAATTGTCGGGGTGGACCTATCCGCAAAGGACTACCTGGAGCGGCAATCGAGCCTGAAGGCCGCCGCGGCTTATGGAATCGGCGTCGCCGCCCTCTTCTCCCTGCTCGCCGCGATCATTGCGGCGGTGCTGCGACTCGCGGCTCTTCGTCTGCACTTCGAAGCCACGGCCCAGGAGGAAAAACACCGTGCGGAAATCGACGCGACCATGGAGCGCCTCGAGGCAGCCCTCACGATCGCCGAGGTTTCGCGCAACAGGTTCTCCCACCTGTTCGAAGGCATTCCCGTGTCCTGCCTGACCTTCAGCAACGAACAGCGAGTTTTCGAGTGGAACCACCACGCCTTGGCGGCCTTCTCCGCGAATCCGCGTTCCGTATTCCAGCACACCCTTAGAGAGGTGCTAGGGACAAAGCTATACGGAAAAAAGGAGGAAGCGGCGGTGCTGCGGCTTCTTCAAGGCGAGAAGTTCTGCGATATGGAGTGGTCCGACGGACGGCGGCACTTCCTGGTCAGCGGGCATCCCCTCTACTCGAATCAGGGGGCGGTTTGTGGCGGGATCATCGCCGCCGTCGACATCAGTCGGCAAAAGGTCGCCGAAGATCGAGCTCAGAGACGGCTGCTGGAGCTGAACCGCGCGAACGAGGAGATGAACACTGCGCACCGAGACCTGAAGGACGCAAACGAACGCTTGAAAGCGCTGGCGACTACGGACCCGTTGACCGGCCTCTCGAATCATAGGGCGTTCTTCGAGGCGCTGAACCGACTGACAAGGGAGGCCGCGCGCGGCAGGACGTTTTCCCTCGTGATGGGGGACGCCGACCATTTCAAGTCCGTGAACGACCGGTTCGGACACCTGGCTGGAGACGAGATGCTGTACCAAGTTGCGCAAGCCCTTTCGAGCGTCGTTCGGCCCGGAGACGTCGTAGCGCGGTACGGCGGTGAGGAGTTCGGCATCTTGCTTAGCGGAGCGGAAGGAAAGGCTGCTCTGGCGGTGGCGGATCGTATGCGCCGCGCCGTGGAAGCGATCTCAGGCGAACAAGGCTCCGTTACCGCAAGTTTCGGCGTTGCGTCCTGGGCGGGAGACGGCGATAGCGCCGAAATGATCTTGAAGGCCGCGGACGATGCCCTTTACGAGGCCAAACGGGAGGGACGCAGCTGCGTGAAGCTCGCGGAACGCAAGCCAAAGAAGGCCGCCTAGCGGCTTTGGCTTCGAGACGGCGCTAAACTGTCGGACATGTTTGCTCTTGTCGGCGCGGCTTGGCGCTGCCGCGCGCCCTTGGCGATCCTATTCGCCCTCTGCTCCTCTCTCGCCATCGCCGAGATTCGTTACACGGTCCGGCCGATGTCCGAGGCGGGAAGAGTCGAAGTAACGATGGCGATTCCCACACAGCAGGGCCCGTTGACGCTCGAAGTACCTCGTTGGGCGCCGGGAAGCTATCGCCTCGCGGATTACCACAGGAACATCGCCGACCTTAAGGTTGCCGACTCCGCGAAGCGAGACCTGACGGTCTCCAAGCCCGGCGATTCCTCCTGGCGATTCGACGCCCCGTCTGGAATCGTGACCGTCCGCTACACGGCGCCGTGCCCGTTCGTGGCGGGGGCGATGCATTACAGCGGGCCGGCGACCTACCTCTACGTTGTGGGCAGGAAGGAGGAGGCGTGCAGGCTCACGGTGGAGCTGCCTGCAGGGTGGAAGATCGCCGTCGGCCTCGACGCCTTGAGGGGATCGCAGACGACCTTTAGCGCGCCCGACTACGACGTCCTGGCGGACAACCCTGTCACGATGGGAGACTTCATAGAGCTCTCCTACCGAGTCCGCGGAAAGCCGCACACGATCGCTTTGCGCGGTGAGCCCAGAGCGCAAGTGGACCGGGACTACATCCTGAAGGTCTGCCGCTCGATCACGGAAGCCCAAGCGGACTTCTTCGGGGGGCTCCCTTACAACAAGTACGTTTGGCATTTCAACGTGACGCCCGGCCAGGACGGAGGCGGCGGCTTGGAGCATCTGAGCAGCACGCAGATTTCGCTTGCTGCCGGCGTAGGCCCCCGCTCCGTTCGCGTGTGCTCGCACGAGTTCTTCCACGTCTGGAACGTGAAGCGCATCCGGTCGAAGCCGCTCGGCCCGTTCGACTACCAAGAGCTCCCCAAGACCGGCGCGCTGTGGTTCCTGGAAGGCGTAACGGACTACTACGCGGACCTTTTGCTTCTCCGCTACGGCTGGAGCAAGGAACCCGAGTTCTACGAGGACCTCGCGGGAAACGTGCGCGGGGTCCGCTCGAACGCGAACCGGATGCAGGTCAGCCCCCACGACGCCAGCTACCGGGTCGGGGAGGCCGCCAACGGCCGGGGCAACAGCCAGGGCTACCAAGTCAGCTACTACAACACGGGCTGGCTCGTGGGGCTTTGCCTGGACCTGGAGATTCGCGCGAGGACCGGCGGGAAGAACAGCCTGGACGACGTCGTGAAGGCGCTGTGGACGCAATGCAAGGACGGAAAGCCGGGGTTCGCCGAGGACGAGATCCGAAAGCTCTGCGTGCGGTTCGGCGGGCCCACGCTCGGCGAGTTCTACGACCGGGTCGTGATGAAGCCAGGGGAGCTTCCCGTCGAGGAGCAGCTTGCGAAGGTCGGCCTTAGGCTTGATCAGAGGCTCGAGTGGTACGCCGACCCAGGTTTCGACTGGTCGGCGTTCGGCAGAAACCAGACCGGTGCGCGTGTGACGCGGGTTCGAGAGACTGCAAGCCAGGCGCTGAACTCGGGCGACGTGATCTTGGCCATAGACGGCGAGGACTGCGACGGAGGCTCGCCCGGCGAAGTCAACCGAAAGACCGCGGCCGCGATCGCCAAGCTGGAAGCCGGAAAGCCCGCCAAGCTGAGGATCCGCCGCGGGGAGCAGGAGAGCGAGGTAACGGTCACGCCGGTGAGAGCCTCTCGGACGGTGTGGAAGGTCGAAGAGGCCGCGTTCGGCGATGCCGCCTTGCAAGCGCTGAGACGGGGCTGGTTCTACGCCGAGAAGCGCGCGTAAGGGCGTGCGGACGAGCGGGCGTATGGGCGAATGGGCGCGTGGGCGAATGGGCGAAGGGGCGTATGGGCGAGCAGGCAAATGGGCGCAGGGCAAAGATTCCCCCTCCCAATGTACGAGCGGAGCGAGGACAGGGGGAGGGGACAGGGGTGGGGGTTCCGGGCGGGCATGCGGGCGAAGGGGGTGTATGGGGGTATGGGCGTATGGGCGAATGGGCGAAGGGGCGTATGGGCGAGTTGCCGAAGGGGCGAAGGGGCAAAGATTCCCCCTCCCAATGTCCGAGCGGAGCGAGGACAGGGGGAGGGGACAGGGGTGGGGGTTCCGGGCGGACGAGCGGGAGTTTGGGCGAGCGGGCATTCGGGCGAGCGTGCGTTCGGGCGAGCAGACAATTGGGCGCAGGGCAAAGATTCCCCCTCCCAATGTCCGAGCGGAGCGAGGACAGGGGGAGGGGACAGGGGTGGGGGTTCCGGGCGGACGAGCGGGCGTATGGGCGAATGGGCGCGTGGGCGAATGGGCAAATGGGCGCAGGGCAAAGATTCCCCCTCC
>Ga0187892_10011235_pt1 | contig 11051 bp, 8 predicted proteins | sample MA1701073metaG_FD_139345 | JGI IMG/M metagenome (GOLD analysis project Ga0187892, IMG submission 139345) | Bio-ooze microbial communities from a basaltic lava cave in the Kipuka Kanohina Cave System on the Island of Hawaii, USA - MA170107-3 metaG ... | reverse complement strand
GAGGGCGCTGACCACGACGACGTCGAGGGCGGTGACCAGGACGATGTCGCACCGGGCTGTCACCGCGTAGCGCCCGATCTCCAGGCCGGCGAGGGGAAGCAGGAAGGAGAACCGGCCAGCGCCGTCGGCGGTCGTGCGGCCCACCGACCGCTCATCGACTTCGAGCTGGACCGGGCTCCCAGGGGCACACCCGAAGCCCTCGGCGGTCACGGGCTCGCCGGGCGCCGCTGCCGGCCGGTCGAGCGACAGGCCGCTCGTCGGTACCGAGGTCGTCGTCGCCGGGCTCGGGGTCGACGTGGTCGCCGACGTGCCGTCCGGAGGGCCCGCGGTCGAGGTGGTCGTGGCGCCCGGGGGCGCCGTCGTGGTGGCACCGGGGCCAACCGTCGTGGAGGTGGTACCGGATGGGGTGGTCGATGTCGTCGTGACCCCCGGTGCCGACGTGGTTGTCGTCGACGTGCCTGTCGTCGACGTGCTGGTACTGGTGCGGCTGGTGGTGGTGGTCGTCGTGGTCGGCGGCGGGGTGACCTCGAACCTGGCGCGATCGACGACCTGCGATCCGGCGCCCCCGGCGCCACAGTGGACCGTCACCGTGTGGGTGCCGGTGCCCGCGCCGGACGGGACGATCACCGTGGCCGATCGGGCGTCGGCCACACTCCCCGAGGTGAACCCGAAGTCGACCTGGGGGCTGTCCCAGCGCACGAACCACGCGGCGCGGCACGTCGAGTAGCCGTTCCCCGCAACCACGAACGCGGTGCCAACCTCGCCCGAGGCCTGCGAGAGCACGATGTTGGCCGCCCACGCCGGATCCGCCATCAGCGCCGACGCGGCGACGAGGACAGCCGTGGCGGCGGAGCGCACCGCGCCCGGCGCGGCCCGGGACCACCCGCTACGCTGCCCCGCGGAACGGGGTGGAAAGGACGGGCGGTGTCCGATCGGGACAGCGTGGTGAAGGTTCTGGCCGGAGACCCCGACGCCTTCGCGGCGCTCTACCGTGCTCACGTCCACGCCGTCGTCGCCGCCGTTCGGGACCACGTGGCCGACCGAGAGTCGGTCGCCGACACCGTCCAGGAGGTGTTCACCCGAGCCCTCGACGGCCTTCGGGCGCTGCGGGAGCCAGACCAGTTCCGGCCCTGGCTGCTGGCCATCGCCCGCCACGCGGCCGTCGACCAGCAGCGCCGGGAGATACGCGAGCGGCTGAGCACCGTGCCGGCAGCCAACAGCCCGGAGGAGCTCTCGCCCGATGGGGATCCCGCCGACATCGCCCAGCTGCGGGCGGAGAGCGCGCTGGTGGCCGGGTGCGTGGCCGGGCTGTCCCGCCGGGACGCGACCGCGCTGGCCATGGTCGCCCATCTGGGATTCAGCCCCGCAGAGGTCGCCTCCGCCCTCGGCGTGACGCCGGGGACGGCCAAGGTGATCGTGCACCGCGCCCGCCGGCGGTTGCGCGGGGCGCTCGCCCTCGAGCTCGGGGTCCGCCGGGCGGCTGGGTCATGCCCCACGTTCGAACAGCTCTACGGTCGCGACAACGTCGTCGCCGCCAGGCACGTCAGCGACTGCCATGAGTGCCATCGGGCCATGCAGGACGAAGTCACGTGCTACGCCATGCCGGTCCATGGGAACCCGCCCACGGCCGTCCCCGTCTGAGCGACCCGCTCACGCCACGCCTCGCGCCGCCGGGGCGCGGAGATGGGGGCGGCTCGGGTCTCGTCCCGCCTCGATGATCAGGGCCCTGACGCGCGCCGCGATGATCGGGGGAACACTCGAGTGGCGCGCCGCCTGCCCGAAGAGCGACGCCACCCACTGGCCGTGGGAGATCCCCTCGCTCGAGACGTCGGACGGCTCGTGGGCCAGGCTGACCCCCGTGCCGACCGGCCCCGTCAACCGCGGGCCCCGGGCATGCACCGCGCCCGGCGCCGCCGACGTGGCCTCCACGACGAGACCGATCGCCCGCTCCTCGTCGGACGACGCCACGTAGACGACGCAGGCATCGTGGCGCAGATAGGACTGGGTGTTGGCGATGACCTTCATCTCGAAGGGGACGCCGTCGGCGTCGAGCCGGCGAGCCAGGGGCCCGAGGGCCCAGGAGGCGGCCGGCGCCTTGACACTGACGTAGAGCCGCGAGAGCAGGGCGCGGTCCACCAGCGCCTCCCGGCCCGTCCGCACGACGAACCCGGGGAGCATCCCGACGCGCAGGACCGGCGACCGGAACGTCACGACGTCGGAGCCCGACCCGCCGGTCAGCTCGTTCGCCATCACGAAGGCGGCCATGCCATCCTTCTCGATGAGGATGCGGTCGTGGTCGTGGCCCACCACCTTCCAGCCATGAACCTCGACCGTGTCCGACACCGCGCCGAACAGGCTACGCACGAAATCGTCGTCGCGGAGCCGCTGGGCGCAGGCCCGGTAGACATCCAGGCCCCGGCCCCTCCCGGTGAACCGGCCGGCATACATGGCCACGTAGGCGAGCCGGTCGCGATCGTCGTCTCCGTCGGCCGCCCGGCAGATGGCGGCCATGCCGGCCGCGGCGCCGTGCAGGTCTCGAGCCGCCCAGGAACCGGTCACGCCGCGGCTGCCCGGAACAGCGCTTGCGGGTTGCGGACCAGGCCCTCGGCCAGGATCAGGCGCAGGAGGTGGCGGGGGTCGACCTGGTTGGCGAACTGGCACTCGGCCCAGCTCCGCACCACCAGCCAGGCGGCCGCGCTGGCCACGACGCTGCTGTGGCAGGCGGCGTCGAGCAGCCCCCGCTCCCGGTAGGCGGTGACCACCTCGTCGGCCAGGTCGCAGAGGTCGCGGTAGGGCACCGAGGCGCTGGCGAACCACGCCGACTGGGGGGCGAGGAGGTCGACGCTGTCGGCCCAGATGGCGATCGCCGAGGCGATGATGCTCCCGACGTCCCAGCTCACGGGGCCCGTGCCGGCCAGCTCCCAGTCCACGACCATCGGCCCTTGAGGAGCACACAGGATGTTGTCGCCCTTGAGGTCCCCGTGGATGACCCCGACCGGACCGGCACCCGCGATCGCGGCGCGCAGGGCGTCCCGCAGGAGAGGCCGGGCGTGGAAGGACCGCAGGAGGTGGATGGACGCCTCCGTCCCGTCGAGCCACAGGGACACGTGCACGGGGTCGATCTGGGGCAGGGCGGGGACGGCGCGGGGCGTAGCCGCGCCATCGGGAGGAGGCGTCCAGCCGTGCAGGTCGGCCAGGAGCGAGGACACCGTGCCCAGCGCGGCCAAGGCCTCAGCGGGATCGCGCCGGGCCACGTCGAGGACCGTCTCGGCGTCCTCCACGTAGTCGATCAGCGTGATGGTGGGGTCCCCTGTAGGCACCGCACCGGGCACCCAGCCGAAGGCAGGGCCCACCTCCCGGTAGAACCACGCCTCGGTCGGCGACGCGCAGCACTTGGCGAACCAGCGCCGGCTCCCGCCCGCGACCACGAACAGGTGGTTCCGCCCCGACCGCGGATGCTCGCTCACCACCACGTCGGCGGGGAAGCCGTGGCGCACCAGGCGGCGGCGGAGCGACCGGGCGTCGGCGAGGCGCGCTGGCGACGGATCGGCCACGGGCGAGCCCATCGTCAGCCGGAGATCGTGAACCGGCCGGTGGCGGGTGGGGGCACGACCGCCGGGCGCACGACCTCCGGGCGCACGACCGCCTCCGAGCCCCCACCCATGGCGAGGGGGGTACCGGCGATGGTGGTGACGCGCGAAAGGCGGCGGCCGCCCACCGGTTTCGGGCCGGTTGCGGTGGCGCCGGGCGCGCCCGCCAGCGCCGGCCGGGACGGCAGGACCGACGCGATGGCCTCCTCGTCGAGGACGAGCACGTCGACCTGCTCGGTGGCCTGGAACACCGACCCGAGGTCGTCACCCACGATCGCCGACACCCCGAACGCGTCGCCCGGCCCGAGATCGGCCACTGAGACCAGCTCGCCGCCGAGGCCCGGAGCGAGGACCCGTGCCCGTCCCCGGCGAACCAGAAGCAGCCGGCCGTCACGGGCGGCGACCGTCGTGCCGGCCGGGACCTCGGCGGCACGGAGCCGGCCCGCGAGCCCCACCAACTCGTGGCGTCCCACGCCGGCGAAGATCGAGATACGCCCCAGTGCGGCGACGGCGTCGAACGCGGCCTGGCTCGGGGCCACGGCGCCCGTCTGCTCGGCCCACAGCTCGGCGTAGACCCGGCCCCTGGCCAGTAGTTCGTCATGGGTGCCCCGCTCCGCCAGCTTCCCGGCGACGAGCACGACGATCTGGTCGTAGCCGGTGACGGCCCGGAGCCGGTGGGTCACGGCGATCGTCGTCCGGCCGTGCCCAACCTTCTCGAGCGTGTCGGCGATGAGCCGTTCCGTGCGGGGGTCGAGGGCCGAGGTGGCCTCGTCCAGCACCAGGATCGCGGGATCTCGCACCAGGGCGCGGGCGATGGCGAGGCGCTGGCGCTGGCCGCCTGACAGCTGCCCGCCCCGCTCCCCGACCGGGCTGTCGTAGCCGGCCGGCAGCGACTGCACGAAGTCGTGCAGTTCCGCGGCCCGGGCCGCGGCCTGGATCTCTTCGTCGGTGGCATCCTCCCGCCCGAGGCGGATGTTCTCCCCGATGGTGCCGTCGAACAGGAACGTGTCCTGGAAGACGACCCCGATCTGGGACCGCACCGACCCCAGTTCCGCGTCCCGCAGGTCGCGCCCGTCGAAGAACACCCCGCCCTCGTCGGGGTCATGGAAGCGCATCAGCAGCTGGAGCACCGACGACTTCCCGGCACCGGTCGGGCCGACGAACGCGGTCCGCGTCCCGGCCGGGATCACCAGCTCGAGATCGGTCAGCACCTGGCGCTCGGGCGTGTAGCCGAAGCTGGCTCCGGCCAGGCGGATCTCCCGCGAGAGGGGGGCCAGCTTGCGGGCGCCGGGCCCGTCGGCGACGTCGGGAACCGCTTCGGTCACCTCCTGGATCCGCAGGAGTGCGCCGCTCGCCGACTGGATCTGCTGGCCGATCCCGGTGAGGGCGGTGACCGGCGCGATCACCTGGTCGGCACTGCTGATGAAGGCGACCAGTCCCCCGATGGTGATGCGGCCCCGGAAGGTGAGCCAGGCCCCCAGGCCGATGACGAACAGCTTGAGGCCGGTGACGATCAGCGTGACCGAGACGCTGAACACTCCGCCGAACAGGGCCAGGCGCAGCTCGTTGCCGAACAGGCGATCGGAGACCTGGGCGAAGCGGTCATGCTCACGACGCTCCAGGCCGAACGCTTTCACGACCGGCTGCGCCGCGAAGTTCTCGGTGCTCAGCGCCACCAGGGCACCGGTTTCGGTCTGCACGCCCAGGCTGCGGTCCAGGAAACCCGCCGACATCTTCCGGTACACCAGCACGATGGCGGGCAGGCCGGCGATGACCACCACCGCGAGCACCGGTTCCAGGAGGAACAGCACGACACACCCCGCGACCAGCGAGACGGCCTGGAACAGCCCCTCCCGCAGCGTCTGGGAAAGCCCGAACTCGAGCTCGGTCACATCGGAGACCACGCGCGAGATGACGTCGCCCTGCTGGCGCCCGGCGAACCATCGCATCGACAGGACCTGGATCCGGTCGAACATCTCGGTGCGGATCCGGCGGACGATGGCCGAGCTGACGTACGCCGACAGGTAGGAGCGCCGCAGGTTGGCCACACTCGAGACGGCGAAGGCCACGCCCAGGAAGGTGAGGACGCCGAGCACCTCGGACATCTGCCCCGACGGGAGGGCGTCGTCGATCAGGCGGCGAAAGGCGAACGGGAACGCCATCGTGAAGGCCAGGCTGAGCAGCATGTAGACGAACATCTCGAGCTCCCGGCGTACGTGAGGCCGGAGGTAGCGAGCGGTGAGCCGGAAGAACTGGCCCGGCTTGACCGCCGCCGGCAGCAGGAGGCTGAGCTGCCACTGCTGTTCCAGGTCGCCCAGGCCGGCCCCGAAGACCTGCTGAGCGGTCTCGTCGAGCCGCCCCGGCCGCGCCTCGCTGAGGAATCGCCGGAACGATTCCTCACCCGCCTTGGCGATGAGGTGGCGGACGAACGCGAGCGCCATCGCCGTCGCCGTCTCGCCCTCGGCGTCGGCGAGGGGAGGAAGGCGCCGGCCCCGCAGATCCTGGTCGGGCGCCTCCCCGACATGGAGCCCGTAGCCTTCGAGGAGCAGCGACAGCTCGCCGGCAGCAGGAAGGGCCGCTCCGAAGAGCAGGGCCAATGGGCGTTCGGGTGATTCCGGCGGTGCCTCGGTGGTCACCACCATCCAGATCTCGCCCTCGTCGACGTCCACCACCGTCCCTCCTGCGAGCAGCTGGCCGGGGCGGTCGGGATCGGGTATCGGGTCGACCAGGCAGAGCTGGGGCCGGATGCCCCACGGCTCCGAACCCAGCCCCGCGAGCCGCTTGCGGGCCCGGCGGGCAGCCGCTGCCATGGAACCGACGGCGGGCTCGGCGGCGCTGCCGGGCCGGTACCGGATCACGGCCGCATCCGTCTCCCGGGCCGCCAGCGCGGCCACGTCAGGGCGGACCCGGGGCTCGCCCCCGCTGGGGACCGCCTCGCCCCGCGGCCCCTGCGGTGACGGTGACGGCTCGGCGGGCGGCGCCGGCACCGGCACCGCCTCGGGTGCCGGCGCCTCGATGACCGCGGTCTTGGAGGGATCGGGGCCGGTGCGACCGCCGAGCACGGCGATCATCGTCTGGCCGACCCGGATCACCCCCCCCGGTCGCACCAGCGTCGCGGCGGTGATGCGCTCGCCATCGACGAAGGTGCCGTTGGTGCTGCCCAGGTCGGTGACGACGAGGCCGTCCTCGTCAGGGCGGATCGACAGGTGCCGGCGGGACGCCTGGGGATCCACGATGACGATCCCCTCGCACTCGCGGCCCAGGTCGATCGCCCCGCTCACACCGAGGACGCGAGCCGGCTGGCCCGGCTCGCGGACCTCGATGTTCAGAGCGATCACGTCACCTCATCTGCCGCCCGAGCGGCGCCATCCCACAGTGACGGCGGACTCAGAGGCGACCACCGCCCGGCTTCTGTGCCAGCGCGCAGGTGATCCACGGGTGGCTGGCCGCGACCGTGACCGTGGTGGTGATGGTGACCGTCGGTGTGATGGCGGCGTCGGGCTGGCCCGGGCGGGCCGCGAGAGCGAAGCCGGCCACCTCGTCGAGCATCCCGGAGGCCTCCGGGAAGTCGTTCAACAGGTCCTGGGCACCCGGCTCCGAGACGCGCGTCTCGAAGAAGCTGACGAGGTTGTCGAGCACGAGCTGCTCGCCGGGGTTCATCCCCTTGCGGAGGTCGCGCAGCTTCTCGACCACGCTGTCGGCGTCGCTTCGGCTCACGGTGGGCTTGTCGGCCATGGTTCTCCTCTCTGGGCCGACCGAGCGATCTTGGGGGATCGGCCGGCACATCCAAGACGGGCGATGCCGGAAACGGTTACAGCGGGCGCTCGCCCGGCCCTACCTCATTGCTCAACTGCTCATTGCCACCGGCGCCGGCCGGCAGGGCGAGCGCGAGGAAGAGGTTCCCGTCGCGCATCATCAGGCCGCGGGCCACGAACTCGTCGAGCGCCCGCTCGACCTCGTCCGCCCCATGGGGCACGCCGCTGCGGGTGCGGGCGTCGGCGGGCGTGCGCGCCGCGTCGAAGCACGCGAGGTAGAGCGCCGCCAGCGGGCCGCGGAACGTGGTGATCGACCGCGCGCCGGGCCGCCGGGTGTCATCGACCTGGATCAGGCCCGGCGCCCGCCACAGCCGCAGTGTCGGCCGGGGCGATTGCTGCCACGCCGCCGTCCACTCGATCAGGGCCGAGCTGATCTCGGCGTAGTCCTCGTCCGGAAGGGCGCCGTCGAGCTGGTACTCGAAGAAGTAGGCGACCTCGGCCAGGTCGACGTTGGCGGGATAGACCTTCCGGTAGCTCCGGTCGGGCTCGACGAGCGACGCCGGGAACGCCTCGCGGTCAGAGAAGATGGGGCTGAAGCGCTCCATCCAGATCCGGCCGCCGCCGCCCGGCGGTTGCAGGTGGGTGAGGTTGCGCATCAGCGCCGCCTGGTCGCGGTAGTCGTCGGGGGTCTCGCCCGGGAACCCCCACAGGATGTTCCACGTGACGTGGATGCCGTAGTGGTTGGCCCACCGCATGAGGTTGACGTTGGTCGAGGAACGCGTGCCCTTGCGCATGAGCCGCAGCACGTGGGAGCTGAGCGACTCGATCCCGGGCTGGATGTGCCACACGCCGGCGGCCCGCATGGCGCGGACCTGGGCTCTCGACAGGTCGGCCTTGACCTCGTAGAACAACCCGTAGGTCGCCTCACTGGCGGCCAGCGCCGGCATCAGGTCGTCGAGGTAGGCCGGGTCCAGGATGTTGTCGACGGCGGCGAACTCGAAGGTGCGGTGGCGCTCCGCGAGCCGGCCCAGCTCGGCCACGACCCGTCCCGGCCGCTTGGCCCGGAATGCCATCGTTCGACCGTTGAGCCCGCAGAACGTGCAGTGCTTGCGGGCGCCCCACCAGCACCCCCGGGCGCTTTCGTAGGGGAGCTGGGTGTTCCGCCGCTCGGTGCGGGCGAGGATGCCCAGCTGCTCGGCCCGTTCGAAGTACTCCTGGTAGTCGGGCACCGGCAACGCGTCCAACTGGTCGAATAGGGGCTGCTCGCCGCCGTCGACGACCACGCCGTCGCGGCGGGCGAGCACGCCCGGGACGAGGGCAGGGTCCTCCCCCCGGCTGAGGGCGATCAGGAGCTGGCCGATGGCGAGGTCGGCCTCTCCGCTGACGGCGAGGTCGACGGCGTCGATCGATCGCACCAGCTCGCGCCCCATCGGGCCCTCGAAGTTGGCTCCGCCGAAGAGCGTGATCACCTGGGGCCACCGCTGCTTGACCGCCGCCGCGAGGGCGAAGGAGGCCACGCTCTGCTGGAACGTCGACGTGAAACCGACGACCGCGAACTGCGACCAGTCCACCGCCGCCAAGGCGTGCGCCAGGTAGGCGGGAACGGCCGTGTCCCGCAAGGTGCGCAGCTGGGTGCGGTCGCCCGCGGCGAAGAGGGCATCGAACTCCGGTCCCAGGTCGTCGGCGAGCGAGCCCTCGGGATCGGGGGCCCGGTCGCCGAACGCGGCCACGGAGAACAACCAGTCGCCCACGAGAGCGCCGCGGTGCTGGCACAGCGCTTCGTAGAGATCGATCCCGATCTGGGCGGCAAAGTCGATGTTGAGGTGGATCGTCGTCGTGGGGAACCCGTGGGAGGCGATCAGCGGCTTCAGGAGGCCCAGCTGGATGGACGGCCGGCGGGCCGAGACGAAGGGCATCGACACCAGCGCGACGGCCATGGCGGCCCGGGCGGCGCGGTCCTCAGCCTTCAGCGCCCCCGGGTCGCCGACGGGCCCGACCGGCTTGGCCACCAGATCGACCCTCACGCCAACTGGACGACCGTCAGCGGCCGCGGTTACAGGTGCGGCGGTAACAGGGGCGGCGGTTCCCGCACCGGATCCCGATCCTGACCGGCATGGCAGAGTACGGGCGTGACCGCAACCCTCCAGGCGCTCGTCAAGGCGGCGGTGGACGCCACGGGTGCGGACGGGGGCGCCGTCTACGCGATCGGCGACGAGCTGGCCGTGGTGGCGGTAGGGGGCAACGTGGCGGAGTCGTTGCTCGGGCGGAGCACCTCGTCAGAAGCGTCCTCGGCGCGCTTCGTGGCCGCTTCGGGCCAGCCGATGGCCGTGACGGTGCGTCCCGGCGACACCCGGCTCAGCTCGCTCGGGGAACTCATGGGTCCCACTCCGGCATCGGTGCTGGCCGTTCCCTGCCTGGCGGGTGACGATCCCATCGGGGTGCTCGAGCTCGTGGACAGAAGGGGCGGACCGTTCTCCATCGACGACATCGAGATCGCCACCCTGCTGTCGGGCATCGTCGGCGTCGTGCTCAGCGAAGGCGGGAGTCCCGAACCCAGCCTCCCCGATCCCGCCGACCTCGCGGCCGAACTGGCGCGCCTGGCCCGCCAGGACCGGCCCCGGTACCGGGCCGCCGCCACCGTCCTCCTCGCCCTCTTGGACCGTGGCTGACGCCGACGTCCCGGCCCCGCCTGCCTATTCCCGCGACTCGACCGTCCTGCGCCTTCCCGGGGCGGTCAGCCTGGACGACCTCTCTCCGCAGTGGGCGTGGGGGGGCGCCACCGGCAAGGGGGTGCGGGTGGCGATCATCGACAGCGGCATCGAAGCGGGCCATCCGGCGCTGGGCGGGAGCGTGGACCTCGAGGGGAGCGTCCGGGTCGAGCTCGCCGGCGGGGACGCGGCCACGGTCGTGGCCGCGCCGCCCCGTGACAGCTACGGGCACGGGACCGCGTGCGCCGAGATCGTCCACCGCCTGGCCCCCGAGGCGAGCCTCAGCAGCATCCGGGTGCTCGGCCCGAGCCTCGGAGGCAGGGCCGCAGCGTTCCTCAAGGGCCTGGCGTGGGCGATCGAGCAGGGCTTCGACATCGTGAACCTCTCGCTCGGCACCTACCGGGAGGACTGGGCGCTGGCGTTCTACGAGCTGTGCGACCTCGCCTACTTCCGCAACTGCTTCGTCGTCACGGCCGCCAACAACGTCGCTCGGCCCAGCTTTCCCTCGATGTACGGATCGGTCGCCAGCGTGGCCTGCAACACCGCCACTGATCCCTTCCGGTTCCACTACAACCCCGACCCGCCGACCGAGTTCCTGGCGCGGGGCATCGACATCGACGTGGCCTGGCTGGACGGGGGACGGATCCGTGCCACCGGCAACTCGTTCGCGGCCCCCCACATCGCCGGCGTCGCCGCTCTCATCCGCTCCAAGCACGCCACCCTGCGACCGTTCCAGCTCAAGACGGTCCTGTGGGCGACGGCCGCCAACGTGCGGGAATCCACCGGCCGGCCCATCGCTGCGGGCCGGCTCTCCCGGACGATGCGCAGGGCGACGGTCTCCCCTCGGGCCACGACCGCCCTTCGCCTGTAGGGCGCGGGCGGCGGCCCTGTTTCTCAGTCGTCGCCCGTGACCCGATCGTCGTCCTGGCGGACGGCGGCGGCCAGGGCCTCGGGGAGCTGGCTCGGCGACCAGCCGGCGATCCCGAAGCCCTCGACCT
>Ga0187892_10011234_pt1 | contig 11051 bp, 12 predicted proteins | sample MA1701073metaG_FD_139345 | JGI IMG/M metagenome (GOLD analysis project Ga0187892, IMG submission 139345) | Bio-ooze microbial communities from a basaltic lava cave in the Kipuka Kanohina Cave System on the Island of Hawaii, USA - MA170107-3 metaG ... | reverse complement strand
TTTCATTGCGGTCGAACGGAGCAGAATGCGAGGTAAAAGGCTGGAGCGGCGGGCGATGCGTTCGGGACTTAAAAATCTCGCGGGCTTTCGGGGAAACGCGATTCCCGCACTTATCCACGGAATTCGTTCTGAGAGCGTGGACCGGCTTTTTGTTTTGTACCCGTGTCCGTGGCCAAAGAACTCTCAGCGTAAGAACCGCTGGTACTTGCATCCCATCATGCCGCATCTCGTGCGTGTGCTGAAGAAAGACGGAATCTTTGTGTGGGCGTCCGACCAGTCATTTTTCATTGAGGAAGCTCGTTATATTTGTGAGAGGAAATATGGACTCAGGACGTTGAGCTTTGGCCCTCTCGCCCCTAATGCTTTCAACGCTGCCATGTCTTTTCCTCGGGGTAGAACCAAGTTTGAGAGGACTTTTTTGGAAGCCGGTATTCCCTGCTACGAGCTTGTTGTTAAAAAAAGTTAACGATAATTGAGTTTCGGTTTCGCTTTTAGAAGACTCCTTCTTGTGGCCGTGTAGAATCGCGCGAAGGAAAGTGGGGGGGGTCATGAAAAAATGGGTATCGTTTTTTTCGCTCGCGGGAACTCTTGCGTTTGCCGCCACGGATTCATTGGAATGGAGTGACTCCGGGATTCACGGCCCGAAATATTCACAGATTTTGACCCAAATGGCGCAGCTGCAATCCCAATATGCCGATATCGCAACAGTCCTCGATTATGGAAAAAGTGTCCAGGGCAAGACTCTTCGAATGTTGCTGGTGATGAAAAATAACAGCACTTCGGCGGCTAGGCCCGCGATTATTATGAGCGGTAGCACTCATGGGAACGAATACCTGAATCTGGAAGATCGGCTTCCGGAACTTTTTCTCAAAAAATCGAAATCGAATGGACCGGTAGCGGAGTATCTCGATCAAGGTGGCGTGTTGGTTCTGATTCCGATCCTGAATCCGGATGGTTATGATGCGCGGCAAAGAGAGAATGCGCATGGTGTCGACTTGAATCGTGACTGGGATGTCCCCCCGGCTGGCTTTAAAGGATTTAAAGAAATCGAGACCAGGGCTCTTGCTCAGAGACTAGAGGCACTATCCACCCAGTACAGGTTATCCTTTCGATTGACGGTGGACTATCATTGCTGCGTTGGCGCATTGCTGCATCCCTGGGCGTATAAGAAGGAAAAGTTACCCGCGGCCGACTTAGCGAAACACGCCGCAATAGGAGAGCTTGCCAATAGGCACTTAGGGGAAATCGAGGTGGGAGCGACCGGCGAGGTCCTCGGATATTTTCCGATGGGGACAACAAAAGACTATTATTATGATCGGTATGGAGCGCTTTCCTTCACCTATGAAGGACGCTATGCGGAGGAAAACAAATATCTCGATAAACACCTCAGTTGGTGGGAAGACATGGTAGGGCTCGTCTCCAGTCAGTGGGTCAGCCCGCTGATGAGTCTTCTTCCTGTGAAGGCGCGTCAATTTTTCCGCTTCGCGGATTAACAAAGTAAAGCCGTACCTTTGCGTTTCCGATATGAGATCGTATGTCCCATCATTTTTATCACGTTGCGGTATTCTCGATTGTTTTGGTACTGAGTGTTTCGGCATGGGGTGGTGACCCTGTCCGCGAGCTCACCTCGTATACGAATCAGGAAAAGAAATTTTCTTTGCGGTTGCCCCGAGATTGGGAACGAAAGGAAAACTTGATGGGGTCCGCGGTGGTTGCGATCGGCCCACAAGGGAAATCTTCCGAAGATTTCCGAGAAAATATCAATGTAGTGGTGGAGGATCTCCCGAACGCGATGACCTCTAAAGAGTATTTTGACGTGAGCCTTAAGGTGCTAAAACGTCTGTTCACTGACTTTCAACTCGAGAAATCCGGTTCGCTTAAACTCAATCAGAAGGATGCGTACTGGGTGGTGTTCACTCACCGGATGGGAAAGGTAAAAGCGAAAGTGCTTCAATACATGTTGGTGGATGGCCTAAAAGCTTATGTCATCACGAGCTCAAGCGCCCCCCAGAAGTTTTCCAAGTATCAGCATCTCTTTGAAGAAGTCGCAAAGAGTTTTAGCCTGAGTAAGTGATTACTCGTCTATTTCCGTCACACCGCCATGAAATTTGTCCAAGGCGTCCTTAAGTTTCCCCCAAAGCCTGGGATTTTGCTGGTGCGCTCCAATGACCGCTTTGCGGAGCTCCTCGTAAAGTGAGTCTCTGTCCTTCCCGTCCATGTGCTGAGGGCGTTTATTTCGTTTCATTTTTAAGTCCGTCATTCTCTCAAAAAATTCGGGCGCAAATTGAAGGCGGGTACTGGTGATTTTCCCCTTCGGCGCATCCGGAAGGGTCAGGTCCTCACGTTTTCCGAAGAGGTGGGGAACAATGTCCTGATAGGTCTTGAAAAGATCAGTCACTCCCTCCGGGAATGCTGTCTGGACGATCTTGGGCTCGTAAACCGCCCAGTTCTTTTTGATGTCGGCATTAATTTTTTTCATCACGTCTCGAGCGGCCTTTTTCTTTTTAAAGGACACGGATGTATCACTGGCGTCTTCTTCCTTATTCAATTTGTCGAGCTCTTCCGCGTAGAGCATGATCGTTTCCGTCTTGTCGAGCTCCAACAGCTCGTGGGCAAACATTTGAACGGAATTTTTCTTCTGTTCATCCGATGTTTTGTCCCAATGCTGACTCAATCCGTTCAGAAGATCCGCCACTCTCGCGGCCCGCCACTGTTCGGTGGCGATGGCAAACTGGAGCGTTAAGTCGGGGAGGATTTTGCTTTTCGGAGTGCTCACGCCGTCAATGTTGTTAAGCAGTTTGGTCAGGCGTTCATGCAGATAGGAGTTTCTGCTCTTGTATCGTTCTAGCAGTTCGGTCGCCCAAGAATCCTCAACGACGACGGGTCGTGGCTTGCCTTCTTTCAGTTGGTCCGTCAGTTTTTCCTGTTTTTCATGGTCTCTAATTGCGTAAGTCGTTGAAACTAGGATCGTGAAAAGTAAAAAAATAGCCTTCATGCCGAGCAAATGGTGCAAGTGGAGGGCCACCCCTCGTATACTTGCGGAACACCTGCGAACTTGAGAGGTTAGCGCTCCATCACGGCTGCCGTACCCATGCCACCGCCTGTACAGATGGAAAGAAGACCTCGCCCTGTTCCCTTTTCTGTCAGAAGTTTTCCCATGTCGGCAATGAGCCGGGCTCCCGTGGCCCCAAAAGGGTGGCCCAGGGCCACGCTTCCACCGACGACATTCAGCTTATTTCGATCGAGCGAGCCCAACGGAGCATTTCTCCGAAGTCGCTTCTTACAAAACTCATCGGATTCCCAAGCCTTGAGGGTGCATAAAACTTGGGCGGCAAATGCCTCATGAATTTCGTAGAAATCAAACTGTTGCAGACTGAGCCCAATTCTCTCAAGCATCCTTGAGACTGCATACGTGGGAGCCATGAGCAGCCCCTCGCTTCGGAGATCGATCGCAGCCGTTTCATATGCCGTCAAATGCGCTTGGACTTCCAATCCGCGTTCTTTGGCCCATGCTTCCGAACTCAAGATCACGCAGGCAGCGCCATCCGTCAGAGGCGAGCTATTTCCGGCGGTGAGGGTACCCTCGGAGGAAAAATCAAAGCTTGGTTTTAGCTTGGCCATTTTTTCAAGGCTGGTGTCATCTCGTAAGTTATTGTCTTTCGAAATCCCCAGGAGGGGAGAAACCAAATCAGCGTAAAACCCTCGTCCATAGGCCTGAGCCCCGCTTTGATGGCTTCGCAACGACAGCTCGTCCTGTTCCGGTCGAGAAATTTGCCATTGTTTTGCCATCATTTCACAGTGCTGCCCCATGCTCTTTCCCGTCGTGGGCTCCACGACAGGTGGGATTTCAGGTTTCAGATCCTTAACGTTAAATCCCTTCCAAGCGGATACTCGCTGCGTCCATTTTTTTGCCTGTATCGTTTTTTTAAGTCTCTGCGCCAAGCCTTTGCGATAAAATACCGCGATATCGCTCATCGATTCCGCTCCCCCTGCAATCCCCACTTCAATCTGACCCGTTGCGATTTTATTTCCAATGAGAATCGCCGCATCGAGGCTGGTGGCACATGCTCGTTGAATTCCGACCGCGGGGGTTTCATTGGATAGGCCAATTTGTAAGACGGCTTCACGGGCAAGATTCCAAACCGACGGGTGATAGAAAACGGTTCCGAGCGCCACTTCGCCGAGCCGCTGTCCTTTCAGGTCAAATCTTTCGACGATGACCTTCATATTTTCGATAAGCAGATCGAGTGTGCTGAGATCATGATAAGCTGTGCCAATGCGACAAAAAGGAAGCCGGATTCCGCCGAGCACCGCGACAGGCCTTGTTGAATTTTTCATCTGTTCCCTCGCCATTTTTCTTGTTAGCCTTTTTCTATGAGCCACCGCCAGCAAATCATGGTGATCGATCCGGCGGTAGAGGAGGCCGAGCTCGACTGCTTCAATCAATTAGTCATGATGTCGAGTCTGCCGTTAACGTACCATCTCCCCGCTTTGTTTGGAATTGGTTCTTTGAAAAATGTCCAGGGGGATCCGGCTGGCATCGTGGTCTTGGGGAGTGCCAGTAGCGTTCATGATAAAAGAGTATGGCAACGGATGTTGATGGAGTGGTTGGATCCCATGATGGGAAAGGGAGTGCCTACTCTCGGCATCTGTTTTGGACACCAAATGATCGCGCATCATTTCGGAGGGAAAGTCCAGTTTGTTTTTCAAAACAAGAAGAAAGTGAGGGGGTTTCGTAATGTTCATTTGAATGCGAATCCTCTTTGGGGAGCAAAGCCCCTCGAGATTCCTCTTTTTGTTTCCCATAATGAAGTCGTCGTGAGTTGTCCCGAGCCCATGCGGATTGTCGGTACCAGCTCGGAAATGGCGATTGAAGCGTTGGCACACAAGAAGCTTCCTATCTGGACATTTCAGCCTCATCCCGAAGCCACTCCCTCCTTCGCCTGCGAGGAGGGCGACCTTAGCGACGAGGAAGAGAAAAAGTTTCGTTTCGGTCATGATTTGATGCGAAGTTTTCTAGATTTCGTCGCTCGTCAGGGGTAGGCTACCCGCATGGAAGTTTTTTCTTATCAAGAGGGACAGGCATTTTGTGAAGGGGTATCGCTTTCCGCGATTGCGGATAGCGTCGGAACTCCCGCTTATATTTACTCCAAATCCGCCATCGTCCATCAATGTAAAAAAATAAAAGCTGCTTTTGAGGGTTATCCAACCTTTGCGTGTTTCGCATTGAAGGCGAACAATAATCTTTCCGTGTTGAAAGAAATTTTCAGCGAGGGTTTGGGTGCGGACGTGGTGTCGGTTGGGGAGCTTGAAAAGGCCTTGCTTGCGGGGGCAAGACCTGATCAAATTGTCTACTCGGGTGTTGGCAAAAGGAGGGACGAGCTCACTCGGGCTTTACAGCTCGGGCTATTATCAATCAATATCGAGTCTGCCGATGAAATGAGGCTTATTAACGGGCTTGCTAAGGAACTTCCAAAGCCGGTACCCGTGAGCCTTCGGATCAATCCCAATATTGCCGTCCAAACCAATCCCAAGATTGCGACGGGTCTTTATAGTACGAAATTCGGTATCTCGGAAATCGGTGTCGAGGAGTTGCTTCTTACCCTGAAAGAACAGAAATTTTTGCGGCTGATCGGCATTTCTTGCCACGTCGGAAGCCAGCTCTGTGACCTCAATCCTTTCGAGGAAGCAGTGAAGCGCATGGCGGGTTTAGCGCAAAAAATATTGGCCCAAGGATTCCCGCTTAAGATGTTGGACATGGGTGGAGGACTTGGCATTCGCTATCGTGACGAGGATCCCCCTTCGCTGAGCACTTATGCCAACACACTGATTAAGGGCGTGAAAGAGACGGGATTGACCCTCCTGATCGAGCCGGGAAGAAGTATCGTCGGGGCCGCAGGCGTATTGCTGACTCGGGTCTTGAACGTGAAGCAAGCACCCTGGAAGAACTTTGTCGTGGTCGACGCCGGGATGAATGATCTTCTGCGGCCTACCTTGTATGAGGCTTATCACGAGGTAAAACTTGCCAACTTACCAAGAGTCCCCCGCGCCGAAATGGTGGCGGATATTGTCGGTCCCCTTTGCGAGAGCTCAGATTTTCTCGCAAGAAATAGAAAATTAATGAATCTTCAGCCGGGAGATCTATTATTTTTGAAAGATTGTGGCGCCTATGGATCGTCGATGGCATCTAACTACAATGCAAGACCACGGGCAGCGGAAGTGATGGTGGACGGAGCTGAATTTCGCGTGGCGAGAAAGCGCGAGCGCCTGGAAGAGCTGTGGGCGGGAGAGATATAACAATCTCACGCCGCCATTGCCTTTATCCTGGGCTTCGTTGTCCCAGTACCTTCCCCGGATTCAATAAACCATCCGGATCAAAAGCTTTCTTGATGGCGTGGTAGAGGGCCAATTCGGTTTTTGAGCGACTGAAGGTGAGCCAGTTCTTCCTGAGGATACCCACGCCGTGCTCGGCGGAGATGCTGCCTCCATTTTCCTTGAGGAGATGAAATAACTTTTCTTCAAATCGATCGCAGTCCTTTTCATAATCTTCCAGAGACGCATTGGCGGGTTTCACCAGATTAAGGTGAGGGCTTCCGTCCCCAAAATGACCGAAGAGAAAAAGTTCGATGCGAAGATTTCGGATGGATTCCAGTACTTCACCCAGAAAAGAAAGCATTCGTGTGACCGGGAGTGAAACGTCGTACTTTCGAACTGGGCCCGTGAGCGCAATGCTCTCGGTGATACCTTCTCGAAGAGCCCAAACGTCCCGTTGTTCTTGGGACGAATGCGCCAAGAGCCCGTCTTGAACGATGGTGCTTTCCAAGAGTTGGGAGAGCCAGTCATCCACTCTCCCTTGTTCTTCGATTTCCATGAGAACATAATATTCCGCGCCCCGTGAAAGGCGTGATCGTCGATGGAGTTTTTCTTCCACCGCTTGGAGGCACTTTGCGGAAAAAAATTCAAACGCGAGGACTTCAAAGGGGCCTTTTCTTGCTATTTCAAAAAGTTTCAAAAGGCTTGGTAAATCGTCTACCGAGAAGAAAAGCACCGAAACATTTTTAGGGATAGGAACAAGCTTCAGCGTGGCTTCCGTAATGACGGCAAGCGTCCCTTCACTTCCAATGATAAGTTGGACCAAATCGTAGCCCGTATTATTTTTCTCGACGGCTTCATTGAGTTCCAGAATTTCCCCATTCATGGTGACTGCCTGAAGCCCAACCACCCATCGTCGTGACATTCCATAACGGATGACTCGCACGCCACCCGCATTGGTGGAAAGATTTCCGCCGATTTCGCTTGAGCCCTTCGCGGCGAGATCGATGGGCCAGAGAAGCCCCGCCTTGGCGCAGTGTTCGTGAACGGATTGAGTGACCGCCCCCGCTTGTACCCTGACCGTGCGGCTTGCGACGTTAACCGGGGTCAGTTGGGTCATTCGGCTTAAATTAACGACCACTTCGCCCTTCGAAGCAACGGCTCCTCCACAAAGACCCGTGCGACCGCCTGAAGGCACCACGGGAATTTTCAGATTTTGGCATAGCTTCAGGATCGAAGCGACTTGCGCTGTCGTCTTCGGCAGTACCACTGCGGAAGGGTTGCCCGGGAGTCTTGTCCAATCGCTTGCGAAGGGCGCACATTCCTCCGGTTCGGTCAGCAAGCTATCGGGAGAAAGGATTTCTTTCGCTCCGCTCAAAAAAAGGGACTCATTTTTCATAGGCTTTCCACGTGACGGAATAGAGAATTTTTCCCCATTGCAGCGTGGCTGTTTGCCCCGCCGTGATGGCACCAACGCCCGCGGGGCTACCTGTAAAAATCAGATCCCCCGAAACCAAAGGAAAGAACCGACTCGTGTGGACAACGCATGCCACGGGGTCAAACAACATATCTTTACCCATTCCCTGCTGTCTTAATTTCCCATCGACGGAGCAGGAAAATGGCTCATTGAGAAAATCTGGAAAGTCCGCTTTCTTTCGCCAGGGACCTACCACCGCGGAATCGAGAAACACTTTGGAGACCGTCCAAGGAAGCCCTTTCCTCTTTAGCTCCGTTTGCTTATCTCGTAAGGTCATATCCAAGCCGACAGTCACGTCATCAATGGCGTCATTTGCTTCTTTTTCTGACAAGAGATACCCGCCCTTCCTTAATTTGAGGACAATTTCACACTCATGATGAAGGACACAAGGCTCAGGGGGAATGCTAAGCCGCAAAGTTTCTCCATTGGAGTGAACCGTCCGAAGAACGCTCGGCGGTTTGATAAAGACGATGGGTTGATCGGAAACGGTATCGCCCAGCTCTTTAACGTGTTCCGTGTAGTTTTTCCCGATGCAGACGATTTTGTCCACGCCACCCCTCCTCCCTGCTATCATTAATTTCATTATCGGTTGAATCAAGGAGAAAAAAACATGACTGGACGAACTTATAAAATGTTGGATCTTGTGGGCGCATCTGAAAAATCCATTGAAGATGCAATCAATACGGCTTTATCTCGTGCATCAAAAACAGTGCGCCATATGGACTGGTTCGAGGTGAAGGAGCTTCGAGGCACGGTGAATAATGGAAAAGTTGGCCAGTACCAAGTGAAATTTCAGGCGGGTTTTCGGATAGAGGAAGAGGGCGCGAAGACCTAATTGAGACTCGCGTGAAGTTGGATTAAAATAAATAAAAACACAAACTAGGGGAGAACCTCATGCAAAAGCCGCTCACGGTGTTGGTGACAGGAGCCACAGGACATCAGGGGGGAGCGGTGACGCGCCAGCTTCTCGAAAAGGGACACCGGGTGCGTGCGTTTACGCGCAATCCCGAAGGGCAAGGTGCGCAAGTTTTGAAACAAACGGGTGCCGAGATTTGCCCCGGGAACTTCGATGATCGGAAGACTCTTGAGCACGCGGCCCGCAATGTCGACTGCATTTTTGCGATGGGAACCCCCTTCGAAGCAGGCACGAGGATCGAAACACGCCAGGGATTTGCCATCGTCGATGTTGCGAAGACTTCGGGAGCGAAGCACCTCATCTACAACTCTGTTGCTTGCGCCGATCGAAATACCGGCATCCCTCATTTCGATAGCAAATTCAAGGTAGAGCAGTACATTAAGTCGTCCGGCGTTCCTTACACGATTATCGGGCCCGTGTTTTTTATGGAAAACTTTCTGAGTCCTCAGTTTTTGTCGGGGTTGCAAGAAGGTAAACTTTCAATGGCTCTTCCCGCCAGCAAGAAGTTGGCCCAAATCGCGGTTTCCGATATCGCTTCTTTTGTCGTGATGGTTGCGGAAAATCCGAAACAGTTTTATGGTCACCGGATAGACATCGCTTCGGATGATCTTACCGGTACCCAAACAGCGCAAATTCTTTCGAAGCTTTGCGGGAGAAAGATTGAATATGTCGAGGTCCCTCTTGCCCAGTTAAAGGCGGTCAGTGAGGATTTGGCGCTCATGTTCAAATGGTTTGAGCGAGTGGGTTACAGTATCGACACCGCCGCTCTTCGAAAAAACTATCCGAAAGTGACATGGCACACGCTCGAGGATTGGGCAAAGAATCACGACTGGGGTGCCGTCAAACGCTCCTCAAAAAAAGCCGCTTAGAGGCTATTCCTTCGCCTTCAATTCTTGGTTGTGATCGGAGATGAATTTTTTGATTTCATCGGCAATCGCTAAAAGTCTCGTCCACTGTTCCTTATACAAGGTGACAGGAAATCGACCCAGGCCATAAACGGACAGCGCTCCCTTCTCACTCACCTTCATAAATAATCCGCCACCGCCTCTTTTCCCCTGTTTCAGGGCCTCATTTTCCGCTTTCAGCCGCTCTAACTCAGCTCTTAACTGTTGTTCTTCTGCTGCCATAAGAGTTCACCTCCAAAAAAGTTTTGTGACACATTCCTTGGCAGTTGGCTACCCGAATTTTGCCTTTACAGTTTATGCGAACAGACATATACGCCTACGAAGTGGGGGAATGCATGAAACCGATTCACAGAAACTTAGTTTGCGCCTTTTTTTTCTTACCCTTGGTCGCGTTTGCCGCAAATATTGCGAGTGCAAAAAAAGATCTTGAAGAGGCACTCATCGTGTTCGATAGGCTCGCCGAAAAACTTCCCTTTTCGGCGGTCTCGCCGGCGGCGAGGAGAGCGGAACTAAAGTCACGCTATGACAATATTCGAAGGATGGTGGTCGCAGCCATTGCAAAAATCGAGAGCGATGTGGAAGCGACAAAATCGCTGATCAACGGGTCTTTTCAGGAATTTTCCCAGACGATGGAGCTGCTTCCCATCGAATCTATCGAGGATCCCTTCTCTAAAGTTTACATTCGGCTCGATATCGTCAGGGTGCATCTATTACTCTATGCCGCGATTGAGTGGCTAAAAGAAGGGCCAGCGAGCGAGGAAAAGCCGGCGCTGGGATATCCGTGGAGATACAATGGACTTTTTTGGAGCCCGCTTCCCGCAAAGCTGAGCGTAAAACAGGCGGAAGAGGCATGCCGTGCACTCACAGCTTTCGGGAAATCGGGATGGCGCCTTCCACGGATCAAGGAGCTCCAGGACGCGGTTTCAACAATGAAAAATCCGATGAAAAACCATGAGTTCGGTTTTGCCGCAGCTCAATACGACGAAGTGTGGTCCGCCGACAAAGATCCGATGAACGAGAGATTCCGGCTCTATCTTCATTTTCAACGCATACAGGTTCGTAAAGCGGAGTCGGAGACTCCGTTTCAAGTTGTCTGCGTGATTGAGGAATAAGCCCGAATCAGGCCGGCTTCGCGCTTGTGTGTAAGCCTCATACAGTGCAAATCCAGGGAAAGTTTAAGAAAAATCGAGGGGAACCGCGAGCTGTGTCTCGAACCGCAAATCGACCTAAGGCGCCTCATCAAGGGATTTTGGTTTGGAAATTGCATTTTAATTGTCGGTAGAACAGGCTTCTGCGGGGCATCGGGGGGGTAAAAATGTTAGCATTCAGGCCCGCGTTTCTTTTCGCGCTTTTTTTTCTTGTTTCCTTCCTCATCATTTCTTGCGGCAAGGAAGAGAAATCACTCCCGGAAGACGACACCTCTCAAGCGAGCCAAGTGCAG
>Ga0187892_10011233_pt1 | contig 11052 bp, 14 predicted proteins | sample MA1701073metaG_FD_139345 | JGI IMG/M metagenome (GOLD analysis project Ga0187892, IMG submission 139345) | Bio-ooze microbial communities from a basaltic lava cave in the Kipuka Kanohina Cave System on the Island of Hawaii, USA - MA170107-3 metaG ... | reverse complement strand
CGCGTACGCCCGCCCCCGCCAGATCGCCTCCTCCAGACTGCCCCCCACCGCCCCCAGCGCGTCCGTCCGCGCCACCAGCACGAACTCCCGGTCCCCCCGGTCCCGCTCCGCCACCGCCGCCCGCCACTTGCCCACCGCCTCCTCCCGGCTCACCAGCGTCTTGCCCGCGATGTGCCCGCACCGCTTGGGAAACCGCTGGTCCTCCAGGTGGATCCCCGCCACCCCCGTACGCATGTACTCCCCCACCGTCCGCATCGTCGTCAGCGCATTGCCGTACCCGTCGTCGGCATCCGCCACCACCGGCACCTCCACCGCCCTCGCCACCCCCGCCGCAATCCGCGTCACCTCCGTCATCGTGAGAAACCCCATGTCCGGCCACCCGTTGGCCAGCGCCATCGAGTACCCCGACAGGTAGATCGCCTTGAGCCCCACCTGCTCGGCGATCTGCGCGTCCAGCGGCGAGTACACCCCGCCCGTGTACACGTACGGCTGCTCCCGCAACAGCGCCCGCAGCTTCCGGCCCTGGTTCTCCACGATGCCCGCTCCCCCGCTCACGCCGAGGCGGTGCGCAGCGTCGCGCACCACCGGCAGTAGGTCTCGGCCTCGATCTCCACCCCACAGCTCCGGCAGCACGCCGTCCCGCACTCCCCACAGCTCGCCGCCTCGCCCCGCTCGTGCAGCAGTCCACATTCACAGGTCATGGCTCGCGCTCCTCTGTCGTCCTCACTGCGACGTTGTTCTTATCGCCACTGTGCCGGCCGGCGTCGCCGCGGGCAAACGGATTGTTTTTATCGCCGCGATCAGGAAGTGTGATCGGCGGGGGGGATCGGTCGGACTATAATCGTCCTGTATCGGGACACCCTCGCTCATAACGGAGATCGATCAGCGATGGAGATCGGGCAGGTCGAGGCGTTCCTGGCGGTGGGAACGTTCGGCGGGTTCCGCCGGGCCGCGGAAGCGCTTCGGCTGAGCCAGCCGGCGGTGAGCGCGCGGATCAAGACGCTGGAAGACTCGCTGGGCGTCGCCCTCTTCGAACGCGGGGGCGCCGGGCTCGCCCTGTCCGCGGCCGGGCGCGTCTTCCGCCCGCACGCCGAGCAGCTCCTGCGCGCGGCCGCGCTGGCCCGCCAGGCCGTGCACGACCTGCGTCCGGCCAGCGCGGGCGCGCTTCAGATCGCGGCCGCCCTCTCCATCTGCACGTACCTCCTCCCCAACGTCCTGCGCCGCTTCCAGGCCGCCCACCCCAAGGTCACCATCACCGTGCGCTCGGGCCATTCCAAAGAAGTGCTGGAGATGGTGTTGCGCGGCGACGTCGAGGTGGGCATCGCGCGCTCGCTGCACCATCCGGAAGTCGAGACGATCAGCCTCGGCGACGACCCGCTGGTTCTGGTGGCCCGGCCGACGACGCCGGTGGCCCGGATGCGCCGGGCGCGGCTTCAGGAGATCGCCGACCGGCCGCTGATCTTCTTCGACCGCGGCTCGAGCGACTGGACGCTCACCCACGGGCTGTTCCGCCGGGCCGGACTCGTGCCCAACGTGGTGATGGAGGTGGAGACCATCGAAACGGCCAAGCGGATGGTCGAGCAAGGGATGGGGCTGGCGTTTCTTCCCCGCCTGGCCCTGGCCCGGGAGATCCGGCGCCGGAAGTTCGTGGCCATCGAGATCACCGACGCCGAGCCCCTGAGCCGGAGCCTGGACGTCATCCACCCCCGGCAGCGACCGCTCAGTGTGGAAGCGCTGGCCCTGCTGAGGACGCTCCGCACCGCCGTGGCCGAGGTGGCATCGTCACGCCGCCGCTCCGCCCGGCGAGAGCGGTTGAATCTGCGGCACCTACATCAGCGGCGAAGGCCCTCCCAGGCGTAGCCGAAGATCTCGAGCGTCGGGCCGAACTTCGCATTGAGCTGATCGATCGTCTCGGCCCTCAACTTCTCTCGAAAATCGCCGGGTCGCCCCTTACGGATATGCCGATGAACGTCTTCTCCCTTGGGCTTCAGACGCGCGTTCTCGTCCAGCAGGGATTGTCGAAGCTCATCGGTGATGATCAGCCTGCAAGCATTGAGCAACCGATTCAGCCAAGTTTCGAAGTCGGCGGTCATTTCCTCGTATCGCGTCACGTAGGTGTTCGGATACTTCTCCAGCAGGAGCTTCCTGTATCGATCCAGGGTGCCGTAGACTCCGTCGCTCCTGGCCAGCACGTACTCGTCAACACTCAAGCGTCGAGCCATCTCCCGGACGTTCATGAACTCGGCGTACTTGCCGCTCTCCGGCTCGGGAGCCGGATGACTATAGGCGAGCGAGTAGTAGTGCGAAACCAGCGCATCTCGGGGGTCTCTCACCATCAGGAGGACTTTGTATGCCTCGAGTGCCGGAATACCTTCGATCATCCCACCGAAGAAGCTGTACAAGTATCCGGTCGGCTTGAATATGTGCTGGTACTTCCGCATCTCCGTCGCCGAGAGGCGGTCGAGATAGGGAAAGTCCGTATGAAACGCGTAATCAGGAACCCCCACGGGCACCATGCCATTTTGGGATGCACAACGTCTCAGGATGTTCTTCGTATATTGGGTCGCCGATTTGTGCACGGAGAAATGAATGATGCTCGGATGTCTGTTCTCGTTGTGATGCGTGCCGTTGATCAGGCTCCGTTCCACGCTGAATCGACTCCGCTGATGTCTCCTCTGCAGGTAGCTCGCAACGAGTGGGAGCTTCTTCAAGAGCCTCTTGGAATACGCGTTCATGCGGTTCATCCGGTCTCCTGACCGTTCAACCCTTCGAGGCCAGGGTGCTCGCGCCCCTCAGTCCCGCCCAGCCGGCGCGCCGATGTAGCCCTCCCGCTCGAGGTAGAGGATGATCTTCTGCGCGGCTTCCTCGGGGCTCATGTCTGCCGTGTCGATGACGACCTCGGCGTCGGCCGGGACTTCGTAGGGATCCGAGATCCCGGTGAACTCCGGCACCAGCCCGGCCCGGGCCTTGGCGTAGAGGCCCTTTCGGTCCCGTTGCTCGCAGACCTCCAGCGGCGTGGCCAGATGCACGAGCACGAAGCCGCCGAGCGGATCGATCATGGCCCGCACGGCCTTCCGCGTCGCATCGTAGGGGGCGATCGGCGCGCAGATGGCCAGGCCTCCGTTCTTGGTGATCTCCGAGGCGACGAAGCCGATGCGCCGGATATTGATGTCGCGGTGCGCCCGGGAGAACCCGAGCTCGGACGACAGGTGTTTGCGGACGAGGTCGCCGTCCAGCAGGGTGACGGGACGCCCGCCCAACTCTAGGAACTTCACCTGGAGGATCCGGGCCAGTGTCGACTTGCCGGAGCCCGACAGCCCGGTGAAGAAGACGGTGAAGCCCTGCCGGTAACGCGGGGGGTAGCGCCGTTGCAGCTCGCGCGCGACCTCCGGGAAGGTGAACCACGATGGAAGCTCCCGGCCAGCGGCGAGCCGGCGCCTGAGCTCTGTTCCCGACAGGGCGAGCGTCCGCGAGCCCGGCGGAACCTCGTTCTCGGGAAGATACGCGTCACGGTCCTCGACGTAGACCATTTCCCGGAAAGGCACCATCCGTACCCCGATCTCGTCCTCATGTTTCTTGAGCAGATCCTGGGCAGCGTACGGATCGTAGAACGGTCGGCCGGAGGCGTCGCTCCCCGGACCGGCATGGTCGCGCCCGACGATGAAGTGTGAACACCCGTGGTTCTTGCGGATGATGGCGTGCCACACCGCCTCGCGCGGCCCGGCCATCCGCATGGCGAGTGGCAGCAGGGCCAGCTTGACGGTGTGCGGCGGATAGCGGTCGAGCAGCCCCTCGTAGCAGCGCACCCTCGTGTAATGGTCGACATCTCCGGGCTTGGTCATGCCCACGACCGGGTGCAGGAGCAGATTCGCCCCGACCTCCATGGCGGCGCGGAGGGTCAGCTCCTGATGGGCGCGATGGAGGGGATTGCGGGTCTGGAACGCGACCACCCGGCGCCAGCCCATGCGCTGGAACTCCGCCCGCAACTCGACCGGCCCAAGCCTCAACGACGTGAAGTCGTAGTGCGCGGGCAGCGCCACACCCTCCAGGCGCCCACCCACGTACCACGGGTACGCCTCGCTCATCACGTACGAGACCCCGGGGTGTTCGCGGCTGGTCGTCCCGTACACCATCGCGGCCTCGCCGGCGCGGTCGGGCTGCCACACCTCCTCGACGTGCAGCGCCGCCAGAAGCACGCCCTCCGCGTCCCGGAGCGCCAGGGACATCCCGGGCGACAAAGCCCCCGCGGTTTCCTCGGGCACGTCGAGCGTCACCGGGATCGGCCAGATCATGCCACTCGGCAGGCGCATCGCCCCGCAGACCGACTCATACTCGGGGCGGGTCATGAATCCGGTGAGCGGCGAGAACCCACCGGTGAGCAGCAGCTCCAGGTCGCAAAGCTGGCGGGGCGTGAGGTCCCACGACGGCCACTCGCGCGAGGCGAGCTTGAGCTCCGTCGCCCGATCGGGATCGGCCAGAAGCGTGACGAGCTTGCCCCCATGGGGCGTGACGAGATGGTCAGACACGGTCTCCCCCTTGTTCCGCGGCCTGGCGGCCCACAGCCTCCGGTCGGTCTGTTGACTGTAGAAAGCGCCAGGTCGCCAGGCAATATAACGATAGATACGGCACTGTAACCCCTCTCGCCGGCAGCCAGAATTTTGAGGCGACGCGGCGGGTATGGGACTATCGGTAGCCAGACGAGTTGGGAATCCTCGTATATCCGGGGAGGTAAGTGCGTGAAAGGGATCCGAGCAAGGCTTGCGCGGGGCCTCCGCCGCCTCGGCTGTCGCACCCGGCCGGCGTTCATGATCGTCGGCGCGCAGAAGGGCGGCACCGTGCCGCTCCGCCGCTACCTGCCCGCCCATCCCCGTGTGATCGGACCCCAGGCGGCGCGTGAGGTCCACTTCTTCACCCAGGACCTTCTCTATCGCCAAGGCATGACCTGGTACTCGCAATTCTTCCCACTGCCGCACCGGCTCCGAGGGGGAAAGCAGACGTTCGAATGTACGACATCGTACATGTACTACCCGAAGGCGCCCCAGCGCATCCACCGGCATATGCCGCACGTCAAACTCATTGTGCTGTTGCGCGAGCCGATCGGCCGGGCGTTCTCCGCCTGGAACATGTTTCGCCACTTCCACGCGGCTCCCGACCAGATCGTCCCGGTCTGGCCCAGACAGTTCGACCCATCGGTGTTCGAGGCGCATATGTCCTTCATATCACGAGACCCCTTCCCGGACTTCGCCACGGCCGTCACCGAGGAATTAGGGGGCAACGCTGGGGATGGGGAGATCGATCTGCCAGGCCTCGTCGGCCGCGGGTACTACCATGAGCAACTCGCCCGGATCTTCTCGATCTTCAAGCGCGACCAGGTGCTCGTCCTCGAGAGCAGTCAGTTGCAGTCACGAACCCGCGAAATCCTGGACCAGGTCGTGGACTTCCTGGGGCTTCCGCGATTCGAGTGGCCAGACCACGTCCTCGTACCGCATAACACCAGGGAGTACATCAACACGATCGACAGCAAGACCAGGTCGATGCTCACAGAAGTCTTCAGGCCCCACAATGAGCGGTTATTTGAGCTCCTTGGCGTCGACCTCGGCTGGAACCGCACCCCCTGAGGGAATCCGACGTTCCCCTACTCGCACTCTGGAAGCAGGCCCTGGGGCGTCTTCACGTACTTGCCGGTCAGCTTGCACCCCGTGGCTGGCGGCGGGGTGGCGGCGCTCGGCGGCGCATAGACGGCGGGGGGCGGCGGGTTGGGAATCCATACCCAGGTGTACTGGCCCCCGTTGGCGCGAAGCTCGTAGCGTCCATGCGGGTACTGGACGACCGTAGGGTGCGCGGGTTGGACCATCACGACCGGGGGCGGCGTGGCGTAGACCACCTGGGGCGGCGGCGCGGCGACATAGACGGGCGGATAGGCGTAGACCGGCCTGGGGTAAATGAAGGGCCCCACGAGCTGGGTGAAGACCGCGAACGATGCCAGCCCCAGCGCCACATTCGCGGCGGTGCTTCCGGCGTGAGCGGCGGGGGCAGTGACGGCGAGCAGCAGGGCCATGACGACGAGAGCCGCGATCAGCCGACGCATACCCAACCCTCCGGTGCGAGCTGGGCGTTATTGTGGACCGTCGGTCGCCTCGACACAAGTCGAGCGGCGGCCCGGTTACGCCGCGCGCCGCTCGCCGCGGATCAGCGCACGCGGTAGGACTGGACCAGCCTGTTGCCGCTGCGGTCGATCTCGACGACAACCGTTGCCCGGTCGGGATCGCTCTGGAGCGTGGTGATCACGACGATGAGGCCTGTCGGGGGGTGGCCGTTGACGCGGACGATAGGTGGATCCGACCTGGCAGGGGCTCGAGGCCTGTGACCTCCACGTCCTGCCGAGCGCCCCGCAGCCGCATGCGCACGGCCTGCCCGGTTTGGCGATCGGCCAGGACCGCCTCGGCTGTCGTGATGAAGAGGGCGTAGCCCGCCCCGCGCGCCAGGAACTTCACCCGAGGATCGGTCTGCCCGTGGTTGGCCTCGAAGACGACCGGCAACGGTGCGCCGGCAGTGGCGCTGCGAGGGGCGGCGAGCAGCGCGGCAGCCAGGATGGCGCCCAGCCACACGCCTCGTCTTGCCATCGACGGTACGCCGGTCGGCACGCGCATACCATCCTCACAAAGAGCGCGCCGGGCATGAGGCCCGGCGCGCTCGTCAGAGATTGGACGTTCCTGGCTGGCGGTTATCGCGGCGCGCCCGCCTCGCGGATCACACCGCGAGCCTTCTTCTCGACATCAGGCGGGATCGTCGCCATCCCGTGGGCGCTCTTGGCGTGTTCGGCCGCCTTCTTCATCACCTCGGTCTCGTCCGTCCCTTGGGCCACGAACTTGCAGTCCCTCATCCCGACATCCGCGCACCGCAGCTCCTTCATCGCAACCTCCTCAAGGTGAAGTTCGGTCTCGCTACCCCGTCTGGATCGCAGAGAGCATCCAGCGGTTTCGACCGACCGGGCGGGTCAGCGTCCAGTACTCGGCGAGCTCGACGGGCGTGGTGGCCGAACCGTCCAGTGCCCGACCGGAGGTGTCGTCCACGACGTAATCGATGAGCGAGCCTTCCAGGTAGACGGTGACGTAGTCGCGTCCGGTCTCCTGCCAGGCCTCTGTGACTTCGGCCCGTCGCAGATCGATGCGCTCCACCCGGTTGCTGTGCCGGGCGCTGCGCAACTGGTCGCACTGAGCCTGCAACGTGGCATGCATCTCGGGTGTCAGGCGATCACGGAGCGACCCCATGTCACGCCGCCCGAGGGCCCCCTGCAGATCGGCGAACAGCCGTCGGGTCTCGTCGGCGGCGGTGCTCGGGTCGAAGCCCGGATCCATCTGGCGAATATGGCCGAGGCCGCGCTCGAGGTCGGAGACGCCGGCCGGCGTTTCGGAGGCGACGGTCGTCGTGCCGGCCGGCTCCGTCTCGACCCGTCCGTATGCCGACTGGCCGGCTCCGGCATAGGCCTGTCCGGCTCCGGCATACGCTGGTTGTGGCGCCGAGCGGCGGCTGCGGAACAGCGTGAAGAGCAGCCAGATACCGCCGGCCACGAGCAGGAGGTCGAGCAGGCCGAAACCAAAGCCGTGACCGAGACCGCCGAACAGCAGACCACCGAGCAGGCCGCCAAGCATGAAGCCGGTCAGCCCACCCATGAGCCCGCCGAAGATTCCGGGTCGCGCCGGCGCCATTTGGGGCGACGTCGGCGACGGCCGGATCGAGCCGGGATCGGCCGGCCGCGACGGCGTCATCGGGGCGGGGCGGGCCGGGGCCGAGTACGAGCGAGAGCCGCGGCTGCCACCGCTGCGGGTGCGGGCCCAGGCCTCGCCGGCCTCGACCGCGAGCAGGGCGAGCAGCGCGAGCGCGATGGTGACAACGAGCCCTCGGGTCTTCATGCCGTATCTCCTCTCAATGCGCCCTCCGCAGAGCGCCGGCCGGACGGTGCAAGTGTACCCGGAGCCGGCCGGGTCTGCTTCACGTCTTTCTCCTCGCACCAAGTAAATATCCTGGCGGCACCGACCGTCTATTGGGTCAACCCTGAGGCTCTGGGGCCGGAGAGGAGTCGAGGGATGAAGAAGGCCGGGTGTCTCATGCTTGCCACGGCAACACTCCTCCTGCTCGCCGTCCTTCCCGCTCACGCCAAGGAGGGCCGCGGCCACTCCCGGGGCGGTGGGCAGCGCTTCCATCACAGCGGGTTCCAGCATCACCAGCGCCATCACCCCAGCTTCCATCAACACCACCGCTTCCACCATCACCGGCAGTTCCACCATGGCCCGCACTTCGGAGCTCGGTTCTTCGTTGGGCCGGGCTGGTGGTGGGGTTCAGCGTATCCGGTTTACAGGGTGCCCGTCGTCATCCAGCAGTCGCCTCTGGTTTACATCCAGCAGGAAGCCACGCCCGAGCCCTACTACTGGTACTACTGCCAGAGCGCCCAAGCCTATTACCCGTACGCGCAGCAGTGTCCGGGCGGCTGGCTGAAGGTCGTGCCTCCGGCGACAGAATCCGTGCCCGACTAAGGAGGACCCATTGAAACGAGCCCTTCTCACCTTGGGCGCGGCGCTCTTCCTCGGCGCCTGCGCCACGCTGCCGATGGGCCCGAGCGTGATGGTCCTGCCAGCAGCCGGAAAACCGTTCGAGCAGTTCCAGATGGACGACGCGGTGTGCAGGCAGTGGGCGGCGCAAGGCGTCGGTACGAGTTCCAAGCACGCGGCGACCCAGAGCACGGTGAGCGGCGCGGCGATCGGGACGGCGGTCGGCGCTGCGGCAGGCGCGGCGATCGGCGCGGCCGCCGGGAACGCGGGGACGGGTGCCGCGATCGGGGCGGGCACCGGCCTCCTCGGAGGAACCGCCGTCGGTGCCAGCGCGGGCTCCGGGTACGCGGGCGAGGCGCAACGGCGCTACGACATGGCCTATCAGCAGTGCATGTACGCGAAGGGCAACCAGATCCCGGGTGTCGCGCGCGCGTCGAGGGCTAACCGCTACATGCCGCCGCCACCCCCGCCACCGCCTCCGGCCGTTCAGCCGCCGCCTCCACCGCCGCCACCCGCGGCCGCGCCGCCACCACCTAATCCGCCGCGCTGAGGTGCGACTAGCGCAAGATCGCACAACCGCCTGTACGGGACAGCAGGGCTACAATGCCGGTCATGCCATACAGATCCACACCCGCCCGGCTGACTGCTGCCGTCGTGATCGTAATCCTTTCGGTCACCCTGGCTACTCCGGCCAAGGCAGAAGCCGACGCGCTGACCGCTCTTGCCGTCGCGTCGCTCGTCGTCGCTGGGGTCATCCTGATCGCATACCTCATCATCGCCAACGTGGCTGAGTCGAGGCGTGGGACAGAAGCGCGTATCGTCTGGGTCGTGATGCCTGTGACGGCGACGCCTGTCGAGGCGTACTGATGGTGATGGTGCCTCAGAAATCGTAGAGGGTTGGTGAGGAGGGGGTCCCATGGGGACAGATCCTCGTTTCCTGGCACCTCGGTCGCCTGCTATGGCGTTCCGAGCCCGTGACAGCAGCCGTTTGCGCTTGGCGGGTGCTTGGGGCCGCGCGGCTATCCCGGCCCGTGTCCGATCTGCCGCAGACGCGAAGGGAGGAAGGCGGCCTTCTTCGCCCGTCACCCGCTCAAGGCGCGGTGAAGCCCTCGCGAGTCAAGCCGGAGAGGCCTCCACGGGGATGCGCGCGAGCTCTTGCACCGTATCGAGGTAGCTCGTTCCTCGATGAGGTGCTGGAGTTCGTCAAACTGACGGACGACGCGGCCCGCCACGGGATCGCGTGGCAGGGCCTCGACGGCGTCCGCCGGTGGCGTGGCGACCAGCAGCGGAGGCGGCCCCTCAAGAACCGGTAAGGATCCCGGTGGCCGCGCGTCACTCGGCACGAGGCCCGCTCTCATCCGGTAGCAGGCGAAGGCCCGGCGGACCGCAGGCCGGCTCGATTCGGGCCGGGATATAAGGAGTATTGCCATCCAGGGGGCCGGGACGCTATGCTGCCCTTGGGAGCCAAGCGCCGATGGCCAAGATCATGATCTCTCTTCCCCAGGATTTCCTGAAGAAGGTCGACCGGGCGGCCGAGGCCCAGGGTCGTTCCCGTAGCGAACTGATCCGTGAGGCGCTGCGGACCCTGCTCGCCGGAAGCGAGCGTGGCCGGCGCTCCTGGAAGGAAGCACTCGCTCCTCTCAAGGAGCTGGAGCAGCAGTGGGTCGGCCAGTGGAACTCGACCGACATCGTCCGCTACTATCGCGAGACACGCTACGGCCGCGAAGATCGTCGTTGACACCTCCGTCCTCATCAAATGGTTCAAGACCCGAGATGAGGACCTCCTGAAAGAGGCGCGCACGCTCCTTGAGGAGGTGGAGGCCCAACCGCTTGAGGTGCACGCGCCGGCCCTCCTTCTGTACGAGGTCGGGAACGTACTCCTCCTCAAGACCCGATTGGGCGCGACGGGGCTCGACGACGCCATCGACCGCCTGGAGACGTTCCCCGTCACCGTGGCCCCGCCTGCCACGCCGCTTCTAAAGCGCGCCGCCCGTCTGGGGCGCGAGCTCGGCCTCACCTTCTACGACGCCTCCTTCATCGCGCTGGCCGTGGAGTTGGACTGCCCGTACATCACCGCAGACCGGCGCCTCTACGACCGCGCCCGCACTCTTCCCCGGGTCCGCCACCTTTCGCGCGTCGGTTCCCTTTCCTGACTGCCAACAGGCTCGGAGGTGACCGTGCGCTCACGGGTCGCGCCTCAGTAGTTCTGCGAGATCAGGAGTGGCCCAAGAAAGCACCAAGGGCTTACGGCGCGCGGCCGTAAGCCCCTGGTTCACCGACCTTCGATTGGTTGCGGGGGTCCGATCCAACGGAGACAGGCGCGTCCTTGCCATCACCTCTTACGGTTCGCATCCGGGTGACCGCTGGTGTCTCTTACCGCCATCGCCGCTAAGATAATTTGCCGGTAAATCGCAAGTTGTTGCGTTCACTGGGTCATAGCACCCCCATCGCCAGGAGGAGCTATGGCCAAGCGGGCGAAGACGATCGACCTGCTGCGGGTCGT
>Ga0187892_10011231_pt1 | contig 11053 bp, 8 predicted proteins | sample MA1701073metaG_FD_139345 | JGI IMG/M metagenome (GOLD analysis project Ga0187892, IMG submission 139345) | Bio-ooze microbial communities from a basaltic lava cave in the Kipuka Kanohina Cave System on the Island of Hawaii, USA - MA170107-3 metaG ... | reverse complement strand
CCCTACGTGGTCGCCCCGCCGCGAAAAGCTCGGGACCTTAACCGAGAATTTACCGCCAGTACGACTATCCTGCCGGTGAGGAAATCAGTCCGGCCCCGTTTGCGGGCGGGCAGGCAAAAAATCCTGGGACAACACGGTTAATGTGACGCGCGTCGCTGCCGCGGGCGAAGGCGCGTCTTAGGTTGCAGGCTGCGCAAGCCGGCGTGGGGCCTTTTGCGATCAAAGGAGAAGATGCATGGCGACGCTCACGGGGACATCGCTGAACGACACCCTCACGGGCGCCGGCGACCACGATCTCCTGCGCGGGCTGGCCGGCAACGATTCGCTGGCCGGCGGCACCGGCGACGACACCCATGATGGCGGCGCCGGCAACGACAGCATGGCCGGCGGGCTGGGCGACGATCGCTACATCATCGACAACCTCGGCGACTCCGTCACCGAAGGCGTCGCCGCCGGGTTCGACGAGGTGCGCAGCTCTGTGGCGATTGCGGCCGCCTTCGCCAATGTCGACAGCTATGTCTTCACCGGCAGCAAGGCGGTCTCTTTCGCCGGCGACAACGGCTCGACCAAGATCGCGGGCACGGCCGGCGCCGACACCCTCAACAGCGACAACAGCGGCTTCGGCGGCGGCAACGACACGCTCAGCGGCGGCGCCGGCGCCGACTCCATGGCCGGCTGGGACGGCGACGACACCTACGTCGTTGACAACGTCAAGGACGTGGTGAACGAGTTCGAGGCCGCCGGCGGCGACACCGTCGAAAGCTCGATCAGCTACGGCCTCGGGGCGAACGGGACGACGCTCCTCGGTTCGGTCGAGAACCTCACGCTGACGGGCGCCGCTGCCCTCACCGGCACCGGCAACGGTGACGCCAACAGGATCACCGGCAATGCCGGCGCCAACAAGCTGCTGGGTGCGGGCGACAACGACACGATCGTCGGCGGCAAGGGCAACGACACCCTCGACGGCGGGGCCGGCGACGACAGCATGGCCGGCGGCGACGGCAACGACGTCTATGTCGTCGACAATGCGGGCGACAAGGTCAGCGAGGCCGCCAAGGGCGGCACCGACCTCGTCAACAGCTCCGTGACCTTCGACCTGTTCTTCACCGGGGCGGTCGAGAACCTGACGCTGACGGGATCGGCCGATATCAACGGCACGGGCAACGCGCTGAACAACCTCCTCACCGGCAACAGCGGCAACAACGTCCTCGCGGATATCGACGGCGGCAGCGACACGCTCAGCGGCGCCGGCGGCAACGATACCCTCAGGGGCATCGCCGTCGGCACCAAGGTCGCGATGCTCGGTGGCGTCGGCAACGACGTCTACGACATCGATGCCGACGACAAGGTGACGGAATCGAAGGATGGCGGCGACGACACGGTGAACTGGTTCGGCGCCAAGGACTATGTCCTCGGCGCCTATGTCGAGGACCTGGTCATCCAGACGGTCGCCGGCGCCGTCGGCGGCACCGGCAACACCCTCGGCAACCAGTTGACGGGCAATACCTCGGCCAACAGGCTCGATGGCAAGGCCGGCGACGACACCATGATCGGCGGCGACGGCGACGACGTCTATGTCATCGACAGCCTTGCCGACGTCGTGACGGAGGATGCCGACAAGGGCACCGACGAGGTCCGCAGCTCGGTCTCCCTGACCGGCGTGATCGCCAACGTCGAGAACTATGTCTTCACCGGCAGCAAGGGCGTGACCTTCGCCGGCGACGGCGCCGCCAATGCGATCACCGGCACCGGTCGGAAGGACACCCTCAACGGCGGCGACGGCAGCGATACCCTCGTCGGCGGTGCCGACGCGGATGTCCTCTCGGGCGGCAACGGCGAGGTCTTCGACTGGCTCGACGGCGGCACCGGGGCCGACACCATGAACGGTGGTGACGGCAGCGACGTCTACGTCATCGACAATGCCGGCGACAAGGCGAGCGAGTCGTTCGCCGACGCCATCAGCGGTTTCGACAAGGCGAGCAGCTCCGTCAGCCACACCCTCGGCTTTGGCATCGACGCGCTCCTGCTCACCGGGAGCGCCGCGCTGACCGGCACCGGCAACGCGCTCGCCAACATCATCGGCGGCAATGCCGGCGCCAACAAGCTGTTCGGCCTTGCCGGCGACGACACAATGGGGGGCAGCGGCGGCAACGATACGCTCGACGGCGGCACCGGCGGCGACGATCTGATCGGCGGCATCGGCAACGACCGCTATCTCGTCGACAGCGATAGCGATTTCGTCGACGAGACCGGCGGCTCCGGGATCGACACCGTCTTCAGTTCGGCCGCCGGCTTCAGCCTCACAGACGACGGCGCCGGTGATGTCGAGAACCTCACGCTGGTCGCGGGGCTCGGCCTCAGCGGCAGCGGCAACGATATCGCCAACGTCATCACCGGCAACGACGCCGCCAACTTCCTCGACGGCAGGGGCGGCAACGACACGCTCATCGGCGGCGCCGGCCTCGACGGCTTCGATGGCGGCGCCGGCAACGACCGGCTCGAGGGCGGCAGCGGCCCCGACAGCATGAACGGCGGTGCCGACAACGACACGATGCTCGGCGGCGCCGACGACGATTCCATGGCCGGTGACGCCGGCGACGACAGCCTCGACGGCGGCACCGGCAATGACTGGATGGCCGGCGGCCAGGGCAACGACGCGCTGGTGACCTCCAGCGGCAATGACCTCATCTATTACATCAGCACCCTCGACGGCCACGACGTCGTCGTCGGCTTCGACGGCAACGCCGCCGGCGGCCAGGATGTGCTCAACCTCGACCTGCTGTTCGACGGCCTCGGCCCCGGCGGCGTCGCCACCGCCGCCCGCGCCGGCCGCGTGAGCCTCGTCGACAAGGGCGCGACCGTGGAAGTCCACATCGACACCGACGGCAATGGCACCTTCGACCTCTTCGCCGTCACCCTCAACACCGCCGACGCCGTCACCACCGGCGCGGATATCGTCCTCGGCTCGCTCTAGTGGTATGCATCCTTCAAATGAGTCCGTTGTTTGTTTGCTGTCATTGCCGGGCTTGCCCTGGGCTTGACCCGGCAATCCATCGCGCCACCGCGCCACGGATGCCCGGCTCAAGGGCCTGTCCTCGGGCCGGCCGAAGGCCGGACCCGTGGGCCGGGCATGACACCGAGTTGGGAACCAAGATTTGGAGTCACACCACTCGAGCGGTATTCGTGCAGCTGGAATCATCAACTCGCAGTGTCATTCCGGCGAAAGCCGGAAACCATAACCACCGGCGTCGAGGCATTGAGCGAAGTCGAGCGAGCAGCCGTGTTTATGATGGGCGAGTCCGCGGCCAGCGCATCCCCCAGTGCCATGGCCGGCAGCAGGCCCGCGACGACCGCTGCAATGCTCCACGTCCGTTTCAACATCATGCCTCCGTTGCCGATACGCCGCGCGGGAACCAAAAGACGGCACCCGACATTGGTCGATTGAGCGGCGCGCGAGCCCAGTCCTGCCGCGCGCCTCCGGTCACAGCCGCGCGGTGAATCCGCGCCATAGGAGAGATTATCATGCTCAAGACTGCGTTTCCACTTTCGGCCCTTCTCGCCGTCGGTTCTGCTGGCGCCGCGTTGGCCCAGGAGCAGATCGAGGCTCCGGCCATCAGCGGCACCGTCCAGTCGGTCGATCCGGTGACACGCAGTGTCGTCCTCGACGACGGGCAAACCTATGTGCTGGGTGAGAGCGCCGACATCGGCTCGCTGCAGACAGGGTCGCGGGTCGACCTGTCCTGCGATACCGCCGGCGCCAGCTGCATGGTCGTGGGCTCCGACATGCAGAACGACGTCGGCCCGGAATCGGGGACAGAGCCGAGCGCGGGATCGGACAATGGTGGCGCCAGCTCCGAGGGCGAAACCGTCCCGCGAAGCAACGCTACGCCGCCTGACAGCTCCGGCATGGACTCGGGCGGCGGCATGGATGGCGGTTCCAACTGATTGCGGACCGTCGAACATCGTCGATCCCGCTCCGGTAGGTCCGTTTGCCCGGTTTGCCGCCGGGCGATGATTGCCTTGTTCCCAGTACACGATCGTTGATGACGCACTGGTACCCAATATCAGAGAAGGGTGAGTCAGCCGGAGACACGGCACAACCGAGTCCCCTCTACCGCGAAGCGGGAGAGGGGACACGTATCAGCGTTCCATGACTCCGAGTACTAGCTTCGCATCCCTTTACTGAACTCGGCCTGGCTGTCTTGCGCATTCGATGGAGTGGCGTCACCGACCCGCTCCAATCCTTGTTTTCAGCCTCCGATTCGAGTCGGGTCGCTGGACGCGGTCCCAAAGCTGAATTCTGTGATTCGGATCACACGGTGCCCGCCGCTCCGGTGCCTAACTCCCGTACAAGAAGAAAGTAGAACCGACGCGATCCTCGTGCTCGGGCACGAGCGGCCGGTTTGACCGGCCGTGCAGAGGGAGGAACGGACCCATGCTGGCCTCAACAAAGACTTGCTTCCGGTCGGCCGGCGTCGCGGCGCTGCTGGCGATCATCGCTATTCCGCCCGGCGACGCGATCGGGCAATCCCCTGCGGCGCCCGAATATCTCGACCAGGGTTGGTCCGACCGGGAGCGCGACTGGGTCTATTCCTTCAGTCAGGGCTCGCAGCTGATGCCCTACCCGTGGTTCCGCGCCCTGGAGCTGCCCGATAGTGAGACCCGCTTCATCGCCGATGGGCTGGCCCGCTACGGCTATCTGCCGCGGGCGCGCAGCGACTTCAATCCCGATGCCCTGCCGGTCGGTTTCGCCGTCGATTTCGACAGGACGGGTGCCTGGATCGGCATGAACTGCGCCGCCTGCCACACCGGCCGGGTCGAGTATCGTGGCCGGACCCTGCAGATCGACGGCGCGCCCGGCAACGGTGATCTCCACGGCCTGCTGGCCGGACTGGACGCGGCCCTCCAGGCCACCCTCGCCGATGCCGGCAAGCTGGATCGCTTCCTCGCCCGGGTGCGTGGCGATCATGGCGGTCTCTCCGACGCCGATATCACCCGAAAGGTGCGCGATTTTTCCGTCGCCTTCAGCGGCTTCGTGCGCAACAGCGCCTCGCCGACGGCCTGGGGCCCGGCCCGCACCGATGCCTTCGGCATGATCTTCAATCGCGCCACCAGCATCGACCTCGCAATCGCCGAGAACTCGCGGCCGCCCGCCGCTCCCGTCTCCTACCCCTTCCTGTGGACCACCAACCAGCAGGACTTCATCCAGTGGAACGGCGCCGTGCCCAACGGCCGCGTCTGGGAGCGGCTCGGCCGCAACGTCGGCCAGGTGCTCGGCGTCTTCGGCCAGATGCCGAACATGAGCCGGACCGGCGTCACCTTGCACCGCTATGACGGCAGCCTGCACATCCCCGAGCTGCTGCTGGTCGATCACTTCACGGGCACGCTCAGACCGCCGCGCTGGCCGGGCGAGACCGATGCCGCACGCGTCGCCCGCGGCAGGCAGCTCTACCAACGCTGCTCCGGCTGCCATCTCGATGCGGTCGACGGCACGAGCGTGGTGCGGACCAAACGCGTGCCGATCGCCGGCGGCGTGAATACCGATCCGCTGACGGTCGAACTCATCGCGCGCACCGTCAAGACCGGCCCCCTCCGCAACCTCGTCGGCGCGCGCATCTACGAGCCGGAGGAGCCCGCGGCCAAGGTGCTGTCCAAGATGGTCCTGTTGACGCTCCTGGAGCTCCGGAACTGGGGCAAAGCCGAGACTCCGGGAACGACGTCCGGCGATTTCCTGAATGCGACGCTGGCCGTGGTCGGCGACCGCAAGGCCGAGATCCGCGAAGCCCTCGCCCGGCTGCTCGAGCGCGTGACCGCGGACGGAGAGATCGACCTTTACCTCGCCGCCGCTCCCGGCAATGCCGCCGCAGCCTACAAGGCGGGCCCGCTCAACGGCATCTGGGCGACGGCGCCCTATCTTCACAACGGCTCGGTCCCGACCCTGGCCGATCTGCTGCGTCCCGCCGCCGAACGGCCGCGCACCTTCTCCGTCGGCAGCCGTCGGCTCGACGATCGGAATGTCGGCTTCGACAGCGCCGAGGGCAGCGCCAGCTTCACGCTCGACACCAGCCAGTCCGGCAACGGCAACCAGGGCCACGAAGGCGAAGCCTACGGCACGACGCTCACTCCCGAGGAGCGCCTGGACCTGATCGAGTACCTGAAGACGCTCTGAGCGGCGGCGGCGGGTGGCTATACTGGGTCGGATAACTTTGGCCCCAAATATACTGCCGACAGACCTCACTCTTGAGGACCCCGCCGCCACAACCTGAGCGCGCCGCTATTCCTTCACTGCATGCCAGACGTCGTTCTTGCCGTCGCCCATCACGTCGCCGGGCTTCTTGTCATCGATATAGGTGTAGAGCGGCTTACCGTCATCGGCCCATTGCAGCTTGCCGTCGTCGCGCTTGATGAGCGTGAGGTCGCCCACCGGTTTGGCGTCGGCGGCGGCCAGCGCCGGCGGCCAGTATTCGGCGCATTCGCCGGTGCAGTTGGATTTGCCCTCGACGTCCTTGTCGAAGGTATAGAGCGTCATGCCCTTCGGATCGGCCAGCACCTTACCGCTGGCCGCCTCGATCACCTGGAGCGGGCCGTAATCCTCGTCGGCGCGGGCGGCGCCGAACGTGACGCCGAGCGCGATCGCCGCGCCGAGCGCCAGAACGTGGCGGTATGTCATGATGTCACCCATCTTGTGCTGACGCCGTCGATTCTCCGGACGGCCGCGTCCCGCGCGCCGTCCGCCTACGACGAACACCGCCGCCGCCTGCTTCATTCCGCCGCGCGGCAAGGAATCTTGGCCGCACCGATGCCGAAAATGTCCTCAATCCCACCAGAACCCGAACCACCCGGTTGTCCTCATCTCCCGAGCGATCGCCCGCACCTGCTCGGCGCGCGACATCCGGCGGAGCGACGCATGCGCCTGGTCGGCGATGTCCGGGCAGAATTCGATCATCCGCGCCGCCAGCGCCTCGGCATCCTTGATCGGCCCGGTGAAGCGCGCATGCAGGAAATCATGGCCGCAGCCGCCGAGCCGGAACGGGTTCTCCGCCTCCATCGCGCGCAGCCAGCCGATCACCGCCTCGGTGTCATGTCCCTGGTTGATGCCGTTGGTGCCGCAGGCCAGCAGCGCCGCATATTTGTCCGCCGTCGGCAGCAGGATCAGCTTCATGCGCCCTTCCTCCGGCATTGCCTGGGTGAAGGCGAGCACGAAGCCTTCGGCCAGCACCTCGTCCTGCAGCCGCGTCAGCAGCCGCGAGGCCTGGTCCATCGCCGCGCCGCCCTTCGCCTCCGCCTCGCCATAGTGCTGCACCAGGTATTTCAGGAGCGAGACGTCATGGAAATAGACGACGCCCTTGCGCCGCTTCCACGGCGCCGCCCGGCGGTTGAACAACCGCCCGACCCGCTCCGCCGCCGCCTGGAACGCCGCCGCCTTCGCCAGCGTCGGCAGCTCTTTCATGTGCGCCTGCAGCGCATCGAATTCGTTGGGCGCCACGCCCATGCGTTCCTTCAGGAACTTGCGCGCCCGCGGGCCGTTCGAGCCGGCGTGATCGAGGATGCCCTGCCCGTCGGGAGTCTTGGCCTGCAGGTCGCCGCCGGCGTCGATCAGCACCGCCAGCACCTCCGGCGGCCGGTACATGGCGAGCACGGTCAGCACGGTGATGCCGCCGCCGATGTCGGCATTGGGATCGGCGCCGTGCGCCAGCAGCAGCTTCGCGATCTCGACCCCGTCCTCGACCAGCGACAGCGGCGTGGCGCCGCGCCGGTCGCGCGCATCGGCGTCGGCGCCGCGCCCCAGCAGCAGGCGCACGATATCGACATGGCCGCCGATGACCGCTTGGTGCAGGGCGGTGCGCCCGAATTCATCGCGGCCGTCGATCGCCTCGCCGCGCTCGAGCAGCAGGCGCACCCGCTCGGTCAGGCCGGTGCGCGCCGCGTCCTGCAGCCCGGCCTCGGCCGCCTGCGGCGCCGCGTTCATCAGCTTGCGCAGGTGGCCGGCGATGCGCTTGCCGCCGAGCTCGGCGAACGACAGCGCCGTCCATCCCGCGACGTCCTTGGCAAAGGGATCGGCGCCGCGCGCCAGCAGCAGCTTCACCACCGCCAGGTTGCGCCCGATCGCCGCCTCCATCAGCGGCGTGCGGCCGTGATACTGATGCTGGGGCCGGTGGAGCGGCGCGCTCACGTCGGCCCCGCGCGCCACCAGCGCGCCGACCATCGCCTCGTTGCCCTGGCGCGCCGCCGCGTGCAGCGGCGTATCGCCGAGCTCCGTGCCGGCGCCGACGCCGGCGCCGGCAGCGAGCAGCGCCTCGAACACCGCCATGTCGTCGTTCTGGATCGCCGCCAGCAGCGGCGTGTGATTGACGTCGCGGGCGACATGGTCGAGCGGCAGCCCCGGCCTGATCAGCGCCAGCGCCGTCTCCGTCTCGCCCGCATAGATCGCCCGCGTCAGCGCCGCGATCGTCTTCTCCTCGAACCTGTTCGGCGGCTCGGCCATGGCCCTGCTCCGGTGGTTCCGCTTTCCTTGTATCCGAGGAGCGGTTAACCGTCCGTCTCCGCCGTCCGGAGGACGCCGCCGCCATGCCCGGACCAATGTGTGACGGCCGACACACCTGTCGGTGCTGCGGGCGCATCCGCGATGCGGTAGATATTCGCGACAAGCATTCAAGAAAAAAGCGGCAGCGGCACAGCGGGCAGCCTCGGCACCGATCGGAAGGTCATGTCGACATGCGGGCGCCGCCCGGGGTTCCGTCGCCATTCGCTCGACACGGGGGTCGTCTGCACCGTCGATGGCACAGGTCCATTGTCACCACGGAGGAGACGCTAGATGCCTTGCTTCATTGAAGGGAATAGTCGGCGGAAGGCCGGCAACCACGACAGTTCGCTGACGTACGCGGAGGTCCGCGCGATTGCGTTCGGGACGGTCGGCATCGTGATGCCGCACGCGTTCCACGAATACACCGCATAAAACGCCAATCGTCGGAGATTCCGCCATGTCATGGAACAATGTGTTCGTTCTCGAACTCCACCACAGCTCAGACAGAATTGAAGACCGCCAGATCATCATGGATGCGACGGACGCGTACACGGAAAAGTACGGCGTGCCGAAGGAAAGGCGCTGGACGAACGATCTCATCCGTGGGGCGAAACTGAAATATCTCAAGCTTCCGCCTCCCGGCTCCCCGATGCTGAACACGATCAAGCTGGAAGACAAGCTGATGATCGTCGGTCACGGCACGAAGAAGGATTTGGCCGGGCTGAGCGGAGAGGGCCTGGCGAAGCTGCTGTCGGAATGGGGGTTGCAGGCCGTCGGCCTTGTCACCTTCAAGGCCTGTCACGTCGGGCGGGAGAAATTCCTCGATGAGTTCATCGCGGGGTGCACCAAGCACACGATCAAGGCCGGCTGGGCCAAGGGCTACAACGGCTCGGCGGCAACCACCTCCAACTATCATGAAGAGATCTTCAATCCCAACTATGACGACAGCGTGCCCGACTTTCTCAATGAGATGCGGGGTCAGGGTGAGTTTCTGACGGGCGCGGCGCGGTATCGGATCGTCAAAGGAAACGCCGCCGGCCAGATCGCCGAGCGCAAGCGCTACAAGCACTGATCCGGGCGACGTTCGGGAATAGGCCGGCGCGGGTGATCGGCAAGGGGGACACTCCATCCTCGGCAGCCGCTCACCCGCGACAGCATCAATACGGGACCTTTCCTATTCCTCCACCGCATACCCCGTCACCAGGGGCGTCACCCGCCGCACCGTCACGCGGCGGTTCTCCTCCTCGGCCTCGGGCGTCCAGATCTTCAGGTAGCGCTCGCCCAGCCCCACCGTCGCCAGGCTCTCCGGCGGGATCAGGTAGTAGCGGGTGAGGGCGGCCTTCACCGCCAGCGCCCGCTGGCGCGACAGCCTCAGGTTGTAGCCGTCGGAGCCGACCGCGTCCGTGTGGCCCTCGATCATGAAGATCTCGTCGGGATGTGCGGCCACCACGCTCTCGATCATGCGGGCGATGCGGTCGAGATCGAAGATCTCCTCCTCGCGCACGAAGGCCTCGTTGAAGCCGAAGGTGATGGTGTCGAGCTCGATGCTCGGCATCGCCTCGCGCACCTCCTCGAGGTTCATGACGAAGTCCGGCTCCTCCACCACCTGGTGGCGCGAATAGCGGCGCGGCAGCGGCTCGAGCGGCGCCGCCGTCAGCTGGTCCCACATCTCCTCGTCGTCGACCTCGGCTGCGAAGATGGAGTTCGGCGCCTGCGGCTCGCCCGGATCCGGCGCGGTATTCATCTCGACGTTCGGGTTGCGCCATTCCTTGTAGACGGCGGCGCGCTCGCTGCGATCGGCCAGCAGCCGGTTGTTCAGCTCCTCCCGGTCCTGGCGCAGCTGGCGATCGAAGAGCGTCAGATCGTCCGCCGAATAGTTCTCCTCGTCCTGCAGCGCCTCGCGCTGGGCGAGGATGCGGCGGTTCAGCTCGTCGTCGGCCAGGTCCTGCGCCGGACGGCGGTCCTGCAGCAGCAGCGGCAGTTCCGCCAGCGTCGGTGCCAGCACCAGCGGCAGCAGCGGCGCGATCTCCAGGGGCGCATCCTCGGGAGCCGCCGTCGCCGCCGGCTGGGCCGTCAGGGCCTGCGGCTGCTGCTTGCTCTGCGCCGCCGGTGCGGCCGCCGGCGGCGTCTGCTGGGTCGCGGTCCCCTGCGTCTGCTGAGTCTGCTCCGGAGCTGCCGGGGTTGCCGGCTGCTCCGGCGCCGGTTGTTGCGCGGCCGCCGCCTGCGCCTGTTGCTTGGCTTCGGCCGCCTCCTGGGCGGCGACGCGGGCGCGCAGAACCTGGCGGTCGAGCTTCAGGCGCTGGCGCAGGGCCTTCGCCGTCTTGCGCGACAGCTCCGGCTCGTCCAGCAGCGCGCGGGAGCGCTCCACGCGCGCCTTCAGGTCCTCGTCGCCGAGCGACTCGGCCGGCGTCTTGTCGGCCAGCAGGGCCGCGGCCTGCTCTTCCGCGGCGGCACTGACCTGCGGCGGCGCCTCGACGCTCGCCGGCGCCTCCGGCGTCGGCGGAGCCGCTTCGGTCGTCGCCGCCGGCT
>Ga0187892_10011230_pt1 | contig 11054 bp, 5 predicted proteins | sample MA1701073metaG_FD_139345 | JGI IMG/M metagenome (GOLD analysis project Ga0187892, IMG submission 139345) | Bio-ooze microbial communities from a basaltic lava cave in the Kipuka Kanohina Cave System on the Island of Hawaii, USA - MA170107-3 metaG ... | reverse complement strand
GCGTGGGCGGTCCAGGGTGTGGCGTTCTCACCCATGCGGACCTGTCCGATCTCGGTGATGCCCTGCTGCACCGTACCCGTGCTCTTGTACAGCTCATTGTAGAAGCTGACCAGGTTCGTGGGCGGCGCTCCCGTCACGACAGTGGCGAACATGTCCGTCTGCGTGACCATGAACGAAGACTGATAGCCGCCCCAGCTGTGGCCCTGCAGCCCGATGCGCGCGGGATCGGCGTAGCCCAGCTCGATGACCTTGCGCACCGCGCTGCCCACATCATCCAGCGCGGAGCTGCCCGGTTTGCCGATCTCATAGACGATGTCGGGCTGCAGCACGAGATAGCCGTCGCTGGCATAGGCGGACATGTGCGGCCGATCGTCATAGACGGGCAGAGAGAACTGGTGGTGCTGCTGCGACATCTTCTCGTAGAAATAGACGAGCATGGGATAGCGCCGGCCCGGCTGATAGTTCGCGGGCAGCGCCAGCGTGGCCTGCAGCTTGTGGCCGCGCGCATCCACGTAGTCGATCAGCACGCGCCGGCCCCACGCATACTCCTTGAGCTGCGGATTCGCGTACGTGACTCTGCGCGCATCAGTCAGCCGGGTACTGGCGACCCAGTAATCGGGAAACTCCTGGAACGTCTGGCGCGTGAAGATCACGCGGTCGGCGCTGTCCGCTTTGTTGAGGCTGCCAATCGCGGCATCCTCGAAGAGGACGGCGCGCGGCTTCTCACCGGGCTTCACCTCATAGTAACCGGACTTCTTGGTCCATTCGCCGTACGCGGAAAGTCGTACGTGCCTGGAGAGATCGATGCCGCGGTCCGGACCAGGCCCGCCGCCGCGCCCGCCGCCACCCTCCGCGAGTCGGAATCGGATCTGTTCGGCGTCGCCCGTGCCGGCTGTCAGATTGATGGCCTTGCCGGCTTCCAGCGGCACGAGCCACAGATCGAATCTGTGGTTCAGGATCACGGCCTTGCCATCGCCGGACCAGCCGGCGACGCCCCAGGCAGGCAGCTCATAATCGTGATCGTCATCCCGATCAATGAAATCCACGCCGGCCGCAGCCGACAGATCGACGGTCCTGCCCGTCACGAGATTCTGCGCGTGAACCTTCTCGTCCTGCACGTACGCGAACCAGCGGCCATCGGGCGAGCTGCCCATGGTTCGGCGGAGTCCCCTGGCAATGAGCTGACGTGCACCGTCTTCCAGATCGATCCGGTAGTGGTCGGCGCGCGCGCCGCCCCAGGACAGCTCGTAGCGATAGGGTGCATCGAGGCGGCCAATGCCCCAGCGGCCGTCGGGCGTCACGGTCACGGTCCGCATGTCGTCATCCGCAAGCTTGACGAACCGGTGCGTGGCCAGGTTGAGCACGGCCGCGTACGTGAAGCGGCGCGTCTGGTCGGCCCGCACTTTCTGGATGGACTGGACCTCGGCGTCGCGCCAGTGCCAGACCTCGAGGTCCGGCACGGGCTCGCCGCCCTCCGGCGGCTCCGGCTCCTGTGGCTTCACGCCGAACACGATGCGCGCATTGTCGCGCGTGAACCGCACGTCGCCAAAGTCGCTGATGATGAAACCGGTCGGGAACGACGGGTCGTTCGCGGGCACGTACTCGATGCGGGCGCGGCGCGCAGGCAGACCGGTCCACGCGAGAAGCACGTTCTCGCGATGCGTCTGGCCACCCGGCTTCGTGCCGCGCAGCACGGCAACGGCTGTACCCTCCTCGTTCCAGCCGAATTGCGTGTACTCGCTGCTCGCGGCATCGAGCGTAGTCGTCACGCTCGTCTGCAGATCGAGAAGGTACACGCCGTTGCCGGCGCGGTCCGCCGCGTCCACGGTCCAGGCCAGATGCGAGCCCGGCTTGTTGAACGCGTACTCGCCGACATTGCCGATGTTCAGCGCAGTGCCGTCGCGCAGGTTGCGCAGGACGACGTCGGCGCCCGTGTGTGTTGCGCCTTGCGGCCGGTTGCGGCGTACCGCCAGGAAAAGCGCACTGGGTGAGAACGCGAACGACTCGAAGTCCGGCACTTCGTACTTGCCGCCCGAGCGCAGATCGAGCAGCTGCAGCGTGCGCGCCGGCGCGGGCGCTGCGCCGCCGGCCTGGCCGCGTGGCGGTGTCTGTCCGCGCGTACCGCTACCCTGGCCGCGGCCCCCCTGGCGCTGGCCGGCTGCCGTCACCGTGAAGGCCACCCACCGGGAATCGCTCGAGAACACCGGTGCACTGCCGCGCGGAACCGTGTGCGTCGTGGCGCCATCCAGATCACGCACGAACAGCGTGTCGTCGCCTTCATTCGGACGGACCGCCCAGGTCATCCACCGGCCATCCGGTGACAGCGCCGCCGACTGGATCCGCTTCCAGCGGGGATAATCGTCCAGGGCCAGAACCTTGCCGTTGGTGGCCGCAGCGCCCTGCGCGGGTCCGGCCTGCGCCCCGGCCACGTGCGCCGCAGTCAGAGCGAGCAGGGCGATCAGGACGGCGAGACGGGCAGACGTCGCGGCACGCATATCAGTCCCCGGGGATGCGGGTGTGTGAAACCGGAATCGTTCGAAGATGGTACTGATGCCCGGCGTGCAACAGGGGTCAGACGGAGGCTGCGTGCAGCGTTTGCGGTTCGTTGTTCTGGCGGCGACGCTGATCGATGCCGGCGGCGCTCGCGGCCAGGGCGTCGATGTGCGCATCGATGCCGGCGAAGCCCGCGCCGTGTTGTCGATCCTCGACAAACGCGCAGCCGGCGTGCAACCAACGGAGTCCGACTGGGCCCGACTCTGGAGCAGCGCAGGGTACGTCCGGCTCGCTCGCCGCGAGACCACGATGGGCCGCGTGTTCACGGACAGTGCATTCCGCGCGTTCGTGCTGTCGGCCGAGCTGCTCGACCGCAGAACATCGCTGTCGCGGACGCTGGAGCAGTGGGAAACGGCCGATCCGACAGCCGCGGCCGCCCGCGCACTGCGCTACCTCCCCGCGAACGCCCGCATCCGCGCCACGATCTTCCCCGTGATCAAGCCGCAGGACAACAGCTTCGTCTTCGACGTGACCACGGATCCCGCGATCTTCCTGTCCGTCGATCCCGCGTGGAGCGCGGCCCGCTTCGAGAACACGCTCGCGCACGAGCTGCACCACATCGGTTACGGCAGTATCTGCACGGAGAACAGCGCCGCAGACACACCGCGCGGCCTGGCGCTGCGCTGGCTCGGTGCATTCGGTGAAGGCATGGCCATGCTGGCGGCCGCGGGCAGCGCCGACGTGCATCCCCACGCGTCGAGCCCCGCTGAAGATCGCGCTCGCTGGGACCGGGACCTCGCCCGTGCGGCAGCCGACGTGCCCCGGCTCGAGCAGTTCATCCTCGAGATCCTCGACCAGAAGCTGACCGGCGATGCCGTGACACAGCGCGGCATGACATTCTTCGGCGTGCAGGGCCCGTGGTACACCGTGGGCTGGCAGATGGCCTCCGCCATCGAACGTGCCTTCGGCCGGCCACGCCTTCAGCGCATCATGTGCGATCCCGTTGCCCTGCTCCGCACGTACAATGACGCGGCCGAAGCGCTGAACGCACAGGGTGTGCTACTGACCCGCTGGAGCGCCGCGTTCCTGCAGAGATTCGAAGCCCGCTGATCAGCGGGCGGCGGCCAGGGCGCGCGCGCGCACGAATCTCACGAGCGCGCGCAGGTGAGCTGCCGCGATCCGACGGTGCACGGCCGGATCGCGCAGCGCCGATTCCTGCTGCGGCACCATCATGAACATCGTCTCCGAGAGCACGGCCGGCATCCAGCTGGCCCGCACGACGGCCAGGTCAGCCCGGCCCATGCCGATGTCCCGCAGGCGGAGCTCCGCTAACAATTCGGATAGCACGAGCCGGGCGAGGTCAGCGGAGTGGCCCTGATAGTAGTACACGCTGGAGCCATGGTTCTCGAAGGGATTGACGCCATCGGGAAACGCGTTGTTATGGAGGGAAACGAACAGGTCCGCGTTCATCTCCGTGGCGAGGCGTGGCCGTGCGCCCAGCTCGACGGGTGCGCCGTCAGCGCGCGTGAGCAGGACGCGGGCGCCTGCGGCCTCGAGCTGCGGCTTGAGCTGGAGCGCGACGCCGAGATTGGCCTCGGCTTCGGTCAGGCCTGTGGGTCCGGTGCCGCCGGCGGGCGGGTGGCCCGGGTCGATGGCGACGAGCAGGCCGCGGAGCGGCGCATCGAGGTCGGCCACGTGGGGCGGCCGGCGGATCCGCACGATCAGCGCGCCGCTCCCGTCGAAAACGGGCAGGAACCCCCACACGGGGGCGGCCAGCTCGGCGCGCAGGACGAACACGTGCTGCGCGGGCTGGCTCCACGCGGCGTGGCGGAGCAGCGGATCGATCGAGCCGTACTGCAGGAAGTTTACTTCACTGGTCGCACCGTACACTGTGATTTCGATAACATTTCCGTTAGCATCCACGCGGAACGGCAGCGGTGCGCTCAGTGCGATGCGGAGGTCGATCCGATCGTTTCGCGGAGTGAAGCGAACGCCGGTGACGGCGGCGCGCGGCGGGGGCGCGCCCGCGGGCAGGAGTCGGACGTCGGCCATCGGCACCCAGGCCGTGACGTTCGGGGCGAGGCGCACGCGGAACTGGCCGGCGCGCTCGCCATCGATCTGGAGCGGCGTGCCGGGCGGCCAGAACCAGTGGTAGGGTCCGGACGTTCCGGGGCGGCCGCGCGACGTCCAGTCAGGCGGCGCGTCCGGAGGCGGCGTCACGACGGCTGCGCGTGGCGGATCCGCGTTGAACAGCGCGAGCCATGCGTTCAAGGGCAACCGGGACGTGTCGGTCCCGACGACCAGCTCGACCTCGGCCCAGGTTCGGCGCAGGTGCGCATACTTCGCGGCGAACATCAGCAGTGAATCGGTTGACTGAGCCACGGTACTGAGGAGCCGGTCGATGCTTTCGCGCTCGGCGGGTGATGGCACGGGCAGGCCCTGTTCCCGCGCGCGCCGTTCCATGGCTGTATCCCGCTCGAAGATGAAGGAGAAGCCGAGCGCACCCAGGATATCCTGCCGGAGTTCTGCGAGCGCGGGGCGCGGCGCTGTGCTCGAGTCGGGCGGGATCCACGGTTCGTGAACGATGACGGAGGCGCTGTAGCGGGCAGCACCGGGAATCTGGCCGGCCGCGGCGGCGCTCGTCCGGAAGTTCGCGGCGTCCGTGCTGCCGCGCTGTTCGATGGGCTGCTCGATGAGCGGGATGCGCATGCCGGACGGAGTGACGAGCGCTGCGCGGCCGCCGGCGGTACCCGTGAAGCCCACCTCGATCCATTCGCCCACAGGCAGCGCCACCGAGCCCCTGGGATATGTGGAACTGGTGTCGATGACCGGACCCGCGTACGGGCCCGACACGGGCGGAACGCGGACTCGGCGCTCGAGCGTGACGGTTTCACCGGCCCTGGCTGCCGCGAGCCGGTAGACGCCGTCGGCCGGTACGGGCAGGAACGCCAGGTACGCGCCGTTGGGCGCGACGGGGACCGGCGTACCGTTAATGGAAAGCGACGCCTGGCCCGAACCGGTGGCGCCGAAAATGAAATTCGAGTCGCGCGCGGTGAGCTGCGCATCCTCGACGGGATAGACAACGGTAAGGCGGAGTGTACCATCGGTGGCCGGAATCTCCGGCAGTGCTGGCACCGGAGCTGTGACAGGTATTGGCGCCGGCCGAAGATCGGCGGGCACCGGTGCGCCCTGTCGCGCGCACGCGGTCCAGAAACCGAATGCCAATGTGAAGGCGGATAGCGCGTGTCGCGCAGCGCTCCAGCGAGCCTCGCTCATCGATTCTGCATCGTGCGCAGCGCCTCGCGGCTCCAGTACTCGGGTCCGCAGGGCGGTACGGTGGCCTGCGGATTGGCGGCCGCGTCCGGCATCGATTCGGCGCCATCCAGGATGCCGAGCACGACCGTGTCATCGATCGGCGATGAGTGCATGATGCAGAACGCCTGGATGCGCCCGGTCACGGCTGGCGCGAGGTAAAGCTGCGAGAGTCCGTCGAGGTGATCGAGTACGATGTAGCGTGCGCCGGCCGTGCGTGCCGCGCGAATCAGCTCTGCGGGCTCGGGTGACATCGGATAATAGAGGCCGCGACGTCCGCCGATCACATGGAAGAGCGTGGGTTTGCGCGAGAGCACGACGGCCTCGTCGGGCATCGCGGTGCCGGCCCATTCGGCGACGGCGAACCAGTCGCGCCAGGCGAGTGGCAGACAGGGATATCGGTCGCCCGTGCGGTACTCGACCATGCACCGAGCGCTGGCCCGGACCGCGTCCGCCTGTGCGGGCAGCATCATGACAATGAGCGTTGCGAGGGCGGCGCCGGCGACGGCGAGGGTTGCGCCGCGGCGGACGCGGTGCACGAGGCGCACGAGCATGTCTGCCGCATAGAACAGGATCAGCGGCAGAACCGGCAGCAGGAACCGCTCGCCGGACCAGACGGCCGGCCAGATGAGCAGCAGGCCGGCGTAGAGCGGTGTGAACAGCTCGGTCAGCGCCGGTCGGCGCATCCTGCGGATCCAGCCGGCCAGCGCGAGGCCGTAGATACCGACGCTCACGAGCAGTGCTGCGGGATTCTGGCGGCCGGTGAGCAGGATGGGCATGTGGATGCGCACGTACTTGATGGCATTCTCGGCGGCGCGGCCGAACAGGTCGGTGAGGCCAATGCGGCCCAGCTCGGGCGAGTAGGGATTCACGAACCAGAACTGGCTGATGTAGTCGACGCCGCCCTGCGAGCGCGCGCGCAGCCACCACAGGAATGCGAGTGGAATCGTGGTCGCAGCGACAATGGCGAGTTGTGACCAGCGCCGTTTGAGTGAGAGCCAGGCAAAGGCGGCGAGCAGGAGCGGCAGGCCCGCGGAGCGCGTGAAGTAGGCGAGTGCGACAGCGGCGGTGGCCATCAAGAATCGGGCGCGCAGCTCGGGACGCAGTCGCTCGAAGCCCCAGAGCGCGAGCATGGTGAAGAACCAGAACGGCACGTCCGACAGGATCCAGTGTGCAAGTTCGAGGACGCCGGGGCTGAGCGCGAGCAGCACGCCGATGCCGAGCGCGAGCACAGGGCGCCGCCGGTTTCGCAGCCAGACGAACGTCGCGGCAACGGCGCCGGCGGACATCAGCGAAATGAGAATCTTGAGTGATGCGAACGGCTGAAGTCCGACGAGCATTCCCGCGGCGAGAATTGCGGGGAACACGGGTGGATACTGGGTGTGCGGCGGTGTTGCCGGGTCCCACAGGCTGGAGTACGAAAACTGGGTAAGCAGCGACTGGCCGAGCGAGATGTAGGCGGCATTGTCGCCGCCGGTGTGGGGCTGCGGCAGGAACGTGACGAGCGTCAGCAGCAGGTGGCCGGCGCCGAGGAACGCGGCAATCGCGATCGTATTGCGGTTGACGAACCGGCCGATACGGCGAGTCTGGCTGGGTTCCTGGCGTGCGCGGTGCGCATTGGCGTGGCGGCCGCGGCGGCGCGATTTCGGTTCGGGGATCGGTCGATTCATGCTGCGGTCAGCGGAGTGGTTTCACCGGCCAGCCAGCGCGCGGCGCCGGTCTGCATCACAGCTTCGCCCCCCCAGGCCACGACCACGTTGCGGGCGGGGATCTGTTCGGCGAGCCGTGGGTGCCCCAGGAGCACGACGAGCGCATCGGCCGCGCTTTCGTTCGCCTGCTTCAACCGTTGCAGCGCCGCGGGTGACAGTCCGGGCCTCCCTTTCCACGCGCGAATGTCGGCATAGATCGCGATGAGCGCGTCCCTCTGACCCTCGAGCGCATCGACGGGACGCGGGTCGAAGCCGGCATCCCGGAGCGCGGTCACGAACGGAGCGCGCGAGGGCGGAGGGTACGGTCCGCCGACATCATCATCAATGGTGAGCAGATCGAATTCGCGCGGGCACACGACCTCGCCGCGCTCGATGCGAACCACGCGTTTGGCGAGGCTGGCGGCCCAGGCCTGGTCGGCGGCCCGGCCCCAGCCTGCGCGCGCGGTGCGGACGCGAGTCGCAGCGGCGCCGAGTCGGCCGAGCGACCGCGCCAGCCGCGCGCGGGACAGATCGTTGCCGAGCGCGTGTTCAATGGCGGCGAGCACGGCGGCTTCATCCTGCGGATAGAGCAGCGCATCGCAACCGGCCTGCAGCGCGGCAACGGCGGCGCCGGCTTCACCGCGGCCCGCATCGAGCACGCCTTGCATGATCAGCGCGTCGGTCACAATGAGTCCCTCGAAGCCGAACTGCTTGCGCAGCAGTCCGTCGAGGATCGGGGCGGACAGCGTCGCAGGCGTTCGGCTGGCGTCGAGCGCGGGATACGCGACGTGTGCGGTCATGATCGCGTCCACACCGGCGATCACGGCGGCACGGAACGGCGTCAGATCCATCTCGATCAGGTCACGACTGGCATCCACGACGGGCCGTGTCGCGTGCGAGTCCTCGGTCGTGCGGCCATGGCCGGGGAAATGTTTGGCGCAGGACAAGGCGCCCTCCGCGCGGCAGCCTTCGATCCACGCCGTGACGTGGGCCGCAACGCGCAGCGGATCACTGCCGAACGCCCGCGTGCCGACGATCGGATTGCGCGGCTCGATGTCGAGGTCGGCCACGGGCGCAAAGATCCAGTTGACGCCCAGCGCCAGCGCTTCCCGTGCGGTCAGTGCGGCCGCCTGCCGCGTCACGGACAGGTCATCGAGCGAGCCGATTGCCGCAAGCGGCGGGAGTGCGGTCGCGCCGCGGAACTGCTGGCCTGCGCCTCGCTCGAGGTCCGCGCCGATCAGCAGGGGTGCAGCACTGCGGGACCGCAGGCTGTCGGTCAGATCCTTCACAGCGGCCGCATCACCGCCGAACAGGATGATGCCGCCCACGCCGCGCGCGATTGCCGAATCGAGCTCGCGTGCCGCGTGACCGAATCCCGTGGACGCATCCCATCGGACGGCAGGAAACAGGGTACGCGCGGCCTGCATCACGGCACCTTCGCAGCAGAAAGCAGGTCGGGCAGCGGCACCGGATCGATGCCCATACCGACAAGCTCGAAACCGGCGCCATCCGCCGTTTCGCGGATGCGCATCCACCGGGCGGGTGAAGCGCCGCCCGCCACATCAAAGCGGGCCATGGCTTTCACCGATGCAATCACGCCTGCGTGGGCCGAAGGCGTGCCGGCAAACGATGCGCGCACCAGCTCGTACTGTAGCCGAACACTGATACCCTGCTCGGTTGCGGAATCCTGCACCGCGCGAACGTACACGAAGTCGTCCGTGAACGGCAGCGCTCGCGGCGCGATGCCTGGACCGACGGATCGTGTCGATGCGGCGGCGCGACTGTGCACGAAGATTTCGCGCGCGCTCTCATACACCAGAAACGCACCATCGCGAGAGAAGAACGCGGGCACCACGTCCCGTGCGACTTCCACGTGCTCGCCCAGGCTCGCCACCCCGCGCGGGCTCATCAGCTCGAGCCGGCCCACGGCTGTCTGCCACGCGAGCCACCGCTGCACGGGACGGAACCGCAGCGTGGTCCCGTCCGGCCCGCGTCGCTCGAGAATACCCGTGACGGGATCCGGCACGAGCGGCGCGCCGCGCTCTTCCGCTACGGCCACCACCTCGCGTACAACAGGTACGAGCGCGGGCGCCGGCCCGTGCCGCAGCCAGGCGCGGAGCAGGTCGACATCGCGATCAGCCATGGCCTCGAGCGCGCGCGCCTGCACGGCAATCGACGAATCGCGCGTCGCGATCTCGAGCAGGCGCATGGCCGGCTCCGGGCGCGTGCTCAGGAACTCGCGCGCGGCGCCGACGGCGGCCAGACGCACGCGTTCGTCCGGATCGGCGAGCCGCGGCTGGATCAGAATGAGGTAGCGCGGCGCGCGCAGTCTGCCCAGCAGCGTCAGCGCGTTTGCGCGGAGCAGCGGGTGCGCCGTCGTCTCCTCGGTGATGTCGGCGATCGTATCGGCCCATGCCATGCCGGTTCGCTGCTCGAGCTGGCGCAGTGAATCGACGAGTTCTGCAGCGGGTGGTGCCGCGAGCAGCGCGAAGAGCGCAGCCTCGTGCGGGAAATCGCCGAGCTGCGGTGGCGGCTCCGCTCGCGAGACGGGGCGCGTGCCGGCCGCGCACGCGGCAAGGAGACAGCACGCAAGGCCGAAGGGGAGCCGCTGCGTCACGGGCGGCCGGGTGTGTAACTGCCCAGTACGCGCGGGCCAGTGGCGCCCGTCACTTGCGGGAAACTGGCCGTCACGCCGCGCACATGAGCCCAGGCCAGCGCGGCGAACGCGATGGCTTCCTTGGCGTCCGGATCGATGCCGGCGGTCCGGCCGTCGCGCACGGGCAGCGCCGAAAGCTGGCGTTCGATGGCGCGCAGCAGTGGAGCATTGTTGGCGCCGCCGCCCGTGACGATGACTTCATCCGCGCCGAGTGGTAGCACGAAACTACGGATCGCGTCCGCGATGCTGTACGCGGTCAGGGCGGTCAGCGTCGCGACCAGGTCGGCCCAGTCCTGGTCATGCCGTGGCTTGCGCCGTGCAGCGAGCCGCTCGACGAAGGGGCGGCCGAATCGCTCGCGGCCAGTGGATCGGGGTGGGCGCTCCCTGAAGAACGGATCGTTTAGCAGCTCGGCGAGCAGCGTTTCATCAATCTGACCGCGCGCGGCGCGCTCGCCGTCGCGGTCGAACGTCTGGCGGCCCTGCGTGGCCAGCGCGACGGCGGCATCGATCAATGCGTTGCCCGGGCCCGTGTCGAAGGCGAGCAGCGGTTCGCGCGAGCCGCGCGGCGGCACCCGCGTGAGATTTGCCATGCCGCCGATGTTGACCAGCACGCGTGTACGATCGGGCGCGGCATAGAGCACGCGGTCCGCGAAGGGCACGAGCGGCGCGCCCTGGCCACCGGCCGCGACATCGCGCGACCGGAAATCGCTGACCACGGCGATGCCGGTTCGCTCCGCAAGCGTGGCGGCGCAACCCAGCTGCAGCGTTGCGCCGCGGCGCCCGGCGGCGGGCGGGTCATGCCACACGGTCTGGCCGTGTGAGCCGATCACGGCGACGTGCGTCGCCGCCACGCCGTGCACCGCACACAGGCGCAGTGCGACTTCGGCAAACCACTCGCCCAGGTC
>Ga0187892_10011226_pt1 | contig 11057 bp, 12 predicted proteins | sample MA1701073metaG_FD_139345 | JGI IMG/M metagenome (GOLD analysis project Ga0187892, IMG submission 139345) | Bio-ooze microbial communities from a basaltic lava cave in the Kipuka Kanohina Cave System on the Island of Hawaii, USA - MA170107-3 metaG ... | reverse complement strand
TACGCAATACTTAACCGCCTAGTAATTTTCGAGGCAGTCGCCGAGGCTTTCAGAAAAGTTTTTCGTGATGATTTGGAATTGATTTACGAGATAAGCCATAACCTTGTGCAACGCGAATGGCATCCCGAATTTGGTGAAGTCTTTGTGCATCGCAAAGGTGCAACCAGAGCGTTTCCTGCCGGACATCCTGCTTTGAAGGACACGCACTGGGAAACGACAGGGCATCCCGTTTTGATTCCGGGAAGCAACAAAGATTTCAGCTATATTTTGCGTCCGCTTGAAGGTGCAGTTCGCAGTGGTTTTTCTGTGAATCACGGCGCGGGTCGTCGCCTGTCGCGCAACGAAGCATTTCGTTCATTGTCGCAACGCAAGATTGACGATGAATACAAAGACGCCGGAATCTTGGTCAACACAGATGGTCGAGTTCCGTTGGATGAAGCCGCACCCTGTTACAAATCTTCTGCGGAAGTTATAGAGGCAGTCGTCGGCGCAGAATTAGCCGAAGTTGAGTTTACTTTGTGGCCCCTCGCTTCGCTGAAAGGCACAGAGGAGAAATCACACAAGAAACGAAACAAAGAGAAACAACGCGACGCTGAAAGACGAAAAGACAGAGAAAGAAAATCGAATCAGCATTATTGAAAATAAAAAGCTTTGAGTTCCGATTTTAGTCTGTTATTATCCAATCATCAGCCAACTAAAGTCAGAATTCAAAACTTATTTTACGAAGGAGAATTTTCGAGATGAAACGAAATGCTTGCTTCTTAATCATTACCTTTGTTGCTTTGGTGTTTGCTCCAAACGCATTTTCACAAAAGCGAGACCGCGCGCAAATTAAAAAAGAGATTGATGCGCTCAATCGAGAAATCAAAATCAGAGAAGCGGAACTGCTCGCGCCTTCGCAAGAAGACCAAGCAAAATTTGCGGAATTTTTGAATCAACCGAATACAGGTTTGATTCGTTTAATGCCGCGTGAGCAGTACGACCATAAACTTACAATCAGGGGTGGCGGTTCTTACTATTCCTTTACTCGCTTAACGCATGAATACGGTTACGGCTCGGATATTGAATTGCAACAAGGACATTTTTCCGTCGGGTTTGCCGGTGCGGATTTTGGCTTTATGTTGAATCTTGGTGATGTCCCGATTGATGACGTTACGACAGAAACAGAAGGCGTTAAATATCTTACGGCTTTCATGCCGCCTTCAGCTGAACCGGAAGCGAGAATCCAACAGCGACGTGCTTGGGGATTTGAAGACGGTGGTTTTAAGTACAAAAGAGACTTGTTAGCTAAAGTAAATTCAACTTATGTTGTGCGCTCAGTTGATTATGACACATCGGATTGCTTAGTCGTTTTCCGTGTTGTGAGACAAGACGAAGACGACAGCGTAACTATTTTGTGGAAACTTCTAAAGAAATACCCAACGCCGCGATTGGAGCGTTAAAGAAAATCGAAGGCAATTAACTTTCATTCAAACGGGGCGAAGATTCTTCTATGTCTTCGTCCCATTTTATTTCTTGGCGTTCATCAGGCACGCGGTATTCTTCGTCAGCCCACGCACCGAAATCAATCAGCTTGCAACGCTCCGAACAAAAAGGGCGATGCTCGTTTCCGTTCCATTCAACGGGTTTTCCGCAAGTCGGACATTTAACAATCGGCATAAAGAAATAATCAGCAGTCAATCATGTACGAGCGGGCAGCTTGGCTGTCGCACGCCCTGAAATAATGAAAACCTCGACAGGCAGGCAGCCTGTCGTACATTTTCTAAGAAGTTTTTTTGAATAGTAGCTTTCGGTTTGAAGATGTTCAAGCGCGTCATCACCTCGTTTGATTCGCTTATTAAAACGCGCGGCGACGAAGTTTTATTTGCTTACCAGTTTAAGACCCAGAACGCCCGCGATAATCAAAAAAATGCAGATAAGCCGCGTCCATTCGCGGGATTCTCCTAAAAGAATTATGCCGACAATTGCAGTTCCCGTTGCTCCGATACCCGTCCAAACTGCGTAGGCAGTTCCGATTGGCAAACCGCGTGCGGCAAGCGCGAGCATGTACATACTGACAACCATCGCTGAGATTGTTCCGACAGAAGCCCAAAGGCGCGTGAACCCTTCCGTATATTTAAGACCAATTGCCCAACCGATTTCCAATATTCCGGCGATGAAAAGAAGTATCCAATAGTACATATCTTTCAGACTCCCGATAAAAAAATAATGGGACGCCCGTTTTCTTAAAGCATCCCTTTATTTGTTTGATAATTTAAGCGGATTATGTCACAGATGTTTGCTAAATCGAAACATACAAGATTGGGACAAATAGAAAATAGACAGGATTTACCGCGATTATCAGGATTGACATAAAAACTTAAAGAAAATATGTAAATCCTGTCTAAAAATGTTCTGTGATTTGATTAGGTCAGACCGCTAAGATTTATTGTGGTCAGCGAAGGTTTCTTTCAAAAATTGAAAAGCAAAAGTGATGTTGATTCGATACTTACAACATGTTCCGTTTGAAGGTCTCGCGGGAATTGAGAGGTGGGCGAAATCAAACAATCATCAGACAAAGGCTATAAAGGTTTATGAGAATGAGCCTTTGCCGTCGGTTGAAGATTTTGATTTGTTGATTGCGCTTGGCGGTCCGATGAATGTTTGCGATGAAACGACGTTTCCGTTTTTGAAAGAAGAAAAGCGTTTCATCGAACAAGCAATACGCGCAGACAAAATGGTTTTGGGAATCTGTCTCGGTTCACAGTTAATAGCCGATGTGCTTGGAGCAAAGGTTGTGCGAAACAAACATCAGGAAATCGGATGGTTTCCCGTCGAGCTAACGCCAACAGCAAATGCTTCTAAAATCTTTTCTTCGTTCCCGCATTTGTTTACAACCTTTCACTGGCACGGTGATCTGTTTGAGATTCCGCAAGGAACAATCCGTGTCGCCGAAAGCGCGGCTTGTCCGAATCAGGCTTTTGTTTATGACGAAAATGTTTGCGCCGTGCAGTTTCATCCCGAAATAACAAAAGAAAGTTTGAGTTTGATGTTGCAACACGAAAGCGAAGATTTGAAAGACGGGGCTTTTATTCAGACTGCAGAAGAGATGTTAAATAGAGAAAATCATTTTGCTGAAAACGCTGCGGTCTTAAATTGCTTACTCGACTCGCTGGTTGCGAATAAACCATTACCGATTACGATTGCAGGCGATTGAATAATCGTTTTGGAAGTTAGATAAAACAATGAAACACAAAAACCATTTAGATAATTCACGAAGAGATTTTTTACGAAACAGCATCAGCAGTCTGCTATTTGGCGGATTCTGTTTGAGCGATGCTTTTCAATCAAAAGCGAAGGTAGAACATGACTTAGACCACCCGGGCGTTCACGGCATGGCGTTGATTGGCGAGAAGACCTTGTATCTTTCTCATCTGCCGTTATTCAGTTCGCCCGAACGCAAATCACCGCACAATTATCAGGTCTTGCTCGAAGCCGCTTTTGCTGACACAAAACATCAAACGCAACTTGCCGCCGACCGCAAGAAATCAAAAGCGAAACTCTACACGGTTGAACCTGAAACCTTTGTCTTAACGGATTTGATTACAACCGACTCTGAACGCGCGCGCATTTCGTCTTTCAAAGCGACCGTTTACAGAGACCACTTTGAACGCGGCGGCAAGCCAATTATCAAAGACGCCCAGCTTACGATTAAAAACGTGATTCATTTTCGCGCATTTGATTTGTCTAGTGAAAGACCGTCGAAAATGGAGTACATCTTGTTTGGCAAAAATGATGAGACATACTTGGCGCACAAGATTACAAAGCCGCCCGACTTTGACCAATTGCTTTCCGTAAAAGTCACGGGAGTGAAATTAACGGATTTAATTTTACAGAAAGGTCTTCGCGTCAATGTTCCGACTCTTTCGGATGCGATTGATTCACACCTGAAAGAAAAACAGAGCCTCGTTTGCGACATAGATTTTTCAAACGACGACAAACCAAAGAGAGCACAGGCTCGCGTTACTGTGCTGAAAGATTTTTATTTCGAGACAGGCGATTTGGCTTCGTAACATTGATTAGTTTGATTGGGATTGTCAGGTATTTGCCGCAATAACATTGGGCGCGTAATGAATATGTTAGGCTTTCGCTGTAAACACAAAAAATGTAACGCCAAAGTTCGCGTTCCCGACATGGATGAATCTCTGAAATCTGAAATAGCCGGAATTGCCCGCGAAAAAAGTGTGTTATTTGCTATCGAAAAATTGGATTTATTAACAAAATTTGATTATCGAGATTCAAAAGCATAGACGGAAAGATTTTTTATCTGGCAACCGTGCCAAATCAAACAACGGTGCAACCGTTAAATTTGCTCTGACAACTTTCAAAGACAATGAGTTTGTATTTGAAAATCCCGAACATGATTTCCCGAAAAAGATTGTCTGTAAAAAAGTATCTGCCACAGAGATGTTCGCGCAGGTTTTGGGCGAAGGCGGAAAAGGTTATTCATTCAAAATGGTGAAACTCTAATCATAAATAACCGATACAAACCGCGTTTTTTGACGCCTGAAACCGTCTAAGTATTTGAAAGCGATTTATAACGCTTTGACCTCAACATTGAGCGTTTCACCACTTGTTAATGTACAGCTATTTCACGCTGGTTTATAACAATTTGAGTTGGCAGAGTGAAAAACTTTGCGCCTTTGCGTGAAGGAAAGATTTTGTGCTGGTAAGTACAAAAAAACAGGCGAGAAAATCGCAAAGAAACATAAAATCAGAACCCGTTTCAACACTAAAAAGTTATGAAGACCAAAAGTGTCTATGCCGTTTCAGTCCTCCTGCTTGTAAGCTTTTTGATTACTCTGCCTTTTTGTGAGTGGAAATTTATCGTCGCCGCACAAACGCTCAACAAAGATTTGTACGATTTGAAAGAAACCGAGAAGGCTTTTGCCGCAACTGCCGTAAAAGAAGGATTCAGAGATTCTTTTATCAAGTTTTTCGCCGATGACGGAATCGGGTTTGGTCCACACCCTGAAAAGACAAAAGAAGTTTTGCAAAAAACGCCTCCGCCAAAGGCTCCACGCGCGACCATCTTCAACTGGCAACCAATGTTCGGTGATATTTCACTTGACGGGGATTTGGGCCACACGACAGGACCAGTGTTATTTACCGACTTACCAAACAATCCCAATCCGCGTCCACCCAGAAACGGAATGTATTTTTCTGTCTGGCAAAAACAAAAAGACGGCAATTGGAGAGTGGTTGTTGATATGGGAACTGACACGCCCGAAGCGGTAGCTCCGATTGATGTTGGTTTTACTGCGGCAACCGTCTCAGGAATCAGCAAAAATGATACAGGCAAATTCAGCGCGACTGACTTTAATCAATTGGACGAAAAACTTTCGGCGGAAATCAGAAAATCGGGTTTAGCAAAAGCCTATAATCTTTGGCTAAACGATGAATTCAGGGTTCACCGACGCGGTTTTATGCCGATTTTAACCAGAGAGGCGTTAAATAAATTTCTTGAAAACAAAAATGACAAGACTTCTTTCAAGCGACACGGCGGCAAAATTTCTACAAGCAAAGACCTTGCTTTTACCTACGGAAGTTTTCAAACGACTTCATCAAAAGAGAACAAGCCGGAAGGTTATTACGTTCACGTTTGGCGAAGAGATAAATCAGGTAAGTGGAAACTTGTCGTAGATGTCGTCAACGAACTGCCGACTCAATAAGCCAAAACGAATTCTCAAAACGAGTTCATCTGAAAATTTGGCATGGCCAAGATTTTTGTCTAAAGTCACATCAATGGACAAAAATTTCCTAACAACATCTGATTTCACATGCGACGAATTGAGTGCGTTTATCGAATCGGCTTTGCGTTTCAAGCGCGGCGAAGACTCAGCGAAACCTTTGAATGGCAAATCCGTCGGACTTGTTTTTTTTAATCCGTCTTTAAGAACACGCGCTTCGATGCAGGTCGGCATTTATGAACTCGGTGGAAACCCTGTTGTCTTGGAACCCGGCGGGACTAGCTGGACCATAGAACACCGTGACGGGGTTGTAATGGACGGCGACAAGACAGAGCACATTAAAGAGTTTGTGCGTGTGCTTGAAAGATATGTAGCGGCAATTGGCGTCAGGACATTCGCACATTTGAAAGATTGGCAGGAGGAACGCACAGACCCTATTTTGAATGCCTTTGCGCGTTATTCGTCTGTGCCGATTATTAACTTGGAATCAGCAATGCATCATCCGTGTCAGTCCATGGCGGACATGATGACCATTCGGGAAAAGTTCGGGCTTGAAAAGAAAAAAGTTTTGCTCACTTGGGCCTGGCATCCTAAACCTTTGCCGATGGCTGTGCCTAATAGTTTTGCTTTAGCTTCCGCACAGATGGGACATGATTTGGTTATCGCGCATCCACGGATCTACGAACTTGATGAAGAGTTAATGGCGAACGTTAAAACTCAAAGCGCAGATAACGGCGGGAGTGTCGAAATCGTCAATGATGTTGATGCGGCTTTTGACAGCGTAGAAGTCGTTTACGCAAAAAGCTGGGGAAGCAAAAACTTTTACGGTAATCAGGACGCCGATATTCAGGAACGCGCGCAATACAGAGGCAAGTGGATTGTCAACGAAGAAAAAATGGCGCAAACAAACAACGCGATTTTCATGCACTGCTTACCCGTGCGCCGCAATGTAATTGTGACAGACGGCGTTATTGATTCGCCGCGTTCGTTTGTAATAGACGAAGCAGAAAATCGTTTACATATTCAGAAAGCAATTATGGCAAGATTGATTCATTGAGAGTTTTTCGTGCCTTTAGGCGGCTTTTGTTTTGCGAATTTCAGCCGACTAAAGTCGGTACTCAAAACTCTTTGGAGTGTATAAAATGAAGGCTCAGGTTAAAAAAGGCATTGTTTATTTGGTCTTGGGGTTTGTTGTTCTTTTCTTTTTGCGTTTGGGTTACGGTTACTTCTATGTCGAAGCGGCTACAAATAGCAACGTGAATGCCTACCCGGAAAGTTTTGAGTTTTCCAAAAAGAATTACGCAAGCGCAAAGGCAGATAATGACGGACAACCGCAAACATCCAGTGTTGATCAGAAGTATGAAAAGATTGCTTCCGTCAGTTCTCAATCAAACTCATTTGATGAAGACGAAAAAAAACTGCGCGAATTAACGGTTTCACATAATGCCCTGATTCAGTATGAGCAAAACGCGGGTTTGCCAAGAAACAGAAAATTGAACTTGGCAATAGGTGTCCCGCCGAGAAACTTTGATTCAATGGTCGCCAAAGTAAAAGAGATTGGCAAAGTCGTCTCTCTGCGCGTTGATAAGACCGACAAGACAAACGAATACAAAGACCTCAACGCAAAGAAAGTTTCGTTAGAAAAAACACGCGAAGGACTTATTGCGCTAAAGAGCAAAGGTGGTTCTATTGATGAATCAATCAACTTGGAAAACCGCATTTTAGAGATTGAATCCGAACTGCAAGCCTTAGGCGTCAGCCTTGGCGAATTTGATAAAGAGAATGAGTTTTGCACGGTTAAAGTTACTCTGGCAGAAGACGCAACGGTTAAAACAGGCATCTCGTTTGCTCAAAGAGTCAAAGTCGCTTTTGAATGGACAGTTAAATTTTACCTGATGATGATATTTATACTTTTAGGAATTGTGGGCGTAGCTTTCTTAGGCACAAATGTCTTTGAACAATTTAAGTCAACTCAGAACCACGCAACGAAATCAGAGACGAAGAGTGAAGATGCAAGTAAGGCAAAGGAAGAGTAGATTTAAGAACGAAATGAAACAGAACGGGGAGAAAGCATAAGTGAGTAAGTTCGCGCAAAGAATCAAAGAGTATATTGATGAAGAGATTACTAAAGCCAGTGTTTGTCGGAAACAGAATGATTTGGCGGCAGCCTTTCATCATCTCGAACGCGCACATGTTTTAGGACAAAGCGTAACCGCGCAACATGTTCGCGTGCATTTGCTGATGCTGAAATTCGGCTGGCTGACAAAAGACTGGCGCGAAATAACAGGGCAAATCATTCGCATCATCGGCGCAAGCGCCAAAACACCTTTTGGCATTTATCCGTCGGGTAATACGGGCGGGGCGAATGTCAGCCCGTTTAAGCCTTTGCCGATACCAAACGACTTACAAACAAAACTCCGTCTGGCGCGGAAAAAGGATTGACCTAAAAGATTTTTGATAATAAAGATATTGCCCGCGAAAAACGCGAAACCCATTTAGGCTATTTCGCGTTTTTCGCAGGCAATTTTTCTGTGAGATATAAAATCATTTTCCTTAGGGCAACGAATTAAATTTCAGGGGCGGCAGATTTATTTTTACCTTGCTCACATCCTGACCGCGAAAATAATCAACCATCATTTGCTGGACCTGCGCGTCAACCAACATGCTTTCGTGTCCTGCATTTTCAATGATGATGTGCGTGCTTGTCTTAAAAGTCTTTCTGACTTCGTCGGCTTGAAACGGTTGCGTGTTGTTATCAAGAACGCCGGATATAAAGAGCGTTGGAACATCCGTTTTTATAGGTGAACGATAAACGTCTCCTAAATCGGGACTGCCAAACACATCGCCCATTTCGGAAATCGGGAAATTCACAATATCGCCAAGCAAAGCGGTCGGTGCTTCTTTTTTAATCTGTGCCTGTCGTGCTTTTGATGTGCCTGATGAAATGTCCATCACAAGCGTCATAACGGAAAGCCCGCCGCCGAATTGGTTATAACGTCTTTCCGCAAAGCGTTTCAGAACCGAGTAATCGCCTTTGTCCATTGTGTAAAACCAAAGGGGAAAAATCGGCAAATCATTTGTGTCGCCTAGGTCGCGCATGATTAAAAATTGCAAGCCGATTTTTCCAATCTTTATATCAACGGGTTTTTGCGTCCGCTGGTCTGTGATTGTCACCATGACGGGTTCTTTTTCAAGACGGTCCAGTACGCGCTTTAATGTTCCCGTAAGGTCAGGCATCTTGCTTCCGATTTCAGGGTCTTTCGCAACGATTTGTGAAAGCCGTTCGATAGATTTGTGCGATGTGCTTGGAAGTTTATCGGTATGGTCTGGTCCTTCCGTTCCGATTAAAACAACGCGGTTCAACTTTGCGCCGTGATAGCGTATGCAAGCCAACCCCAGATGTGTGCCGTAGCTGAAACCTACGAGATTGACCTTTTCCGTGCCAAGAGCTTTTCGTAAATCATCAACGTCATTTGCACTTTCGATTGAGTTGTAAGCGAGTATGTCAACGCCCTGTGAACGAAAGTAATCTGCGGCGGCTTTGGCGCGTTCTTTGAAAGCGCGAAGCGCAACCTCACGGCTAGCGAAAACATCTGTCGGCAGAGGTTCTGATGAAATGCGCGTAAGATTCGGCTTTGAACGCCCTACGCCGCGCTGGTCTAAAAGAATTACATCGCCGACCTCGCGCAGTTTCTGAAAAGCTTTCATATATTCGGGAAATCTTGCAAGGTTAATCGCGGACGAACCCGGACCGCCGTCGAGCTAAATGACAGGGTAACCGGGCTTTTCTGCAGTGCTTTTCAGACGAACGAAAGCGAGTTCAATCAAATTTGATTTTTCTGCTTTGCGGTTTTCTTTGACAATTAAACGACCGAGTTCGCCTTCAACAGTTTGTCCTCCAATCTCTGTTTTGATTGGCTCAAACCAAAGTTCACCCTCTTTTCGCGTCGTTTGATTCGTAGCAGTCTGCCCCAACACGCCGACACACAACAAAACCACAAAGACCGCCGCGCAGACAGTTCTATACATTTTTTTTGACATTGGTTTTTCCTTCGCGTTTGATTGGATTCAGGGAAGACTTTCGTACTAAGACGTTTTAATCACGCGCTTTATAAGCAAGAGTTCCGCTTTTAAGCAAGCAAGAGAAAAAACAATTAAACATCTGCATTCTGAATATCTGTTATTTACAGACAACTTTTGTTTATGAGACTTCTGTTGTTACCATGATGCCAGACGGTTTGCAGTCGGTTAAAAGAGTTTCAGATATGAGCCAACAAAGACTTGATTTACTGCGCGAAGCATTGCCCTACATTCAACGATTTAAGGGCAAAACATTTGTTGTTAAATTTTCGGGGAAAGTCACTGAACAACACGACAACCTTATTTCATTGTGCGAAGAACTTGCTTTGCTTCATCAAGTGGGCATACGACTTTGCGTGATTCATGGCGGCGGGAAACAGCTTACGCAGTTGGCAGAGCGTCTTGGCGTTGCGCAAACAGTAATTGACGGGCGGCGCGTGACTGATGATGAAACGCTCGAATTAGCAAAGATGATTTTTGCGGGGAAAATCAACACCGAAATTTTAGCGGCGTTAAGAAACAAAGGCGTCGAGGCTGTCGGTCTTTCGGGCGTTGACGGAAACATTGTCCACGCCGAGCGTCGTCCGCCAAAAGATGTGTTGAATCGTGAGACGGGCGAGAAAGAAAAAATAGATTTTGGTCACGTCGGCGATGTATTGGAAATAAACGACCGTCTTCTTCAAGTTCTTCTCGACAATAATTACTTGCCTGTTATCTCTTCGCTTGGCGCGGATGACGAAGGGCGAATCTTCAACATCAACGCCGACACAATCGCTTCGGAAATCGCCGCGCATCTTCAAGCAGAGAAATTGGTTTTGTTGTCAGACATTGACGGGCTTTATTTGAATCCGAAAGATGATACGACAAAGCTATCGCGTCTTACGGTTACACAAGCGCAAGAGCTGATTGACAATGGAACAGCAACGGGCGGGATGATTCCAAAACTTCAAAGCATCATCGGATTATTAAGACGCGGCGTGAAATCAGCGCACATCATTAGCGGCACGGAACGCAACGCACTTTTGTCAGAAGTCTTCACAGACGAAGGAACAGGGACAATGATTGTGGCTTGATGTTCGGTGGTGAAGTTGAATAAATAACTCAAGTTGGCAGTTATCAATTCTATTGCGGCTTGCCGCTCTCGCAGTGCGGTCAGGCTTGCCTGAGCGTTCAGGATTTTCAACTTTTCTCAGGCTGCGCCTGAAAACGGCGGCGTAGCCGCGAAAGATTTAAGAGCGAAAATGGGTC
>Ga0187892_10011225_pt1 | contig 11066 bp, 7 predicted proteins | sample MA1701073metaG_FD_139345 | JGI IMG/M metagenome (GOLD analysis project Ga0187892, IMG submission 139345) | Bio-ooze microbial communities from a basaltic lava cave in the Kipuka Kanohina Cave System on the Island of Hawaii, USA - MA170107-3 metaG ... | reverse complement strand
TCGCCACGGCGCGCAAGCTGTTGGTGATCATTTACACGCTGTTAAAAAAACAACAACCCTTCAATCCCAACAAAAAGTGAATATGGTCAACTTTTCTCTTGATTTTTTCCATAGTATCTCCGAAGGAATCCTGTTCCAATCGAGCACGGTGCTGAATAACAAACAAGATGCCTCCGGCATGACATTTTCCTTTTACTTTTGCAAACATCAATAAATCAAAAAACATTTCTGTGGGATTTCTTTTCTGTGGGCGAAAGTCTTGGCTTCGTAATCATTTATCTTCAGTTCGACGAAACCCTCTTCGCCACTTCCTTCCTGCCGCCGATCTGGAACACGAAGCTTTTGGCTTTTCCATCCGCGCCGAGATCGAAGGTTAAATCGACCGCCGAGCGTTTCATCGAGAAGTCGCGCTCGGAATGCGCGACGATTTCAAACCGGCGCGCGCCGTAGAAATTGGCAAACAGCTTGTCGCCCTCGCGCGTAATCGTGAAAGACCGGCCCGGACTCACTTCATAGCGGCCAACGTAGCGGTCGAGAACGTTGGGCGCGAGCGCAATCACTTTTTCGGCGCCGGCCTCCGGCCCTATGCCTGACGGCGGGCCAAGCTCGACCGGCTCGGGCAATTCCCGCAGCCACATGTTGCGGAAGCGCACCGGGCTGCCGTGATCCTGTAGCAGCAGCGGGAGTTTGTCGGGATGGGCTTTGTAAGGATCATATTCCAGCCAGTTCGTCGGCCCCCACAACGCCACGTTGTCGTGAACGAGGACGCCGTTGTGCAAGACCGTCAAGCGCACGGGCCGCATGAGATTGCCGCCGCTATCAAACCGCGGCCGGCGGAAAATGATATCGTAACTTTGCCACTCGCCCGGCGGACGGCTGGCGTTGACCATCGGCGGAAATTGGCCATAAATGCCGGCGGCCTGGCCGTCGGCATACGTCTGGCTTTGGTGCGAGTCGAGCACCTGCACTTCGTACAGGCTCATCAAATAAACGCCGCTGTTGCCGCGATCCTGCCCTTGATCTTGTTCGAGAGTCGGCGCGGCCCATTCGATATGCAATTGCACATCACCCCAGCCTGCTTTGGTTTGAATATCGCCGCTGCCTCTAACCGCCACCATCGAGCCGTTCTCGACTTTCCATTTCGCCGGTTCGCCTTTGCTGTCGCGCCATTGCGAAAGGTCTTTGCCATCAAACAAGATCACCGCATCCGAGGGCGGCGCGGATTGTTCTGGCGTCACCACCGGCGGAGGCGTCCGGTTCATGTCGTGAATCTTCCAGGGCGAGGGTGATTGCGCCAAGCCGCTGCCGGCGAGGCCGAGGGCGCCGAGCAAAATAGCTTGCGCAGATTTGAGAAGCATACGTTTCCTTAAATTTTTTGTAAGCAGATTGAACGGATTAAGCGGATTTAAGAAAGTTGCTTATCAGAAACATGATCTGCTCAATCCGCTTTATCCGCTTACAGCTTTTGCTATTGTGAAAATGTGAGCTTCCAAGTAACTTGTCATGCTGGAAGCATCTTTTTCGATACAAGCACAGTGCTTGATATTAAAAAGATCGTTCCACGATGACATGATAAAGTTACTTTTAGAATGAACTACAGCAATAGTGAACGCTGAATAGTTATGAAAAAAAGTAAAAAAATCGGCGATTCTCGGCTGCGCCCGCAGGGTGTTTTCAGTGGCTTCCGGTGGCGGGCTTTTTTGCAGCGCATCCGTAAAAATCACGTCATGCTCCCAAAGCGCCTTATTTCTTTTGCGCCGGCGGGACATACTCCGGCGGCAGAACCGATCCCTCGCCAAAGAAAAACTGTTCCATGGCCTGGTCGAGAACTTTGCTGGCATTGGGGTCGGCCAGATTCAGGCGGTATTCGTTGATGATCATAATTTGCTGCTGCACCCACATTTTCCAGGCTTGTTTGGAAACGTTTTCGTAGATGCGTTGGCCGAGCTCGCCCGGCTGTGGCGGCTCATCCAGGCCTTCCATTTCGCGGTTGAATTTGACGCAGTGGACAAGACGTGGCATAGCACAACCTCTTTTGGTTAATTCTAATGTCATGGTTTGATTATAACAAATGTATAGAATTGGCAGGAGAGAGACAAGAGAATTTTTCAACTAAACAAAAGCCCTCCCAGGCCTCGCCATTGGGTAACAATACAACAAGCAAGTTTTTAAACACGGCCACAGAGAAAGCGAGCCACACGGAGAAGATCGTGCAAATATTTTCGCTTTCGATTCCTTGCGCCGTGTTTCTCTGTTAGCTCTGTGGCTCGTGCTAAAAAATCATCTTTGATGAAACTGCTTACTTGTCGGCTTTGCCTGCAAAGTTTGAAACGCAGGCTTTGCGAAATCGTTAACATTTTTTATTATTCTATGCAAAATTCAGCTTCATATCTGCATAAAATTGCACAGAACAATTATATAAATACTATATATTGTATTTTAAATTAAATATAAATACAATATATAGCATGGCATAATAAATGCAAAATCCGTGTAGCTTTATAAGGTTGCGCTGTATCTACACATAAAAGTTTTCTCCCCAGTCGTTTGCTGTGTGCAGTTGTAGTTTTGTGATTCAGTTTAAAGAGAGAAAGAACGCAATTTTTGCACGAATCTCGCATGAAACTTCGACAGAGTGGTCACGGCTGTATCATTCCTTTTCTGACAAACTTGAGTATTATTTTTTGTCCAGTTAATTCACTATCCTTTAATTATTAACGAGGAGACGAAGCATGTTGCGAAAAGCTTTGTTAACAGGTTGCGCTTTGTTCCTGCTGCCGGCCTTGTTGCTCGCGCAAGATGGCAAGTTGCGCGGCACAGTCAGCGACCGGGAATCAGGCGACCCCCTGATCGGCGCCAACGTGACGCTTTCGGGCACCACGCTCGGCGCTGCCACCGATCTCAACGGCGATTACGTTGTGCTCGGCGTGCCGGCGGGCGTGTACACGCTCCAGGTGTCCTACATCGGATACCAGAACGTGAGCATCTCGAACGTCCGCGTCAGCGCCGGTTTGACCACGACGCAGGATTTTAAGCTGGCGTCGTCGGCCATCGAAGTCGCGGCGCTGGAAGTCGTGGCGGAGCGGCCGCTGGTTCAGCGCAATACCACGAACACGGTGCGCTTGACCACGACGGAAGACATTCAAAATCTGCCGATTCGCGGTCTGCAAAACATCGTGGCGCTGAATGCCGGCACAGTGCAGCAGAACGGCACGTTGTACGTCCGCGGCGGCCGCGCCAACGAAGTCGCGTATTACGTCGACGGCGTTACCGCGACCAACCCGCTGTTCAACACGGAAAATATCAGCGTCGTCCAGGAAGCGATTGAAGAGATTCAGTTGCAATCCGGCGGTATGACGGCGGAACATGGCGGCGCCAACTCGGCTGTCGTCAGAACCACGCTGCGCACCGGCGGCCCGGCATTCAAGGCCACGCTGGATTACCGCACCGATGATTTTGCCAAAGGCGGCGATGAATTTTTGGGCACCACCTCGCAGGGTTTTCGCAATGCGGTGCTTACACTCGGCGGTCCAATCGGCTCCAAAATGAGATATTTTGTGACCGGCCAGCATAATTACATGCGCAATCGCACGGTGCAGTTCATTGAGCCGTTCCGTTTTGATAATTTAGTCGACGACGGCTTGACCGGCCGGCCGGCGGGAGGCCCGCTGCCCGACGTGGTCTCGGTAGAAAGAAATTTCCTGCCGCTTAACCAACGCTATGATAACCAAGGACAAGGCACCTTGGTGTACAATTTCTCCAATGCGATCAAATTTCGTCTCAGCGGCAGCTACCAGCATCAACGCTTTCCGCTCAACCACAGCAGTTTCTTTAGCCACTTTAATAATCTCTTCTGGACCCGCGAGCAGCGCGCGGTGACCAAGCGCGGGTTGGGCAGCCTGAAACTCACGCACTTGATCAATCCGACCACTTTCTACGAAGTCAGCGTCAATTATACCGATCGCAACTCCAAGACCTTCGATCCGGTTTTTGGCGATGACTGGATGAAGTACGGCGACCGCCGCGCGCATGAAGCCGCCGGTGAGGATGTCTCGGCGTGGCGAGGCCTCTTTGAAGGACCGATTGCTTACAGCACCATCTTCAGGTTTTTGTTTACCCATCCGCAGGCCGCCATCAACAGCTATAGCAAAGACAGTCAGTCGAGCCTTGGCACTTCGGTGGATTTCACCAGCCAGCTCAATAAAAATATCGAGTTGAAGGTGGGCGGCCGTCTCGATCGCTGGACGATGCGTTCCTACAGTGTTGGCAGTTCCACCGGCGCTTTGACCTATCTTTTTGGCACCGATGGTTCCAGCCCGAGAACTTTTCCGGATGAGTATGTCCGCCGCGTCGAGCTGTCGAAAGCCGCCGGTATTTTCCATTACGGCTGGGACGTGGACGGCGTCAACAAAATCAACGACGGCCCGAACGGCCCGCAGCATCCGGTCTTTGGCTCGGGGTACGTGCAAACCAAGTGGGAATATCGTGATTTGATTCTCAATATGGGTCTGCGCTATGAGCGCATCGACGCCAAGATTTTGCAGCCGACCAATATTGAGAATCCCGCTTTCGACAAAACCAATGATTTCATCGACGAGAATGCACTGACTCGAACCGAACCGTATGATTTCCTGTTGCCGCGCCTCAACTTCGCGTTTCCGGTGACGGCTAACACGGTTTTCTATGCGCAATACGGCAAGTATATTCAGATGCCGAACCTGAATGATCTGTACCGCGGCGGCGTGCGGTCGTTGAGCCGCGACGTGAGCACCCAAACGCGCTCGCTGTACGGCTTCTTCGGCCAGTACGTCGGCTTTACCGCCAAACCGGAACGCACCGATCAGTTTGAATTGGGCATCCGCCAGGCGTTGACCGACAATTTTGCCTTTACTGTTACCGCTTTTTACAAAGACTTGAACGATCAACTTCGCTTTGACCGCGTGTTTGCCGATGGCTCCGGCACATTTGCCGCCGGCACCCCGATCTTTGTGGGCTGGGTCAACAACGACTTCGGCACTTCGAAGGGCTTGGAAATGACGCTGGAACTGCGCCGGATCAAACGCTTGGCGGCGCGGGTCAATTACACGCTTTCCAACACCCGCGGCACCGGCTCGGATTCACGGTCCACGCGTGTGGCGGTCAGCGATGCCACGATCTCGTCTTATCCCACCTTGACTTACAACCTGGATTATAACCAGGCGCATCGCGGCACCATGATGCTGGATTATCGCTTCAACCAGGGCGATGGCGGCCCGATTCTGCAAGGCTTGGGCCTGAATACCATCCTGACGTTCAACAGCGGCCATAATTACACGAAAATCAACGAGCCGTATAACCTCGGCCAGGCCAATCCGTGGAACGTCGGCACGCGCGCGACGCAAGATCCGCGCGGCCGCAATCCGGTCGAGCCGATCAACAGCTCCACCACGCCGTGGAACTTCAACGTCGATTTGACGCTCGACAAACTGGTCAAATTGAGCAGTTTCAATTTGAAGTTCTATGCCAACGTGTTGAACCTGTTCGACACCCGGCACATCATCAATCTCTACGAAACCACCGGCACGGACGACGACGACGGCTGGCTGAAAAGCCCGCTGGCGGCGCAGTATATCGCCATCGAGAATTACCGGGATTTCTATCAAGCGATCAATCTCGATAACCGCTGGGGTTATTTCCTGGCTACCGGCAATGATCTCTGGGCCTCGCCGCGCCAGATTCGTTTCGGCGTGACGGTTGAATATTAGTTTTTATTATCAACTTTATTTTTAACCAGGCATGTGTGCGAGCTTTGCTATAATCAGCTCGCCATATAGATATGCCAAACGCCAGAGGCGTGAAATGTTTATAGATGATGTCCAGAATTGCGATCTGAACCCCGGAGGGGTGGCATGTTTTGCTTTAGAACACCGTGCCTTTCAACATGTCACCCCTAAAGGGGTTAATAATCGTGGGCTGTTTTTAGCTATAAACATTTCACCACTACGTGGTTTTTAAGTTGTTAACTCAATTTTGGAGTGAAAAGCGATGAAGAAAGCCTTTAGTTTTTTGCGAGCTTTCCTTGCCGCCGGTGTGCTCTTGGGCCTGATGACCGGGTTCGCTTTGGCGAAAGAACCGGCCAGTGAAAAAGGCAAGCGAGAGTCGCTGGCGAAAACGGCTGCCTATCAGCCGGATACTTACCAAGTCCTCAACATCAACAACCTGTGGTCGTGGCATCGCCGGGATGGACAAGCCAACCATTCCCCCACCGGCGATAACGGCACCTTTTTCCCGCGTGGCACCAGCTTTGTGATCTATCAAGACGGCCTGGTTTTCGGCTCCCGCGCTTATGTGGATGCCCAGAAAAGCCGGCCGGCGCCGTTCGGCCAAATTACGCGCGTCGGCGGCGCGACTTATGACACCGGGCAGCGCCAGGGTTGGGTCACCGGCCTCGGCGCCAATGCGGTTCCGGTTGATCCGGCCGACCCCCGCGCCCGCATGTATCGCGTTCGCCGCGACTGGAAGGAAATGAGCGCTGATGAGCTGCGGCGCGACGCGGCCGAATCCAACGAGATTGCGGCCTCCTCCGTCACCGGGACGCAAATGCAGCAAATCGCCGATCGTTATCTCAAAGATTGGAATGAATGGCCGGTCGATCTCGGCGCGCCGTACATTGACCGCAATGGCAACGGCAAATACGATCCACCGCCGGCCAATTTTGCGGTTGCCGATCTCATCGACAAGCAATACGACGAGCCCGGCATCGCCGGCGGCGACCCCAACTCGCCGGCCGATCAGGTGCTGTGGTGCGTGTTTAACGATCTGCATCGTCCCACCTCCACCGGCCGTTTCGGCTCGGAGCCGAGCGGCTTGGAGATTCAAATGACGATGTGGGGCTATAAGCGCACCGACGCGCTCGGCAACATGTTTTTCCGCAAGTGGCGCTTCGTCAACAAAGGCGGCGTCGATATCGATGCGGCCGGCACCAAAGGCGGCTTGTATCTCGACAGCATGTACGTGTGCCAGTGGTCGGATCCGGACTTAGGCTCGTTCTCGGACGACTTGACCGGCTGCGACACGACGTTGAGCTTGGGCTTTATTTATAACGGCAATGCCGTTGACACCGATTTCAGAAAGTTCAATCTGCCCCCGCCATCGGGTGGGTATGACTTTTTGCAAGGCCCTCTCGTGCCTTCACCGGGGAGTAGAGGCGTGTTTGACCTTAAATACCGGAATGGCTTTAAGAATTTGGGCATGACCGGCTTTTCGTATTTTTCGGCTGGCAGCCCCTATTCCGATCCCGGCGGCGGTTACACCACCAACACCATTCGCTGGTATAAAATGTTGCGCGGGTTTGCGCCGTTGGATGGCCCGGATGTCCGGTACAACCATCCGCCGGGCGTGACAGCAGGGCCGTATCCTCTCGCCGGCGATCCGGTCAAAGGCACGGGTCACGTTGATGGAAAAGGCACGAACTTTTCGTTTGTGCCCGGTGACCGCCGCTTGTTGATCATCACCGGTCCGTTCAAATTGGCTCTGGGCGATACCCAGGAAGTCGTGGTCGCGGAAGTCCTCGGGCTCGGAGCGGATCGTTTATCGAGTGTGTCGGTCATGAAGTTCAATGACCGTTTCGCCCAAAACACTTATAACGCTCTCTTCCGCGTGCCGAAAGCCCCGGCCGCGCCGGATGTGAAAGTGGCGCAGCTCGACGGCCAGCTCGTTTTGGAATGGGGCAGCAATTTGGCGCGCGTGCGGGACGTTGAGACCACTGTCAACGAGCCGGGCACGTACAAATTTGAAGGCTACAACGTCTATCAATTCCGCACCCCGACCGCCTCGCTCAGAGATGGCAAGCGGCTGGCGACGTATGACCTGCTTGACGATCCGGCGGTTATTCTCGACGAGCAATTTGACCCCAGCTCAGGTCAAATTTTGCAACTGCCGGCGCAGTTCGGCAGCAACGGCGGTATCGTGCGCTATTTCAACATCAACCGTGATTTTGTCAAGGATATTGACAAGCTCAATAACGGTGAAGAGTATTACTTCGGCGTGACGGCCTACAGCAAGGCCACCGAGCCAGGTTACCTGCCGGCGGCGCTGGAGTCCCCGTTGCAGATTCTCACCATTATTCCACAATCCCCGCGCCTCGGCCAGCGCGTCAATGACAAGGTTGGCCAGGAGGTGGCGGTAAGACATTCCGCCGGATTGAGTGATGTCGCGACTCTTCCGATTTCCGTGATTGACCCGTCCAGAACGAAGGCCGCGGATTACCGTGTCTCCATCAGCGCGGCCACCGGCGGCGGTCTGCAATGGACGCTGCGCAATGTGACGGCGGGGCAAGACGTGTTGACCAGCCAAGAATTTGGCTCGGCCGACACGGGCAATCTCAATGATGACAATAACTTCCCGATTGGCGACGGCTTGCTCTTGAAAGTCGCGCAAATCAGCCCGAGGCTGATCGACGATTCGACGAAGTTTTCGCAAGCTTCGCCGTGGCTGCGTTCTGCCCGCTTCACGGGTGGCCCCCCGGCAGCGCCGGCGGGTAATCCATTTGTCACGACTGGTGAAAATCTTGGTCAAGTGTATCTTGCCCAATACGGATCAACTTGGAATCCTCGCAATAACTACCCGGTGCTGGTTAGATTTGGCCCCAACAACAAGCAAAAAGCTTATCGCTTGCGCCGTACCGGTACCGGAACCGAATATCGAATTCAGGACACCAACCCGACGCCAGAAATCAACGTCACGGCTTTTGACGTGCGTAATCCGGCCTCGCCGCGGCAATTGACTATTTCCTGGCGTGATCAGACCAGCGATGGCATCTGGAGTCCGAACGGCAGCATTGATGATGGTGTGGAAATTCTCTTCATTCATGACCGTTCGTATGATCCGACGATGTCGCAATATGATCATATGGGTAATGGCAAACCTGCGATCAACAACGAATGCACGGTCGGCGCCAAAGCCGATGTGATGTACGGCGTTTCCTGCCGTCTTGTCGAGGGCGCCACGCTGAACCAGAGCGATCTCACCATGCGCATTCGCCCGGCTCTGCGTATTGCTGCGGGCGATGTGTATAGCTTCAGCATGGGCGGTGTCACCAGCTCTGCGGAATTGGCGACGCAAGATATTCGCAAGGTCGGCGTGTTCCCGAACCCGTATTTCGGCTTGAACCCGCAAGAGACCAACCGCTTGGCGCGGTTCGTCACGTTCAACAATTTGCCGGATCAAGCGGTGATTCGCATCTTCAACCTCGCCGGCCAATTGATTCGGACGATCGACCATCAACTGGAAGGCGGCGGCGCGTTCCGGCGTTGGAACCTGCTGAATCAAAACAACCTGCCGGTCGCCAGCGGCTTGTATGTGGCGCATATTCAGATGCCGGGTGTGGGCGAGAAGGTCCTCAAGCTCGTTGTCGTGCAAGAAGCTGAAGTGCTTGAGACGTTCTAACGCCGCACTCACTCGTGAGGGCTGTATAATAAGATGTAGTCCTGCCCCTTGTGGGGCGCTGTTGCAACCGCAAATTTATTGGCTTCGACAGCGACCCCCAAGGGGTCGGGACTACGTGAAAAAACTTGACTATTGGAGAAAATGCTATGAAAAGCAGATTCTTACTTTTTATCGGCATCTTGTGCGTCCTCATCGCTGGCACGGTTGGCAGCTTGATGGCGCAGGATGTCGGCAACAAACGAATCGGCACGGCTGCCGGTTCTGAGCTTCTCATTCCGGTCGGCGCCCGCGATATGGCCATGGGCGGCGCCAGCATCGCCACCTCGTGGGGTATCGATGCCATTTATTGGAACCCCGCCGGCCTCAGCCGGATGGGCGGCAGCGCCGAGGCCATGTTGAGCACGATGTCTTACATTGCCGATATTCGCGTCAACTATGGCGCCGTCGGCCTCAAATTCGGCGGCTTTGGCACGGTTGGCTTCAGCATTAAGGCGTTGGATGTTGGTGATATTCTGCTCACCACCACCGATGATCCGGAAGGCTTGGCCGGTCGAACCTTCAGCCCGTCGATTGTCGTGCTCGGTTTGAGCTATGCGCGCTCGTTTACGGACGCCATCACCGCCGGCGGCAACCTGAAGCTCATCTCTGAGAATATGCAGCGGGTTACCGGCTCGGGCTTTGCTCTCGACTTCGGCATTCAGTATCACGGCGTGGCCGGCTTCAAAGGCGTTCAGCTCGGCGTTGCCCTGAAGAACGTCGGCCCGCAAATGTCGTTTGATGGTCCCGGCCTGCTGCGCTTGGCGCAGGCGAATGATTCCCGGCGGCCAACCCAATATTTCCAAACCAAGGCCGCGAGTTGGGAATTGCCGACGACGATCGAGTTGGGCCTGGCCTACACGCGTGATGTCGGCGAGTCGGTGAACTATAATTTCAGCGGCTCTTACACCAACAACAATTTGGCGCTGGACAGCTACAAAGTCGGCGGCGAAGTGACGCTCAAGATGAGCACGCTGACCCTTGCTGGCCGCGGCGGCATCGAGTTGTTGGATAAAGGCGCCGACGACGAGCAAATCTTCGGCCCGACCGCCGGTTTCGGCTTCACCTACAAAACCACCGGCATCGACCTCGGCCTTGATTTTGCCTATCGCACGGTTGACTTCTTCGACAGCAACCAAATGTTCTCGCTGCGACTCGGCTTCTAATTTCGGCCGCATTGCTTCACTTCTTCATAATGAAAGGCTGTCTCGCGCCCCGGGACAGCCTTTCTTTTATTATCAAGCAAAAGTTCCTCTACAAAAAGCCCGAACTTGACTTTTCCGAAAAAGTTGTGTAGTTTGGAGGTAACTATTTAGAGCATGTCATTAAGTTAAAGGCGATGGCCAAAACCCGTTAGGGTTGAAATGTTTATAGAAATGGCAAATTTAAAATAGTTGGAACCCCATCGGGGTGAAATATGGAAATTTTTTGATACCGACATCCAACACCAATCACAAACGAAGAAACATGCCACCCCTCCGGGGCATACGTGTCAAGCTAAGCAACGAACCAAACTAGAGGACAAACGTTCAGTCTAGATTTTTTCAAAAATCTTTCTAGATTAAAATAGCATGGGAAAAGTCCATGCTAGAAAACATCCGAAC
>Ga0187892_10011224_pt1 | contig 11066 bp, 8 predicted proteins | sample MA1701073metaG_FD_139345 | JGI IMG/M metagenome (GOLD analysis project Ga0187892, IMG submission 139345) | Bio-ooze microbial communities from a basaltic lava cave in the Kipuka Kanohina Cave System on the Island of Hawaii, USA - MA170107-3 metaG ... | reverse complement strand
CCGCTAAGGGGGTTTTGACTGATCTGGTGAATAACGATTATCATAAACTTTCTTCCTTGCATTTCTTGGAGAAAGAACAACTATGAGCTGGCCCTTCGGCTTATACCTCGAAAAAAACCACCTCTTCCTGGGCCACGGCTTTGGGGCACGCGTCGAGCGTGGAGGTGAAGTCGTCTTCAATACCGGTATGACCGGCTACCAGGAGATTTTCACCGACCCCTCCTATTACAAACAGATCGTCGTGATGGGATATCCCCACATTGGAAATACGGGAATCAATCACGAGGATCCAGAATCAGCCGCTTTGTATCTGAGTGGGGTGGTGGTGCGTGAGTATTGTGAGGTGCCCTCCTCCTGGAGAGCAAAGCTTTCTCTCAGTGAATACCTGATCAACGCCGGGGTTCCAGCCGTTTCCGGTGTCGACACGAGGGAAATCACCAAGATACTCCGCGATGAAGGTGCACAACGGGGTATTCTTTTCCCCCTCGACGGTGTGCAGTCAAAAGATATTGTCTCGCATGCGAAGAAACTGTTAAGCACCGTCGAACCGATGGAAGGATTAGAGCTCGTGAGTCGCGTCAGCTGTCCCAAGCCTTACGAATACGAGCCGGAGCATGCCTCCTCAAATGGCACGGTTGTTGTGTACGACTTCGGCGTAAAAGCAAATATTTTGCGTTCATTTAGAAAAAGGAATTTCAAAGTTTGGGTGGTGCCCTACAACACTCCTTATAAGGAAGTTCTTGCGTACCAACCGACAGCCGTTGTTCTCTCAAACGGACCTGGGGATCCCGGCGAGGTTAAGGGAGCTCTCGAAGAGATACAGGCCTTGATAGGCCAAATTCCCATTTTGGCGATATGCATGGGCCATCAACTTCTGGCTCGCGCGATGGGAAGTTCCACGTACAAATTAAAGTTTGGGCATCACGGGGTGAATCATCCCGTGAAGGATTTAAGTACGGGAAAAATTCTCATCACCTCACAAAATCACGGTTTTGCCGTCGACCGCAAAGAACTCGAATCGAAAAATCTTACGTTGAGCCACATCAACCTCAATGACGATACGGTGGAAGGGTTTTCTTCCCAGAAGTGGAAATTTTACAGCGTTCAGTTCCATCCCGAGGCCAAACCAGGCCCTAGTGATGCCGATCACATTTTTGATCACTTTATCCGAGGTTACCTCAAATGAATGCTTCGACGACACCGCCGCATTTCGAAATGTCCAATCCCATGTTCGAGTCTTTGGTCCAACGGATTATACAGACGGTCGGCAAAGATAAGCTGGCTTCCCTGCGACAGAACTTTCAGCAGCTGCTCCGCATTACTCTCGCTCACCCGGATAAGGCGGAGCTTTTCGAGGATCTCTGGGATTTTTTTTATGACTGGTGTCTTTTCGAGCAAAGGCTCCCCGAAGCGCTCCCCAATCTTAACCCGAGTGAACAATCCCTTTGGAACCAAGTGAAGGCGGCGAACCAGCGCGGCCTATACAGTGTTCAGCGGGCAACGGATGAAGGGCTCAAATTGAAAGAACTGTACAACGGGAAAACTTTTCTGGTTTCCAAGAAAAGTCCCAAAGATTTTTGCGGAATTTCTAAGGGAGATATTATTGAAAGCCGAATTCTCGAGGGAGAAAAGGCCGGACGAGCGTCTCAGTTCACCTTTGTCCGGAAACCCTCTTATCACCCCAACGAAGTGCATGAGTATATCAAGAAAAAGGTAAGACATTTTCGAAAATCGCAAGACTACAGCACTTATCAAACCTGGCTGTGGAGTCTTGTGGGAATGTACATGAAACACCGGATTTACCAGCACATGCCTGTTGAGAAGATTTACGATGATAACAGTAGGATTTAAGTCATGCCAAAACGCACTGATCTGAAACGAATCCTTCTATTAGGCTCCGGCCCCATCATCATCGGCCAGGCGTGCGAATTTGATTATTCGGGAACGCAAGCCTGCAAAGCATTGAAAGAGGAAGGATTCGAAGTAATCCTGGTCAACAGTAATCCCGCGACGATCATGACGGACCCGCAGTTTGCCGATCGAACCTACGTGGAACCTCTTTCGATAGAACATATTGAGGACATTATTCAAAAAGAGCGGCCTCAGGCACTGCTTCCGACCATGGGAGGACAAACCGCTCTCAACCTCGCTATTGCCTTGTCCGAACGGGGCATCCTTTCAAAGTACAATGTTGAATTAATCGGCGCCAAAGAAAATGCCATCAAGCTTGCGGAAAATCGGGAGCTTTTCAAAAAGGTACTGGAACGAACGGGCGTGGCATTTCCCAAAAGCGGCTACGCGAAGAGTTTGCCTGAGGCATTTGAGATAGTCGAAAAAATTGGGTATCCCGCTATCATTCGTCCTTCTTTCACGCTGGGCGGAACCGGGGCGGGAATTGCGTATAACGTCGAAGAATTTTCTCAGGAGTGCACTCGCGGGCTCGAAGCAAGTCCCGTGGGCGAAGTGCTGATTGAAGAGTCAGTACTCGGTTGGAAGGAATTTGAGCTCGAAGTGATGCGTGATTCCAAGGACAACGTCGTGATCGTATGCTCGATCGAGAACTTGGATCCGATGGGCATCCATACCGGCGACAGCATCACGGTTGCGCCCGCCCAAACGTTAACTGATGTGGAATATCAGACGATGAGAGACGCCGCGATCCGGATTATCCGGGAGGTGGGAGTCGATACGGGAGGATCCAACATTCAGTTCGCCGTGGATCCGAAAACGGGCCGCCAAGTAGCTATCGAAATGAACCCTCGCGTTTCTCGAAGCTCTGCTCTCGCCTCAAAGGCAACGGGCTTTCCCATCGCAAAGATCGCGACCAAGTTGGCGATAGGATACACGCTCGATGAAATCCCGAACGACATAACCAAGAAAACCCCTTCCTGTTTTGAGCCCAGTATTGATTATGTGGTTACCAAAATCCCCCGTTTTGCGTTTGAAAAGTTTCCCCGATCGGAGCCCAAATTATCGGCCTCGATGAAATCAGTGGGTGAGGTGATGGCTATTGGTCGGACCTTCAAGGAGTCGCTCCAAAAAGCCCTTCGCTCCCTTGAAATTCGGCTTTGGGGTCTCAACCCGATTTCTGAAAGGCGTAAACTTCGAACCACCCCTGGCTGGGCAGAGGGCATTCGAAACTACGTCAAATCCCCAAAACCCGACCGCCTAATATGGGTAACGCAAGGTCTTCGCGAGGGGATTTCCGTTGAGGAGCTCTATTCTTTGACGCAAGTCGATCCGTGGTTTCTTCGGCAGATCAAGCAGATTGTTGACGAGGAAAAGAAGATCGCTTTGTGGGCCGGACGAGTGGCTGATATTCCCGCCGAGGAGCTCTATCAGTGGAAACGGTTTGGCTTTTCGGATAAAGCCATCGCGCATTTTCTGAATTCATCCGAAGAACAAGTCAGGGCAAAAAGAAAGCAGCTGAAGGTAAAGCCGAGCTACAAAGTCGTAGATACCTGTGCCGCGGAATTCGAATCCTCGACACCCTATCTCTACTCAACCTACGAGGCCACTCGCGATGCGATTCCAGCGCCGATCAGTGGAAAAAAGAAAGTCGTGATTTTAGGGGGTGGACCCAATCGCATTGGGCAGGGAATCGAGTTCGATTATTGCTGCGTACAAGCTTCGTTTGCCCTTCGTGAGGCGGGTTATGAAAGCATCATGGTGAACTGTAACCCCGAAACGGTCAGTACCGATTACGACATTAGCGATAAACTCTACTTTGAGCCGCTTTTTCTCGAGGACATTCTAAATATTCTTGAGGAAGAAAAACCATGGGGAGTTGTCGTGCATTTTGGGGGACAAACCCCTCTCAATCTAAGCCGGCATCTCGCGCATCATAATATCCCCATCATGGGTACGTCAGCGGAAGCCATTTCGCTGGCTGAAGATCGCGACAAGTTTCGGGCGCTCTGCCATAAGCTTGGCTTGAGTCAGCCAGAGAGCGTCACGGTAAGCGATCGCGAAAACGCGCTTGAAGCTGCGGAGCAGGTCGGCTTTCCCCTGCTGGTGCGTCCCTCCTATGTCCTTGGCGGACGCGGGATGGAAATCATCTACCATAGCCGTGATTTTCAGCGTTGGTTGATGCGTGGGCTCGAGATCACTCCCGATTCCCCGCTCCTCATCGATCGTTTCTTGAAAAACGCCGTGGAAGTTGATGTCGATGCGATTTGTGACGGAGAAGATCTTCTTCTGTGTGGAATACTGGAGCAAATTCACGAAGCGGGCGTACACTCCGGAGACTCTGCTTGCACGCTTCCGCCCATGACGCTTTCGAAAGAAATGCAAGTTGCCCTGGAAAATCAGACGAAAACCCTGGCGCTTGCTCTTGATGTTAAAGGCCTCATTAATGTCCAATACGCGATTGAAAATGGGAAAATTTATGTCCTCGAAGTCAATCCGCGAGCTTCGCGAACTGTCCCCTTTTCCAGCAAGGCAAGAGGGATCCCTTTTTCCAAGATCGCCATGAAAGTGATGTTGGGAGAAAAAATCAAGGATATTCCCGTTCCCAAGCGCGATATTGATTACGTCTATGTGAAGGAATCCGTGTTCCCGTTTAACCGATTTCCTGAAACAGACATCATCCTTGGCCCAGAAATGCGCTCTACCGGCGAGGTGATGGGAGGAGGAAAGTCCTTTGGTGAGGCATTCGGAAAAGCGTGTCTTGCCTCGGGGTTTGCCCTTCCCCTATCGGGCTGCGCCTTTTTGAGTGTCAAAGACGGCGATAAGGAGACGTTGCTACCCATCGCAAAAGAACTGACCGCTCTTGGTTTCACCCTCTGCGGAACGCGTGGAACGGCGGCGTACCTCACCCAACACGGAATACGGATTCGTACGGTCAATAAGGTCGACGAGGGCAGGCCCCATGTCGTCGATCTATTGAAGAACAAAGAGATACAACTGGTGATCAATACTTCCGCTCTGGGAATTCACGAAGCGGGGGCTGCGTACGAATTACGAAGAACCACTCTCATGAAAAATCTTTCTTATTTTACAACGATACCTGCGGCACGTGCCGCCGTGTCCGCCATTTCCGTGCTCAAGAAAATCCCCGTTCGAACTCATTGCCTGCAGGAGAGATGACATGAGTAGCGCAACCATTCCCATGACCCTGGAAGGTAAGAAAAAACTAGAAGAAGAGCTCAAACAATTAAAGACGGTGGAGCGACCGAAAGTGATTCAAGCGATTGCCGAAGCACGCGCGCACGGCGACCTCTCCGAAAATGCGGAATACGATGCGGCTAAGCACAAGCAGGCTTTCATCGAGGGACGGATACGGGAGATAGAAGATAAGGTTGCCAGAGCTGATGTTATTGATCCAAAAGAGATCCGCAGTGACCGCGTATTGTTCGGCGCTACCATCGAAGTCCGCGATACCGAAACGGATCAGACAAAAATTTTCCGAATCGTGGGAACTGACGAGGCGGATGTTAAATCAGGTTGCCTTTCCATCGAGTCGCCCATTGTGCGACAACTTCTCAACAAATCCGTTGGTGACTCGGTCACTGTCCGCGTTCCCAAAGGGGAAATGGAATACGAAATCATCAGCATCCGCTACGTCTAGCTTGACACCCTTTGGAGCCCTCTATAGTAAAGGCTTGCGAGCCTAGGGAAGGCTCGGCTTCAAGGCTCTTGGATTTTAGGAGGGTTTTAAATGAAATTTTTTGCTTATTCCATCAGCATGATTTTGCTGCTTTCCGGTTGCTTGCGCACGCTTGAGAACGAAACGACCGCGACACGCCGTCAGGTTGAGGCGACGAACGATAAGTTGCAGAATACGAAGGTAAGCCAAAAACTCTTTGGCGCGTTGGACTGGCTTTATCACGGCAAGGATGTCGCCATTAGAGAGCGGGGAGCCGCGGGCATTTTTGGCGATGAAGAAATTGCACCCTTGGATCAGATCCATGCTTTTATCGGTGTTCTTCTCCCGGTGACCGAAGCTTCTATCTCGGATAACCCCAGAATTGCCAACGTAGTCACGATCGGAACGGAACCAGATCCCGTTACCTTTTTGCGACCGATCCATGAGGACACCTACAAAATACTCCGGACAGTGACGCTCAGAATGGTAAAGGCACTCAAAAAGGAAAGCGCAAAACCAGGTGCGAAAGAGGCGGAGTTACGAACGCTGACCACTCGAATGGTCTATATTGGGACTGCAGTCCTAGGAGCCAGGACTCAGAAAACGAGACAGTTTTATGGGCAGACTGCCACAGAGGATCCGGAGAAAGTATTCCGTGTTGCACTGGCCAAAGACCTGTTGGACTTGGTCGCAGGCTTACGACTACCGAACCGAGTCGAGTCTGACCTAAAAAACTTTATCGACGTGAGACTGGCTCTTTCGCCAAGCGATCTTAAATAATTTCAGAGAGCGGGGGGTCCTAAAAGGCGGGCCTAAAAGGTGCCTATCGACTTTCAGGTCCTAAAAGGTGCCTATCGACTTTCAGGACCTCCAGGTGATGAAGTGTCCCGGAGGATACTCGCCTTTCACACCTGGAGGTCCTGAAAGTCGATAGGCACCTTTTAGGACCTGAAAGTCGATAGGCACCTATAGGCACCTTTTAGGACCCCCCTTACTTCTTCTTTGATCTCAGGTCGAGATAAACTGCGGAGATAATCACGATACCCTTGAATACTTTCTGGTAGTGCTCGCTGATTCCAATCAAACTCATGCCGTTATTGAGAACCCCCATGATCAACACCCCAAAGAGAGTTCCTGCAACCCCACCTACCCCTCCCATAAGACTGGTACCGCCAATAACGACGGCGGCAATCGCATCCAATTCCGCAAGTTCACCGGCCGAAGGAACCGCTCCGTTTACCCGAGCAACATCCATCAGCCCCGCAAGCCCTGAGAGACACCCCATAATAAAGTAAGTGAGCCACAAGGTCCTTTTGACTGGAACCCCCGATAATTCTGCCGCTTCTCGATTCCCACCAATCGCATAAACGAACCGACCAAAGCGCAAGTATTTCAATGTAAACATTCCTAGAACTGCACAAGAAACGGCAACAAAAACCATGTAGGGAATTCCCCGATAACCGACAAAAATCAGTCCCGCTAAAGCGCAGAAAATAATCCCATAAGCGGCATTTTGAAGACTTTTAATCAATTGGCTGCCCCGCACGACGGCAATTACTTGGCTCGTAAGCACTCCAGCCCCGAGAATCACAAGGAGAAGCAAGCTCGCTGGGGGAGAAAGGTAATCCGAGCTCAAACTTCCCAGCGAATCCCCAATAGGAGCTACAGCCTGCGCACCAGAAATGATAAGCGTAAGCCCGCGGCAAATCACCATCATCCCTAAAGTCACAATGAAGGGAGTGATGCGAAGGCGACTAACGGCAATTCCCGTCAAACCACCACTGAGCGCTCCGATGGAAACCGAAAAAAGTGCCGAAAGAATAGCGCCCTCCACTCCCCAGGAGGACCAACCCAAGGACACTTGAGTAATCGCGGCGACCATTCCGGACAGAGCGAGCACGCTTCCGACAGAAAGATCGATGCCCGACGTAAGAATGACAAGCGTCATCCCAACGGCAAGAGTTAGGTTCACGCAGACCTGTCGTGAAAGATTGCTGAGATTTCTTGAAGTTAGAAAACTCCCCCCGCTCAGCCAATGAAAAATCAAAGCAAATACGATAACGCAAAGAACGGGAATGAGAGAGCGACCGTGGGCTCTCATTTTCTCGCGATCGAAAATGTTTGTCTTGGAAACGCTACTAGCAGAACCCATGTGCCCCCCCCGCCGCAAAAGTCATCACCTGTTCCTGAGTCAACCCATCGTTCACGAGCTCTCCCACGGCGCGGCCTTCGCGAAGAACTAAGACCCGGTCGCTCAGACTCAGAATTTCCGGCAACTCCGAAGAGACGAGAATAATGGAAATACCCTTCGACGCGAAATCTTTAATGATGGAATAAATTTCTTCCTTCGCTCCCACATCGATGCCGCGCGTGGGTTCGTCCAAAAGAAGCAGCATGGGCCCGCGGGCTACCACCTTTGCAAGCAGCACTTTCTGCTGGTTCCCACCGCTCAATACTTTTACCGGATCTGAAAAATGCTTGTATTTGACACCCAGTCCGCGCGCAAGATCCTCAATCGCGATCTTTTCTTTTCTCAGGTCGAGCCAGCCCAAAAAATTTTGCAGATTCTTTAAACTGGCAATACTGAGGTTAAATCCAATCGAGTGTTCCAAGAAGAGGCCATCTTTTTTCCGATCTTCAGGAACAAAGGCAACGCCGGAGTCCATGGCTTCACCCATCCCACGCCACGCCACACACTCTCCCTTGAAACGAATTTCTCCGCGCCGTTCTCCTGGCAATATACCGAGTAGCGATCGCAACAGCTCGCTTCTTCCTGAGCCCATGAGTCCCGCGACGCCTAACACCTCTCCCCGTCCGACATAGAAGTGAATCCCTTCCAAAACTTTTTTGCCACAATCCGACAGGTGCGACAAATCGTTCACTTCGAAAATTTTCTCGCCGACCGATTGATTCGCCCGTCTCATTTCATTCAGCGGTCGCCCGACCATGTGGTGAATGACGTCTCTCTCCGTTGTGCTTTCTGTGTCCAGATCAGCCACAGAGCTACCGTCTCTCAGCACGAGAATTCTTGACGAAAGCTCAAAAACTTCCTCCAGTTTATGAGAAATATAGATAAACGTAATTTTTCCTTTCATGTCCTGAATCACGTGAAAAAGCTGCTTGACCTCCGCGGTGGAGAGCGCGGACGTGGGCTCATCCAAGATTAAAAGCCGCGCTTTTTGGTGGAAGGCCCTCGCTATTTCGACAAGCTGCCGCTGGGCCACGCTCAAATCCTCGATTCGCGCATCTGCGGGAACATCAAAGCCAAACTCCTCAAAAAGCTCTCGTGCTCGCCGATAAAGGTCTGGCCAATACATTCTTTTAAAGAGAGCCTGAGACGGCTCGCCTCGATAGGGGTAGGCTTCCGTCAGAAACAGATTCTCCGCCGCTGTCAATTTCGGAAAAAGGCAGAGCTCTTGATGGATGATGGAGATGCCGGATCTTCGGCCCTCAAGCGGCGAAAAAATCCTCAGAGGTTCATTTTCAAAAAAAATCTGCCCGCCATAGGAGCCGTGAGGCCAAACCCCGCTCAATATTTTCATTAAAGTCGATTTGCCAGCTCCATTTTCGCCGACAAGAGCCACACACTCACCGCTGTTGATTTCAAAGGAAATATTGCGAAGGGCATAGATTCCTTCAAAAGACTTGCTGACGCCTGAGATCTTAAGTAGCGATTGCGTAGCCATCTCTATGGCGAGGTCTATGTTCCTTCGGCGCCAAAAATCGCCTGAGCGGAATGGAAACCTGTCTCGATTATCTGTTGTTGAATATTGTCCTTTGTAATCTCGAGGACGGGAGTATTAATAACCGGAACGTTCTTTTTACCATTGAAAACGGTGGTATCACTTGCCGGAGTTTCGTGTCGGGCAAGTTGAATCGCCCCGAGAACGGCGGCCTCCGCAAGCGGCCTGATCCCTTTGAGAACTGTCATGGACCGTTTGGATTTAAGGATATCTTTAATGGCTGTAAGATCTGCATCCGCTCCGCCAACAAACACACGATTGGTGAGCTTTTGCTCTTCAAGAGCCTGTGTCGCGCCCAACGCCATACCGTCATTATTTGCCAAAATCGCCTGGATGTTATTTTGATGGCGAGTGAGTACATTTTCCACGGTGGAAAGCGCAAGGGCTGTGGACCAGCCGGGATGACTCTGTTTCACCACAATCTTTATTTGCGGGTATTTTTCCAGGACCGATAAATTTCCTCGCGTGATTTCTTCAGCGACTGAATGGCCTGCTTCACCCATCAAAATAACGTAATTACCTTTGCCCCGAGTGGCGCGAACAGCGGCTTCTGCTTGGAGCACTCCCACCTTGAAACTATCCTGCGTCACGTAGAGATCGATATCCGCGTTCTTGATGATCCGATCATAAGCAACCACCGCAACCGAATCTTTCTTTGCCATTTCCACGATGGAACCGGCCGCTTCTCCGTTCACCGGCTGTATCACCAATACATCTATCTTTTTTGAAAGGAGGGTTTCGACCTTCGCCGTCTGGAGCGCCACTTTATCGTCACAAGAGGCGAATTCAACATCGATGCCGCGAGCCTTTGCGAAATCCATAAAGTAGTTGCGATCTTTCGCGTACCGCTCCTCATTCATCGTCGCTAGGACAAAGCCGACCTTGATTCTCTTTGGCTCCGAGACCTTCGTACCGAGGTTATTGGTGCAATGCGTAAACAGAAAAACAAAACCCGTTGAAAAAAGAATATAAGAAAAAAATTTGGTCATGAAACCCCCATTAAGCCCACGGCATTAAAAGAAAATAACACTCGTCTGTCAACCATTTGCACACGCAGATTTGGTCCGTTATACTAAAAATGTGCCACAATATCCATTTCGAGTTTCTTCTTTTATTCTTCTTTTAGCGGCAATCACCCTGTCTTCTTGCGCCCATTTTTCTCAGGGACCCAAGAACCAGGAAAAGGCGAAGCTTTATCTGCAAATGGCTGCGGATCAATTGAACGAGAAAGAATACAACAAGTCGATTGAATCTGCGATGGAAGCGCTCACTCACGATCCACGCCACGCGCCGGCATATAATCACTTAGCGCTCGTCTACATGGAAACCAAGCGGTATGACAAGAGCGAGGAAGCTTTCAAAAAAGCCCTGGAACTTCAGCCCGAATATCCCGAAGTGCTCAACAACATGGGGGTGCTCCTGAACCGGCAGGAAAAATACCGTGAGGCGATCGAGCTCTTCCAAAGGGCCTTGGCGAACCAAAAATATCTAACTCCGGAAAATGCGTTAACCAACATGGGATATGCCCACTACCGCCTCAATGAGTTGGCGAAAGCAAAAAATTTTCATCAAAAAGCGCTCGATGTGATGCCGAATTTTTGCCTGGCGAATAAGAACATGGGGGATGTTTACGCTAAGGAAAAGGATTACCGAAAAGCTGCCGAGTATTTTCAAAAGGCCGCAACCAATTGCCCTCTTTATCAGGAGAGCCATTACAAGCTGGGGCTCACTTTGAT
>Ga0187892_10011223_pt1 | contig 11067 bp, 9 predicted proteins | sample MA1701073metaG_FD_139345 | JGI IMG/M metagenome (GOLD analysis project Ga0187892, IMG submission 139345) | Bio-ooze microbial communities from a basaltic lava cave in the Kipuka Kanohina Cave System on the Island of Hawaii, USA - MA170107-3 metaG ... | reverse complement strand
GGCCGACCTCTTCCGCCGAGGGTTGGGCGTCGCCGGCCGCCACGGGGACCGGGTCGCCACCGCCGAATGTCTCGACGGCCTGGCCGCGACGCTCGCCGCCTCCCCCACGCAGTTCGAGCAGGCCGTCCGCCTGTTCGGGACCGCCCACGCGCTGCGAGAGGCGGCCGGGGCCCCTGTGCCGCGGGGCGATCTCGCGCGGTACGAGAAGGACGTACGGGGCGTACGTGAGGGCCTCGGTGAGGACGCCTTCGCCCGTGCCTGGGACGCGGGGCGGGTGGCGGCGGTCGACGATGTCGTCCGCCGCCACGCCTTGCCGCAGCACTAGAAGCAGTCCGCAGGCTGGGGATCCACCGGCACCGTGAGCTGTCGACCCGGCGCGCGAAAGTCGGTGATCACCACCTCGGCCGCCCCGTTTCCCGGCGGGTTGTAGAGAGTGTGGATGTGGCGGGGCTTGACCGTGCCTGGGTCGAAGAACCCGGCACCCGCGGCGAAGGTCCCCCGCTCGGCGCAGTCGGTTTCGAAGACCGTCACCTCCCCTGCGGTGACCGCCACGACGTGGGGGCCGGGGTGGTAGTGCCAGGGTGTGTGCCCGCCCGGCAGGACGGTGAGGTGAGTGGTGGTCACCTCGGTCCCCCGCCTCATGTTGATGTGGATCGAGTCGTCCACGACCACCGCTTCACGGAAGTCCACGCTAATGCCGAACGACGTCGGCCCGGTGTGGGCACCTGCGATGCCCGCCCAACTGGTCAGGCCGCCAAGCGCGGTGACCACCAGAATGGCGATTGCCTGTCGTGCTTTGCTCGGGTTGGTCATTGCTCCTCCTATTTCCCAGGAGGAACGTCCGCCCGGATCGAGGGCAGCATGGGCCGCGCCACGGCCCCGCCACCTGTTCCGATGCTTCGGTCATGACGCTCCTCACGTTGTTCGTGAGGGCATCGTCGCCAAGGAGCATTGAGCCGGAGTGGAGCCGGAGTAGGTTCGCGTAAGCGAGAGCGATTCTCATTGGACCGCCCCGACCAGCACCTTTGTCTGCGCCCGCGGCAGTGTGGCCTCTGACGATGATCGGAGCAGGATCCTGAACGGGAGGGTCTCTGAGCGGGCTTTCCCGGCGCTGGTTTCCCCTTGGGGCCGTGGGAGGCTTGCGCCCCTGCGGCGAGCTGCCGCAGAAGCGGTCGTTTCTGAGACGGCGCTTGGCGGGCGACAAAAGAGGCGAATCGGCGCGTCCACAATTCCTGACCACAATCACGGAACGAATCGAACTGCGATGCCGACCCTGATGGATTCAGATTCGTCTCGCACGACTGTCGGCCCTGGTTGCCTCTCCCTTCGCCCCACCAGGATGTCCGTCGGGCGCTCTCAGGTGGTGGACCCCAGGCTCCCCGACGGCCCAGCACGTGAACAGATACAACACAACTCAATCCAACGAAAAGAAGTCCGTCACCCGTCCGCCCTCAGACACAACGACCTGAAGACCCCCGTCGTCTGTCATGGTGACCACAGCCTGCGCGGAGCAACGACGTCCGGACCCATCGGCACACTTGTACTGAAGGTTGCACGTGAATCCGGCGCCTCCGGGTCGTGAGCGTACCTCCCCGCCCTCGACGACGAACAATGTCGACTGTGCTAGCCGTCGATGTCTGCTGACACGACGGAGCAAATGCGCTGTCCTTCTTGCGAAGCTTAGCTTCGACATCGGCAGTGCTCACCTTGTCTCCTTTGCCCCCGCAGGCAGATGAGAATGAGAGCAACAGCATCACGACGACGCAAATTGTCCGCCGACCTAAAGCCGTTCTCAGGCTCAGACTCGACTCGGCGACCTTACTGGTGTGTGGTCTGACCAATCACACCTCATCAGACACGGGGACATCCGCTCGAGTCGCTGGGACGAAAGTCGCCCGACATCGGGGGAAGGAAGCATAGTTTTCGAAACTGACTGTCGCTTATGCATCCGTGTCATCGCCCGCGTCGTCCTTCCCGCTCACGCCGAATCGCCGGGAATTACGATACCTCTTGCAAGCGCTTCTCGCGAGGTCACGCTCGTGACGGGCGACCCAGATCCACTTGCCCCTCGGGACACGTTCGGGAGTACCGGGCCGAGTCGGCCGAGTAGCCGGTTGCCTCAGCCCAGCACGAGCCGGCGGAAGCCCTCGGCGTAGCCCACGCCCGCGATCCGGCCCCCGTCCTCGGCCCGCTGGCGCAGCACGTCGCCGAACACCTCGTGGCCGAACGCCGCCCCCGCCAGCTGGCTCTCGTGGCACAGCAGGGCCTCGACCTTGGCGTCCAGCGTGGCCCCGATGTCGACCCACACGTTGGGCTCGAGCGTGCCGGACAGGAACACCTGCCCGACGGCGTGGGCCGTCCCTGCGTCCGGGAAGTAGTGGGGGCTGCCGGCCGCCGGCGAGACGGCGTCGAGGGTGATCCAGCCCGCCACCCGGTGGTCGCGGTGGTTGATGTACGTGTCCCCGAAGAACACGGCGGTGGGGTCGGGGCACACGACCACGTCGGGCTTCACCCGCCGGATGGCGGCAACCACCTCCCGCCGCACGGCGGCGTCGTTGGCCAGGTCGCCGTCGTCGACGGCCAGCCCCCCGTGGCCGGTCAGCCCGAGCACGGCCGCCGCCGCCGCCACCTCCCCGGCCCGGCGCTCGGCCAGCCGGTCCGGGTCCTCGGCCGGGTCGCTCGACCCCTTGTCCCCCCGGGTCAGCAGCAACAGGTGCACCTCGGCCCCGCCTGCGGCCCACCGGGCCAGCGTCCCCCCGCACGACACCTCGGGGTCGTCGGGATGGGCGTAGACGGCGAGGGCGCGGGCCGGCACGTCGTCGAACAGCTCGGCCGCCGCGCTCAGCGGATGTGGGTCACGAGCCAGGACGTGAGCCTCGCCATCGTGTCGGCGTCCCGCCGGCCCCGCTCCCCCAGGTTGTGGTCGCCACCCGCGAACTCCAGCTCCTCGGTGGGCCCGGTCAGCGCCCCCCGCAGGCGCTCGTGGTCGACCGCCGTGGTGCTCGTGTCCCGTTCCCCCCGCACCAGCAGGGCGGGCTGGCGCACGGCCCGGGCCTCGGCCAGCGGTTCGAGGCCGAAGACGGCCCGCAGGTACCGCTCCTGGGTGGCCGGCAGCAGCGGGCGGAGATGGCCGGAGATGTCGCCCGGGGCCGGCACCGGGCGCCCGGCCGCCAGCGCCTCGGCCACGGCGTGGAGCTGGGCCGACACCTCCCGCCCGGTGTCGCCCCGGGCGGCGATGAAGTCGTCGCCCACGACGTCGGCCAGCGGCCGCCCGAACGATGAGACGAGCACGACGGCCCGCACCCGGGGGTCCGACGCCGCCAGACGCATGGCCACCAGCCCGCCCTGGTCGACGCCGATCACCGCCAGGGGCACGCCCTCCAGCTCCCGCCGTTGGGCCAGGGCGTCGAGGCCGGCCTTGGCGTCGGCCACAAGATCGTCGTAGCTGAGGGCCTGGCTGGCGTCGAGCCGGCTCTCGGCCGAGCCCCGCTTGTCGTAGCGCAACGTGGCCATGCGCCTGCCCAGCGCCGCGCTGTGCAGGTCCCGGAACAGGTTGTCGGGGCTGCCCGGCCGGGAGTAGTTCAGGTCCTGGGACAGGCGGTCGGCCGACCCGTCGGGCGTGGTCGTGGCCATGACCGCGTCGCGGTCGATGGCGCCGTACCCGGGCACGATGAGCACGGCCGCCACGGGCTTGTCCGCCCCGCCGGGGATGCCCACGGTGGCGCCGATCCGGGTGCCGCCGCCTCCGGCCAGCACCAGCTTGCGCTCCACCGGGACGTCGGACACCGACTGGTCGATGCCGGGCAGGTCGGAGGCGGTGTCACCGCTTCCGCTCCCGCCCCCTCCCAGGGCCAGGACGGCCGCCACCGCCCCGAGCGCCACCGCGCCCCCGACGGCGGCCGGGACGAGCCATCGCGGCCGCCGGCGGGCGGCGGCCGCCGGCGCCTTCTCGCCCGTGCACGTGCGGCACTTGATCCCGACGCCGGTGTGGGTGAGGCAGTCGTGGCAGACGCCGTTCCCACACCGCCCGCAGACGGCGACCCGCTCCCGCTTCGGGTGGGTGGCGCAGGCGAGGGCCGCCGGATGACTGCTGATCAAGCCCTCCTTCGGCGGCCGACGGATCGGCAGCCGACGCGAACGAGCAGGTCAGAGGTAGTCGGCCGCCCAGCCACGGAGCGGCTGAAGCGATGATCAGCAGTCATCTAGGGCGCCGCCGCCAGAACCTTCACCACCAGCTCGACGTCGGCATCGTCGACGTCGTGGTGGGTCATGAGCCGGACGGTAGCCGGTGCGATCGTCCCCGCGGCGATCCCTTCGGTCCGGAGGTGGTCGAGCAGCGCGCCCGCCGACGGGTGGCGGAAGACGACACAGTTGGTCCGCACCGACGCGGGGTCGCACCCGCTCTCCGGCCACCGGTCGGCCACCGCCTCGGCCAGCCGGCGGGCCCGCCGGTGGTCGTCGGCCAGCCGTTCGACCATTGTCTGCAGCGCGACCAGCCCGGCCGCCGCGATCACCCCCGCCTGGCGCATCTGCCCGCCCAGCACCCCCCGCTCGAAGCGTGCCGCGGCGATCACCTCCGGCGGCCCCGCGAGCATCGAGCCGACAGGCGCGCACAGCCCCTTGGACAGGCAGCACATGACCGTGGTGGCAGGCGCGGCCAGGTCGGCAGCCGGCACTCCGGTCGCCACCTCGGCGTTGAACAGCCGGGCCCCGTCCAGGTGGATGGGCAGGCCGCCCGCCGCGGCTGCCGCCTGGGCCACCTCGTAGAGCCGTTCAACCGGCCACGGCACGCCGCCCGCGGGCATGTGGGTGTTCTCCAGGCACACCAGGCTCGGACGGGGCTGGTGGTGCTCGGCCGCCGTTCCCGCCCACCGGATCCCGTCGGGGTCGAGGGTGCCGTCGTAGTCGTCGACGAGGTGGAACTGCACCCCCGCGTTGCGGGCCGCCGCCCCGTTCTCGTACACCACCACGTGCTGGCGGCGCCCGGCGATGGCGAGCGACCCAGGCGGCGCCAGCACCCGCAGCGCCACCTGGTTGCCCATCGTCCCCGACGGCACGAACAGGGCCGCCTCCTTGCCCACCCGCTCGGCAAACGCCTCCTCCAGGGCCCGCACCGTCGGGTCCTCTCCATAGGCGTCGTCACCGACCTCGGCCTCGGCCATGGCCCTGCGCATCCCGGGCGTGGGCCGCGTCACGGTGTCCGACCGCAGGTCGATCACTGCTGTGCCGAGGAGACCGCAGGGGGCTGGTGTTTCAGCCCCCGCGTGGCGGCCGACCGCCCGGTTGCCAGTGGGGCAGGTCGGCCGCCTCGGCGCGCCGCGCCGAACGCGTAAGACACCAGCCGCCTACGGGCAGTTCTGCAGGATCGCCCCGACGCACCGGTCGCCCGCAGTCAGGCCGCCGTCGACCCGGTCGGTGCCGGGCGAGCCGTCGATGCGGTCGAAGCCGGGACCACCGAAGATCACGTCGTCGCCCTCCCCGCCCACGATGGAGTCGTGCCCGCCCAAGCCGAGGATGCGGTCGTTGCCGCCCCGGCCGTCGATGAAGTCGGGGCCCTCGGAGCCGCAGATGATGTCGTCCCCGGGGGTCCCCACGATCGCGCCGCTCCCGTAGATGGTGCACACCGGCTGCCAGTCGCAGCGCTGGTCGACGGCCGCGTTCATCGTGATGCGGACGACGTCGCCGCCGTCGCTGGCCCGCATGGTGAAGATCTCGCCGAAGTTGGCGGCGCCCTGGCGCTGGCTGTTCCACACGATGCGGGCACCGTCAGGCGACCACGCCGGGAAGATGTCGAACAGGTTGGTGCCGTTGTTCGTCAACTGCACGACGTTGGATCCGTTGGCGTTCATGCGGTAGATCTCCTCCCCGCCCGGGTCGTCGCGCCGGCTGTGGAAAGCGATCATGGTGGCGTCGGGCGACCACGTCGGCCAGGAGTCCTCGACGCCCGCCACGTTGCCGGGCGCGGGCAGGCTGACGTCGCCCGTGCCGTCGGGGTTCATGATGTGGACGTTGGCGGCGAAGTCGACGCGGCGGCTGCTGAAGGCGATCTTGTCCCCCAGCGGCGACCACGCCGGCAGCGACTCCTCGGCTGCATTGTTGGTCAACCGGGTGTCGTCCGTGCCGTCGACATTGATCCGGTAGATATCGAAGCTGAAGCCGGCGTGGCGGGTCGTCTGGTAGGCGATCCAGTCGCCGCCCGGGCTCCACGCCGGCGAGCTGTTCCCGTGGACGCCGGGGACACCGGAGAACGTGAGCCGGCGGACGTTGGAGCCGTCGGCGTTCATGATGTAGATCTCCGACGGCCCGTCGCGGTTGCTCTCGAAGGCGATCTGGCGGCCATCGGGCGAGTACCGCGGCCGGGAGTCGCTCGCCGGTGGTTGGTCAGGTTGGTCGCCTGCAACTCGGTGCCGCTCGGATCGAACGTGAAGATCTCCGAATTACCGGTGCGGAACGACGCGCACGCCAACTTCCCCGTCGTGCCCGGGAAGGCGCCGCCGACGGGTGCTGCGGTCCCGACCAGCCCCACCGACGACACTGCGACGACCAACCCCAACCTGAGGTGCATTCTGGCTCGACCAAACCTCATGACTCGCTCCCCTTTCGCGCCGCCGTTCCTTGTGACTCCAGTATCGATCCTGCCAGAGCCGGCGGGGCGAATGCGGCTTCGCCCCAGCCCGACGAGGCGGCGGGCGGCGGCGACGCCGAGCGGCCGCAGCCGCCCGTCCGCCTTGGGGATGTGCGCCCTGCGGGAGGGCCTCGCCCGGTAGGAGCCGCTGTGAGCCGAGCGTGCAGGTCCGCGAGGTTGGCCTCCAGGTTCTTGCCCGTAGGCCTGCGACGTCACCCCGTCGGCACCGGCGGCGCCGGCTGGACAGGTCGCGGCCCGTGAGATCCATCAACAGCCCTTCCCCGACCTCCACTTCGGCTTCGGGGCCGCGATCGGAAGCTACACCGGGCCGCGTGCAACCGCTCGCATGGGGTGAGACAATGCTCCGATGAGCGGAACGTGGCGGCACGCGGATCGGACGAGGGTGACGGTGGGCGCGGTGCTGACGGTGCCGATGGTGCTGTCGATGCTGGCCGCAGCGTCGGCTTTCGCCTGCACCAACCTGGCCTCGATCAACCTCTCGAGCTCCTTCGGGAAGCCGGGCGACGCGATCGTCGTGACCGGGAGCGGGTTCAGCGGCGGTGTCGAGGGCACCATGGAGGGCATGGACATGGGCGCGATGGACATGGCCAGCATGACGTCCACGTCGGGCCTCGCCGTACGTCCGCCCGTCGTGCTCCGCTGGAACGGGCCCGACGGCCAAGGCCTGACGAGCGCCATTCCCGACCGCACGGGCAGCATCTCGGTCACGATCACGATCCCGGCCACCCAACCCGGCCAGTACTCCCTGACTGCCGTCCAGAAGAATGCCCAGGGCTACGACGTCTATGGCACGCCCGCCCGGGCCACCGTCCAGGTGACCGCCGACGGGAAGGCGCCCCGGGAGGCGGCGGCCTCGTCGACGGCGGGCTCATCGAGCGGCGCAGGCGGCATCCTTCTCCTCACCGTGGCGCTCGGAGTGATCGGGCTCGGGCTGTTCGCCGCCGGTGGGGTGTCCGTCGCCCGGCAGCTGCGCAGCCGCCGGGTGCCGGCGGTCGCCCGCACCGACCGAGACTGACCTACTTCACGATGAACGCCCCGGACATTTGGTTCGTGTGCACCTCGCAGTGAAAGGCATAGGTTCCGGGCCGCAGCGCGCTCACGTTGAACGTCTTCGGCTGCGGGCCGGTGAAGATCTCCGCTCGGAAGAGCACATCGGTCGCCGTGTGACTCTCCAGGACGGCGATGTTGTGAGGCAGGGCGTCACGGTTGTCGATGGTGATGGTGAACGTCTGGCTGGCGGGCGCGGCCAGGCACTGTTTGTCGAAGGTGGTGTTGGTGGCGACGACCATGATGGCGTTGCCCGACGGCGAGCAGGTCGCAACCGGATTGCCCAGGTGATCAGTCGCGCCATGGCCGGCCATGGCCGTCGTCCCCGACCCCGTCACGGCATCCGCCGACACCCTGTCCGACTCGCCCGCATCGCCGCCGCACCCGCCCACCAGCACCGCCATCGCCATACCGAGCATCGCCGTTCGCCTCATGCCGCCCCCTCCCAGAGCCATTGAATCCGAGAACGCTCGCCGCTACACTTGCACGCCAGGCGACGCGCCGTACGGCGAGTCGGCGGACATAAGGGGGGGCCATGATCGGGGCCAAGTTCCGCCATGTGGCGCTGTGCGTCACCGGAGCGGTGGTGATGCCCCTGGCCGTGGCGGCCAGCGGCTGGGCGTGTGCGTCGGTTACTTCCCTGGACTTCACGCCGGCGGTCGCCGCTCCGGGCCAGGAGGTGACCGTCCTGGTGACGTTCGTCAGCAAAGACAAGCCCGTCGAGCTGCGGTGGGACGCGCTCAACGGCCCGGTTCTCGCCACGATCGACCACACGTCGCCGGCCTTCACCGAGGGGTTGCATGGGAACTGGCGGTTCGCCACCGCCAAGATCACGATCCCAGCCAATGCCACGCCGGGCGACCACATCGTGATCGCCACCCAGGAGTACGTGCGGGGGACGGCGACGTGGGGCATGCCCGCCCGCGGCCTCATCCAGGTCAGTGCGGCGGGCAGCCCGGTCGTCGGCGCCCCGCCAGGCCCGCCGGCCGAGGTGCGCCCCGTCGAGCTGGTGGCTGATGATGGCGTCGGGGCGGGCACCGTACTCGTCGCCGCGCTCGGCGCCGCGGGCGTGACGATGCTCGTCGGCGGGATCATGTTCCTGTTCCTCTCGATCCGCCGGAACCGCGCGACGGCGGCGGCCGTCGCCGGGGCGGACCGATGACCCGGGTGGGGCGGCGACTGGCCGCCGGCTTGTTGGTGGCGCTGGCTGGTGTGGCGGCCGTCGCGGGGGCGGGCGGCGCCCAGACGTCGGCGCCTCGCATCACGTCCGCGGCATGGGTCACCAACGGCCAAGACGAGCCCGTCGAGCGTTCGTACACCTCGCCGGGCGTCGTCGTCGACCCTGACGACTCCCGCCTGGTCTACGCCGCCACCGTCGACATCCGGAGCACGGCCTGCGCCCTCCTGCGGTCGGCCGACGGCGGGCGCACGTGGGTCAAGGCCAAGGGCACGCCCGCGCCCCAGGCGTTCCCCAAGTGCACCCACGACAACGGCCTCATCCCGATGTCGTTCCTGGCCATGGGCCGGGAGAAGACCCTCTACTTCCTCCACATCGGCTGGGACGTGCAGGACGGCGGCCGCTCCGAGAACCGCAGCGTCTTCGTGGGCCGGTCCGACGACGGCGGCGAGACGTGGGAGAGCACGCCGGTGAACGTCAACCGGGGCAAGACCGGCAACGACACGGAGAAGAACGTCCCGCAGGACCTGGTCGTCGACACCCGAGGCGACCAGGACGTGGTCTACGTGTCGTACACCGCCAGCTACCCCAACCCGAACACGCCGCCCACTCGACCCGGCCAGCCGTTCGTGGCGGTGTCCGCCGACGGAGCGAGGACGTTCGGCCAACCCGTCAACATCTCCGACTCCTTCTACGCCGACACCAACAACCTCCCCACCGACCTGACGCCGGCGCAGCGCGACCGGGCCAACTTCGGGGGCGGCAACGCCAACCTGGCCGTCGACGGCAAGGGCAACGTCTATGCCACCTGGAACCGTTCGTCGGCAAACATCACGCCCCTGGCGCCGCTGGCCGCAACCTACGTCGCCAAGTCGACCGACAAGGGCGCGACGTGGGCGAGCACGGTGCTGCAGGCGCCCATGGACAACCAGACGGGCCCGGGGGGCGTGCAGTTCGACTGGAGCCCGGCGGGTGGCCCTACCGGCAGCCTGCACGTCGTGTGGGAGGGCAAGCCGACGGCCGTCCAGGGCGACCGCGACGTGATGTACAAGCGGTCGGCCGACGAAGGACGCACATGGAGCGACGCCCAGGTTCTGAACGACGAAGACCCGACCCAGTACTTCCCGCAGTACCAGCCCAACCTGTCGATCGGCCCCGACGGCCGCATCGAGGTCGTGTGGTTCGACTTCCGCAACTCCGCCGGACTGATCGCCACCGACGTGTTCGGCACGACGTCACGGGACGGGGGCGCCACGTGGTCGAAGAACGTGCGGATCACCGACCAGCTCACCAACCGCCGGATCGGCGTGTGGAAGCCGGGCTTCGGCGGGGACGTACGCCAGCCGCCGGGCGTCGCCGCCGGTGACGGCTTGACGGTGGTCGTCTGGGACGACACCCGCAACGGCAACCTGCAAGTGGAAGCCGTCGACCTCTACGCCGCCACGCTGCAGTACGAGGCCCTGGCCCGCACCAGCGGCCTGCCCAAGGGAGTCGCGTATGGCCTGGGTGCGACGATCGGCGTCGCCGCCGTCGGTTTGCTCATGGTGCTCGGCGCCACCTTGATGCCGGGCCGGCGGGGGCCTCCCCAGCCTGCCAGCCCGGCGGGTAGCGGTCAGGACGAGGTCGTCAGAGCAGGGTGAACTTCGAGGCCATGTAGCGGAACACGGAATCCTTCCCGCCGGGATCGGTGGTCGCCAGCTGGAACGAGAAGACCTTGCCGTTGTGCACGGCGAGGTAAGACGTGCGGGTCGCCAGGGCAGAGCCGGGCGTCGAGCTGGTCGGGAACAGGTAACCCAGGCGGACGGCGGGGACCGCGCCCAGTTGGGTTTCGGTGCGGGAGAACTCCCGCCCGCCCTCGGCCGTGAGCCGGTCCACGAGCCGGCTCACCGAGTCGGCCAGCGACGCGTCGGCCGGGTTGGCCGTCACCCGGAGCGAGCCCTCCGTCGAGCGGGGCTCGGCGTAGGAGGTGGTCGTGTCGGTGTGGTCGGCGGCCTGCTGCCACTGCTGGGGCACCTCGACCGAGTAGCCCAGCTCGGGCCTGCTCACGAGCCGGTAGCCGGGTGCCGCGCCCCCCTCGGTCGTCGTGGCCGGTGACGTGTCGATCGCTTCGTTGGTGTCGTCGGGCCCGCCGCCCGCCACCAGCACCACGGCCACGACGGCCAGGACGGCCACCGCCGCGGCCACGATCGGCCAGAGG
>Ga0187892_10011221_pt1 | contig 11069 bp, 10 predicted proteins | sample MA1701073metaG_FD_139345 | JGI IMG/M metagenome (GOLD analysis project Ga0187892, IMG submission 139345) | Bio-ooze microbial communities from a basaltic lava cave in the Kipuka Kanohina Cave System on the Island of Hawaii, USA - MA170107-3 metaG ... | reverse complement strand
CACGTCCACATCTCCCCGGAACACGTCACGGCCTTCAACGTTGCCGACAAAATTCAACGGCGCCGCCTTCAGAACCTGAAACACTTCCTTGGTGAGCTCATTTCCTTTGCTTTCTTCTTCTCCAATCGAAAGCAACCCCACCTTGGGCCGGGAGTTTCCCAGAACGGAGCGGGAAAAAATCTCTCCCATGATGGCAAACTGTGCCAAGTGATTCGGCTTGCAATCGACGTTAGCCCCAACATCAATCAGAACCACGGGACGGCTTTTCGATGTGGGCATGACCGCGGCTAAAGCTGGCCGATCCACGGTTGACAACGCTCCAATCACCAGCTTCGTCACCGCCATGCACGCACCCGTGTTGCCAGCGCTCACAACTCCGTCAGCCTTCCCGTCTCGAACCAGCTTTGCGGCGACTCGGATGGAAGAGTCTTTTTTCTTGCGCACGGCCGTTGAGACAGCCTCGCCCATCGAGATGACTTCACTCGCATGCACGATTTCAATGGGAAGATCAACCGTCTTATACCTCTTGAGTTCCTCCTTGAGCCGGCCCTCATCGCCCACCAGCATCACGCCCACGGGGTATTCCTGAACGGCATGGATCGCTCCCAGAACCTCGGAATGTGGAGCAGCATCTCCCCCCATGGCATCTACGGCGATCTTGATCATAATGAGGAACTGGGCCTGGGCCCGAGGCTGTTAAGCGTCTTCGCCAACTTCGAGTACTTCACGGCCGGCGTAGAAACCGCACTTCGGACAGGCACGATGAGGCATCTTCGCTTCGTGACAGTTGGGGCACTCGGAGGCGGAACGCACATGGAGAAAATCATGGGCGCGGCGCTTGTTACGGCGGGATTTGGAATGACGGCGTTTTGGATTCGGCATTTGAATTCCTTATCAACAAAAGTGTTAAACCCTTCAACTCTGAAACTCTAAAAGGTCATTCGGTTCTTGATCCTCAGCAACTGGATTAGTCTTGGATCAACCAAAACCGATTCGCAATTGCAGTCTTTCAAATTCCGGTTCTTCCCGCAATGTGGACACAGCCCTTTGCAGTCCTCACGGCAGATCGGTTTCATGGGCAGACTCAGCAAAATCTGCTCCCGCGCAATGTCGTTGACTTCAATGAAGTCACCTGAATAGAAGCCGATCTCCGTATCTCTTTCATGAAGCGCAATCTCTCCATGGAGCGGATGCTCTGCATTCGACTCATAAAACTGATCAAACTCAGTGGTTACCGGAAACTGAACCGGCTCCAGGCAACGAGAACAAGGCATCCTTACGTCCGTTGTCAACCGACCTCGAATGCGAACTTCCAGCACTTGCCGTTCGGCGGTGAGGTCGATCTGAATCTGTGCCAAGACTTGAATCTCCGAAGGGTCAAAGCCCAGCTCTGACGGCAGGATCTCTCCTTTCAAAGCCAGTGGCCCCAGCTCCAACTCCCGGACATCGATGCGCATAAAGACACCTAAGTGCCTCAAACACAAAAGGCTTCATTATAGCGGCGGCCCCTTCCTTGTCAACCTCAAAACAGGCGCGGAGTCGCCGTTTCCAAGCACCCGCATGGAGTCGACTAAAACAGATTCCAGCTCTGGGGAAGAAACAGCTTGCCATAAAGATTGATGGCAAAACGGTCCGTCATACCCGCTGCAAAATCGGTGGCCGTTTGCTCCACCGTGTCCTTGGCTTGCCGGGATTTCGAAAGAAAAGACTCCTGGTTCTCTACCAAATAATAATAAAGATCACTTAAAATCTTCTTCGCCTTCAGAAACTCCTGTTTCGGAATACTCAAAGAATAGACCGACTGATAAAGGAACTGCCTCAAGTCGAGCATTCCTTTCAAAACGGAAGGACTCATGGTAATGGACTGCAAGCCTGCATTCAGGCTCGAATGGATGACATCACTCACGAGGGCGTTGATCCTTTTCGAATGCGAATCTCCGAGCGCCTCAGCCACCTCAAGCGGAACATCTTCAGCTTGAATCAGCCCTGACCGGATGGCGTCGTCCACGTCGTGGTTTACATAGGCGATGATGTCTGAAACCCGCACCACCTGGCCTTCCAGTGTGCCTGGTCGCCCCTGGTCCTGCTGGGTGAAAACGGCGCCTGCCCCTTTGGAATGTTTCAAAATTCCATCACGCACTTCCCAGGTCAGGTTCAGGCCGTTCCCCCCTGCTTCCAGCTTCTCGACCACCCGAAGACTCTGTTCGTAGTGACGAAACCCTCCCGGAACAATCTCGTTCAGGATGGCTTCGCCTGCATGTCCAAAAGGCGTATGCCCCAAGTCGTGCCCCAAGCCAATAGCCTCCGTCAAGTCCTCGTTCAATCTGAGCGCGCGGCTGATGGTTCTGGCAATCTGGGTCACCTCCAAGGTGTGTGTCAGCCGGGTGCGATAGTGATCCCCTTCCGGCGACAGGAACACCTGGGTCTTGTGTTTGAGGCGCCGAAATGACTTTGCGTGCAGTATTCGATCGCGGTCGCGCTGGAAGGCAGTGCGGATCGGGCACTCCGGCTCAGCTCGCACTCGTCCACGTGTCTGGGAACTCGGCACCGCTTGAGGCGCAAGTTCACGCGCTTCTTTCTCTTCCATCAGTTGTCGAATGGGTTTGGACATCGGGATGGAGGCCGGCAGATCAAACAGGGAGTGAAACCAAACGCCGGGTCAGGTTGGCGGGAACCACAGCAGCAGTTGGCCTATCGCGATAACTGCTTCAGCTTCTGTTCAGCTTCTGTCATGGTGGAAGTTCCAGGGAAATCCTTCACGAGCTGCTGATAGATCTTGGTGGCTTCTGACTTCTTGTTCTGCTGCTCGTAGAGTTGAGCCAAGTGCATCAGCGTCTCGCTCTTTGGAACGACCGCCGACTTGCTTTGAGCCAGCTGCTGGCAGACTTCCGCCGCTTTCGCCAGATTTCCAGAGCCTTCGTAGATCGAGACCAGGGCGCGTTGAGCCAGAACGCCATAATCCGACGGGTCCTTGCTGAGCGCCTCCAGTGTCGCAATAGCTTCACTGGTCTTATTCAGTTCCCGCAGGCTAAGCCCAGCGTAATATTTCGCAATCTTTCCCGCCGGACGCGAAGCATGTTGCGCCGCTACCTTTTGAAATTCGCCCAGAGCTCTTTCATACTTCTCAGTTGTCGTCGCAAACACGGGTTCGGACGTAGCCGCTGGTCCCGCTGCCGGCGCCGAACCCAGCACTGTGCCGTGGTAGGTCCGCAGCGCAGCGCTCAGCTTGTCTTTGGCACTCTCGTCCAATTGGGCCAGATAGTAGCGAACACCCAGGACGGCCAAAAACACAACTCCAGCGGCGCCCAGCGTCATCAGCACCTGTTTGCGTTTCGCCAGGAAGAAATCCCTTGCGGAATCCACAGTCAGGAGAAATTTGTCTTCTTTAAGAATGTCGTGTCGTGTCAGGCGAGACAATTTCTTACCTCCATCGCCTCAAGCTCGGGTTTTGTGACGTTGGGAAATCAATTCAAGGCGGGTATCAAACAGATCCGGCCAATTTGAAGCGCCAAATCCTAGCAGTATCGGAAGGACCTGTCAAACCAGCTGCTGAAGCGTCCTTGGGCTTGTTGCTTGAAGGGCGTTTTTGGCCGTTCAATCGTGGTTGGGCATTGCAACCACGATTCATGCTTGACGTCGTACGCACCACGCACCGAACCCGGTCCACGATTGAGTAAGCATTGGGTCTGGTGGGACAGTGACTGATAAGCCCACCGTCATCTACGATAAGCCCTTCGGCCAATCCGATCCGATAGCACGTGACGACGCGATCGCCCCCGACGGCCGGCCTCTGATCGTCGAGCCCTCTGAGCGTCGCCCAACGGTTTCGCACCTTCGCGTCACCAACTGGCATCGCCTCTTGCCTTAGCCGAAACGTCGTTCGGGGAAACTCTGGTCAACCCGGTTTTCGAAAGAGCTAGATGAGCTCGACGAAACAACCCACCCCAGCGCCTGCGACGCTTACCCCTCCCAAGAGGGGATTGTCTCGCACATTCCCCGGAACTACACGACTGTGGACTCGCGATACGCGATTTCCTCGTTAAATCACCTCATCCGGCGTTGATGGACGGAGGGAAGTTCACTCGAACTGTTTTCGAAATTCTTCCAGTTCTCACGTAGGCGAGAAACCTCTTGGCGCAGAGCTGCAACTTCACTTTCCAAAGCAACGATGCGCTCGACTTGAGAAGGACGGCCAACCTGGTCTGGCGGGATACCGTGGTTTGCTTCGGTCTCAATGAGTTCTGGAATTCCTGAGAGAAGGTGAGCGTAGCGAGGTTCTTTACTTCCAGCCGCGCGCGGCAGTTTCACGGCCAACGGTGCAGGACGCTCCATCATCCTGTTCAGACACGACTCAACGGCCGCCAGGTCGTCGAAGGCATAGAGGCGCCGGGTGCGCTCGCGCAGTTCGCCGGCGGTTTGGAATCCTCGCAACATGAGCACACAAAGAACAGCCAGTTCCCGGCGGTCAAGATTCAACACCTCCGAGAGCCGCTGCCGATACTTTTCAACGCGACTACCGGCTTCCCGCACGAAATAAACCAGCCCCCTACTTCGCAAGGGCTCCAGAGCCGCGGCCACGGTTTCATCGGCCAGAGACATGACGGGATCGCGGTTCGTCTTTTGATTGCAGGCCAGTGCGAGCGCGTTCAGTGACAAAGGGTAGTACTCAGGCGTTGTCACCTCCTTCTCGAGCAGTGAACCGACAATGCGAACTTCCACGGGCGGTAGATCAAAGTCCATGCCTTGCCTCCCAAAGCCGCAGAGCGGTCACAACGCTTGCATTTCCTTGTCCTTGAGTGCCTTGATCTTGTCTCTCAACCGGCCCGCTTTTTCGAACTCAAAATTCTTCGCAGCGTCGCGCATCTCCTTTTGAAGCTGGACAATGTGCGCTTCCAACTCCTCGGTCGAAGCAAACTCCACTGGCTCTTCCCGCGGCACCGAGACATAGTCAGCTTCGGTCATGGCAACCAAGCTCATGTCCACGGGTTTCACGATCGTCTCCGGCGTAATGCCATGCTCCTCGTTGTAGCGCACCTGGCGTTCGCGCCGCCGGTTGGTCTCGTTGATGGCATTCTGCATGGAGGCGGTCATGACGTCCGCATACAAGATCGCCCGACCTTCCACATTGCGAGCGGCTCTGCCGATGGTCTGAATCAGCGAATCTCGCGATCTCAAGAACCCTTCCTTGTCGGCATCCAAGATCGCTACCAGCGAAACTTCCGGAAGGTCCAATCCTTCGCGCAGGAGATTGATGCCGATCAACACATCAAATTCGCCGCGACGCAGATCGCGGAGGATCTTGATGCGTTCAAGCGTCTCGATCTCCGAGTGCATGTATCTGCAACGGACGCCGACTTCCCGATAATACTCGGTAAGATCTTCCGACATGCGCTTGGTCAGCGTGGTGACTAGCACCCGTTCCTTGCGCGTTTCACGAATCCGGATCTCATGCAGCAAATCGTCAACCTGCCCTTTCACCGGGCGCACTTCGACCTCGGGATCGACCAGCCCGGTCGGACGGATGATCTGTTCCACCACCACGCCACTACTGCGAGTGAGTTCATAGGGACCCGGCGTGGCCGAAACGTAAATCACCTGATTCAGTCTCTGTTCGAACTCTTCAAATTTCAGCGGCCGATTATCGAGCGCGGAAGGCAACCGGAATCCGTAATTCACCAGATTCTCTTTGCGGGAACGGTCGCCGGCGTACATGCCGCGCACCTGGGGAACACTCTGGTGGCTCTCGTCGATCAACATCAAATGATCGGGTGGAAGATAGTCGAGCAGCGTCGGCGGCGCCTCGCCGGGGGCACGGCCGGAAAGGTGGCGAGAATAGTTTTCAATACCGTGACAGAAGCCAATCTCTTTCATCATCTCGATATCAAACATCGTGCGCTGGTGCAGACGTTGAGCTTCCAACATCTTGCCTTGCGCTTCGAGTTGGGGACGCCACGCTTCTAGCTCTTCCTTGATGCTGCGAATGGCCTTGAGCACCGTGCTGCGCGGCGTGACGTAATGCGACTTCGGGTAGATCGGCAAGCGTTCGTAACGATATTTCACTTCGCCATACAGCGGATCGATTTGCGACAACGCCTCGATTTCGTCGCCAAACAGCTCGATGCGGTACGCCATGTCATCGTAAGCCGGAAAAACCTCCACGCAGTCGCCACGTACGCGGAACGTGCCGCGCCGGAATTCACCGTCGTCCCGCACGTACTGAATCTCCACGAGCTTCTTGATGATGTCTTCACGTTTGACCCGCTGCTCCTTATCGAGGAGAAGCAGCATGCCGTAGTAGGCTTCGGGCGAACCGATGCCGTAGATACAGCTCACGCTGGCCACGATCACGCAGTCGCGACGTTCAAACAACGTGCGCGTGGCCGACATGCGCATCTTGTCAATCTCGTCGTTGATGGTGGACTCTTTCTCGATGTAGGTGTCGGTGGCGGCGATGTAGGCTTCGGGCTGGTAATAATCGTAGTAGCTGACGAAGTACTCGACGGCGTTCCGGGGGAAAAAGGTTCGGAACTCCTGGCAGAGCTGGGCAGCCAGAATCTTGTTATGCGCCAGCACTAGTGTCGGACGGTTCACGGCTTCAATCACCTTGGCCATGGTGTTTGTTTTAATCATTCGGCGGCCGCCGAGAAGCACCTGATGCTTTTCGCCATCCTTCAATCCCTTCACCAGCTGTTCGATGGCGTGGATCTGGTCACCTTTGGGCTCAAAGTGAGCGACACGAAAAGCGTCTTGGGGAGGCTTCATGAGGGAACCTGAGTGCAGGACGGCTTCTTGCGGTTTCAGTGCCTTCGGTTCCCCTCTCGCCGGCGCGGGAGAGGGGTTTAGGGGCAAGGTGGATTCCAGTGGGATGAATCAGATCCCACAGCACGCGGGGGGCACTATGATTCGCACGTTAAGACCCTGTCTACCGGCGTACCGCCGATTTCTGGACACCAAACACAAAGCGGACAATACGCGAACGGGTGCTTTCCGGCATGTCGAGAAACATCAGACCCAAACGATGAATTCGATTGCGCTGGGCATCCTCCCGGCGCTCGCAGCGAACCAGTTTGGCGTGAAGGTGAAACTCCTCGGGAGTCCCTGGAAGGCTGAACCGGGTTTCAAAAATTGTTCCCGGGGGCACTGCATCCTTGTGGTACACAGCAAATCCGCCGCCACTCAGGTCCAGCGTCTTCGTCTTGATGAGCAGCACCACCGGGGTTTCGTCTGTATTGGAGGGGTCGGGCACGCCGATCATCTCAACTGGGATGCTGGCCCTCACTCTGACAAACTCCCGTCGTTGTGTGCGTGTTACCGAGCCGATCGCCTCCAGCACCACCACGGGCAGAGGCTCGTTGATTGTCTTTTCCACCTTGGCCCGCAATCCATACGAAGCATCCTCCCGGGTGAAGGAAAGAAAGACCTCCTCTCCCGCTCGAACTGAGACTCGGAGACCGTTCTCGGTCGGCCAGGCGATGCAGATCTTGGCACCGTCGAGATCTTCCACTCGACTGGAATAGCCGTGTGCCGATTCTCCATCCATGAAACTGACCTGTAACAGTTCGTTCACCTGCGGCCAAACATCGCTCATGTGATCGTTTAACTTAACCAGAAGACTGCCAAAGTCATTCCCGCGAAAACCTCAATGCCTCTCGGCCAGGGCTGCATTCCAGCTCCCTGCTTCGCAGAGGGTGACGTTCCTTCGCTGACGTGCCATCTACGCCGCCGGGCGTTCGAATTGATTGCGGTTAGCGCGCTCCAGAAATCCATTCGGTAGAGTTGTCCTCAAACAGCTTCTTCACATCTCGACACACATCCGCCTCGGTTAGTGTCCAGCCTGTCTGCATGAGGTCTGAATATTTCTCGGTTAGAACCTTGGCGATGATGGTTCGCGAATGTGGCCACTTGTAGAGCAGCTGGTCCAGAACCCGCGCGTCCGAGTGCTGCGGAATGAAGCTGGTTCCCAACAACTCGAAGCGCTCCCGAGTAATCTCTTCGATGATACTGGGATTGTTCATGAACCACCAGCAGCCGAAGGGCATCAGGTTCCTGAATTTCCGCGCTGCCACGCACAGCGCATGCTGGTTTTCACGGGCAAGCATCGAGACGAGAAAACGATTCTCCGGAAACTCGCCACACAGCCGCTCAACCACAGACATATCCGCCGTCCCCAGGCTGTCACCTGCCAGCCGGAGCGCTGGATTCACCAGCTTGCGCACACCAATCATCATCGAAAAAGGCAGGCCATGCTCGCGGCAGACAGGCAGCACGCAGTGGGCGACAAACTGGCTGCGCACTGAAGGATCGGGGAAACTAAAATCCGGCGGCAAAGATACCGCCATGTAGACGGGCCGCATGCGCTTGACCCAATCTTCCAAAAAGCGCCGCACTTCTGCCAACGTCTTACTGCCAAGTCCCGGCTCCACTGCGTAGCCCCAAGACGCTAGCTGTTGGTGGGTTTCGCTCCATTTCAGCAGCAGCGGATCGAGCCGCAACACAGCCCTAAAGCGAGGATCCAAATCGGATGCTTGCATCCAAACCGCCCGCTCAGCCGGATCAAATGGGTCATTCGTCATCACGACGCTCTTAACATTGGCTAGCTTGAACACTTTATCGGTGTAGTCACCCCGTTTCTGTTGGGAAAAGTACGCTCGAAACGCCTTCAGATCCGGTTTGCTGGTGTCCAAACCGAGCTGTTGCAAAACCGTCAGAATCCCGCGGGTCGCTTCAGACAGGGGTGAATTCTGCTCAAACAGAGCCTTCCAAATGGCCTCGGCTTGCCCGGGTGTGTCCATCGCCCAAAACTCCTGATAGGAGATCGGCGAAAAGCGAAAGATCTCGGCAATCAGATAGTGGTAGTTGATCAGCTCGTCCAGTCCCCACAGACCAATGCTGCCGAACTGCTCGCTATAGAGGTGCGTATGCATGTCCACAACAGGAGTTTCCCGAACCACGCGCGTGACTGTTGCGGCGAGTTGCTCTATCGGAATGACCTGCCTTGAGCTATTCATCAGCATCAATTCTCCTGTTCAGAATGGCCCCGGCGCCAAAGGGATCGACGGCCTATCGGAAAGAACGCAAAAATACCAAAACTGCTCTTGCCAGGCTAATGATTTTCTCGCGTCACGTAAGTGCGACGCAAGAATCTGGCCGGTCTCGCGTCCAGCGGGCTCGAATGGTGGCAGCGGCAACCAGCCGCGGAGCAAGAGGCAGGGAGCAGTCTCGAAGGCAGTTTTCTCAACACTCATGAACAAACCTGCGGACGGCTGGAGAGCTAAGGAAGATCCGATGTCCCCAGCTCCAGGCACTGCCTGGTTTGGCGATTTGGTGCGCCCCGTTTACTTCGGGCTGCCGGTTTGTTAAGAAATCTGCACTCCGCATTGAAAAGCCAAACGCCCGAAGGCAACGCCACGGACCAGCATTCGCACGCCATACCGCTGCTACTGCAAAACCTTCCAAGGGAACCCCACAGCACCAGCAAGACCGATGACCACAGGCATGCTCCAATGAAAACGGAGTAGGACAATGAAAGCTGCCAGCGCCACTGCAATACCAAACCAGTCGGGTCCAGCTTTTGGGAATAGAGTGTGCTGTGCGAAGAACACAGCTAGATTGAGTACAACTCCCACAACGGCTGCGGTGATTGCGGTCAGAATTGCAGTCAGGTTCTGATTGCCACGCAAATACTCAATGAAGGGAGCCCCGACGAAGATCCAGAGGAAGCAGGGAGCGAAGGTACTCCAGGTGCTGATCAGCCCGCCGATGATTCCGGCCACGACGGGATCAAGTCCATGCGGGTGATTGTAGGCTCCCATGAAGCCGACAAACTGCGTGACCATGATCAAGGGGCCTGGCGTTGTCTCGGCTAATCCTAAGCCGTCGAGCATCTGTTCTGGTTTTATCCATCCGTAGTGGTGAACTGCCTGCTGCGCCAGATATGCCAGCACGGAGTAGGCTCCGCTGGTCTGGCAAGCCAACCGGGCGACTCGCAATAACGTGTTTGGCCTGTTTTTCCCCCAACCGATCCCGTTACCGATCTCAGGACCCGTCTTGGGTACCAACAACGGAACCAGCGTTTGGGGAACAGCCACAGGTTTTCTTTTCAACTGGGAGCCCTTTGACCTGGGACTTCGGAAGGCCAAGGTAGGCACGGCACAGGCACAGGAAGAGCAGGCCAAAACCGTCATCGAAGTCACTCGCCAGGATGCGGCTGTGGCAGCTGCCGATGGCTTTTTGACCTTGCTGGCATCACAGCAGGCGGTTCGGGTGGCACAAGCGAGCGTGGACCGCGCACGCGTGCTGGCCAACACGATCGACGTGCTCGTGAAAAACGAATTGCGCCCGGGTGCCGATGGCTCACGTGCCAAGGCCGAGTTGGCCATGGCTGAAACGCAGCTCATTCAAGCCCGACAGGGCGAGCAGATCAGCCGTGTGACCTTGGCCCAGCTGTTGGGAATTGCCGGAACACCGGTCACCATCCAAGAAGGTGCTCTCCTGCAAATGCCGCCTTCCATGGAGACGAGGCCCGCCTCGATCACGACGCATCCTTTAGCCAACCTGCAAGCCGCTGCGGTTGACGTCGTGAAGGCGCGCCAGAAAGAGTTGGAGCGGTCTTATTTTCCCAAGTTCGACTTTCAGGCGGCCACGTTTGGAAGAGGTTCGGGCGCTCAAACCAGCGGCGAGGTACTCGGAGGATTCAACGGCCTCTCACCCAACACCATCAACTGGGCCGTTGGATTCACCGCCAAGTTCCAGCTTTTTGATTTCTCATCTGTTCGTAACCGCAAAGAAATCGAAAAACACTTCGCCACGGCGGAGTCGGGCCGTATGGATGAAATGCTAAGTCGCAGTAAAACGGTGCAGTCAATGTTGGTAACACAGACTTAATCCTACCTGTGCGAGATAGCCCAGACATCTGAGGTGGTCTGTCAAGGGTTTTTTGAAAAGAAATTCACCCGATGTCCACAGGTTTTTCACAACTTCCCCTTCAGGCGGCCTTTTTCTTGGGCTGGTCGGGAGGAAGTTGCTGGATGGCCGCCCACAGTCGAGGATTGCGACGCTCCAGCGATTTG
>Ga0187892_10011220_pt1 | contig 11070 bp, 7 predicted proteins | sample MA1701073metaG_FD_139345 | JGI IMG/M metagenome (GOLD analysis project Ga0187892, IMG submission 139345) | Bio-ooze microbial communities from a basaltic lava cave in the Kipuka Kanohina Cave System on the Island of Hawaii, USA - MA170107-3 metaG ... | reverse complement strand
TGCCCGTTCCACGTTGACGTCTTGCCGATCAGGAGGGTAGACTTGTGGAACACGAGGCGTTGAGGGTGAGCCGCGCCCGATTCGCTTGCAGGCCCTCGGGTTGCATCAAAGTTCTTATCCCCCATCCCCCAGCCTTCAAGGTGTATCTGATGTTCAGGCCGGACGGCGGCGACGGCGAGGCGATCTGGGTCACCCTCAGCCGCGGGACCTGGAGCTGGCGAGGGACCGCGCGCTACGTCGCGGGACGACCCCAGGTGGAGTGGGTGCTCACGAACGACCGCGTGGTCGGCTCGACCGGCAGCAGCTCGAGCGAGCTGCCGCGGTGGACCGCGCGCTTCCAGGACCAGAACGCAACCACCTCGACCGTGAGCGGCTGACCATGGCGCAGGGACCAGGCGGGCCTGCCGAGACCGCGGGCCCAAGCCTCACGCTCACCGCGCCCGAGCCGGCTGTGTCCGCCGGCCACCCGCTCGCCGTCACGCTCCGCTTCCGGAACGCCGGGCGCGACCCCGTCCTCTTCGAGCGACGCTGGGCGTACACGGAGTACGAGTTCCGGGCGACGACTGAGGGCGGCGAGCCCCCTGCCCGCCACGCGCTTCGCGACGCAGATCCAGTCGATGGGCGGGCTCCTGGGCGCGAGCGGCATGGAGGAGCTCGCCCCCGGGGGCGAAGTCCAGGCGACCATCCTGTATAACCGACTGTTCGACATGACCCTCGTCGGGAAGTACGTGCTCGAGGCCGCGAAGCCCGTGCGCAACCTGAGGACGGGCGCCGACTCGACCGTCGTCTCGAACCGCATCGTCATCGAGGTCATGGATTGACGAGCACGCGCCTGCCCAGGACCGACATCCGCAGGGCCCCGATCGACGCCCCGCCCGAGATCGCCGGGCGCTACCACGACCACCGCGTCGAGCCGTTCGACGACGAGACGCTGGCGTTCCGCCTGGTCGTCCCGGGCGACATGGACCCGATCGAGCTCGAGGATGTCGAGGTCCCGCGGGGCGGGCAGCGCGTGATCGCGGCGTTCGAGACGGGGGCCGAGCCCGTGCACCGGCTCGAGGTCGCGGTCGCGCGGCTCGGGTACGAGGTCGACGTCCTCGACTACGTGGGCCTCACGTCGGAGCTGTCGGCCCTCGCGCCCGAGGCGGTCGAGTGGGTCGAGGCCGGCGGCGACAAGGTCGGCGTCGAGAGCGTGCTCTCCTTCGGCGACGGGGCCGGCCGCCGCATCGCCCGGTCGTTCACGTTCGCCAACGGGCCGCGGATCTTCGCCATCACCCTCATCGTCCCGCCGGAGGCGGACCCGGCGCGTCGCGAGGCCTATGCGCTCGCGCGCGACTCGTTCGAGCTCGGCTTTCCGCTGCGCGCGCGGTTCGCCGAGACGTTCGAGACGTACGAGGCCGACTTCCTGACCGGCGCGCCGCCGATCCGGTTCCTCAGGCCCGCCGCGTGGCGCCTGGACGAGGTCGACGACCCGACCTTCGGCCGGTGCGCGGCTCCGCCTCGTCGACGGGCTCGGCCTGCGGGCGCGGCTCAAGCTGACGGCCGCCGTGCGCGGCGACGGCGACGAGCCCCTGCGCGCGTTCCTCGACGCGGTCTGCGCCGCCGCCGACCCGGACGGCTTCGCGCCCGAGGGCCCGACCGAGGTCTACGAGGTCGCGCCGCCCGACGGCGCCGGCTTCGAGCCCCGCGCCCTCGGCACCCACCGCGCCGGGCGGGCGGGGGACGCGCGCCTCGACCTCCTCGCGCTCGCGCTCCGGACGCCGGACGTGAGCTACGGGATCGTCGCCCTCCTCCCCGACCCCGAGGTCGACGCGATCGGCTGGCTCGCCGGCAAGCGGGCGCAGGCGATCCTGGTGCAGACGCTGCGATAGGACGGCCCGGTCACCGCGCTAGTCCTCGTCGGCCAGGAACCGGGCGACGAAGAGGTGCTCGTTGCCGTTCGGGAAGATGCCGCTCGTGGGCAGCGGGATCGCGTTCGTCGCGCCCGGCCCGAACGTCGCCGCCGTGTCGAACGTCCCGCCGATCGCCAGGCTCCGGTCCGGGAGGAGGGCGGCCGAGCCCGGCCCGTTGAAGTCGCTCATCCCGCTCGCGGCGATGCGCGCGGACACGAAGGTCCCGTCCGGGCGGAAGCGGGCGAGGAACAGGTCCGAGGTCGCGCCGCCGCCGGGCGACATCAGCGTTCCGCCCGGCGCGGGGTCGAACGTCGCCGTGCCGCGGAACGAGCCGACGACGGCGAAGCTCTCGTCCGTGTGGGCGGCGAGCGCGAACGGACGGTCGTCGCCGGCGCCGCCGGCCGTCCGGGCGAAGACGATGTTGCCCTGGGAGTCGTAGCGGACGATGAAGACGTCTCCCTCGGTCGCGGTCACGCTCGAGAGCGCCTGGCCCGGCCCGCCCGCCTCGCCGAAGGTCAGGGTCCCGGCGAGCCGGCCCGTCGCGATCGCGCCGCCGTCGGCGAGGGCGAGCACGCCCTGCCCGTCGCCGTTGCCGCTCGCGCCCGTGGCGCTCCGGACGTCGAGGACGTCGCCCGACGGGTTCAGGCGGGCGAGGAAGACGCCGCCGTCCGGGCCGGCCGCCGGCGGCATCAGGAGCAGCGCGCCGAAGCTCGGCTGCACCACCCCGTCGCCCGTGTAGACGCCCGTCAGGTACGCGTCCCCGCTCGGGCGCACCGAGAGGGCCCGGGCCTCGATGGACCCCGGGGACGGGATCGTGGCGAGGAGCTTCACGGCCATGGGATCGGGCGTTCCGTCCGCGGCGTAGCGGGCGTAGAAGAGCCCGCGCTCGCCCGCCGGAACGGTGAGGGTCGGCGCGCCCGCGCCCGGCCCCGAGAACGTGCTCGTCCCCTCCGGGAGCGAGCCCGTGACGATGAACCCGCCGTCCGGAAGCGTCGCCACGGCCGACGGGAACTCGTCCCCCGGAGCGTCCGGCCCGCCGGCGCGCCGGGCGAAGCGGAGGTTGCCCGGGCGGTCGTACTTCGCGATGAAGATGTCCGACGAGCCGGAGGCGACGAGGTTCTCGACGCCGGCTCCCGGGTCGAAGTCGACGGTCCCCGAGAACGTGCCCGCGATGATGAAGCTGCCGTCCTGGAACGACGCGACCGCGAGCGCCTCGTCGCGGCCGGCGTCGCCGATCCGGACGCCGAGGACCGGGAACCCGAAGGCGTCGTGGCGGGCGAAGAAGATGTCCTCCTCGGCCATCGCGCCGGTCGGCTCGAGGGTGACCGGAGCGAGCCCGCCGACGAGCTGCTCGGTCCCGCGGACCCCACCGGCGATGACGACGCCGCCATCGGCGAACGGGGCCACGCCGTTCACGCGGCTCGTCGCCGCCGGGTCGGCGCCCATGCCGCCCTCGACCGACGACGCGTACCTCGGCCCGGCCGCCCGCACCTCGAGCATGCGGTAGTTCTCGGGCAGGTAGCGGGCGAGGAAGAGGTCGGCCGCCACGGACGGGTCCGTCGCGATGAGGTTCCTCGTCGTCTGCTGGCCGAACATCGCCGGCTGCGACAGGAAGTCGCCGGCGATGACGACGCTCCCATCCTCCAGGGCGGCCACGGCCCGCACGATGTCGGCGTCGGCGCCGCCGGCCTCGACGCCCGACAGCACCTCGCCCGCCAGCGGCTGGAGGCGGACGACGAACATCTCGGCGAGCTCGCTCGACGAGGTGAAGGACGTCTCGTTCGGCTCGCCGGCGCTGAACGTGACGCTCGCGCTCCCGGACCCGCCCTCGTAGGTCCCGGCGACGGCCACGCTGCCGTCCGGAAACGCCACGATCCCCGCGGGCCGGGCGGCCGAGCCGGCGCTCTGCGAGGCCTTCGCCCAGGCGATCGAACCGTCGTCGCCGTAGCGCACGATGAACGTCTGCGGCTCGATCGAGCCGACGAGGGGGAGGCCGCCGGCGCCCGTGAGCGGCGTGACGATCAGGGTCGCGTTCGCGGCGAGGGTCCCGGTCACCGCGAACCCCCTCGGGACGGCGACGACCGCGACCGCCTCGTCGTCGCCGGCGCTCGCCGCGGTGGCCGCCGCGTCGAGGCGGCCGCCGGCCTCGTAGGCGGCCACGAAGCCGTCCCGCATCCCGGCCGGGCCGAGGGTGACGGCACCGGGCTCGCCCGGACCGAACGTCGCCGTGCCCTCGAACGAGCCGACGACGACGGCGCGGCCGTCCGGCAGCGCGGCCACCCCGCGGGCCCCGTCCGCGCCGCTCCCGCCGGCGCGCTTGGCCCACTGGAGGGTGAGGTCGCGCCGGAAGCGAACGACGAGGATGTCGTCCGAGCCCGCCTCCGAGTCGAGCTGGACGACGGCGCCCGTCGCGTGGTCGAACGTGACCGTGCCCGAGAACCGGCCGGCGACGACGAAGCTCCCATCGGGGAAGACCGACACGGACTCGCCGAGCGCGAAGGCGCCGTTCGCCTGCCGGAACCGGATGAACTCTCCGGTGGCGCCCTGGAAGAGGGCCACGAGGAGCCGGCCCCCGGACAGGGCGGAGCCCTGGTTCGCCTCGCCCGGCCCGAAGACGGCATCCGCCTCCGCCTCGGTGACGAGCACGATCGTGCCGTCCGGCAGGAGCGCGATCGCCCGCCCGGCGTCGCGGCCGGGCCCGCCGGCGCGCTTCGCGAAGACGAGGTCGCCGTTCCGCGCGAGCCGGGCGACGAAGATGTCGGCGTCGCCGGCCGACGTGAGCGGCACCGGCGTCGCGGCCCCGCCCGAGAGCGTGAGCGTCCCCGTGAACTCGCCCGTCACGACGGCGCTCCCGTCGGGGAAGGTCGCGACGCCGCGCACCAGGGCCGAGGGGCCGCCGGCGCCGGACGAGACGCCGAGCGTCCGGGCGAGGTCGACCTCGAGGCGCTCGCGATGTTGGATGACCGGCGGCCCGCCGCCGGGCCCGTAGAGAAGCGAACTCTCCGTGATCCGGTACCCCCGGCGACGATCCACCGGGCCGAGAAGGGTCGCCGGGTTGAAGGGGAAGGTCGTCAGGCGGGTCGAGCCCGTGACGAAGATGGGGAAGACCTCCTCATCGAAGATCAAAAACGGGTGCAAGACCGACCCGGCGAACGTCCAGTCGAGCTGCACCTGACTACTGAACTCGACGCGACGCTGGTCGGCCGTGAAGCTCGTGAACCGCACGTCGTCGTCCTGGATCACGTAACGGTGCGTTCCCTGCCCCAGGATCGCATCGCCCGAGGTGAGCGCGAGGCCGATGATGAAGTCCTCATCTCCCTCGGGCTCGAAGTCGGGGAAGATGGCCACGGTCAGCGACGCTCTGGCCCCGTCCCGGGCACCGATGGCGAAGTCGCCGGCCGGGACCGGGAACGAGGCGAAGTAGTCCGCGCCGGCACCGGCCTGCGATGCCGATCCTCCGATGACCCCCGCGATGAAGGTGACCGGGCTCGCGAGCGGGTCCGCGTCGAGCTCGATGATGACCTCGACGGCCGGTGCGCCCACCCCGAAGAGCGCGCCGTCCTCGAGGACGCGCGTCGTCAGGGCGTTGAAGCTCACCGTCGGCTTGTACGAGAAGCCGCCCGGGAGCGTGGCCGTGCCGCCGCCGCCTGGGAACGCGACGACGACGTCGCGCGCCGCCGGCGGGTTGCCGATCGTCCCGGGCGGCGTGCGGGCGGCGATCAGCGTGGTCGTGATGACGACCACGTTCGTCGCCGGCGCGCCGCCGATCGTGACCGCCGGCACCGTGCCGAGAGGGAAGCCCGAGCCGGCGATGGCGACGAGCGTCCCGCCCTTGGGCGTCCCCCCATCGGGGCTGATCGCGGTCAGCATCAGCGCGTCGGCGTAGGTGAACGCGCCGGCGGCCGTCGCCGTCCCGCCGGCCGTCGCGACGACGACGTCGCGCGCGCCGGCGACGAGCCCCGGGGTGGCGGGCGTGCTGCCGGTGATCGTCGTCGAGCTCGTGACGGAAAGGTTGACGAGCGGGACGCCGCCGATCGTCACGGTCGTCTCGGTCGTCATGCCCGTCCCCTGGAAGTTCGTGCCCGTGATGGTCACCGGCGTCCCGCCCAGCGTCGGCCCGGTCGCCGGCGCGATCGGGTTCACGGCGGCGAGCGTCGGCGCCGGCAGGTACGTGAAGGTGACGGGGGTCGGGTCGGCGCCGCCGGGCGTCGTGACGACGACGTCGACCGTGCCGGCCGAGTGCGCCGGGAGCGCCGCCGCGATCGTCGTGGCGCTCTGCACCGAGACGGCGCCGGGCCCGAGCGTCACGCCGTCCACGACCACGCGGGTGTCGCTCGAGGCGAAGCCCGTCCCCGTGATCGTGACGGACCGCCCGCCGAGCGGCCCCTTGTCGGGCGAGATGGCCGTCGCGTTCGGGGGTGCGAGGTACGTGAAGGCGTTCGCGAGCGACGCCTGGCCGGCGGGCGTCGTGACGGTCACGCCGACGGTCGCCGGCGAGCCGCGCGCCGGCGTCGTCGCCAGGAGCGTCGTCGCGCTCATGAAGGTCATGGCGGCGGGCTGGCCGCCGATCGTGACGGTCGCGTCGGCCGTGAACCGCTCGCCCGTGATCGTGATGTCGGTGCCGCCCCCGAGCGGCCCGTCGACGGGGGTGATCGCCGCGATGGCGGGCGTGTCGCGGTAGGTGAAGCCGTTCGCGAGCGTGACGGGCCCGTCCGTCGTGGTCGTGACGGCGACCGTCTTCGCCCCCGGCGTCCCGGCCGGCGTGCGACCCGTCAGGAGCTGCGTCGACTGGACCATGACGTCGGTGAGGGCGTTGCCGTCGATCGTGACGGTCGTCGCGCCCATGCCCGCCCGGAACCCCGTCCCCGAGACGGTGACGAGCGTCCCGCCCGAGGTCGGCCCCTCGCCGGGGCTCACGAACGCGATCGTCAGCGGCGCCAGGTAGGTGAAGGCGCCCGTCCGCATCGCGTTCCCGCCGGGCGTCGTGACGACGAGGTTCGCCGGCCCGGCCGCGCTCGCCGCCGGCGTCGTCCCGGCGATCGTCGTGTCGCTCATGATGTCGAGCGCGTCGAGCGCGAGTCCGCCGAGCGTGACCGTCGTGTCGCCGGCGACGAAGCCCGTGCCCGTGATCGTGACCATCGTCCCGCCCGCGAGCGGCCCCTCGACCGGCGAGATCGGGCTCGCCGCCAGCGTCGGGGCGGCGAGGTACGCGAACGACACGGGCGTCGGGTCGGTCCCGCCCGGCGTCGCGACGACGACGTCGACCGCGCCGGCCATCGCGCGCGACGGCAGCGTCGCCGCGATCGTCGTGTCCGACGACACCGTGAAGGCGGCCGCCGCGAGCGGGGCGCCGTCGACCAGGACCTGCGTGTCGGTCGAGGCGAACCCCGTCCCGGTGATCGTCACCGAGCGCCCGGCGAGCGGCCCGCGCGCCGGGGAGATGGCGGTCGCGTCCGGGACGGCGAGGTAGCGGAACGCCGCCGCCCGCGCCGCCTGGCCGGCCGCCGTCGTGACGACGAGCGATGCGGCGCCGGGCCCGCCGGCCGCGGGAGTCCTGCCCGCGATCGTCGTCTCGCTCGTCACCATGAGCGCGTCGAGCGCGAGGCCGCCGAGCGTGACCGTCGTGGCGCCGGCCGCGGTCGCGAAGCCCGTCCCGGTGATCGTCAGCATCGTGCCGCCCGCGACCGGGCCGTCGACCGGGCTCACGGTCGCGATCGTCGGCGGGTCGCGGTAGGTGAAGATGTCCGTCCGGACGGCGTCGTCCGCGAACCCGGGCGTCGAGGCGCGGACCTCGGCCGCCCCGGCCGCCCCAGGCGGTGTCCTGCCCGTGATCGCGGTCGAGCTCTGGAGCACGGGGTCGACGAGCGCCGCGCCGCCGATCGTGATCGCGGTGCTGCCGGCGAAGCTCGTCCCGAGGATGGTGACCGGCGTCCCGCCCGCCGTCGGCCCGGAGGCCGGGGTGACGGATGCGAGCGTCGGCGCCGCCGGGGCCGTGTTGTCGATGTTGAACGCGCGCAGGGCGGGCGTCCCCGGGCTGCCGGCGAGTCCGTCCGTCGGCGTGATCCGGAACGTGACGGTCGCGGCCCCCGGCACGTTCGCCGCCGTCTGCCAGACGTACGTGTGCGTGCGCGGCCCGGGCGGCATCGCGCCGTCGGTCGTCGCGAGGCCGATCACCGGGCTCGCCGACGCCGCCGCCAGGAACGGCCCGCCGGGGCCGCTCGTCGAGAACTCGGCGATCACCGCCGCCGGGTCGGCCGTCGTGTCGAAGAGCGTGTACTCGATCGTCGTCGCCCCCGAGATCGAGGCGTTCGCGGCCGGCGACACGATCGCCGCCTGCGGCGCGTCGTTACCGACGAGGAGCGAGACGGCCGAGGCGATCGCCCCCACCCCGCGCGGCGCGATCGTGAACCGGACGCGCGTGGCGGCGTTGCCGTTCAAGAGGTCGACCGCGTACCCCCAGACGAACGTGTGCGGCGCGCCCGGGATCGAGGTCGCGAGGTCGGTCGTGCCGTCGCCGCCGACCGACGTCGCGACGCCGCTCGTCCCCGGCCCGGGCGGGACGCCCTCGATCTCCCAGGTCGCGTCGATCGTCGCGAGCTGCTCCTCCGGGTCGACGAGGACGTACGAGATCGTCACCGTCCCGCCCGTCGCGCGCGCGGGCGGCGTGACGAGCGCCTGCGTCGGGCGGTCGTTGTCGACCGTGAACGTCGGCGACGCCTCGGGCGGCGAGCTGCGGAGCCCGCCGGCGTCGATCGCCACGATCCGGACGACGACGTCGACGCGCCGCGCCCCGATCTGCGTCGGGTCGCCCGTGTCCCAGATGAACGTGAACTCCCGGTCGACCGGCGTCGTCTGGAGGCCGACGATCGTCGCCGGGTCGAGCGGCGCGAGCACGCGCTCGGCCTCGCCAACGACCGTGAACGTCGGCTCGATCCGCACGCGGTCGGACGTCGAGTCGCGGAGCTTGAAGCGCACCACGCGCACGCTCCCCGTGCCCGTGACCACGACGTCGCTCACGATCGGGCGCGAGTTGCCGATCGTCTGCGCCTCGGCCGTGAAGGCGACGCCGCCGGGGGCGTCGACCGTGCCGACGATGAAGAGCCTGAGCGTCACGCTCGAGCGCGGCGTGTCGCCCAGGTCCTCGCGCCACAGCCACTCGAGGACGTACTCGATCCCCTCGGCCGAGGCGGCGAGCTCGCCCGTCTCCGTCGCCGGCCCCTGGAAGGCGACCGAGTCGTCGACGACCCTGAGCACGCGCGCGAGCCGCGCCGGGCGGAAGTCGGTGACGCCGTCCTCGCGGAACTCGAGGCGCAGGCGGACGCTGTCGCCCTCGTCGTCGGTCAGGCGGACGACGACGCGCTGGATCTCCTCGCCGGCGCGCGGGACCTCGACGATCTCGGCGGCCGTGTTGGCGTTGAGCGTGCCGCCCGGGCCGCCGGAGCCGCCGCCCGAGTCGTCGCGGGCGGTCACGGTGAGGAGCGCCGCGCCGATGTAGCCGCAGCCTCCCGTCGAGGCGGCGAGCGCGACGACGCCGATCGCGAGGACGAGCGGACGACGATTTCTCATGACCGCCTCCGAATCGGGGATCCGCCGGATGCCGCGAGCCCCTGCAATCTGATAAGGTTACCGACCTCGCCGGATCGGGTACACCCCAAAACGACCGGTTCTGGCTCGAGCGCAAACGGAGGACCGACATGAGCGCCGTCGTCCAGCTGATCGACCTTCCCTTCTCGCCCTGGTCCGAGAAGGTGCGCTGGGTCCTCGACCTGAAGGGGATCCGCTACGAGCGCGAGGAGTACCTGCCCGTCTTCGGCGACTTCCGGCTCAAGCGGCTCACCGGCCAGGCCGAGGTCCCGGTGATCGTCGACACCGACGGGAAGGCGATCGCCGACTCGACCCGGATCTTCCACCACTTCGAGGCCAGGGTCCCGGAGCCGCGCCTGCTGCCCGAGGACGCGCGCGCCCGCGCCGAGGCCCTGCGCTGGCAGGACTGGGCGGGCGACACGCTCGGCCCGACGGCCCGCGTGGCCGTCACCGCCGCGCTCGCCGCGGACTCCGAGGCCGCTCGCGCGACGGTCCCGCCGAACGCGCCGGCCCTGCTGCGCCGGTTCGCCGCGATCGCCGTCCCCTTCGGGCTGCGAATGTTCAAGAGCCAGTACGAGATCACCGAGGCCGCGATCGAGAAGGCGCGCTGGCGCCTGCCGGAGCTGCTGCGCGTGCTCGAGGCGGCCCTGCCCGAGGAGGGAGGCGACTTCCTCGTCGGCGACGCGCTGTCGATCGCCGACATCGCGGTCGGCTCGATGCTCGGGCTCGTCGCCCCGGCGGCCGACGAGCACCTGCTGCGGCCCATGCCGCCCGCATTGCGCCGCGGCTTCACGTTCCCCGGGGCCCGCGAGGACTTCAAGCGCGCGTTCGCCTGGCGCGATGGCCTGTACGCACGGCACCGTCGCCCCGCGCCGACAGGTGTCGGCCGGTAGCGACGGCGCCGTCCGGGCCTCTCTCGCCCTCTTCTCGCCCCCTCTACGGCCGGGCCGCGCGCCTGTGACCGGATCTCCCGGTCACGGGCACCCGGCCGGCGGGCCGCCGCTGTGCTGCGTCGTCCCCCGGAAGGAGTTCCGGACGTTCCCGCCCCGGAAGACGTTGCCCCCGCCGAAGACGATGAGGTGGTAGCCCTCGAAGACGCCCTCGCCGCCCGGGCAGGGACCGACGTTGCGCGAGACGTCGAGCTGGTCCCGCCAGCCCCTGGGCTTCACGGGGTCCCCGATCTCGACGCAGCGCGGCTGGAGGAAGGCGGCGACGAGCGCCATGTGGGTCGCGCGGTGCCGCTCGTCGTTGACCGCCAGCTTGTTCCCGTCCGGCGTGTAGTTCCAGGGCGCCGCCGCGATCGCCTTCTCGACGGCGTCGGCGACCTCGGCGACGAGGGTCGCGCGGTTGTCCGGCCCCGGAAACGTGTAGTTGCGCGGGTACGCGACCCAGCAGGCGCTCGGCGTCGTCGGGGCGACGACCGGGGGCCGGCCCCCGTAGCGCGCGAGCAGGCGGTTCCAGTCGTAGTCGTTGAGGGGGCCGAAGGGGAAGCCGGCGGCCCGGTCCTGGATCGAGGTCGCGGGCCGTCGATACGACCTCCGGGACGGGACGCTGCTGCTCGGGAAGGACGAGCTCGACCTCTACGCGGAGTCGC